>Ga0180438_10012353_pt1 | contig 10174 bp, 22 predicted proteins | sample SS_ome_12_FD_132455 | JGI IMG/M metagenome (GOLD analysis project Ga0180438, IMG submission 132455) | Hypersaline lake sediment archaeal communities from the Salton Sea, California, USA - SS_3_D_2 metaG | ecosystem: Environmental > Aquatic > Non-marine Saline and Alkaline > Hypersaline >...
CGCCCGCTTACCCGCTTATTTCATAGGGCCAGAAGAACCTATGGCCTGTCGTGCTTGTATAGCAGGGCCAGCAGGCCGTCAGCGGCGTGAATGACCGTGAATGCTCGTGCATGGTCGTGTATGCCTCTGAATGCCTCTGAATGCCTCTGAATGGAAATGAATGCTCGTGAATGAACGGGGCAATGAGCCCCGTCCACCGTACCGCCTATTTCTTCACCAGTTCGAGCCGCCCCTGCATGGGCTTGCCGAGTGCTTTGAGCATGATCTCGACGGCCATCCAGAAGAATTGCTGCTCGTCTTCGTTGAGCTTCATGAACATTTCGACCACGCGCTGCGCCTTCTTCGTAAAGCCATTGTTGACCAGTTCATCACGCAGGGCAGTGATAGACTCGTTAGCTGTAGTCCTGTCCTGAGCGTGTACGCCGATCTGTTTGAAAATCTTTCTGATCTGCGCCTCGATAGCCTTGTTATCAACGGGCTTGATCGCCTGACCGGCCTCACTGTCACCCGGTTTAAGTTCATTGACTTGTTCCTGTTGCTGTTCAGCCATGTGTCACCTCACAATTTCGATTTCGATTTCAAACAACGCTTCCACAAGTTTGCGCTTGAGCTTGAACTCGCCCGTGATCGCATTCTCATGGCCCTTGTAGTCGAGCACACGCCAGCGGGTATCGCCTTCGGTGTGATCGTCAAAAACAAAATCAGCAATGTACTTGAATATCTCCCGGCCATTTACGTGAACAGGGAAGGTCTTCTGCAAGGTTAGGTTGCTGATCTTGCCTTTGTCCTGAAGCATGGCGAGCTGAACGAAGTAATGAAACTCGCCAGTGCTGTGAAAGTAAATGAAGTCAGTCTTCCCGCATGTCTTACAGGCGAACGGCTTTGCGCGAACGTTCTTGAGTTTGAACTTAAGGCAGTTGGGGCATTGATTAGCGCCCTTCTCACGAGGCTGTATCGGCGGTGTTATGTGATGGCACTTGGTACATTGAGCATGTTTAGGCGCATCGTGCATCGTCCTGCATGAAGAGCAGGCCCATACCGGTACAGCAGACTGCAGCGCATGGAGTTTTGATTTGAAGCGCGGTCTAGCGGACATCGCACGGTCGCCTGTATGAGCCCTCGCAGTGATCGCCGAAATATTTGTTGCGATGCTTAGTCAGCACACGTCCACGACTATGAAAGCCGATCCGTGCATGACATATCCTGCAAATGCCTCTACTAGGTTGTTTCATCAAAGGTGTGTAAGTGGGCAAGATCATCAGCTATCTCCTTCACAAGCTGTGCGATATCGGGCGCCATTATCAGCTCGATTCGCTTGAGTATGTCGTACTTGAGTTGAAAGTTCTCAATGTGCCTGCGCGGCGGATCATCACGAGAGGCTAGGCATCGCATTGCGTCCATTGCATCGGCTGCTCTTGGGAAAGCGTCTGCAAGTGTGTAAACGGCTGCTTCCGTGTCTACCTGATCCTCAATGCTACCGACATCGCTATCGGGTGGCCCTAGAATCTTGTCCATGTGGAACTGTACAGTAGCAGGCGTGATCGCCAGTTCACGGGCTATGTCAGCCTTCTTGGCCTTCGGGTTGTCACGCAGTATCTCGATGATCATGGCGCGTGTTTCTCCACGCTTGCGACGGTTAGCCGTGTCAGGCTTGATCGGTACGGGCTTCGGTATGAACCATATCTGGCCGTTGACAGCTACCTTGCTCTCGCGCTGTAGCGATCTGAGGTTGCATTCGATTACACCGGGAGGCTTCGCGATGTTTCCGCGTTGCCTGATAATCTCAGTGGTCGCGCTGCCGCCTACGTTCCGAAGGACAGTCAATATTCGTTGTTGTAGTTCGTTCATACCCCATACCAATCGTCCCAATCATCCTGACTGCTGACGCTTTCACTCTTGCTGAAGCCGCGCCAAGTCCAGACAACAAGCGCAATGATGATGAGCAAAGCCCCCATGCCCATTAGCAAAACGATGTTCATGATCCGCTCCCCATTCCTCGTAAAGCTGTACGTGCTTTCGCCCTTGATTCCTCGCGATAAGCTGTTGTGCCTATCTCCTGCATCCGTTCATGCTCGTTGATGATGCGGCTGAAAAGGTGGATGTCTTCACCTCGCCAGTAGATATTCTGCTGACAGGCTAGAATCACAAGGCGCTGCATTTCGGGTCGGGCTTGCAGGAAGCGCCGCAGGCAAAACACGAGCAAATCGGGCTTTGCATTTTGGCTCATGATTCCCCTAAACCAGACTGCAGCATCGCGGGGTGCTGTGGGCATTTCCACTGGCCAGCGCCGGCGAGCATTACCATGTGCGCTGATGATCTGCGTGAGCATGTCTTCGGCATTGCGCTCGGGTGGCTTTATGGTTGCCGTCCATCCGCACTCGCATACCTGCCCGTCAAAGTCTGTACCGCATTCAGGGCAATTCATTGCTGCACCACCTTGAGCGGTGATCCTAGTTCGCCCACGTATTGAGCAAACTTCGTGGCGTTGAAAAGGGTTGCTGGCCTCATGTACTGAGCCATCGTCGGGTCACCACGCCATTGCTGACACTTGCGAGCGATAACTTGGCGTATCTGCTGCTCTGTGGCTCCGTCCTTGAGTCTAGCAACGATGAGGCTCAGGTTCGCCTTCACCGGCTGGAACCGTCTCCCGGCTTTGTCGTTGAGGAACTGAAGTAAATCCTTGGCAACTTCGGTATGGCTCCGGTCACTGTTGCAACTCGACAAAGTATTTGAATCATCAATCATCAATCCACAATCAGGTGGATTTGTCTCGGAGCCCTTCTGTCCATTACCCGAGTGCTCCGGTGCTTGTAATAGGCTTTCCGCTTCATTCCTGTGAGGGCTCTGGTGCTTTTTGAAATTAACTATCTGAATTAGCTTCATATTAGCAGATTCATACCTGATGATATGGCCTGATCTGACAAGCTCTTCCAGCAGTTCATGTATGTCAAGTTTGTGGTGCTCGTATGGAAAAGCGAAGGCGCCGATCTTCCGGGGCGCATCGACCAGCCTGCCCTCGCGGTCAGCGATACACCACAGGGCAGGGCAAAGATATCGTGCATGTATTGAGCAGTCAGCTAGTTGATCATCGATGAAGAAGTCAGGCTTGATATTGCGGGCTCTAGGCATCGAGGTTACCCCTGATAGTGCAAGCCCGTGCTATGTCTAGCGCCGCATCCTGCACCTTGATCCAGTCGCCGCGCGTCATTTTCAGCATCTTGACGGTTGCCCTGATTGTCTTCTGGTGCATGTCATCAGGGGCGATCTCGTGATCGACTATGATCCCATCGGTCGTCGGGTAGGGTTCCTGTGTCATTATTTTCTCCTGTGCTGTGTAAAAAAAAAGCCGGCAATTATCGCCGGCAAATACCGGCGCCCCGCTGGTGTGGGGTGGCTGAGCGCCGGTCGGAGGTCACGCTGCTTGGCCTTTTTTCTTGGCCGGGTCAGGGCCAAACACATCTGGGCGTAGCTCATAACGTGTAACGGTGCAGCCGTCTTGTGTGGTGATGCGCTCAATGTCCCGGCAATACTCCGCCGGTAGTCTGGTGCCGTTTAGCCATTTCCAGACGTGAGCTTGCTTGACAGGGCCACCGAGTTTGGTGGCAAGCCTTGTCTGCCCGCCAGCCACATCGACAGCCTTCTTGAGAGCCTGCAGTGGTGTCATGTTTTTCATGTGGGAATTATTACCCTGCAGTCATATTCCCGTCAACACTCCACGTTGTTGACTGGCCGACAACTGGTGTTGTATCGTTGACGCTCACTCAGCAGAGGGAACTGACCATGATTCGACCACCCCATCGCCGCCGGTGCAGTGACGTACTGTTCTGGCTATGTGTCCTGCTATTTGCCACCTTATCGTTTGCTGTGATCATGTCTCAGGATGAGCCAACCAGCACCAGCTATGAGCGCCCGCCGGAATCCTATCCGGCAGAAACTGTCGCTTTCCCCGGAGGTCGTCTCCAAACGCCGGCGGGTGCTCTTCCACTTTTTTCCCTTGACGAGGATCAGTAATGACCGACCAGAAACCGAAGCCCATTCATGTTGGGCTGTTCGATGATATTCCGAATGCTGAATATCATGGCGGGCCGGGTATCAGTAAATCCGGCCTTGATCTGATTGAGCGAAGCCCGCTCCACTACATCACGCAGAAGCGCCACCCAAAACCGACGACGCCGACATTCGTGATTGGTAGTGCTGTTCACTCGATTGTTCTTGAGCCTGATAAGTTCGAGGACGAATACGTGAAAGAGCCTGTTGATGCGCCGCTGAAGCCGACTGACAAGATGGTGAAAGATTATGCTGAAGGCAAGGCAAGCAAGCCGATAGCCGCGCGTGTCGATTTTTGGGAGCAGTGGGAGCAGGAGAATAGCGGCAAGATAGTGCTTGGAGGAAAGACAGGGGATGACCCGTTCTGGCAACCGAGTACGTGGGATCAGGTTCACAGGATGCGTGACGCGGTGCTTGCTCATCCGCTTGCAAACATCCTGCTCGATCATGATGACGGTATAGCGGAGCAGTCCTGCCTGTGGGTTGATCGTGCTACCGGGAAGCTGTGCAAGTGCCGGCCTGACTTCAGGAACTACCCGCATAACGTGTTGGTCGATCTGAAGACAACTGAAGATGCTAGTTACTTCGGCTTTAACCAGTCTGCCGGCAAGTTCCGCTATTTCGTTCAAGACCCGTGGTATCTCGACGGGATGACGCACAACGATGTGCTTTCGAGCACCATGATCTTCGTGACGGTCGAAAAACAGCCGCCATACGGTGTTGGCCTTTACGAGATCACACGGGAGGCGCGTGAAATCGGGCGGATGCACTACCGTTCGCTGCTTGAAGTGTACGCCAAGTGCCATGAGTCGCAGGAATGGCCCTGTTACCCGAGTGAAGTTCGACAGCTTGATATCTCCAAGTTCCAGCTTGCGAGGAAAGTCTCTTGATGTCATCGCCCAATGATCTTGATGAACAGCAACGACTGATGCGTGAAGGCGCAGAGAGTTTGGCGCGTGAATTGATCGACCAAAACAAGGAACTCGACAAGTTTCAGGAGAGGCTGACAAAAGAGATCGAGCGCAATTCACTTATCATGGGTGTCGTTGTGTGGGCTTTAGCCGCAATTTTTATTGTTGTCTATTTTTACTGTTAGCATTCGGCGCCGCTGCACAACCTTTCAACTCACATAGGAGAATTGCCCAAACCGTGTGGCGGTGCCGTCTTTCAACCAAGGAGAAAACGATGAACGATAATGCAGTGGTAGCAGTACAGGAGCAGGCGCAGGTTGTTGAGCCTGTGAAGCCGATAAAGGCTTCAGACATTCGCAAGCAAGTGAACATGCTTCAGGATGTCATGCAGTCAGTCATGAAGAAGGGATCGCATTATGACGTGATACCCGGCGCCGGCGATAAACCCGTGCTGCTCAAGCCCGGTGCTGAAAAGATAATGATGACATTCCAGCTATCGGGTGAGCCTGAGATTACTGACCTGAGTGACGAGGATTCTGTTCGCTATCGCGTGAAGTACCGCCTGATCTCACCGTCAGGCCGTGATCTCGGGTCAGGTACGGGCCAGTGCTCGACTAACGAGGAAAAATACAAGTGGCGGGCTGCTGTGTGTCAGGAAGAGTTTGATGAGACTGACAGTGATCGCAAACGGGTGAAGTGGAGGAAAGGTGGACGCGGGCGCCCACCATACAAGGTAAATCAGGTTCGTACCGAGCCAGAAGACTTGGCGAATACGGTGCTGAAGATGGCCGTGAAGCGCGCCATGACGGCGGCTGTTCTTCAGGTTACTGCAGCAAGCGACATGTTTGAGCAGGACATAGAGGAATTGCCGCCAGAAGTGCTGCAGCGTGAACAGCAGGGAGAGGGAGAGCCGGCGACATCGGCGGTGAACGAGAGCCTGAACAAAGCTGCTGCCAAGAAAAAGCAGGGAAAGACAGGCACCGGCAAGACCGTGTTTGCTGACCTTATGGAGCAGATCGAGCGGGCCAAGGACGTTGATGACGTGAATCTCGTGCTTGACCAGTTGCGCGATAATGACAAGCTGAGTGATGACGAGATCAAGCGGCTGCAACACTCAGGCGGTCTGAAGGTGAAGGAGATCGTTAACGGGTAACGGTTTATGCGGGCTGGTGATCCGTCTTTGCAGGTACAGATACGGCAGCTTCCGGCCTGACAGCCCGCACCAATAAGCAGAGATAAACCTAAACGCAGGAAATTAATGATGTCGGAGCATTACTACAATACAAATAGACTTCAGGGCTCAGAGCTTTCTACTGCTGATTTGAAAGCCTCAAAACAGGAAGACATTGTTCTGTTCATTTTCAATACCTACAGAATCCCAATGGCTCCGCATGAGGTTCAGGAAAAAGATACACGCCTTGCTCGCTGCCCTGTTACAAGCATACGAAGAGCAATCACTAACCTTACTAATTCAGGTATCCTTGAGAAGACAGATGACATGGTGAGCGGCGAGTATGGTAAGCCTGTTCACCGGTGGAAGTTAAAAATCACTTGCAAACAGGAGCAAATGGGACTGATATGAAGATGACGATTGAATGGCATGAGCGCCGCCTGAAAAACATGGAAGCCACGTTAAACCGTGAAAAAGAGGCGATTCAAATGCGCCAGCATCAGGTAGCGAACCTTCAACTCATGGTTGATGAATTGACCATGAAGATTGCCCGTGCCGTCCGAGAGGGTCGTGACGGGTTTGACGATGAACGTTACAAGGCTTGCGTGTGACAATCCCTGTTTGGGCGTTCCTGCTGCTGATAGCCGCGATGTACCTCGCTTTCTTTGTCGGCTACCTGTGCGGCTCCCGCAGCGACTACGAAGCTCGGCAGGCTCGGGAGAACTCCCTGCTCTGTCTTCACCAATTGAAGCTCACTGAGCCGCTTATACTGAAGGCTCGTGAACGGGTTAAATCGGCCCTGTCTGACACCGGCAACAATGATCTCTTCCGGGTAGATGAACCAAACCTTGATGTTTAGACACTGGCTGGCGATGGCGCCGGCAAGCCTGTCGATGTAGCGTAAATCCCTGTCCTCGTCCTCGATGATCAGAAGGACACCCGCCTTTTTTCCGGTTGCCGCCGAATAGAACAGCGACTGCCCGACTGCTTCCGCCCACTTGTTAGCGAAGTCTACCTCGATAGCGTGTGTTGACGTGATGCAGTCAACGCGGGACTTGTCAGGCAGTACATACTCAATCTGTCCGCCCATCTTGTTGCACCAAAATGCTTGATATACCGACTCCTTATGCAGTCTGGCCGCGCTTGCCTGTGATGCCATCAGGAAAATAAACACCAGTGCAGCGAGCACATACAGGCTAAACAACACGCGGCCAAGGTTCCGCATGAATCGCTGATCAATCAAGGTAGTCCTCGCCCGCATCAATGATCTCCTGTCGGCGCTTCTTGAGTTCCTGTTCTGAGTACCAGCCATCGGCGCCGCCAAACCTGACGGCGGTGTAGATGATCTTGCTTCGATCCTGATAGGGGCGGATGTCGTACTGCTTTGCCTTCAGCTTGCAGCCTTCTAGCAGAAGGCTATCCGCGAGTACCCTGTCAACAACAAGCCCCGGCTTTGACTTCTTGAACAGGTCAAGGTCGGTTGGGTTATAGCCAGCATCGACATTGCTAGGCAGCTTGTACGTGATATTGCCGCTGTGCCATTGATACAGGGCATCGTGAACGACTGCCGGCTGTGACCAGTAACCAATCTTGCTCACGAATCCCCGTGCAAGTGCCGGGACGCTTGCGAGATCGGTGACAAAGCCTTCAGGGATTGCAATCGTGCAGCCATGATCAGAGATAAAATCGAATGGCGTGAGCACCTGCCAGACTTCGTAACCGATCTCGCGGATATCGAGCGGCCCTGTGAAACGTGCTGTCATACCCTGACCTGCGTGACTGGTGGCTTAGCCAGACGGCTTTGAGCGTCCTTTGCGGCGGCAACAAGGCCAGTGACACCGATGACGCCCCACTGGACGACACTCAGGCTCTGACCGGGCTCCATGTCCACGGCCACGGCCATGAAGGCGCCGCCTGAAATGGTGATGAACGTCAGCAGTGCGTGTACTAGCATGGTCATTGGCTTGCTCATTGTAGTTCTCCCTCGGTTGTTACCGGAATTGCCGGCGGTTGTAGAAGCTCGGGCAAGTATGGCAATGCCCGGTCTCCGAAACAAAAGTCTACCCAATCCTCCATGTGATCGGCTGATGTGCCAAATCGCCTGACAACGGAGCCGACAGACGTGTCGTTGCATGTGAAAGTGATCGAGGCGTTTAGTGCTTCGTCATATGCCTCGGCGCCCTTCGTTCGGGCAATGTCGAGAGTGCTGCAGCCAGCCAGTAACAGCAGTGCTACTCCGAAATAAAAACGCATTTTATTTCTCCTTGACTATTCGTGAATGCCGGATGCCATTGCCCGTGCCAATTCCTGCGCCCTGTAACCGACCTGATCAGCCCACAGGCTGTTGAGCATTTCAGCAGCAGCCTGATCGAACTTGCCGTCACTGATATACCCGATTGTTTTCTTGAAACCTGAGAATCCCTTGCGGCCAAGGTTGAAGCCCATGTTGATGATCACTTCCTGTCTTACGGCATCGAGGCTGTCGAACCACCAGTAATCCTTGCGTAGCCAGTCAATGACCTCTGAGACATCATTAGCCAGAAGGATCATTGACTCTGCCCTTGATATGCCCTTGTCATCGATGTTCCTGCCGATACCGATGGTGAGCTTCCCGGCGCTACATCTATAGGCTTTCTGCTTATACTTCTCGTGACGTTCCAGTGTCGTGTATAACCGCTGCAAATTCATTTCAACCCCCTCAGTGTCTTGTAGTCATCGCGCTCTTCGTCAAGCTCGCGAAGCTGTTCCCGATAGATGCGGCGCTCTGATTCAGATTCCGCTGCGCGTTCCTTCTCTTCGAGGGCGTTGCGGTCGATCCTGAAGTTACGGAGATTCTGAACATCGAGTTGCTGTTGATAAACTTCGGCCAGCAAGTAACGCTTGTCCATGTGGCTGTTATGCCAGTCAACGACTGCATCAGGCACGTAATTCCCGACCGCTGCGATTGCGGCCATTGCGATTGCTCCGAGTAACACGGTGATACCCCCCTTAGTCATGATTATCCCGGTGAGCGACCTTAATCATCAGGTTCTTTAATTCACCCAGTTCATGCCCGAGATCGTCAGCCGTCTGGTGAAGTCGCTCGATTGCCCGCTGCAGCATCTCGTGTTGTTCGCTTTCACGGCGCTCATGCTTAATGAACTGATCATGCACGTCCTGTGTTATCTCGCGCCTACATGATTGCAGCTTTGTCTCGGTCGCGAATGTTCGGTGCAGTATCCACCATACTGCGCCAACGACAGCGCCAATGAAAAACAGCGTTGGCTGTATGTTCATCCAGACCCAATCTCCGATTTGATGTATCACGTCATGTTGGTGTGGTTCCACTTTTTCTCCTTCCACACGTCCTGTGTCTTTTGACCTCCGTTCATGAGGTTTTGGTTTCATGGTTAGGGTATCGTGTCGCCGGATATCTGAACTGTCTCGAACCATGTTGACTTACCGTTATCGTCAACCTGAACTTCGAGCAGTGCCGGCCCTTGATAGGCGATGTCTGCCGTGTCCGCGCTTGCAAACTCGACAGTCACAAGAGAGTTTGGCCAATCGGCGCCCGGTGCATCGTTGCTCTGGAGGATGGCGTCCATGTAGGGGTTTTCCTTGCCAACATCGATGAGCCGCGCATGAACCGTTGCGCCGGCGTTGATGTTGAAGGTAGCGCCGTCTTTCAGGAGCGTGACAAGCATCTGAATATCGTCGCCGGTTACCAGTGTTGGAAGTGCCATTACTCGTCCCTCGTGGTGTATGAGTATTGAATTGTCATCGTTCTCTCTTCGTAAACAATCGAAGCCTGATGAATCTCCACTATCGTCATAGTCCGCTCGGGATAGCCGATGGTCATCTTTTGCTCTGTATCGTCTATTGTCATCGTGTTATAGACGTTTTCAAGGAAAATAGAGCTGATGAAGTTAGCTATTAGAGCGCCAACGGAAATGATCGAGCCAGCGAGCTTCTTACTGATTCGCTTGACAATGTTACCTGTAGGTGTAATGGCGCCTGTAAGCAGCTTGCCGAGTGCAGTTAGTGCTTGTCCTGAAGCAGCACTTGA
>Ga0180438_10012354_pt1 | contig 10172 bp, 1 predicted proteins | sample SS_ome_12_FD_132455 | JGI IMG/M metagenome (GOLD analysis project Ga0180438, IMG submission 132455) | Hypersaline lake sediment archaeal communities from the Salton Sea, California, USA - SS_3_D_2 metaG | ecosystem: Environmental > Aquatic > Non-marine Saline and Alkaline > Hypersaline >...
CGAGTTAGAAAGAGTTGCTAATGAAACAGGATTAGAGAAGGGAGATCTGGCTGTTTATTATTCTGGAATTACGAGAGCCTTACATAGGAGGACACAGCAATTTGGGCTAACAGAATCAGATCTCCCTGTCTTTTACAAAGGTTTGAGCACTGTGTTGGAGAGAGTAGCACGCGAACCTGATGTAAAACCGTTAGAGGTATACTACCGAGATTTCAGAGACGTTATCCGAAGGGATATTGATCATATCAATCTTCCCGAAAAGGATCTCAGAATAGTATACGACGATTGGGTAAGACAGGTTAAGTTGGGCATAGACTATAAGAATCTTCCTAAGGATAATCTCAAGCTGATCTTTGGGGCTTATGATAATATCCTTGATATGAATATTACTGAGGTGAACAAGCCTGTTGATACTCTTATCATGAGGTATCCGGATGTAGATAGAGAGATGCAGATGATAGCAAGGGAAGTGAATGTCCCACCTGAACAGTTCATGGTGTTCTACAAGGGATACAAGGATATGATGGTTCGTCAGGTAAGAGAGACGAACGTTCCTACAAAAGACTTCCTCATCCGTTATGCCAATGTTGTCAATAGCATGACGCGTTTCATTAAGGCAGAGGGCATACCCGAAAAAGACATACCTGTGTTCTTGGAAGGGTTTGAGGATTATTACACTTTGAGAGTTGGTCAGGTTGAGTCTCCTACCGTAGGTGCTTTCCTTGCGAATGTGCCTAATGTAGTAGAGATTCCTGTAGATAGCACCAAGGCTCCGGTCGAGAGAGTGTATATAAAGTGGCCGGAGATCGACAGCCTTATTACTCTTGCCGCAAAAGATTTGGGTAAGCCTGAAAAAGAAGTAGCTATCAACTATTCTGCTATCTACACACAAATACAGAATATGGCAAGGACGATGCAGGTTCCTGTAAGGGAATTCATAGCACAGGCTTCTTACTTCACTAATCGCATAAACAATGCTATCTCAGGTTTTGTTAGTACAGCAGAGAATGTCCCCGATGAGATTAAGGTTGAGAGACTTGGAGAGTTGAAGGAAGTAATGAACAGTTCTGCCCTAATGATGTTCGGAGTTTTGGAACAGGGGATAGCAAAGGGGATGTCGAGTGTTCAAGTAGAGAAGGTTTACAAGGGTCTCTCTGCGGTTGTGAAGCAAGTGATTAGAGAAGGGACAATCCCAGAGACTGTCGAAATGCCTGCTGATTTATTGCCTATTGACATGCCTCCTGAAGAGAAGGTGGAAGTCAAGGCAATATGGGACAAGGCGGTTGAGCAATTGTTGGTTCCCGTTAGACTCAAAGAGAGGTTCCAAGATTGGGAAACTCGTTTAATCTATACAGGTCTGGATGAGTACATTGAGGCAGGCGTTGAGTTAGCAGTCAAAGAAAAGGATAAGCCCACGTCTATCCTTTACAAGTATCCTAAGATAGCTAAGGAACTTGCAATTAGATTAGAAAAGGTAGACATCCCTGTTGATAAAGTGGGAGTAGTTCTCAAGGGGATGCAGGATATATATGAGGTTCTTGTTGATTATGTGGATCGTCCTGAAACGGTAGATCTTGTTTTCAAGGGTATTCCTTCTATATATGAAGCTCCTGTCAAGATAGATAGGTCCAAACTTAAGTGGGTTACATATATCTATCCTGAAATCAGTGATAAGATCGATGTGATGGCAAAGAAGATCGGTGTCAAGCCTCCAGAGCTTATAGCCGACTTCACTCAGTTCTATGATGAGATGGGTAAGATTGCCAAAATAGGCGATGTCTCCGTCCAAGGTTTGATTTCTCAATACATCCGTTTCTCTAACGAGATAGAAAGAATTACCAAACGTTCTAACATCTCTGAAAAGAATGTGGGTAAATTCACGAATGTATTTATCACTTCTGCAAACGAAATCTTTACTACGGTTAATGACCAACTCAATACGAGTTTGAAGGGTAAAGAAGTTGAGGTTAGGGGAGTAATTCGTGATTTTGTAAAAGAAGCCAAGGTTGCTATTAAGGAAGGCAGACCTATCCCAACTACTGTAGAGGGTCTTCCTGAGGAACTTAGAGTGAAGGTAAAGCAGCAATTCGGTCCAGAGGATATTCCCCCATTAGAGGTTATCCTTGGACAGTTGAGGAAATCTATCTATCGTCCTGTCACACAACCCGGTTTAGCCGAGATATACGATGAATTGAGAGTGGTTTATCCTGAAGTGATTGATGAAATGTTCCGTCCTATCTTTGAAGAGAACAAGCCTTCAGGAAAACTCTTAATTGTCTATCCTGAGATACATAAGGTTATGGAGGCAGTTCTTGGAGGAGGAGTAGATCCTCGCATGATGAAACTCTTCGTCGAGTCATTTAATGAGATCTACTCCACAAGACTTAGTGACACTTCTCCTATCAGAGATCTGATGGCATCTCATGCTAACGTTGCCGCTGTTATCAATCGTATGGCAGATGAGTTGGGTAAGAGACCTGAGGAAGTTGCATCTATCCTTGAGAGGATGGTGAGTTCTGTACCGTTCTCGTCAGCTTTAACTCAAGCAGCACAGGCAGTACAGCACTTCCAAGGTGAAGCCAAGATAGCAGGTGATCGAGTCAAGTATGCTAAGGAAGCTTTTGATCAGGCAGCTACTGATTTAGCAAAGGCTAAAGCATCAGATGAATTGGAAACTGCTCAAAGGAATCTAATTAGAGTTACGAATCAGTTAACTAATGCTGAGTTGCTTTATAGTAGATTGAGAAGAAAGAGCACTCCTCAAGAACTACGTCGTCAAGCATTGGAGAAGGGCATAGCCAGAGATAGAGAACGTGCATCGGAGTTAGAACGTCAAGTTGGTGTTGATGTAAATGCTAAGAAGATCCAAGAAACGACCACGACTGTTATCAAGCAGGGTCAGGCTACGATCAGGGAATCTGAGCAAAGAATTAAACAACGCCCTGCTTATTTGAGACAAGTAATTGAAGCTGCTGATATGAGTCAGGTTGTAGAAGCCATGAATCTTAGAGAAGCTGAACTCGGACCCGGAGCAGCCGCGGATAAGGCTTTTCAAGCTCAAAGGTATATTGCTACTGCATTATTTGATTTAATGAGGCAAGAGAGAGAGGGAGGGACACGGCTCACAAGAGAGATTGTTGAGAAGAAGTTGGTTGCTGAGGGAGGAAGATATGGTGCAACGGCAGATGATATTAAGCCTTTTGTTGAGACATGGGCAGATGTGAATTCACGCGAGCAAGCTCGTCAACAGATTGCAATGGCTAAGATCCTTGGAGAGGACCTTTCTGCATTGAGGGGTCTTGAATTCCTTTCAGGAGAGATGCATGAATTTGTAGTTCTACAAGAAAGATATAATCGTTTAAGAGCCGAGCAGATTCTTGAGAGAAATAAGGGCATGGCTAAAGCTCAAAGGGAGTTGAGCGGTACATGGGGAGCAATCAAGGCTTGGTTCTGGGACAAGAGGGAAACAGATTTCGTGCCTGAGATCCCTCGTAGCTTAGATCAAGCTGCTGATTTTAGAAATGAAGCAATCGCAACACTAAGGGCTTCTATACAACCTCTGGTGAAGGATTTACCTCCTGCTTTAGCGGCTAAGGTAGAAGAAGCAATGACGGTAGTAATTCAGTATCCTACTATAGCAGAGGCTCAGGCTGCTCGTCCTGATTTGACTCCTATCATTGAACAGCTAAAGAGTTATGGAGTATTCTCTGAAACAAGAGATGAAGCAGCAAAGAGATTCTATGGCAGAGCCGGTTCGGAATTTATGGCTGCGGGTGGGCCGGGTTTTAGAATAGGAGATGCTTTACCAGACGTAACTCAAAAACTGAAAACTGCTGTCGAATCGGCAGGTAAAGATTGGGAAACACATGCTGAAGTAATTAGAAGAATGCAATTGGCTCAAGCAGGTTGGGATGTCCCAGAAGTTGCTGTCCGAGAGGTAGAATCAAGGATAGATAGAGAATATAATACTCTTCGTCAAGCAATATTGGATATGCAAAAAGCTGTTAAGGCTGGGGATAAAGAAGCTTATCTTTTGGCACAAGAGAGACTTGATGAGAAGTATGTTCCTTGGCGGGGTCGAGCATTTGATTTAGCTCAAGAAACTGTGGAAGTTAAATTTGGCAAAGCAGGGGAACAACTCACGAAGATTCTTTCACAAGTAACAGGGACAAGAGAGAAACTAAGAGGAGCACTCCCATATGCAGTAGAAGCTATCGTCGAAGAGCCAAGGCGTAGAGAAGCTGCTTTAGAGGGAGCAAGACAACTGCGAGAGCGTGCTGACAGAAAACAAGTTGAGATGGGATTCTTGACGGTTATTGATAGCTTCAAAAATAGGGTTATACCCGGATTCAAGAGAGCAGGTGATATTCTTACGGCAGGGGCAAGAGGAATGAAGGCTGTCGCCGGAGATATGGAAGCACAGCAGGATATTGCTGCGAAAGCAGGACAGGCTCTGTTTGACCTTATCACAGGTCGAGAAAGAGAGTTCAAAGAAATTCCTGAAGCAGCAGAGAAACCCGAAGTCGCTCGTCTCAGAAGAGAAGAGACAATCTTAGAGACTCTACGTAGAGATCTTAAGGGGTTAACAGATAAATACATGGCTGCTCCTCCACAGGCAAGGGAGAAAATCAAAGAAGAAAGAGAAGTCGTTAAGAGGAAAGTGGAAGAGCAAGAAGACGTAGTTAGGAAGCAGAGGACGATTGTTCGAGAGATCCAAGTCCGAGAACGTAGAGAACGTCAGGCTGGTATTAAATATTCTGAACAGGGGATGAGAGACTTCTTTGAGACTCAGAGACGAGAACAGGCAAGAGCTAAAGAGGCGGCAAGAGTCTATAGGGGAGCAGGGATGATGGCTTCTGCCGAAGCAGCCGAAGAGGAAGCTACGGTAATAAGAGGAAAAGAAAGGGAGCAGAGGCAAGCACTAAAAGGTCTGAGAGAAGGTTTGGGCAAAAAACCGGAAGAGATCTTCTACGAGTTGAAGATGGGTCGAGCTGCTATGCCTGCGTTTATGGCGGAAGTTGAAAGCAGGGGATTAGAGCAAGCGGTAGAAGGCTTCAGGAGACTTATGGATAAGGGTGTTCGCTATACTCCTGCTGAGATGGATAAAGTATTCAAGAAAGAAAAAGAAACCAAAGCAGAGATGCAGGGAGAAGCAAAGGTTAAAGCTGAGGCAGAGGCTACTGCTATGAGAACAGAAGTGCCTGCCGCATTCGGCGGTCCCGAAGAGAAAGAAAAGCCTGCTCCCGTTGCTACCGCTGAAGACAGGGCAAAGTTGGCGGGTCAAATGTCTCTTGTCGCTCCTCCTGTTACTACCAGTCTTGTCAATATGTATGTTCCATCCGTAGGTGTAACAGTCAACCTGAACGATAAGGATGGTGTAGCAATGGCAGTAGCCGATAGATTAGAAGGAGCATTTGGAGATGCAGCAAGTCAGGCGGCGAAACGAACCGGACTCCAAGAATCTGAACAGTAATCTTCCCCTCAAATCTCACCACAAAGGATATTAGATGTCTTTCGTTAGAACAGCGTATCTTTGTTATGAAAACAGAGATCTCATCCGAGATGGATACATCCGGACGAGTGTGGAGAAGGGGTACGAACCGGAAGATTTCAACATGACTCGTCTTAGGAATCCTCCTAAAGGAGTGACCTATCGAATAATTCGGAATGAGGACGGGAGTATCCAAGAAATCAGGGAACTCAAGAAACTTCTCCCTGCAAGCAAAATACAAGTCGAGATCGATTTCAGCAAAGTGATGGATAATGCCGTCACACACTTCTTTCAGCCCGGATCCATGCCTTTCTCTCCGTGGGCAAGTATGATAGCGGATCCGATGCTTGGACCCTTGGGGATGGGAGGAATCACTACAGGATATACAGAGTGCACCTTTCAACTCCTTGATGCAGAAACAAAGATCAACAGGCGAGTGAAAGTGACAAAGGAGATGTTGGATACAGGGGTATGGGAGTGTGATGACGGCTATCCTCTTTCTGTATTTGGTATAGTGAAAGACACTGAATTGGCTTTTACTGATGAGCAGTTGGAAGTTATCGGTAAGTTTGAAAGTGGCTCATTCCAAGGAACCCCAAGAAAAAGAATAGCAGGGGCAACGGATTCTACAGGATTATTCGGAGGTAGAGGAACTGCTGAGGTTAAATTCGAAGACGTTGCAACAGATGATCAAAATCAGCTATTTACTGAAATCGTTTATGATCCTCGTACCCTAAAATTTAGGGGAGATAATGCTGATGCCTCAGGTAACAGGGCATATCCCTTCCAAGTTAGAAACATCTATAACACAGATGCTACAAGTAAACAGATCCGTTTCGTTACGACAGGGCTGAAAGAGGACGATAACCTGTTTATCACCTATAACGTGGCTTCAGAACGACGTGTAAGGCAAAATCTCTTCCATACGGGTGTCATAGCCCAAGGAAATACAGTCGGTGTTGTAGGCTTTGTGGGAGCTATTAAAAGTGAAGTAGATGCTTTTGACTATCAGATGATGACATGGAAAGTTCCTCTTCTTCCCGCGGGAATAGAAGATCATAATATAGATAGTCTGAGTTACACTTCTGATGACCAATACAAATTAACATACTCACAGTACGATGCAGCAGCGAAAGGAAACACAGAAGATTTCGACGAGATAGAAGGATGGAGATTGTCGGAAACCATCACTAAAAGAGTTAAGAGATTTTGGGCTGCTGATTATAGAGGTATCTTCCTAATAGAGTTTGATCGGGCAGATGTCAATGAGGATGAATTTAGATGGCTAAGAGATATTGATGCTGTGGTTGAACCTTCCCCTCAAGGTCAGGCTACTATCCGATGGGTAATGGATGCCGCTGACATCAGAGATCAGGAATGGTTCCAAGACTATTTGGAGAGTTTAGACTTCATTACACCATCTGGACCCGGTGATAGTTACTATCCAAGCGACTATCAGAAAAAGCTTGAAGACCATATAGACTTAGATAGAGAGCCGGGCTATCTCTTCGATATGAGTGAGATCACCAATAGTCTTCTCTTTGACAGGGAAAAAATCCCCTATTATCGTCCGTTTGCTAATGCCTTGAAAAAGGTGGGCAACTACGTGGAAGGGGATAGTGATTCAGGAGTAGGAGTCATCAATCTTGATTTGTATTGGCGAATTGATTCTTTACTTCATGATCTGGCAGACTACGATCTATCGTTAGCCCTGTTTCAGAATGCTAATGCTCAACCTGTGAAATCCTATCCTTGCGAAGAGCCTTTCGATATACATTCTTACAACTATTGGTCTGAAAGCTATGATGCTAATACGGATTCAGGTGGTGCTGGAGCGTGGTATGATAGGGGTTATCTTATGGATCAGGTCTTCGAGTGGAGACCTTCTGGTTCGTCCATCGAAAGTTATTGGCTCATGGAAACTCCTTATTTCTGTGGAGAGTTCACAAGGAAGAGCAGGGTGTACACAGAAAGGATGGGGGGAAAATCTTTAGACAACTATAGTTGGATATACGTCGATACAGAGCCATTTGCTCCTGACAACATCAGTATGGATACCAACTACTACATGGAGAATACTATCGTTGTTTTCAATGAGCAGAATGTGCACGACAGTCTCTGTTTTCATCGTTTCTCTGACAATTATTTCAATATGGTGTTTGAGTATCTAAAGGAGGACCCTACGAGAAGTCACATAAGGGATCCGTTCGACCACCATAAAGACTTGCTAACAGGACAAAACAGATTAATAGGTGACAAACCAAGTTTCAGCCATGGAGTTCCTATTAGTGATGATATAGCGAGAGTGTGTAGGGATGAACAGCTAAGGCAGAACTTTTGGTTTACGGTAGATTTATTGGAGCCTGAATATAGCTTAGATTTTACTGATACTCCTCCTAAAGCTAACATAAGTGATGATTGGTATGTTAAATCAATCACGATAGAGTACGAGAACAATACTGATTACATACCTGATGCTGATACGTACATCTCTTTTTACTTTGAAGGAACCGAGAGTTCTATAAGCCAGTTGAATGTCTTCTCTTATCCCGTCTATAAAACGACGGCTTTAGGCGCATTGGCTAAAGTTCCTAATGCTTTTACTATTGATTTCCGTTACTACCACGGTGGTCCCATTCAGTTCTTGGGTAACTTCTGGAATTATGTGACTGTTACGAGAGTTACTGCTCGAATGCATAGTTCTTATAATCCTGTCACCGAGCAGTTTCTCACAAGTGACATAAGCGAGTACAAAGTGAACTCAGGGCAGAGTTCTGTAGTATATGATGGTTTTGGTAAGATCCTTGTATTCTATGCAAATGAGGACACGGCAAATATAGACATAGCAGTTTCTACGAATGACGGGAGAGATTGGATTATCCATCGTAGCATTATACGTCTCGTAGAGGGAGAGTCGGCAACTCTTCCTCACATAGCCAAAGATGTCAATCCTAATCATGTCCATTTATTCTATGTGCTGAATGATGCTTTTATTATGTATAAGAGAGTAGCCATAGACTATCTAACGGACAGTGATGCTTTCATAGAACAGAAAGTGCCTACGAGTTATGAGCCGGGAGATTACGATCAATCCTTAGATAATCCCGATGAGGATTACTGGGGAGATTTCTCAGACAGAGGAACATATATTAGGAAGACTCCGAGCTACTTTATAGTCGGTGATCGCGAAGATCTTTATTTCGAAGATCAGTTGGATATCAAGACTCAACTTGATGCTGCAAATGTAAGTATCTTATCAGAAAACCATCGTCAGTATCCCCGTTTTAATACCGCAGGATCTCTAAACAATTTTACAGATAAGTATAACGGAACGAACTTTACAGTCCAAATAGATGATATGGGAGTTGCACGGTTATTTTTTGAGGATGATGGAAAACTCACCATGAAAAGAAGTAGTGATATGTTTATATGGGAGTATGATGTCCGACAAGTAGAAATTCATAAGATATACAAGGACGACAACCTAAATGAAGGTTTATCCATGGATATTCAGAATATACAAGTAGTCAAGAACGATGACAATAATATACGGCTTTCTATTTTGTATTTTAACAATGGGATGCTATTTATAAGGCATTTTGATACGAATTTGCTCTATCCTGTGTACGATTCCCAAGGAAACAAATATGATACTGCCATCAGGAACCACTTGGAATTAACAGAGGATAGTTTCAATAAGCCGATGTTTCTTATAGGACAGATCCCGGAGAGTATACGGGAAACAAGGATTGAAGAGATAGATAGTGGGACTTCACCAGAAGATTCTGCTTTTCTGATTACCTTTCCGTATACCAAGGCTGAGTTAGAAAGATTCGATGAGAGATTTGCAGTGGACGTAGATACTCAGACAGTAGCAGCTACTTTGAATACAGGAACGATAAGGATTTTTTACATGGACTTATTAGGACAATTGAATGCATTATTATTACCTTCGCCGATAGAGGTGAAGCCGGAAGTTTTTTACACAAGAGGGGGTAGCACTTAATGGCAATAGGTGGAGACACGCGTGATCTATATAGGGAGAATGTGGGAGAGATCGTTGCCCAGTGGAACGGGTTCGCGGAGTCTTACCCGTCGAGCGGTGAGGACTTTGAAACGGGCATTCATGCAGGTGCTGTTCAAACAAGAGTGTTCGTTAATAATGTTTGTCCTTTCCATGCAAGCAATCGTCAGGAATTTGCTTTTCATTGGAATGAAAGAACTCTACAACAGATAAAGCCCATATGGTCTAAGGATGAGTTCCTAACAACTACTCCCGGTTTGCAAGGGATACACTTCAAACCTCGGACTGTCTATCGTCATAATTATGTTGTTGCCCTGAACCATGAGAAACTTGAGGCGGATACTGTTCGTTCTGAAGCGGGAGTAGTAGTAACTCGTCCGGATCCCAACACTCCTGCTAATTACTATGTGTACCATGACGAAGTGGAAAGCGGGGAGGGAAGAAAAGTTAAATGGGCAGAACATGCCCGATATAAAAATGAGCAGATGTGGGAACAAGTGCCATCTGTTTTCCATAATCAGACAATAGAGGGAGTGCCTGAATGTGGGGATGCTGTATGGAGGTATGAAACCTTTACGTTCTCCAATAGTCAGGAAACTGAAGAGGACGTAAGGTTTGATTATAAGTCTAACCTATATAATGATTATTTAGCTTCCA
>Ga0180438_10012355_pt1 | contig 10172 bp, 3 predicted proteins | sample SS_ome_12_FD_132455 | JGI IMG/M metagenome (GOLD analysis project Ga0180438, IMG submission 132455) | Hypersaline lake sediment archaeal communities from the Salton Sea, California, USA - SS_3_D_2 metaG | ecosystem: Environmental > Aquatic > Non-marine Saline and Alkaline > Hypersaline >...
GCGAGCCTGGAGTGCCCGCATTACCGTGGCGGTGGCGGCGGCGGGGGGATTCTTGGCGTCGGCGGAGTGGGGCTCGCGCCGCCGGGCGGCGAAGGGCGGTCCCGGCTCTCAGCTTCCGTCTGTTCCCGCACCGGGCCAATAGGCGGCGGGCCGGGGCCGGCGGCCGGCGGCGGTGCCGGGCGGGGTGGGCCGGGCGGAAGAGGTGGGGGCGCAATGCGCCCGCTTGCCGCCGGCCCGACCGACGCGGCCGCCCTCGCGACCCCACGCCCGCGATGCTCAAATCGCACCAGGTTCGTCCCCAGCTTGATCACGTCGCCGTCTTCGAGGACCACCGGGTCGCCGACCGGCTGGCCGTTGAGCCGTGTGCCGACGCGGGAGCCCCGGTCGCGCAAGACGTAGGTCCCATCCGGCTGGCGGCTGATTTCCAGGTGTTCCGATTCGAGATCTTTACCGGCGTAGCCCAGAAACGGCAGCGGCAGATGGTCGCCGCGCCCGAGCACGGTGACCGGCGCGGCGAGGATCAACTGCCGGCCGGGAGCGTAGCCGTCGAGCACCGTGAGCCAGGCCTCCTTGAGGGCAACGTGCGTCAAGCCGATCAGCGCCCCGATCGACAGGCCGAGGATCACCAGGGCTGTGGCGCGGCTGGGCAGATCCGATCCGGCGGCGGCGATCGGATCGAACAGCGATCCACCCACCAGCCCGCCCAGGCATCCGCCGATCAGGCCGTTGCGGATTTTCCGCCGCGAGGCCTCGTACAAACCCTCGGCCGAGCCGATGCCGGCGCCCATGACGATCCATCCCAACGCTCGGGGCAGGCCCAATCCGCTATAGAGGATCGTGCCGAGCAGTCCGCCCACGGCACCGCCGATCCCCCCGCCGATCAGCCCAGGCAGGGCCCTCGGGAGCAGTCGCCGCCACTGGGGGTTGGTCATGCCGGAGACGAGCTGCAGGCCGGCTCCGATCGCCGCCCCGGTCACGGCGGCAGTCAGAACGGTTTCGAGCGTGCCTCCGAGCCGGCCGCTTCCCAGGAAAAGGACCTCGGCCGCCAGCCAGGCCAGCAGGGCGGCCCAGCCTCCGATCGCCGCGCTGTAGTAGACGAATCGGGGGAACGACATGGCACTGCCAGAGTAGTCGATCTCGACCGTTTTACAAGTGCCCGTGGGTTTCCAGATGGCGGCTGGAAACCCACAATGGGGAGCATCGCCGCACCGCCCGCACCCTGGAGAAACACGCCATGCCGCCATATCGCGTCCTCGTCCTGCTCGCCGTCTGCTCGCCCGCCATGGTCGCCCACGGGCTGCAAGCTGCGGGGGCGGAATCCCCCGACCAGAGGCTGTCGGCAATCCTCGGCGCCGAGTGGCAGTGGATGCTCGAGCAATCGCCCACCTGGGCGTCGAGCCTGGGCGACCGGCAGTTCAACGACCGCTGGCCCGACGTCAGCCTGGGGGCGATTGAGCGTCGCCACGCCCACCGGGTGGCGGTGCTCGGCCAATTGGACGAAATCGACCCCGCTCGGCTTTCGCAGGCCAACAAGATCAACCATCTGCTTTTCCGCCGGCTGTATCAGGACGAGGTCGAGGCCCATCCCTACCGCTGGGACTTGCTTCCCGTCACGCCGCGGGATGGAATCCAGGACGCCGCCTCGCTGGCCGATTCGCTGCGGTTCGAGACGGTCAAGGACTACGACGACTGGCTCGCGCGCATGCGGCGGCTGCCGGACTACATGGACCAGACGATCGCGCTGATGCGCCAGGGCGTCCGAGCCGGCATGGTGCATCCGAAAGTGGCGATGCGGAGGGTGCCGCCGCAGATCGCCAAGCAGATCGTCGATGACCCGAGCGAGAGTTCGTTTTTCGAGCCGTTCGAGGCCACGCCCGACAAGATCCCTGCCGAGGCTTATCGGCGACGGGTGGCGGAAGCGCGGCGCGTGGTGATCGAAGACGTGGTGCCGGCGTACCGCCGGCTGCTGGAGTTCTTTGAAAAGGAGTACCTGCCCGCCTGCTCCGAACAGGTCGGGGCGTGGCAGTTGCCCCGCGGCCGCGAGCTTTACGCCATGAAGGCCCGCCACTTCACCACCACGAACCTCACGCCCGAAGAGATCCATCAGATCGGGCTGGCCGAGGTCCGCCGGATTCGCGGCGAAATGGAGAAGGTGCTCCGGCAGGTCGAGTGGAAGGGGTCCTTTGAGGATTTCCTCGAACACCTCCGCAGCGACCGGCAATTCTATTACGCCGACGCGGGCGAGTTGTTGACGGCCTACCGATCCGTGTGCAAGCAGATCGACCCCGAGCTGGTGCGGCTCTTCCGGCGGCTGCCCCGGATGCCTTACGGCGTCGAGCCGATCCCGGCGGAGTTGGCGCCGGACACGACGACCGGCTACTACCGTCCGCCCGCCGCCGACGGATCGCGGGCGGGCACCTACTTTGTGAACCTCTACCGGCCCGAGTCGCGGCCCAAGTTTGAGATCGAAGTGCTTTCCACGCACGAGGCGGTTCCCGGCCATCACCTGCAAATCGCCCTGGCGATGGAGCTCGACGACCTGCCCGAGTTCCGCCGTTACATCGACTCGGCCTACACGGCTTACGTCGAAGGTTGGGCCCTGTACTCCGAAAGGCTCGGCGAAGAGCTCGGGCTCTATCAAGATCCTTACTCGAAGTTCGGCCAGTTGACTTACGAGATGTGGCGGGCGGTGCGGCTGGTGGTCGACACGGGCATCCACCACTTTCGCTGGACGCGCAAACAGGCGATCGACTACTTCGCGGCCAACACGGCCAAATCAATCCTCGACATCGAAAACGAGGTCGACCGCTACATCACCTGGCCCGCTCAGGCGCTGGCCTACAAGATCGGCGAGCTGAAGATCAAGGAGCTTCGAGCGGAGGCCGAGGAGCGGCTGGGCGGGCGATTCGACGTGCGGGAGTTCCACGACGTGATCCTCGCCAGCGGGTCGGTGCCGTTGGACCTGCTCGAGACCAACGTGAAGGATTGGATTGCGGCCGAAGAGGCGGCGCCCGAAGGGGATTCCGCCGCCGGCGACCTCGGCGTCTCCGAGTGATGCCGCACTCCACCCCAATAAGGGGGCTCAAAACAGGGTATATTCCCCCGCATCGTGAGGGGTTCGAGGTTGCGATTACCCCCAGAAGCGGCTAGGCTAAAGTATTGGGGGAGGGCTCGCTTCCCCCTCGGAGCTTGTGGCGCCCGGAACGGCCGTGTGGAGGTATGCGGAAAAGGGGACAGGTCCAATTTGCCGGAACGGCCCGCAGGGTGCTTCGCACAAATTGGACCTGTCCCCTTTTCCCTCCCCAGCCGTGTGGAGGCAAACTGACCGATGGCACGACGATTCGTCCGCGTTGACCTGTCCGACCGTGCTCGCGACTTCCGTCCCATCGCCATCGAGCCGGGTGTTCCGCTTCTCGATCCGTCCAATGCCAACGCGAGGATCGTTTTCAAGTGGCTGGGCGGGGCGGCGGCGGAGCCGGAATGGGAGCAGGACGCCGTCAGCTTCTACGTCCGCGACGACCACGGCGGGCGGCTGGAAAACGTCACCTGCCAGCCCGCCGCGGATGCCGATCTGGAAGGCCCCTTGAAGGCTGATTTCGAGGCGCTGCGACAGCGGCTTGCCAAGGCCGCGCCGGAGACGGCCACGGAGCGGGCGGTCCACAGGATCCTCACCCAGTCCTTCGCCCGCATCGCCGACGACCTCGCCCGCACCGACCGCGACGACTACTTCTTCCGCTACCGCGACGCCGCCGGACGGATGCGGCTGGTGTGGTGCTGGGGATATCAGCGAGTGGATCAGGAGCCCGCGGCGAGCGTGATTTGCAGCGACCCGGACTGCGGGCTGCTGTTCGTTCGCCGTCCGGGACAGAGCCCGAAGTGTCCCGCCTGCGAGGCCCTCCTGCTGACCAAACCGCCCGCCCGAATGCCCTGGAAGCGAATGTTGCTGGTGGGGCTGCTCTTCTTTCTGCTTGGCGGCGGGCTGGTCTACTGGTATCTGAATCGTAATCAACTGGTCGTCACGCCGGAGCAGCTCCAACTGATCGTGGGAGAAATTGCCGACCTGGACGTCCGCACGCCTTCTGACGCGCCCATCGAGATGACCAGCTCCAATCCGTCGGTTGTCGAGCTGACCGGCGAGAACCGGCTGATCGGGCGACGCGAGGGAACGGCCCAGGTCGACGTGCGCCAGGCCGGCCGGCGGCGGACCGTGGACGTGACGGTCACGCAAGGCGAAATCCGCTCGATCGCCCTTGATCCTGCCCGCGTCGCCGTGGCCGTCGACCATCGCGTGCCGGTCCGCGTGATGGGGCAGACCGGGGCCGGCCGCACGATCGAGCTTGCACCGGACGGGATCTCACTCGACAAGCGCCCCTCGCCGCGGTACGCCACGGTCGATCCGGCCACGCTCGAAGTCCGCGGCATTTTGCCGACCGAAGAAGACTCGCCCCAGCACCTGGCGCTCCGCTTTCAGGACCGGGTGGCCGAGGCGGCGGTGCAAGTGTTCGTGGCCCCGTTCCGCCTCGAGTCGGCGCCGTCCGGCTCGGTCGACCTGCCGCTGGGACAAATGACGTCGCTTTTCGCCTGGGCCGATTACGAGGACGGCCTCCGCGTGCATGTGCCGCCGGGCCGCGTCCAGTGGCAGAGCGACAGCAGCGGCTCGGCTGCGGGGCTTGAGCTCCGCGGCGACCGTGTGGTCGCCCTGCAATCCGGCGGCGGGCCGTTGGAAGTCCGGGGCAGCTACCTCGGGCGGGAGTCCGATCCCGTGGTCTTCCGATCGGTGGAGGCGGCCCCGATCGGGCTGCGGCTGGACGTCGATCGCACGCTCCGGCTGGCCGGCGAGCCGGGCCGCGTGATGCTCCTGGGAACCGGCCCCAAGGGAGACGTCGAGCTGGCCCCCGAGATGGCCCAGTTCGAGAGCTCCGATGCGGGCGTGTTGAAGATCGACCAGGGCACGGGGATGTTTCGCGCGGCGGCCCCCGGCGAGGTGACGGTCACCGCCCGCCATGCCGCGGCCGCCGAGCCGTCGAGCGTGCGGCTCCGCGTGGTGGACCCCGCCGACGCCCGGCTCGTCTTCGAGCCCGCCGACGTCCGGCTGGCCGTCGACGAGGTGGCCCGCCTGGAGTTGTTCCTCGAAGCCCGGGTGGGGGATCAAGCGGAGCGGGCAGTGATGGCCGGCCCGGAGGTCCGCTGGTGGATGGCCGAGCCGGACGCCGTCGCCTGGCGGGCGCCGCTTCTGTTCGGAAAACGCCCGGCCGGGCCGTTCGAGATCGGGGCCGGCTACCTGCCGTATCTGGGCACTCCGGCCGCTGCCCAGATCGAGGTCCTGGCGGCCGGGCCGCCGAGCGCCCTTCGCGTCGTTCCTTCGCAGGCCGCGCTTGCGGCGGGACAAACGCTCGCCTTGGCGGTGGAAGAGCAGCTTTCGCCGGACGGCCAATGGCGGGAAGTACGGCCCGACGCGGTAGCCTGGACGGCCCCACGGGGCGTGCTCCTGACCCGGCCGACCGAGGGCCTTCGCGCCGCGGCGACCGTCCGGGAAGGCGCTGCCGGGCAGATGGAGCTGTTGGCGGAGTATCGCGGCCAGCAGGCCACGGCGACGATCGAAGCTGCCGAGCCCCAGCTTGATCCCGCCGAGCGGGCCGTCCAGTTGGTCCTCCAACGCGAGCCGGAGGGCCGCTACCTGCCGGTGGGGCACAACCAGCGCTACTCAATCTGGTTGGAGAAGGACGGTGTCACCGAGCCGGCCGCCGACGTTCGCTGGCCGGCGGATTTCGAGAACGAGTTCGTCCGCTGGCAGGCCCCCGTGCTCGCGGCCGAGCGGGCCGGCTACGGCCAATGGCTCGAGGCCGAGGTGGGCGGCCGCACGCTGCGATTCCATACCTACACGGTCGATCCCTCGTTGCCCACCGCCGAGCCGCTGCCGCGGGAAGACCTGCCGGCGGAAGTCGTGATCGAAAGCGACCAGGGGCCGGCGGTCCAGTTCCCCGTCGGCGCGGAGTTCGACGATTTCCGCGTCGAGGCCCGCTACCCCGACGGATTTACGCGGATCGTCACCAAGAAGGCCGCGCTGGAAACGCCGTTGGCCGCCGAGCAAAGCCCGGTTGCCTTTTCCGGCGGGCGGATGCTCGGCATTCGCCCCGGCCAGACCCGGGTCGAGGCCAGCTTCGACGGCGTGCGAGCCAAGAATCCGCTCGGCGTCGAAGTCACTGCCGGAGTCGAGCTGGACGAAATCCGCTTGCGGCCGGCGCCGCTCGGCATCCTGCCGGGCGAGACGATCGGCATGGAGGCGGTGGGCTATCGCGGCGGCCGGTCGGTCGGCGTACTCACTTCGATGGCCGGCATCCAGTGGCAATCGGACAACCCCAGTGCCGTCGCGGTCAACGGCCCGATGGTCACCGGCCGGCAACTCGGCCAGGCGGCGGTCACGGCCCGGCTCGGCTCCGTCCTCAGCCAGCCGGCGATGGTCAACGTCGTCGCCTCGATCGCCGATCCCCTGGTGGTCGACCAGGAGTCGATGCGCATGCGGGTGGGCGAAAGCCGGCGGATCGGTTCGGACGTGCAGGTGTTTCGCGGCGAGACCGACTTGAGCGGCCAGGCGTACGTGAGCTCGTCGCTGCCCGGCGTCGTCCGCTACGTGCCCGAAACCCACTCGCTGCTGGGCGTGTCGCCGGGGGTGGCGGCGGTCACGTTCAGTTGGGGCGACAAGCTGGCCACGACGATGGTCGAAGTCCTGCCCGGCGGAACGCTCGAGGGCGAGGTCGTCGTCGAGCCGGCCGCCGGCGTGCTGGCTCCGGGGCAGGCACTCGACCTGCGGGTATATCTTCTCAGCAGCGACGGTTACCGCATCGACCGCACCGATTCGGCGGTTTTCACCAGTGCTGCGCCGGGCACGATCAGCATGCGCGGCAGCCAAGCCTGTGCCTTGGGCCCCGGCACGGCCGAGATCCTTGCCCAGTTGCCCGAGTCGGCCGAGCCCGGCAGGGCCTATCTCGCCGTCAATGACGAGGAGATCACCGATCTGATCGTCGAGCCTGCGGAGGTTCGCTTGTCGGTTGGGGATACCGAACGGCTGCGGGTGCTGGGGCGGGCGGCCAGCGGCACGCACGAGTTGTTTGCCCAGCCCCCGCTGAGCGCGACGGTCGGCGGCACAGACCCGCAGGCCGTTCAGGTCGTCGGCTCCCGGCAGATCGACGCGTTGGCCGCGGGGGAGGCCGAAGTGGCCGTCACCTGGGAGGATCGCCTCCGCCAGACCGTGCCCGTGGCTGTGACTGACGACCCGATCACCGATCTGGCCATCGACCCGCTCGACGTCGTCGTCCACCCCGGCCAGACGTTGGTCTACCAGGTGACGGGCGTGCGTGGCGGTCGCCGGCGGGTGCTCTCGGCGGCGGACGGGCTTCAGATGTACGCTACCGAGCCGAGCGTGGCGCAGGTGGCCGAAGACACCGCGGTCGTCGCCACCGCAAGCGGCCGGACCGGAGTCGTGGCCCAGGCGGGCCGCCAGCAGGCCGAAGCCTCGCTGACCGTCACGCCCGCCGACGGCCCCGGCGGAAGCGTCGTCTACGGCCCCGGGGGGTCCGTCATCTACGGGCCGGGCTATGGACGGTACGGGTCGGGGTATGACGTGATCTACGGTCGCGGCAGGCGGGTGGTCTACGGGCCGGACGGGGTCGTCGTTTATGGACCCGACGGGGCCGTTGTCTCCAGGCCCGGCTACTCGAACGTCTACCTCCCCCCCTCCGCCGACGCCGTCGGCCTGCGATTCATCCCGGAAATGCTCCGCGTGCCGACGGGCTCGCCCGGCGTGCCGGTCGACGTGGTCGAGGTCCTGGCCGACGGAAGTTTGGGCCGCAGCCTGACGGCCGACCCGAACCTGGAGTTTACGGAGCCGCCGGAGGTAGCCGCGGTGGAGCGGAGCGACGGCGGCGCGATCATCCGGCCGGTCTCTCCCGGCGAAACGCGAATCGCCGCCAAGCTGGGCACGCTCTTGACGGAGACGCCGCTGTTGGTCCAAGTGGGCGACCAACCGGCCGATTCCGCCTGGCTCGACGTCGTGCCGCAGGTGCTCGATCTCTGGGTGGGCGAAGTCGCCACCTTCCGCAGCGTCGCCGTCTCGCCGGGGTTCGGCCAGATGCCGTATCGGGTGGATTATCGGGTCTCGGGCGAGGCGGGCCAGGGAGTCGTGGCGGTTGAGGGGGAGCAAATGATTCGCGCCCTCGGCGACGGCGTCTCCCACGTGACGGTCACGGCTGTTGACCCGTCGGGCCGATACGACGGTCTTTCCACAATCGCTACGGTCCGCGTAGGTACCCCAGACCGTCTCTGGATCGAGCCGCCGGCCGCCGCCATCGAGATCGGCCAGTCGACGCCTCCGTTTACCGTGATGGCCCGGGCGGCGGACGGGCTGGTTTACCAGGTTCCCGCGGTTCTGGAAAGCGGCGATCCGAACATCCTGGTTGCGGACGCTCGCATCCCCGGGGCGTTCCGGGCGACCGGGCTTGGGGCCACGCAGGTTCGCGCTCTGTATCGTAGCCGCGAGGCGCTGGCCGAAGTGACGATCACCGGCCGGCGATTCGTCGACGTGCGGACGACGCTCGACGAAGGGGAGCAGGAATTCGGCGTCACCGTCGAGGTACTGGCGGTCCAGAGCGAGGGTGCGTTAGAATATCGCATCTACTCCTCCGGCCAGACTCCGCCGGACCGTTGGGTGCCCAACGAACCGCTGGACGGCCGCCGGAGAGTGGTGTTGCGGAGCCCGCAAATCCCTTACGGCGACCGCACGGCCCGCTACGGCCTGGTGCTCGAAGCCCGCTCGCTCGCCGACGGGTCGGTGCAGCGTTACCCGTTCACGTTCCGCTTGGCGCCGAACATCGAGAGAACCGACACCCCGCGATAAACCCATGGCTTTTCCAGACGATCGCGATCGGGCCCTGATCCGGCAGGCGGAGAAGGTCGAGCACCTGGCAACCGACCTCTGCGAGTGGCTTGCCGAACACAATCCCGCCCGCAAAGCCGTCGACCTTCTCCCCGTGGCCGAGAGCGACGAGTTCGAGGTGCTGCAGCTCCGCCGGCTGGCCGGCAATCTTTACACCTCGGCCAAGGTGCCGGTGGCCGCGGCGGTCTACGGCCCGTCGCAGGTGGGCAAAAGCCTCTTCATCGGCCAGGTGCTCAGGCCGTCGGGCGAGGGCGCTTCGCAACGAAGCCCGCTGGGCCGCGACGAGCAGTACGGCGAGCCGGCCTACTACAAGGATCTCTCCTTCGACAACGATCTGAACCCGCAAAGCGGATCGAACGAGGCGACCGCCCTGGTCACCCGCTTCACCACCAAGGATCGCGTCGCCGCCAGCGTGGCGCCGGAGTATCCGGTGATGGTGCGGGCGCTGACCCGCGCCGAATGGCTCCGCGTGCTGGCGCGGGGCTTCCACGTCGAGTGCCGCAGTTCGGAGCGGGCGTGGGACCAGGGGCATCTGGAGGAACTCTTCGAGGAGCTGGACCGGCAGCATTCCAGCCGCGAGATCGACCGCAAATGGCGGATGGACCTGCTGGACGCCTTCAGCTACATGCGGAACGTGGACCGCCGCGGCTTTCCCGCCAAGGAGGCCATCCTCAACGGCTTGATGAGCCGCTACCCGCTCTCCGAGGAGGGTTACGTGGCGGCGGCCGCCGCCCTGTTCTGGAACAACTGGCCGTCGCTGACCGAACTGTTCATGCGGATCAACACGTTCCTCGACCGCATCAGCTCGGCCGACCACGACCCGGCGATCCTCACGCACTGGGCCGGGGTGCGGTTTCTCTTGGACAGCCAGCGGGCAAAACTGCACGAGCGGCGGACGTCGAAGTGCTTCACGCGCGTCGAGTGGCGGGAATTCCACCTCCGCCAGCGCGACGGCTGGTACGTGCTCGAATACCATCCCGGCGGCCACGACGGCAACGAAGACCAGGAAACGATCCAGGCCGGCATGCTCGAGCTGGTCCTGCCGATCCTCCCGCAGCGTCTCAACGACGAGTGGCGGAAGGTGATCGAGCAGATGGATTTCCTCGACGTTCCGGGGATGAGGGCCGGCCGCCAAGGCGCCGAACAGGGCAAACGCACGGCCGCCGACACGCTCGACGAGCAGATGGAGATCGTCAAGCGGGGCAAGGTGGCCTACCTCTTCGAGCGCTACACCGAGGAA
>Ga0180438_10012356_pt1 | contig 10171 bp, 5 predicted proteins | sample SS_ome_12_FD_132455 | JGI IMG/M metagenome (GOLD analysis project Ga0180438, IMG submission 132455) | Hypersaline lake sediment archaeal communities from the Salton Sea, California, USA - SS_3_D_2 metaG | ecosystem: Environmental > Aquatic > Non-marine Saline and Alkaline > Hypersaline >...
ATTCTCTCACCATCCTCCTAGGCGCCTGCGTAACTCCGCATTCAAGGTATATCACTTCAAACTGGATGTCCGGACTCGATTATTTTTCATCAGATTGATCCTCACGTGCTCAAACATACTCGGCGGCCGATTTCATCGGCTTCCCTCGGAGGAAGGTTCGATAAGGCTAAATCTTCAAGGTCGCTTCTTCCATTCCTGTGTATTTTACCCACACAATATGGAAGAGAATCAAATAATTTTATCTGAGGATCGAGGAGATATATAGAGTGAGACGACGCGATTTTCTAAAAAGTTTGGGTCTGGGAACAGTCGCTCTGACTGGTTCCGGAGCTTTATCCACATGCGCTCTGTTATCAAAAAAGAAGAAACTCAACTTTATTTTGATCGATATCGATGACCTTGGCTGGATGGATCTGACGTGTTACGGGAGCCAGTATTATGAAACATCCAACATCGACAGGCTGGCTGCGCAGGGAGCCAGATTCACCAATGCCTATGCCTCCTGTGCAGTGTGCTCGCCCACTCGGGCATCTATCATGACAGGACGGTATCCGGCTCGAATAGGGGTGACGGATTGGATTCATCATCTGGACCAGAAGGGAGAAAGAGCTTATGCGGAGAGAAAGAATCCGACTGATTATGTCGGGGGGAAGAGAAGGCAGCTTCTCTGCCCGCCCAATCCCTACTGGATGGAACTGGATGAAGTCACGATCGCCGAGGTCTTGAAATCCGCAGGCTACACCACCTGCCACATCGGGAAATGGCATCTTGGATATGAGCCCTGGTTTCCTGATAATCAGGGATTTGATATCAACATCGGAGGCGGTGAGATCGGCCAGCCCCCCACGTATTTTGATCCTTACTACCTGAATGAGCAGAGACCGAGTATCCCCGCCCTCTCAGCCCGGAGGGAAGGGGAGTATCTCACCGACCGGGAGAGTGATGAACTGGTTGGATTCCTCAGAGAATATGGAGACAAACCGTTCTTCCTCCATATGTGTCACTATGCTGTGCATACTCCGCTCCAGGCCAAAAAAGAGCTCATCGCCAAGTATGAACGCAAAGAAAAGACCAACCAGACGAATGCGGTCTATGCGGCCATGATTGAAAGCATGGATGCAGCTGTCGGAAGGTTGATGGCCGCGCTGGAAGAGCTGCGGCTGAGCGAGCGAACCGTCATCATCTTCACATCCGATAATGGAGGTCTTCAGGATTTTGCCACTGATAATGCTCCGCTTCGCGCCGGAAAAGGATATCCCTATGAAGGGGGGATCCGGGTGCCCTTGATCATCCGCTGGCCCGGAGTGGTCGAGGCCGGTATGGAATGTGATGTCCCGGTCACGAGTGTTGATTTTTTCCCTACTTTGTGTGAGATCGTTGGGCTTGACCTTCCCTTGGACAGAACGATTGACGGAATAAGCCTTGTTCCTTTATTGAAACAGGAAGGTTCGTTGAGGCGAGAGGCGATTTTTTGGCATTTTCCCCATTACCGGGGAGATATTGTTCCTTACAGCATCATCCGCAAGGGAGACTGGAAGCTCATCAAACGGTATGAGGGCCAACCCTTCGAGCTGTTTCTTATAGAGGAAGATCCGAGTGAGGAATACGAGCTTGCCAAATTAATGCCGGGGAAGGTGAAAGAACTGGACGCAGATCTGTCTGCCTGGCTCAAAAATACAGGAGCCAGGCTTCCGCGAAAAAATCCTGATTACGATCCCGATGTCCGATAGATGAAAAGAATTCTAAGGAAAAGAATATCTGTTCAGATAAAGAGTCGATTCGGATTTGCATTAAAAAAGGCGATAGAAATTCCTTTTCCGGATTCGACTTTTTAACGGAAGGCGGAATAGCGTTCGCCCTGAAGATTGTGGATGGAAAGGATGAGTGTCATGAACTATATCCGGGCAAAAGTTAGGAATAAAATCTATCTTGTTATCGTTTTAATCCTTGCTGCCTCTCTTCTCCATGCTCAGCAATCTACTGATTCTGAAAGGATTATAAGGATCCTGTCTTACAACATCTTTCATGGGGAAACACTGAATCATGATTTTGACCTGGAACGTATCGCTGGCGTTATCCGGTCGGTCTCACCGGATATTGTCGCTCTCCAGGAAGTGGATTTTAGAACGAATAGAGCGAGAAATATGGACCTGGTCACTCGACTGGGATATCTGACCGATATGCTTCCGCTTTTTGGTAGAGCCATGGAATATGATGATGGAGAATACGGAGAGGGAATCCTCTCCCGTTTTACATTCAAGGAAACTCGGAATAATCCCTTGCCTCATTCGCCAAAAAATGAGCCTCGAGCCGCGCTCGAAGTCCTGGTGGAACTTCCATCCGGAGATGAAATTGTCTTTATCGGGACGCATCTTGACCACACACGGGACCAAACAGACAGGATCGTTCAAGCGAAACGCCTCAACAGGTTTTTCAAGGGAAATAAAAAGCCAACTATCCTTGCCGGAGACCTGAATGCGACTCCGGAAAGCGAGCCGATGAGAATACTCTTCAGGTTCTGGACCGATGCCAGCGCTGGAAATCCTCAACCAACGTTCCCTTCATCCTCTCCCAGAAGACGGATTGATTATGTTCTCTTCCGGCCTGCACACAGGTGGCGGGTCATAGAATCCCGCGTCATCGAGGAAAAGGTCGCCTCGGATCATTGTCCTCTTCTGGTGGTTTTAGAGTTGCGCCCGGAGAAGAAATAACTGATGATTGACCTAAGAAAAAAAGAGATAGGCAAGCTTTTTAAAACCAGGCTGTTGTACATGCTTAGTAATTTGGTAAGATTTTTTGATGTCATTGCGAGCGCAAAGTGCAATCTCAAGTTTTTGTCATTACGAGCGAAGCGTGGTAATCTCTTTAAGATATTAATGAAATGAAACTTTTTTATCGCCACGCTTCGCTCGCAATGACACTTTTACCCTCGGCATTTTAATAAAAGTGTTACTTAATTACTGAGCATAAACATCTGTCTGCTTTAATCTGAATATTTTGGAGGTATTTTGAAAGGAGGTTTGGCCATGTTTCAGAGGCAATTTAAACCCATAATATTATCTGCCTTTATTCTGCTGATACTCGTATGCGGAACTCATCGGGAAAGTGCCTGTGCGGATGAGGCGAATGATTGGGAAAATCCTCAAATGATCGGCCAGAACAAGGAATCTGCCCACTGCACTTTGATTCCTTATGCTGCTCTGGGGAAAGCCATCAACGGAGTGCGGAAAGAATCAGTATTCTACAAAACACTCAACGGGAACTGGAAGTTTCACTGGGTTTCTAAGCCTTCTGACCGGCCGCAGGAGTTTTACCGGCCCGATTACAATATCAGTGAGTGGGATGAAATTCCTGTCCCCAGCAACTGGCAAATGCATGGCTATGGAAGGCCGATCTATCTCAATGTGCCCTATCCTTTCAAGAAGAATCCTCCTTTTGTCCAGCACGATTACAATCCGGTTGGCTCCTACAGAACAGAATTTGCGGTGCCGGCCGGTTGGATACAGCGGAAGATCTTCATTCATTTTGATGGAGTCGAGTCGGCTTTCTATCTCTGGATCAACGGACAAAAAATCGGCTACAGCCAGGGAAGCCGGACGCCAGCAGAGTTTAACATCACGGAATACCTCCAGGAAGGGAGGAATATCCTGGCTGTAGAAGTTTATCGCTGGTCTGATGGCTCCTATCTGGAGTGCCAGGATTTCTGGCGCCTCAGCGGCATTTTCCGCGATGTCTATCTCTTCTCCACACCAGAAGTCCATGTCCGTGATTTTGAGGTCAGCTGTGACCTGGATAAAGAATATCAGGATGCTGTGCTGAAAGTCACAGCCAGAGTCCGCAATTACTCGGATGAGGCCGTGAAGAACACTAAAGTGGAAGTCAGTCTGCTGGATGCAGAGAACGAACCTGTTGGTTCTGAGGTTTTGGTGGAGGGTTTCAGCGTGTATATTTCCCCGGGTGCAGAAAGCATAGTGAAGATGAAAGCCGAAGTGCCTGATCCGCTCAAATGGTCAGCAGAGAAGCCTCATTTGTACACGGTCCTGTTGAAAGTGAAAAACGAAAAGGGCAAGATTGTCGAGACGGAAAGCTGCAAATTTGGTTTTCGAAAAGTGGAGATCAAAGATGGACAGCTTCTTCTTAACGGAGCCCCTATCCTCATAAAAGGAGTGAACCGCCACGAGCATGATCCGGATACGGGGCATACCGTTTCTCTGGAATCGATGGTCAAAGATATCCACTTGATGAAACAGTTCAACATCAATACTGTGCGGACAGCCCATTATCCGGACGATCCCAGATGGTATGAGCTCTGTGATCTGTATGGGATCTATGTGATCGATGAGGCCAACATCGAATCGCACGGGATCGGATACAGGCCTGAGAACACTCTGGCGAATAAGCCGGAATGGAAAAAAGCCCACATGGACCGGATTATCAGTATGGTCGAGAGGGATAAAAACCATCCCTCGATAATCATCTGGTCCATGGGAAATGAAGCGGGGGATGGAACCACTTTTGAGGCAGCCAGCGAGTGGATCCACCGCCGCGATCCGTCGAGACCAGTGCATTATGAACGGGCCGGGAGACGTCCTCATACGGATATTGTCTGCCCCATGTACTCCCGGATCGACTCCATCATCAAATATGCCCGGGAAAAACAGGACCGTCCTTTGATTCTGTGTGAGTATGCTCACGCCATGGGTAACGCTGTCGGCAATCTGCAGGAATACTGGGATGCGATCGAGGAATACACGCATCTTCAAGGGGGGAGCATCTGGGATTGGGTTGACCAGGGACTGCGCAAAACAACTGAGGACGGAAGGGAATACTGGGCTTATGGCGGCGATTTTGGAGACGATCCCAATGATGGAAATTTCTGCATCAACGGCTTGGTTTTCCCTGACCGTGAGATTCCACCCAAGCTGTGGGAAGTTAAAAGAGTTTATCAATCTGTTGATGTCGAGGAGGAGGACCTTTCTCAGGGAAAGATACGGATCAAGAATAAATATTTTTTCACGAACCTCAATGAATTCGAAGCGGATTGGACACTCTATGAAGACGGAAAAGCCATCCAGCGAGGGGCCATTGAGCGGCTGGATGTGGCTCCCGGAGAAAGCAATGTTTTCGATCTGCCCATAGAGCCGCCGGAGCTTGTGCCAGGCGCCGAATACTGGCTGAGAGTCTCCTTCTACTTGAAAGAGGAAACACCCTGGGCAGAAGAAGCTCATGTTGTGGCCTGGGACCAGTTGAAGATGCCTTATGACGTTCCGTCTAAGCCTGAGATGGATCTGTCGAATCTCCCGGAATTAAAAATGGTGCCCTCTAACGATCATCTGACAATAAACGGAAAGGATTTCAGCATTTCATTCGGCACCAAAACAGGAGCAGTGGCTGCGCTGGTTTATAAAGACAAATCCATTATTGAGAAAGCGCAGGACGGCATAAACGGTCCTGTCTTAAATGCCTTTCGCGCTCCCACTGACAACAACCGGCGCTTATCTCGTCAATGGGTTGGAGCCGGGCTCCATAATCTGACGCGGAAAGTTATGGATTTCACGATTGAGACAATCAGCCCCGGAGTGATGCGTGTCTCGATTCTCACGAGTGATAAAGGCACAGAAGACAGCGGGTTTGAACATCGCTCCATATACACAATCTTTGGGAATGGCTGTATTCAGGTCGATAATGAAATCGAGCTCGTTGGAGAACTGCCGGTCCTGCCCCGGCTCGGTGTAAGGATGAGAGTGAAAGGAGATTTCGATAACTTTAGTTGGTATGGATACGGGCCCCAGGAAAACTATCCGGACAGAAAAAACGGCGCATTTATCGGGTTTCATCAGGGCAAAGTTTCCGATCAGTATGTCCCTTATGTCAGGCCTCAGGAAACAGGGAATAAAGAAGGTGTCCGCTGGGCAGCCCTCACGGATAAATCCGGAGCAGGGATTCTCTTGGTGGCAAAGGATAAGATGGCTGTGACGGCTTTACACTATACAGCTGATGACCTGGACAATGCGGATCATATCCATGAGCTGATGCCCATAGAGGACATCATCCTCTGCCTGGATTCATGGCAGTATGGATTGGGAAACGGAAGCTGCGGACCCGGTGTGATTGATAAATATTCCACCTACCCGGAGTCCTTCAACTTCAGCTACAGTCTGAGACCGTATACCCGGGGAATGGGGGAGATGCATGAAGCGGCCCGCGTCCGGATTCCGGATGTGAAAAACGAGAATAATTCGAGTCGAAATAAAAAATCCTATAAAGAAAATATAAAAAAATAAATCAAATTTAAAAAAATCCGGATTGTGTGTTTTCCGGATTCGGAGCGAGAATGCCATGCGTCCCGCCAAATTTTTAGCGTTTGATTTCGGAGCTGAAAGCGGAAGAGCTATCCTGGGGATACTCGACAGGAAGAAGATCTGCCTGGAAGAAATCCATCGTTTTCCGAATAAACAGATAAATGTCTCTGGCCATATTCATTGGGACCTCTCTTATCTCTTTGGTGAGTTGAAAAAAGGATTGAAGAGTGCAGCCCGAAAAGGCCACGGAGAATTGCTCGGTCTGGGTGTGGATACATGGGGTGTGGATTTTGGTTTAATCGGAAAGGATGATCGAATCCTGGAAGATCCCTTCGCCTACCGCGACAAACGAACTGAAGGCATGATGGACAGAGCTTTCCAACTCATATCAAGAGAAGAGATGTATGCCCGCACAGGGATCCAGTTTATGCCGTTTAACTCGGTTTTCCAGCTCTTGAGCGTTGTCGAGTCGGAAAGCGCCTTGCTGGATAAAATCGAGACTCTCTTGTTCATGCCTGATTTGTTTAATTTCCTTTTAACAGGACAAAAGCTTTCAGAATACACCATCGCTTCGACTTCTCAGCTTTTGAATGCCCAAAAAAGAGATTGGGAGCCGGGGATATTCGAGAAACTCGGTCTGCCCGCTCACATCATGGCCCCGATAATACAGCCAGGAACATCAGTCGGTCAGATCCTGCCTGAAATCTCCCAGGAAACAGACATTTCACTTGTAGATGTGATCGCACCCGCTTGTCATGATACGGCGAGCGCAGTGGCTGCGGTTCCCGTTCAAACGGCCAACTGGGCTTACTTAAGCTCAGGAACATGGTCACTCCTTGGGGTCGAAGTGGATGAGCCGGTCATAAATGAACAATCATTGAAGAATAATTTCACCAATGAAGGCGGTGTGGGCGGGAAAATACGTTTTCTGCGCAATACCATGGGATTATGGCTTCTGCAGAGATGTTTGAAAGACTGGGAGAAAAAAGGGGGATCTCACGACTACGATGAGCTGGCCGCTCTGGCTTTTAACTCTCAGGAGTTCAGGTCTATCGTTGACCCTGATGACCAAACGTTCTTGAATCCAGCGGATATGCCTGAAGCCATCGCTGAATTCTGTAGGAGGACTCGGCAGCCAGTCCCGGAAAAGAAGGGCGAATTCGTTCGCTGTATTTATGAAAGTTTGGCTTTAAAGTACCGGTTTCTGGTAGATAAGATCAACGCCATGTGCCCTGAGCCCATTGAAGTGCTTCATGTTGTTGGAGGGGGTTCACGGAATGAAATGCTCAACCTGTTCAGCGCGGATGCCACGGGCCTGCGTGTGATCGCTGGACCCGCAGAAGCTACTGCAGTGGGGAATATCATCATTCAGGCGATAGCGAAGAAAATTGTGAATGGCATTCAAGAGGGCCGGGAAGTAGTGTCTCGCTCTTTTCCCTTGAAGACTTATGAACCGCAAAATAAGAATAAATGGAACAGAGTATATGAGAAGGTCAAAGGAATGTTTTCATAGGAAAGCATCCCATTTCCTTGATAACAGGACGGACTAAAGATCAGACTGAGTGCATCCTGCCAAAAGGAACCATGTTTGGAGTTATGATATGGCTATGATAAGTACAAATGAGGGGAGAGCATTGTGCATCCTGATTATCATAGACGCGTTCACCAGGGAATGAATATCTATGTACGTAGCCCGGAGGATCAATCACCTGATGTTTCAGATTAGCTCTACGGACTGTTTCTCAACCGTAGAGGTTCAAGGGGTCTAAAATCTAACTCAACAGGTGGTACATCGATGGGTGGCAGGTCAGTTGACCTTGGCGTTTTTGGTGTGATACTGTTATTTTTGGATGTTAGTCGGGAGTAAGTGTGAAAATTGTGTGGGATTTGATCAAGCTCAAAAAGGAAATCCTTATCTTCTTTAAGTATGGTGTATAGACGCCGCGCTCCTATTGGGCTCAAGGATTTATTCAGAATGGGTTGATCTCTCACCGCTTCCTGAGCAAGTACTCTTCCTGGACACTTGACTTTAATTCAATGAAGTACATATTTGAGAAATAAAAGGGGAGGTGCTTTTAGATGAAAAAAGCATTAGTAGCGATTTGTATATGTCTAACTCTATTGGTTTTTATCGTGCTAGCTGTAGTCCTGATTAGGACGGCTCTCTTTAAGTCTAAACAGGTACAAATGGAACCAGCACAGGATGTTATAATTAATGGAAAAAAAGCTGCTGACCATCTGGCCCATTCAATCCGATTTCAAACCATCTCTTTCCAGGATCGGTCACAAATTAACGGAGAGGAGTTCCTTGCCTTTCATCAATATCTCGAAAAGACATTCCCTCAAGTCCACTCATCGCTCCAAAAGGAGGTCATAGGGAATTTCAGTCTTCTTTACACCTGGAAAGGACAAAACACAGATTTGAAACCTATTCTTCTTGCGGCCCACATGGATGTTGTTCCTATCGAACTTGGAACAGAAGGCGAGTGGATTTATCCTCCTTTTGAAGGACGCATTGCAGACGGCTTTATCTGGGGAAGGGGAGCCATGGATGATAAGGCTTCCCTATTGGGCATTCTTGAAGCTGTGGAATGGCTGTTGCTCAAGGGATTCCAGCCCCAACGCACAATCTGTCTTGCGTTTGGTCATGATGAGGAAATCGGGGGTATGGAGGGAGCCTCTGAAATTGTCTCTCATTTGCAGTCTAGGGGAGTCGAACTGGAGTATGTCAATGATGAAGGTTTGGTAATAGTTAATGGCATTATGCCCGGCGTTACTCAACCTGTTGCTATGGTGGGAATTGCTGAGAAAGGCTTTCTCAGTATTGAGCTTATTGCAGGGGGTGAAGGCGGACATTCTTCAATGCCCTCACAAAAAACGGTAATCGGGATTCTCAGCACTGCCATACATAAGCTCGAAGCTAATCAGATGACAGCGAAATTTGCAGCTCCTGTGGAGCTGATGTTCGATTATGTCGGTCCGGAAATGAAATTTCTCATGCGAATGGTGTTTGCAAACAGATGGCTTTTTGGCGGAATGATAAAGAAACAACTTGCTTCCTCACCTGCAACAAACGCAACAATCCGCACCATAACAGCTGCAACAGTTTTTCAGGGGGGAATTAAGGAAAATGTTTTACCCAAAAAAGCGAGGGCAGTCGTGAACTTTCGGATTTTAACAGGCGATAGCATCTCCAGCGTTATCGAACATGTCCGTCAGACCATTGATGACCCAAGGGTAAAGATAAGGCCTCTGGAGTCATTCTTTGTGGAGCCTTCGCCTGTTTCTGACACCGATTCGCCGAATTTCGATATTTTACAGCAGACAATTTGTCAGGTCTTTCCAGAAGTGACTATTGCGCCAGGGGTGATGTTAGGAGCATCGGACTCCAGGCATTATGCTAAACTGAGCAAGGACATCTATAGGTTTTGTCCAATGAGGCTTGGACCTGATGATTTAAGCCGGATACATGGCACTAACGAGCGGATTTCCCTCGAGAACTATGAAGAAATTATTAAATTCTATATCCAGCTCATTCGTAATTCTGCTGATGCAATTTCTAGAGGGAACTAAACAAGACCTAATCCCATGTCACAGCTGAATTCTTTTCTTGAATTCTATTGATGGTCAGATAAGTCTCATTCGATAGCGCGAAAAGGAACAGCTTTTCCCAGGAATGAGAGGTTGCCTTGAGAGTCGGCGATAATCGCCCCGTAATCCGGATATTTTTCAATGATTTTCTCTGGCTGCCTGGAAACAAAGAGTGCGGTTGAAAGAGCGTCACAGAGGAGGGTTTCCGGTCCGCAGACAGTCACACTCTGTTTTCCTTCGGCGGGGTATCCTGTGCGCGGGTCAAAAACATGATGATA
>Ga0180438_10012357_pt1 | contig 10171 bp, 3 predicted proteins | sample SS_ome_12_FD_132455 | JGI IMG/M metagenome (GOLD analysis project Ga0180438, IMG submission 132455) | Hypersaline lake sediment archaeal communities from the Salton Sea, California, USA - SS_3_D_2 metaG | ecosystem: Environmental > Aquatic > Non-marine Saline and Alkaline > Hypersaline >...
CAGCGAAAAGAGCTGTCGCCGACGCGGCGAGGCCGAGGCCAGAATCAGTCCCCTAGACAGCAACCGGCACCTCCATGAACCTGATTATACCATCACCGCCTAGCGAGGTCAAATGGATTGGGGGATGTAGACCTTCGGATTTCTTACAGGCTCTGGTCAAAGAGCTGGATGACTTTAGAGCTTTTGCGGACAGTTCTGAAACACGAATGGCACGAAGGGGAGATATTGGATATTGGAGATTGCATGTTGGAGGTTGGAAGGGACGGGGCAACGTTCGTGAAATTCGCTTATTCGTGCTGTTCGTGATTCGAAACCTTCGCGCTCGATAGAAAGTGTCCAGCAGCAGGTCTTGGGTCTTGACCTTGCTATGCAAATGAAGTATAATATGTATAGTTGGGTTAACTCCATCCGTCGTTGGAGTGGCTGTCCGAAAGGCAGCCCATGGCACGCCAGTTGACTCTGGTGTTGCAACCTGCCCCTGACCAATGGCGCTATCTTCTGCAATGGGCGACGCCTTTCGCCCCATACCGCTGAAAAACACTGCCGTGATCAGGGGTGTTTGTTTTGGAATGTCAAAGAATGTTACCATACTCTGGGGCCAGCGCTGCATAGGCAAGATTTCTGTCCTGCACGAGTTGCCTTCAAATCGCCCCCGCCACCTTGTTGGGGGGCAGGCCGCGGATAGGCTGTCAGATAGGGTATGCGACGTCATGCTAACCGGGGTGCACAGGGGGAGATACGAGAGGAGATGCAAGAGCAGTTTATCGGAGTTTTTAGGAACTGATGGGGCAAGTCTACCTTTTTCCGATCTGTAGGAGAACATGCTTATGGACGCAAATTTCGGGAAACTCTCCTCTTTGCAAAAGATAGCGGCTCTTATTGGAGTCCTTATGAGCACATTGGCCTTGCTATTCCTGTGCTTCGCCCTGTTGCCAACCAATGTGGCCTATGGACAGGCGGAGCCAACGGCGACTCCAACTCCCACGCCGGACCCCACCAGTTGGCAAAAGGTATCCTACGCCCGTTCTTGGGAAGCGCCAGTACAGTCCGTAGCGGTTGATTGTAACAATACTGCTCACATCTATGTAGGTACTAATGCTGGACTTTTCAGAAGTAACGATGAGGGCACTACATGGATCACTCTCACTGACCAGCTCGATTTGCTGGCTCCATCAGAGGATCTCGATGTCAGAGCCATTGCTATCTCCTGCCAAGAGCCAAGCACCATCTTTGTTGGAACTACAATGGGCCTTTTGCGAAGCAAGACCACTGGCAACACGTGGGAGCTCGTTGATATAGCAGGTGGGTTGCCGGTCACACCGACAATTCAGACTGTAGCTGTAGATCCCATGAATCATTTGGTTGCGTATGTCGGGACACAGAGCCACGGTGTTTACAAAACGACCAATGGTGGTGATAGCTGGCAGGCTATCAACGAAGGTCTAGCATCTCTCTCCATTTACGTGATTATCATCGATCCGCATAGATCCAATAGGCTGTATGTAGGTACCTCCTCCGCAGGTGTGTTCAAGTCTGCCGACGGTGGGCACAGCTGGACTCAGGCAAGTCAAGGAGTTCCCTTACCATTCGAGTGCTATCGCTTAGCAGTTAACCATCGAGAGCCAAATACCATTTATGCCAGCATAGCCAGAGTGGAGGATGAGAAATGGATCGGGTTGGGTGTGTACAAGAGCACAAACGGAGGTATCAGTTGGAATCCATCAAGTGCCGGTTTGTCATCGAGAGCCGTTGTTTATTCAATGGTGGTAGACCCCGGTTCTCCAGATACTTTGTACATCGGAAGTTACAACAATGTATATAAGAGCATAGACTCAGGGCAAAGTTGGGTACGTATGAGGGAAGGTCTGCCACATGGAGCCTGGGTTACAGCTATTGGAATCGATCCAAAGTCACCTCGTATTCTATATGCCGGAACTGGATCTGGTGAGTTGTTTGTGAGCAATGATAGCGGGCAAAGCTGGACAGGTCTATATTCTGGCTTGCCAGAAGCTCTGCACATTAATACTATCGTCACAGTGGCAGAGGCGGATGGAACGGTTTATCTTGGAACGACGCAGGGGGTATTCAAGAGCACGGATAGTGGCCTGACCTGGGTTTCAGCTAACAGGGGAATTACAAATACTAATATTTCCAGCATAGCAGTTCAGCCGAACGATCTCTCTATAGTCCTTGCAGGGACATCTGGTGGACAGATCTATCGTAGCGAAGATCGCGGCCAGCACTGGATTCTGACTAGGTCTGGATTAGATGGGAGCAGCGTTAACAACCTTGTTGTCTCCCTCCATAGCTCCAATGTCGCATTTGCCACGCTTGAGGCAGGCGGTCTGCTGAAAAGCAACGACGGTGGCCATAGTTGGCATGAGATACAGCTTGTAAGCAATGAAGCTCCGATACGTGATATTGTTGAGGACGTTCATATCTCCGACACCTTATACATGGCGACTTGGGGTACCGGAGTAATGAAAAGCGAGGATGGAGGTCAGACCTGGTTTTCTGCAAATAATGGACTAGATAGCCCATTTGTTAGTTCATTAGCCAAAGATCTACACACGAGTGGAGTTCTCTATAGCTATGTTGACCGATGGGGCATATTCAAGACAGTTGATGGTGGCATAACATGGTCACGGATCGGAGGTGATATACCCACTACTGAGACCGTAAGCAGACTGTTGATAGATCCTGTGTTAGAAACTGTCATGTATGCCAGAACTGAAAGTGGGATCTATTTAAGCAATGACGGCGGTTCTAATTGGCTGCCAGCAAGTAAGGGTTTGCCGGAAGATGCATCGATCACGACAATCGCCGCGGATCTGACCGCCCCTGGAAACGTCTATGTGGGCACTCGGTCGCAGGGATTACTACAAGGAGATATTCTAAAGATAGCGAGAGCCTCTCAACCCTTTAGTTTGTATAGGACTATGCAAGGACTATTCGGGCTGTCGAGGAGTGACGTGAACGGGATTTTGATAGCGTTATCGGGAATATATATCCTCATACGGAACCGGCGATTCGTTCGCGACATTCCATCTCATTGGACAGGAACAGTGTTTCGGCCTAGCAAGCTGTTTGAGCAAATCCGAGATGGACACATCCCCCCTGGTAGAGGTTCTGCGGTTTATGTACTCTGTACACTAGGCAGCCTGATAGTATTGTACTCGGTATTTTACCGCCTATCACCTGATACCACTCGTGAGACAACAGTAAATCGGATTTGGCAGGCCCCGCACTTGAGATTTCAGATGAGCCTAGTAACCAGCGTGTTGAGCAGGCTGAACAGCGTACCTCAGATCTCAGGAGAGATCTTGGCTCTCATCTCTTACGCAGCCGTTTCTTTTCTTCTGTGGATCAGCGTGGCGGTGCTCGCCACTGAGCTCGACATCGGAATTGGGTTAGGCCAGGGAGATAGGCCCAATAAGGATGAGCAGATGGGCACCGCACTTCTCTTCAGCCTTTCTTTCGCAAATACAACCTCCCTTGTCGTTTTTCTTTTAGCTTCTGTCGCGCTGGGAGATTTGATACCCTTCATCAATGCCAACTTTGGTCTGGCTATATCAATGGTTACCCTGCTGTGGCTGCTGTATTTGTTCATTGCCGCGACGAGCAAAATGTATGGACTATCAGTAGCGGAAAGCATGAGAGCATGGGCAATTGCACCATTTTCGCCTATAGTCTTGGCGCTGAGTAAGGTTTACTCAGTAGGACGTACAATCGTCCGACTACCGTGGGGGCATGCATTGGACTTGCTGCTGGAGATGTTGCTACGACCAGCGGTCGCTATCCGCAAAGTCAGCAAAGCACCTTTCTCAAAGGTGAGAGATGCGCAAACCTACTTGCTCGCGTATGCACTCAGCTCTGTCCCATTCTGGCTCCTCATCTTTTGCCTGGAGCGATCAGGACTTTTTATCACGAAACTTAGCTTAGGTATCTATGGATCCCCCATTAAGATTGGGGCCTCGTTTATCTTTCTGACGTTCCTGGTCTCTTTGGTGGAGCTTGTGGTACATTGGTGGAACCACGGAACATATCCTACACAGAGGAAAAGGCCTAGTGAAATACATCGATGGGGTGCTCTGTTCCGGGTTCTCTTTGTAGTCAATGCAACTGTTGATATTAGTCTGAGAACAACCTTATTACTGTTGATCTTGGTGCTAAGCACAATCCTTCACGGCGACCAGGAAATTGTAGGACAGCTGTCCCCATGGTTTCTGCTAGCAGGACTCCTGTGGAAGACTGGTCTTGGTGTGGTAGCAGTGACTACGGTACACGATATGGTACCCTGGAGTGAAATCCTGTTGTGGCCTGCACAGGTCCTGAGAAAACTACTCTCGGAATTCGATCTTCTTGGATTAGGAAGAATATGGCAGAAAGTGCTTTGGAGTCCTCAGTACGTTGTGGAACTCGTCGGACGCAAAGAGGGTCTGAAAGCTTCAGTCTTGGTGTTTGCAGGTAGCATTGTGACAAGCATCCTATCAGGCAGTGTAGTAGTTTTCTCCAATGCTTGGTATGGGGATGGAATTCTCACCGTGTTTCAGACCACACCTGTGTGGCTGCGGGATCTACTATCAAGACAGGGGCTGCTTTTAGCAGTGTTACTCTCTCTAGCCGCAGGGCTGAGTTGGTACATCAGCGGGAACGCGACCATGGGGGAGCAGTCCGAGAAAAAGACTTTGACGGCACGGGATAGATATAGGTTAAGCAGCTTGTTTCCAGACTACATGCCAGTTCTCACAGGTCTGCTCCTCATTGTCGGTGCGATCAACATTTTGGTCAGCCTAGCAAGAATTCTACTGTCTTTATTGGGCCTCTCCAGTTACAATCTCGTAGTCTTGATGCTTGGCGTGCTATGGGAGACAGTGTGGATAGGGAGGATGTTGGGGAAAATGACCAATCGCCCTCCAAAGGAACTAACTTCGGAACTAGCTCCGGCAGCCTTACTCTTACTCCTACTTCTCTCGGTGTTGAGTATATTCGCATTTGACCTCTTTTACTGGCCAGTTATGCTCGTTGGGTGGTCTACTGGACTCGCTGTATGGATTGTTCTTGCTATGTCACCAGAACGGAACATCCCGTCGGGTCCACTTTCGTACATACTAGAGCGTGATGATCTGCGGATCGCCAAGCATCAAGCAGATGCATACTCTCAGGCCCACCAGTACAGCGATGCACACACCTTGTATCTCGAGGTCCTTCAAGCTAGCAAAGTTTTGCGAGATCCGAGCTCAAGGTTGAATAGTGTGCTTAAGCAGCTAAGAAAGGTCTTCGGGACCCCGACCCTTCCGGAGGGATTCCAATTATTGCCAATACGTCAAGACATTACCTCGGCTTTGGCGCACTTATCAAAGATCAACGTTAAAGACGCTTTAGAGTATATCGGTGCAAGCATCATTACAGGCCGCACATCACCAAGTTGGGAGCGTGCAGAAGAGTGTCGGTATGCTGCTCTAGAAGCGCTTGCCAATATGGTAGCTGAGGAACACCATTTGGTCTTTGAGAATGTAGCTTCATGGATTGACGCCGGTGTCACTCCAGGAACTCTATTGGAGCTGGCGCAGCTCTTTGATGACGGTATACTTTCAGAGATATACATGATGTACCAGTCTTTGCTGGCATACGAAGAGATGAAGAGGGTAGAACAGCAGCAGAAGCCAGATGAAGGCTTAGTGACACTACAGACTGTCCGTGGCGTGCCAGGCATCATCAAGCAAGCTTCCTCTGTATTCGCTAAAGCGAAGAGCATCCAACACGGCGCAGAAGTCTTCCTGATTTATAGCTTACTATCCAAATCCATCGAAGCCAGATTCTTCCCACATATTGTTGCTATCAACATGGACTACTCGCAACTTGTCCGTATTGACAATCCACTTTTTTCAGACGTTATCTCGGTTCTAAGGAATTTGGCTCACGTCACCGAGTTGCTCGTACGTTCAGAGAAAACGGATGTACCTCACAGATTACCATATTACGCCCGAATCGTAGAAGTATTGGACCGCATGGAAGAACTAATGCGTGACAAGAAGCTTCTGAGTGTAGAAAAGGATGCAATCACCACGTTTATAGTTCCGCGATGGAAGAACCTGATACTAGACAGGCTCAAGGCATTGAGAGGAGGGACATCTCTATCTGTCGCACTGGCTAGGGCAGACACGGTTGGACGGCAGGGCGACGCCATCCTGATTATTAGAAATGATGGGGATGGAATTGCTGAAAATGTTGGAATAGAAGTCGACGCAAATGAAAGCACTATTGGACTTCTGCCATTGAGGCAGGAAGTTGACTCAATTATGCCCCATACAGAAGCCAAATTGGCGTTTCGAACCGAGCCCACAACAGCAAGAGGAAGACATAGAGTTGTATTCAACATTCTATATGATGATCTAGAAAGAACCGGTAAGGGTGTGACCTTTGCCGATGCTATCGTGTTAGGCTATGAAGAAAGAGAGTTTCGCTGTTTGGATCCGATTCCCTACATAGCAGGTCCTCCCTTGCATACGTCTGAGATGTTCTTTGGACGGAGCGATGTGTTCGAATTCATCTTGGAGAATCTACCTACCAAATCGCAGGATAACATCATTCTCTTGCACGGAGAGCGGCGTACAGGTAAAACTTCCCTCCTATATCAACTGCGACAAAAGCTTGGGCAGCCATACGTTCCTGTATTAATTGATCTTCAAGGGGTGCTAGATCCTGGACCAGCTGCATTCTTGCACGACATTGCATTGCGAATCCATGATGTTCTCGAAGAGAAGGGTATACAGCTGCTTGAGCCAGAACTCGGTGCTTTCGCAGAGAGTCCTGGAGCGTACTTCAAAGACGTCTTCCTCAAAGATGTCACATATCAGCTTGGAGAAAGGCGCTTGGTGCTGATGGTTGATGAGTTCGAGGTATTGGAATATCGTGTACAGTCAGGAGATCTAGAAAAGGACATCTTCGCATATTTGCGTCACCTTATGCAGCATCATAATATAGATTTCATTTTTGCAGGTACTTATGATATTGTAGAAATTGCCAAAAGTTACTGGTCTGTACTCTTCAATACTGCCTTATCTAAGGAGATTGAACTCTTGAGCCGTGCTGAGACATACAGGCTGATTAAGGAGCCAGTTGCGGGTTACTTCAAGCATGATCCCTACGCTTTGGATAAGGCGTGGCAGGTTACAGCAGGCCATCCATTCTTCGTTCAATTACTTTGCCGGGAACTCGTTCGCTACGGCAACAGGCATGAGATCCCCTATTTCACTATTCAGGATGTTAGGAATACCGTTGATAGTCTCATCGAAATGGGAGACATACATCTTGGGTACATCTGGGACAGCCTTTCCGATGAAAAGAAGATCCTGCTGGTTATCCTCAGCGATCTTCTTCAGACAAGAGGGGTAGCTATACTGTCGGAGATCCAAACAGTTCTGGAAAGACACAATGTGTTTATTAATCTGGACGAGTCCATACGGGAGCTGCTAGGCAGGGGCATCATTCAACAGCATGAAGGTCGATACTCCTTTAGGATAGGACTCATTTGTGAGTGGATCTACAGAACGAGGAGCCTTGAGAGTCTGATGCTGTGATTTGTAGAGGGGGTGGAAAAATGCTTCAGAATCCGTTTACAAAACGTAAAATGATTCTAGACAAAACATACTTTTACGGGCGGAGAGAAGAATTGCATCAGGCGATTGATCATATCAGGAGCGGTGAGTGCTGTTCAGTGATCGGAGAACCCAAAATCGGCAAAAGCTCGCTCCTGTGGCGCCTACACGATGTCAATACCTTGCGAGAGATGAGCATTGACCCTCGGGAGTACGTGGTTGTTTACTTTGACTTTCAGCTTGATCTTGGGATTACACAGCAGGTGCTTTGGCAAACACTCTTAGCGGAGTTGGCAAGCAAAGTCACCGATGAGGAACTCTGTGAAGAGGTTAGTCGGATATGTCGTAAATCCGACATTAGTTTTGGCACCTTAAGAGCTGTATTGAGGAAGATCACTAGAAGGCCCTATAAAGTAGTCTTCCTTTTTGACGAGTTTGACTATGTGGCTCAGAATCGTAAGGTCTTTGACGTTGCCTTCCAATCAGGGCTTCGTAGTTTGGCCAATAACCTAGGTATAGTCTATGTCACTGCAAGTCGCCTAAGTCTTCATGAGCTTCTTCCACAGGATCCTGGTTTCCCCTCTCCATTCTTCAACATTTTCATGCCCATACGTCTTCGACTTCTTGGGGAGGGTGAAGCTATTGACTTGATCTTGCAGGCTAACAGACCGGTTGAACCGTCACTATCGGCGGAAGCAGATTATATACTCAGAAAAGCAGGCAGGCATCCATTTGTCCTACAGATATTGTGCTATCATCTGTTCAACTTCAAGACAGCCAAAGGCATCTTAACAGAAGACGATCTTGAAAAAGCAGTAAGGAGAAGCAATGATCAACTTCTTCCCTTCTTTGAAAACATATGGTGTGAAATGGAGCATTCACAAAGGCGAGCACTGAGGGCAGTCGCTGGTTTGGCGCCTGCCAGTTCCATTGATCACACAATCCTCAGAGGGTTAGAGAGACAAGGGTATGTCGTATTCGAAGACGATGATACAAGTCTTTTTTGCGAGCTATTCGAGGATTTTGTCAGGGCACGCAGTGAGGAAATTTCAGGAGTCGAAACTCCCACATCGCAAGTCACGGAATTGCCTAGCAGCGGCCAGCGACTTGACACCACGGACACAGTTGCACCCATCGACACTCTTGCAGACGCCCCTGAAGCTACTATTAGAGGACTGGCTCCACCGAAAAAAGCCTTGGGGCAGGAGAAAAGCAGGGTTGGTATCTCATCTGCTTTGCATAGTAAATTGCGCAGAGCTCTACTAGACTGTGGTTCTCTTGCAAGTAACGATCAGTTAAGCGCCGTGTTTGCGCATCCACTGCTAAAACCCTGGCGCAATAATGTGCCCCAAGTGCCCAACCGGGCCACTAGGGCTGATGCAGTGATTGCCTTCCTGGTCGAGAAGCGCAGGGCCGATACCAAAGAAAACGCACTTGTCCTACTATTGCGCGTGTTGAGCGAGCGACTTGATCCGGCAGATGAATGTCATCCGCGCCTGGCCAGGTTGGCCGATGAACTTGAGCCTGCACTTGGCGGAGGAGCATCCACACCATACCCTGATACCACAACCCAGCCAACTGAACCCAAACCAGCTTCTCAAGCACCTCGACTTGATACGCTAAAAACAGAGCCCCCCCAACCCAGTCCTGAAGAAAGCCAGGAAAAACCACGAGAAGAAGCCGAGAAGAGAGATTTCTTCGTCAGCTACAACCGTGCTAACAAACAGTGGGCGGAGTGGATCGCATGGCATTTGGAAGAGGCCGGTTACACCACCGTCATCCAAACCTGGGACTTTCGACCAGGCAGCAACTTTGTCATCGAGATGCAGCGTGCCGCTGAGCAAGCCAGACGCACCATCGCCGTCTTGTCTCCCGACTACCTGCAGGCCCTTTACACTCAGCCTGAATGGGCCGCTGCCTTTGCCCAGGATCCCACAGGCGAAAAGGGCACGCTACTGCCGGTGCGGGTGCAGGAATGTGAGTTGAAGGGGATGCTATCGCAAGTTGTTTATATAGACCTGGTCAGTTTGACAGAACAAGCAGCGAAAGAGACGCTCCTAGCTGGTGTGAAGCAAGGACGTGTTAAACCGACCACCGCACCGGGTTTTCCTGGAGCCGTCAAGCGCATTATATCTGAACAACCAGGCTTTCCTGGAGAGTCTTCTTTAGATTGAGGTTAGCCTTAAATGGCTCTGCTTCTCTCTCGTTCTTGCGCTTGAGAAACCCGCTACCCCCCATATCCCTTCACCACGAGCGGCAAGTAGACTTTGTACGGCCCCTGGCCCAGGCTGACCTCGTCCAGGTAGACCGTCGTCGGTCCAGAGCCGTCCTGCTGGAGGCCGAAGGAGATGCCCAGCGGCCCAGTGTAGAGCTCGTCCAGGCCCAGGGCCAGCCATTGGTGGGTCCAATCCACATCGGCGGTGGGGGTGACAGCGAAGGTGGCTGCGCAGGCTGTGGGGTCGTTCTGGTAGAGGCAGGCTTTGAAGGAATCATCCCCGTCTGTCTCGCTGGTGACGATCTTGTACCAGAAGGACAGGGTGGGCTCGTGCATCCCGCTCACAGGGTGGGTC
>Ga0180438_10012359_pt1 | contig 10170 bp, 1 predicted proteins | sample SS_ome_12_FD_132455 | JGI IMG/M metagenome (GOLD analysis project Ga0180438, IMG submission 132455) | Hypersaline lake sediment archaeal communities from the Salton Sea, California, USA - SS_3_D_2 metaG | ecosystem: Environmental > Aquatic > Non-marine Saline and Alkaline > Hypersaline >...
CTGGTAGTCCATTTCCCTTCCGGCTGTTCCCTCGTTCGACCAGTTGGAGGACAACCCCAAGTACCATCGAAAGACCAGGGCCATCTTCCTTTTTGGCCGGGTGGCCGCCCTTTCGATCTGGCTGGGATCTCGCTCGGCAAAATAGGAAGCCGTACTCTCCCAGATTTCCTCCAGGCTACTCCTGAAGGTCTGCTTCTCCAGTTTCTCTCGTTCCTTGGCCGGAATTTCATCAATCGAGTCGTACTGTGCGTACAGATCGTACAGTTTCTGAGCACGCATCGGAAAGAGCGTGCCCCGCTTCAGCACCTGCAGTTTGACACCCATCTCGAACATGTCCGCTGCAGGGGCCATGATGACATCCGCCATGTCCGCCTCACCCAACAACCTCTTGGTGTGCTCGGATGCCCCGGATTCGACGCAGGATTGGTTGACCGATCCGGTGACCACATAGGCAGCACCCATGACGAACGCAGCGAGAGCAGCTGTGGGGGTTCCGATACCGCCGGCCGCTCCCACCCTCACCGTCTGGGCATACCCGTGTTTCTCCTGGAGTTCGTCTCTCAGGGCCAGGATCGAAGGGAGGAGCGCAAGCATCGGACGGTTGTCGGTGTGGCCTGCTGAATCGGCTTCGGCAGTGATGTCGTCCGCCATCGGCACCTTCTGGGAGAGATTGGCCTGCTCCTCGGTAATCAGTCCCTGCTCGAGAAGTGGTTGGAGCAACCTCGGCGGTGGAGGCTCCATGAATTTCGTGGCCACTTCCTTTCTCGACACCTTCGCGATGATCCTGTTCTTGATCTCGATCTGATTCTGTTGATTCAACCCAAGCCCTGCCACACGGTAGCGCACGACATGAGGCGTCAGGTCCAGGTATGCAGCCGACTCCACACTCCGCACGCCATGGGTCAGGTACAACTCGACACCTTCGCGTTCTAGGGCCGGTTCATTTGGGCTGTGAATCAGGTTGAAGGCATATGGGCCCTCGGGCAGGGCCGCCTGAATGCGGGCAATGGCTTCTTGTACACGGGCGGGGACGAGGCCTGCTGCGCCAAAGGATCCCAGGAAGCCTTCCCCCCCCAAGGCAATCACCATCTCCTCGGAGGCAATCCCGTTCGCCATGGCCCCCGCATAGTACGAGAACCGCGTCCGATAGGCCTTCCTGAACGCACCATCGCCCAGCCTCTCGATGGGCAGCGACTGGGTCCATGCCAACGTCTCTGTCGGACCGTCTCCGGGTTGTCCCGACGCTACCCGATGCCCCTCGTTGCTCAGGCCGATTCGCCCGCCTTCGCGTACCGCAAAACAGGGTTGCCCCAAGGCAAGCAGCCTGGCCTGGATACCCGCTTCGTCAAAGGCTACGGATTCCGGCGGGCATTCCCATGCGCCGACCTGTTCGTCGGGAGCGCCCTCATACCCCAGGCCGTCTTGCGTCATCTGTCAGCCCCCTCTCCTCAATCGATCGGACCGGATTCTTCCAGACAGATCGCGGCATCCGTGATTTCGTAGATCCGAATATCGTTCTTCCACAGACTCGCGTCCCCGAACACGGTCACCCGTTCGGGGGTACTCTCCACGTTCTTGATGTGGACCTCGATGACCATTTGGTCGTCCGTGGGGATGAGCTGTCCCCGGTACTTCCAGACAATGCGATGGTTCAGTCGTTGGGCGAACCGGGGTGATTCGAACGGTGCCCCTAGATCCTGCTCGAGCGCAAAGACCCGCATGGCCTGCAAAATGGACTCGACACCCAAGGAACCGGGCATCACAGGATCCTGGTAAAAGTGACAAGGGTAGAACCAGTCCGTGGGATCGATCTTCTTGTACCCGCAGACATAACCCTTCTCGTACTGTCCGCCCTGTTCCACGATATGGATTTGATCGAGGAAGTCCAGTTGCGGACCCGCCAGCCGATAGTACGGTTTCCCGGCCTTCCCTCTGTAAAGCTTTTCTCGGGCTTCCGTCGATTTCAAGTCGATCTGCACAACAGGGACCCCAGACAGGTGTTCCCTCGTTTGCAGCGGGTTGTTGCTGATCCCGCCGTCCAGCCCGATCTGGTGCACCAGGGCAGCGTGAAGGAAATAGCCGAACACAGCGGTTCCTTCGTAAAAGGGCTCTCCCTCATGGCTCAACCGCCACCGAAACTGCTGAATGATGGTGTTCCCGGTCGTCACCGTGGAGAGCAATTCCGATTCGTTCGTGATGGTCTTCCCCCGCAGGTCGATCGGTCGCAGGATGGCGCCCGTTCCGTCCAGGTTTCGAAAACAGAAATCCGTCTCCGGGGATATGAGGGTCGTGCCCATCCAGGCGGAGACGAATCCGTTGGGCTGAAGGGCGATCTCCATGTAAATGGAATAAGGCATGACAGCAGGATGGGCGTTTTCTCTGAAGAACCAGGCGTCTTCCGGAACATCGTATTCAGCCACTACACTGGCGGGCTTCTTGAACTCACCTCGTTTCCCGGTTACCTCCAGGACGCGACTGATCAACTGCAGGTCGCCGTTTGGAGTTCGTGGAGGCTGCCGGTTGTCATAAAAGGAGAACTCAGGCCCGAAGCAATTGGCGATCGACCCGGTTGCAAACTCCTCCAAGTGATACTTTGTGAACACAGCCCCTTTGTCCCTCTCTTTGGAGGTCGGCTTCTTGGGTTTCCTCTCGTCAACCGCGAGCCTGGGTTGCGGTTCCTGCGATTCCTTTTCGACCAGCACAACCCCCAGGTCCTTGAAATCAACGACGATTTTGTCCCCCAGAAGGATATCTACGTCTGCAATTGCATAGGGGGCAGGCCCTTCACCGATCTCCTTAATCTCCATTCGGTATGTCAGAAGGGTATGCTTGGGTATCACCTGTCCCCTGCAGCGCACTTTCTGAGGTAGATTCCGGATCGGCTGGAAACGAGCATCCTGGGTACAAGTCTGGAGTCCGAGGTACAGCATGCAGAACCTCAACAACTGACCGCACCCATCCGCCATGAGCGAGCCTGCCAGCACCTGATCGTCCTTGAAGTGGCACGGAAAGTACCAGTGATCCGGTGCGAGGTCTTTCTCCGCCACGATCAGTCCCAAACCCCAGGCCCCACCCTTCGCGTCGACCGAGACAACCCGGTCGAGCATCAACATCGGCTCAGCAGTGAAGTGAAGGGCAGGATTCAATCCCCCCTGGTCATACCCTGGTCCGAAACAGCCCTCTTTGTCACCCCTAGCAAGGGCCACCAGTTCCGCTCTTCCAAACTGAGATCGGCTGCAGTCCAAGAGAGGATCAAAACTCTTCTTCTCGATCCGCTGTTTCTCTTCGAGCTCTTGTTCGGTTTGAATAATCCCTTTCCCAGCCTCGAGTTCTTCGTCGGTGAAGAAGCCCGCGCATCCTCCACGCATCTCTATGATCAGTTTGTCCTTTACGAAACAGTCATAGCTGAAGAAGAACAGGAGTGTTCCGCCCGTCCTGGCGAAGGAGTTGATCTTGATATCGTAGCGCAGGGTATCCCCCTCCTGGGGCACATCCTCCAGAAACGTAAGCGTGCAGTCCAAGAGGCGGTAGACCCTGTCACCCTTGCACTCAAAATCGATCCCCAGGTAGCTGATCAACCACAAATCACATTGACCCGACTCCACAGCCACTGCCCAGGGCACCTGTCCACCGATCGAATACCAGGCGTTGTAGGGGATGTCATATTCAGTGGTCATCGAAGAGGGTTGGAAGACCCCTGTCTGTGCATCCAACTCCGTGACACGGCTCACCAGCAAGTAAGGCTCCAGTGGGAGCCGTACACGCCTTCGGTACTTGTCGATGATCCCGTATTTCTCGCCAAAAACCTTGCCGATGTCCCCCTCAGCGAACTCCCGCAGGTCCCAGTAGTCAAAGACCTCACCGGGCGACTTCGTCCGATCCTGCGACCCCTTTTCCCGGGGAGGGTACCGACGCAGGAGTTCATCCAGGGTGAGGGTGTCTTCCGGGTCAGATGCTTTCGAACCCTCGGAAGGGCCTGGACGGATTGGCTCTGCCTGCTCGATAGTTACAGTTGGGCGGGATTCCATACCCTCCAGCACGGCGTGCGGGCTCACAGATGCGCGCAAAGGGGACCCCGGCGTACCGGATGCAGCCATCCCCCCCTGGGCCCCTAGGTCCATCTGGACTCGAATCATCTCTCCAATCTGTCTCAGACCCGCTCCCCGCGATTCCAAGAAAGCCGCATGGGAAGAACTGAGCAGGGAAAGATTCTGATCAAACTGCGTCGGCACACCAGGGATGAAATCGGTCCTGGGCAGCTCTTCGGCTCCTCGCCCGCTCTCCCCTGCTCCCTGCTGTGCGGGCTCAACCGCTGTGAACCCTCGCGGTTCTTCGAGCCTCTTCTCCGGTTCCGGCGCCGTGGTGGGGGGCTTCCAAGCCTGATCAACAGGTCTTGACGGCACCCGCTTCCCCTTGCCTCCAAAGCGTCTCCGGTTTTCCTCATTCAGAATCGCAGGAGCAATGCGTGCTCCTCCCACAGAATTTGACTTGACCAATGTCTTCTTCGGTTTGGCTTCCTCCCCCGTTTGCAAATAGAGGCGACCCAGATCCAAAGAAACCCCATGACTGTAGAGTCGCGCCAGTGCGCGAAGGACAGAGGTCTTCTCATCGGCCCCTTTTCGATTCGTCCCCACAGACAGATGACGCTGTCCGTCGAGGATCTCCCGAATCCAATTCGTGCAGTTCTCGCGGGCCCCGACTTCGATGAAAACCCTTGCCCCGTCCTGGTAAGCCTTCTGGACAAGTCTCGGGAAGTCGACTTCACGGCAATAAACGGTGGCGATGTTGTTGGCAATCACTTCTTGATCGATCGGAATCGGTGCAAGACGGTCGGCGGAATAGAAATCGATCCCGGAAACCGGATTCACCGGGAGCGTGTGTACCCTTACCAGTTCGTCGTAGTCAGCTCTTGCGATGTCGCAGTGGATCGCATCCCCGACAGCGACATGAAAATACTCGCAGTCAAGACTCTGGATGACCCTCCTCAAGGTCTGATCCTCTCCTGCGATGACGACTTCCTTCGGCGAGTTGACGAAGATCAGATGGGCTCGGCTCTCCTCTTTCAGAGCCTCCCGGGCGTCCTCCGCCGAGACCCGAAGGGCGTAACAGCACCAAATCTTCTCCTCTCTACCTTCTGACTTGGGCAAGTTCCAGGCTTCCCGCACAGTCTCCATCGGCCCCGCCAGTCTGGTCCGAAACAGAGGAGAACGCCGCAGGGTCTCACTCATTGCGTCCGTTTGGTCCCAGACCCCGAGAGCATACATCATGGAGACTTCGCCCATGCTGTATCCGATAGCCATCTGCGGTTCGAGGCCAAAACAGTCTCTCATAATTCTCGTGTAGAGGATGGAAAACAAGATTCCACTTTCAAACATCGTCACCGGGCTGTCGAGCAAATCCGTCTCAAGGGCATTCAGCTCTCTTGACGACGCTCTGCATAGACTTCTCGGATAAAGGAGTCTTTCCCCTACCATCTCTCCCAACCGGGAGGAGTACTTGCACAACGCCTCGTACATCTCTGGAAACAAGTGAAACAGATCTCGCCCCAGCCCGAGGTAGGAGTTGTACCCTCCCGGATACACGAACGCGATCTTCCCCGTTCTTCCCAGTGGGTTGACGGCTAGATAACTGCCCCTCAGAGAGGCCCAGTCCTGCCCCGCTGTAAAGGCCTGCTTGACAGCGTCTCTGGCAGCATCGATCTCTTGAAGGATTTCGTCCTTCTCCTGCCCTACGATCGCCAGCCTGTAATTAGCAGAGGTGCGCTGCATAGATCGCTCATAAGTATGCGCAGCGGTCTTCGAAAGGCAGGATCCCACGTTGATTTCTTCCCTCAGCACATCCAGGGCGTCCTGCAGTCCGGCGGGATCGTCACCTGCAAGGGGCAACAAAAAGGGGGGGGACTCAGCCAGGTAGTTGCTAATTCTCTCATGCCGGGTGGGCGCCTCCGACAAAATCACATGCGCGCACGCACCATCTCCGCCCAATCCACTGACGGCGGCACACCTTCTGCTCTCCCCCTCGATCAAGAACCAAGTTCTGGATTCCGTGGGAACGTAGAAGGGGCTCGTTTCCCATTCTCCTGGCGCTTTCGGACCGGACCAATTCGGCGTCTTCGAAATGAACCGGTGATAGAGGCACAGGGCCGTCTTGATCAGACTCGCCATCCCGGAGGCGGCAAAGGTATGCCCGATGTTTGCTTTCACGCTGCCCATGGCACATCGGAACCCACTATCCGACCCGCTGTAAGCCTCGACCAATCCCTTGACCTCTGCATCATCTTCTCCGCTTACTCCGCTGCCAGAGACCTCTACATAACCGATTTGGTCAGGCTTTAGAGCCGCACCTTTCCATGCCTGATGACATGCCTTCACAACGGAAGCAGAGGAGATCCCTCTTGCCATCCCCATAGCATCGATCGTTGCGTAGATGGGGTTGCCTTTCTCCGTGGCCTCATCCAGACGTTTCAGCACCACCGCACCTGCCCCCTCTCCAATGAGCCAGCCGTTCGCATCCTGATCAAGGCTCAAGGTGCATGCGCCCGTGTTGATTCCCGTTTCCTTGTTTCTCCTCAACACGTTTTCGACCCCGCCAGCCAAATCCACTGCCCCCAAGACAACGGCATCCACCTCCCGGTTCTCGAGCATCATCTGAGCAACCTCAAGGGCCTTGAAAACGGAGTTTTCCTCGGAAGACAGGGTAAAAGCGGGACCGGAGAAATCCCACAACGAGGCGATCCGGGCTGCCATGATGTTACCGATGTAGCTTGTGTATTGATTCACACTGGCAACGTTTTGAACACTGTCTTTGGTAATCTCTTCGAGTTCGCTCCTCTCCTCCCGGGAAAGGGACGTGTTATTCCCGGAGAAGCTCTGTTTCAGTTGGGTATTCAGGTTGACCCTACCCCTCATTTGATGGGTCGCCAGCTCTGTCTCCATAGCGACAATGACGGCCACATTCTCTCCTGGCTTCACATCCGTTTCCTGGAGGGCCTTGTCACAGACCTTAAGGGCGAGTAGCTGTTGTGGGATGAGACGATCGTCTTCGTTCGGAGGGATCTTGAAACGGAGGAAATCCAGGTCAAAGCGATCCACATACGCTCCCTCCGGCGCCCTCCCCGCTTCAAACCCATATTCCCTCAGTAAGCTGGATTGATCTTCGATTCCCTTCCATCGTTCCTCGGGTAAAGGAATGAAATGTTGTGTCCCATCGTAGGTCGTGCGATGAAATGCGGACAGCCCTTCACAATTCCCAAAATGCACATCCATGCCCACCATAGCCATGGCCATCCGGGGTCTTTCGCCTCCTCGAACTCGACCAGCGGAATCGGTCGAATCCGCTTGCTCGGCCTTGGGTTCCTTCCCTCCCGTCTCCTCGAGGATCAGATGTGCGTTCGTGCCCCCAAACCCAAAAGCACTCACCCCGGCCCGCTTCGGAGAGGTGCCGGCTGGCCACGGCATCGATGAACCCAGAATGCGATCCGCGGTGATCACCTGATTGGGAGAAGTCTGAGGATTCTCCAAGTGAATCGTCCCGGGGATTTCGTCGTTGGCCATGCTCAATATCGTCTTCGTCATGCTTGCCATACCAGCAGCCGTAAGCAGATGCCCGATGTTGGACTTGACAGATCCAAGCAGAGGTGAGGCATTGTTTCTTCCAAAGAAGGCGTCGATCGAATTCAGTTCCACCTTGTCCCCCACGGGAGTTCCCGTGGCATGACATTCGATATACTGAATGCTATTGGGCTCGATCCCTGCTTTTGCATAGGCTCTTTCAAAGGCAAGGACCTGTCCCTTCGTGTTCGGGCTCAGGACAGACTGTCCCCTCCCATCATTGGACAGTCCGATCCCCAGGATCACCGCATGAATCCGATCTCCATCCCTGACAGCATCGTTGTAGCGCTTCAGCACGAACATGCCGGCGCCTTCTCCAGCCACCAAGCCCCCCGAGTGCTCATCCAGGGGAGAGCTCTCCTGCCCTTCCTCAGGGTAGGCCTGAAAGATGGAAAATCCTATATGGATAAAAAGAGGGTCTGCCGCACTCACACCCCCTGCCAGCATCATGTCCGCCCTTCGAGTCAGCAGATAGTCACATGCGAACTTGACAGCATATAGGGATGAGGCGCAAGCAGCATCCAGCGAGTAGAACGCACCCGACAAGGATAGGGCCTCGGCAATCACGGCCGCCGGATACCCCGATATCCTTCCGTTATCGCTCAATGGTTCCTGTACGGAAGAAAACGGCACGAGATGAAAATCTTTGTTGCCCAATAGATCCTGCAAGCAAGTCTCAACGGTCCGGTGATAGATCGGTAAGAACAAGCGATTCGAGGATTTCGTCGGGAAAGAAAGGTTCCCGAGGATCACCCCACACTTGGAAAGGGCCCCTGCGTTCCCCCAGTATCCACTGTCCCTCAGTGCCTCTCGCGCTACGTGAAGGGGCCATTGGACGATATCGTCCAACAGTTGGACCCGTTCCGCCGAGATCTGAAATCCGGTTGGATCCATCTCGAAATCGTGGACGTATCCGCCCTTCATGCAGTAGAATCGGTCGGCTCTTCCCTTCCTCTGGTCGTAGTACTCCCGAACGGACACGCCCATCTTCTTGTCCGTTGCCAGGGATCTCGAATCCTTCCCTTGCCGGAGATTCCGCCAGAACTCCTCAGGGGTGCTGGCCTCGGGGAAAAGACAAGAAAGGCCGACAACCGCTATTTTTTCCATTTTATACCCTGTATGAGGACTTCCTGATCAAATGCCTCGCCGCATCAAAATAAAGGGGATAGATCAACAGGAACTCGGTGGCTCACCAGCTCGGCCAAAATGCGAACCAGTGAAGCCTGGTCCTTGGTGCCCTTTACGTTGATCGCCATCGCACGATGCTCTTTTTCTTTGAGAATCTTGTCAATCAAGTTGGAACAGAACTTTCGCGACCCGATCTCGATGAAGAGCCTTGTTCCGTCTTCGTAAGCTTGATTGATGAGGCGGGGAAAATCTACCGGTTCACAGAACGCTTTGGCAATGCTGTGAGCTATCGCTTTTGACCGAAGAGGGATCGGTTTGTAACAGGAAGAAGAATAGAATTTGATGCCCGGATTCCTGAGTAAAGGAAGTGAATACAGATCCACGAGGCGGTCATACTCCAACCGGGTGGGGTTACAGTGGATGGCCAAATTCAGACCCAACGGATAGTGTTTGCATCCGAGTTCCTTAATGACTCTCGTGCAGCTTTCCGGATCCCCGGCGATGACCACCTCGTCCGCCGTATTGACAATTGTCAGAAAGACGCGGTCTTCTCTTCCGATCGCCTCGTCAACACTCGATCGTGTTGCTTGAAGCGTGAATGAATCCCATATCTTCTTGTCCGTGCTGCTCTTTTCATTCAGATTCCAATACTCTCGCGCAACGCGCACCTCACCATGCAAGTTCTCTCGAAAGGAAGGGGAAGCACGAAACCTCTCTGATAATTGCATTGGGTCGTGCCACACTCCGAGGGAGGCGAACATGCCAGGCTCACCCATGCTGTAGCCGATTGCACAATCCGGAGTGACCTTGAAGAAATCCCTGAGAATCATCGTATAGAGACCGAAGAATCCCATCCCACATTCACTGATCGTCATGATGTCCTTCCGTAAACGGAGTTCCCGTTTCCAGATCTCCTCCTCGGTCAGACGGTGCTGGGTCCTGGGATATAGCTCCTCCTCTTTGAACAATCCGCCCATATCTGGAGTCATTTCAGCGACTTGATCGTACAGCTCTGGAAACATGTGAAATGTGCTGTGTGCCAACCCCACATACGCACTGCCCACTCCAGGATACACAAAAGCGACCTTTCCTTCTTCTCCCAGAGGATGGGCCGTGAAAAAACTGCCCTTGGGCGTTTTCAGTTCCTTTCCTTTTTCAAAGGCATCCGGGACACCTTTAGTCATAAACTGAATTTCTCTTAAGAGCTCTTCCTTGCTGTGCCCCACGATCATCAATGCGTAAGTTGCCTGCGATCTTTGCTGAAAGGTCGCAAGATTCTCTTCCGCCAAGCCAATCAGACTGACACTCGTCTCGAGGGTGCGGTTCAGGGCGTTGAGTTGCCCCGTAAGATCGATTCGATCATTTCCTGCCAGGGGAAAACAATAAGGTGAGACAAGCCCCAGATAGCGATTCTGACGAGATCGCTGTGTCA
>Ga0180438_10012360_pt1 | contig 10169 bp, 12 predicted proteins | sample SS_ome_12_FD_132455 | JGI IMG/M metagenome (GOLD analysis project Ga0180438, IMG submission 132455) | Hypersaline lake sediment archaeal communities from the Salton Sea, California, USA - SS_3_D_2 metaG | ecosystem: Environmental > Aquatic > Non-marine Saline and Alkaline > Hypersaline >...
ATCCGGGATTAAAGGAATGAAGGACTTCCTCGAAGAACTGATTATCAGAAGAGAGCTGTCGGATAATTTTTGTTTCTATAATCCGTATTACGATCATTTCGATGGATTTCCGGACTGGGCCAAAAAAACTCTCGATGAACACCGCAAAGACTCAAGGGACTACCTCTACACCCTGAAACAGTTTGAATCCGGACAAACTCACGACGAGCTCTGGAATGCCGCCCAGAAGGAGATGGTCAAGAGAGGCAAGATGCACGGCTACATGCGCATGTACTGGGCCAAGAAGATCCTCGAATGGACAAAAAGTCCGGAGGAGGCGCAGAAGGTCGCTATTTTTCTCAACGATAAGTATGAGCTGGACGGAAGAGACCCCAACGGTTATGTAGGGATAGCCTGGAGCATCGGAGGCGTGCACGACAGGGCCTGGGGGCAAAGGCCCATCTTCGGGAAAATCAGGTACATGAGCTACAACGGATGCAAGTCAAAGTTCAACGTGGCGAAATACATTGAGGATGTGAACAAGCTTTAGCCCTCTGCTCGATAATTTCTTTCTTAACATATGTTCAATCAAAATAAAGCGGCTCTCTTCACCATTCTTGTATCCCTGTTTGTCACTATATATCTGATAAAAATTGTAGACTTTTTTCATCGAACTGTTATAATAAAATATTAAGCACTTCGCCACATCCAATTCCATTCACACGGAGGACAAATAATGCAGAAGCTTATTCGAGGAATAACTCTTTTTGGCTGCGCATTTCTCTGTCTCGGAGTGCTGTGCCTTTTCTTCGTGCCTCTTGAAGGAAATGTCGAGAGAGGGCGAATCCCTGAGGAGAATACAATGGAATCTTCGTCAGATTTTTTAATCGATGATTTTTCTCTAGATAATGGCCTATCGGCCATAGGCACCCAATGGAGACAGTATACCGACCAGGTCATGGGAGGAGAATCCACAGCCTCCTATTCGTTTGAAGTCATTGACGGGAAGCGCTGTATCCACCTTCAAGGCAAAGTCTCACTGGAGAATAGAGGCGGGTTCGTCCAGGTCGCACTCCGGCTTCGGCAGAACGGGCGGCCTTTTGATGGCAGTCAGTTCACCGGCGTCCGCCTTTGGGTCAAGGGCAACGGGGAGAACTATTATGTCCATCTGCGTTCGAGCAAAACCTGGCTGCCCTGGCAGTACTACGAGGCGCCATTCTTTGCGGATAACAAGTGGCAGAAAGTTGAAATCCCTTTTGACAGATTCGCTCCCCAGAGCCTGAAGGCCGCTTTGAACCCGAAAAAATTAAAACGTCTGGCTGTTGTCGGTGCCAAAAAAGCCTTCAAGGCGGATATCGCCGTCTCACGAATCGAGTTTTACAAATAAAATTTACAGATAGAAGGGAAAGCACTCCTTAAAGGGAAGCCAAAATACAGTTTTTCTACCCAGGGAAAATTGATTCTTAGAGGAATCCCTTTTTTGACTGCTGGTCGAATAATATATTAACTCTTCTGTTATAATGATATGTAAAAGAAAGGAATGAAAAATGAAAAGAAAAGGAATAACCACTATTTTCGCTCTGGCGATCATTGTCTTACTGACGTCCTCAAGCGCTGAGGGCAAATGGTTCCTCGACATTGAGACAGGGCTCGTCTCCAGCGGATACAATGACGTCAGGATTCCCGGAGACACAGGAACGGAATTTTCCCTCTCTGAAGACCTCCAGACTGATTCATCCGCTTTCTTCCGTTTCCGCTTCGGGTATCAGTTCAATGAGCGGCATACGATTTTCGCTTTCGTGGCTCCGCTCAGCTTGAATGCTTCAGGCAGCGTGGACCAGGATATCTTCTTTTTTGAAGAGACCTTCCCGGCCAACACTCCATTGAACGGCGTTTACCGCTTCAATTCCTACCGCTTGACCTACAGGTATGATTTTATAAGGAAAGAGAAGCTTACCCTGGGAGTCGGGTTCACGGCCAAGATCAGGGACGCGGCCATTCGGGTCGAAGGGGGAGGCCTGAGTTCGGAGAAGACGAATGTCGGCTTTGTCCCGCTCCTCAATTTCCGCTTGAATTGGCGGTTTGCGGATAAGTTCGGTCTGCTGTTCGAGGGCGATGCCCTCGCTTCGCCGGGTGGGCAAGGACGGGCTGAGGATGTGCTTCTGGCTCTTCAAATGCGGCTGAACGAGAACATCTCGTTCCGCGCGGGCTACAGGATCATTGAGGGCGGAGCGGATGTGGAGGAAGTCTACAATTTCGCTCTTCTTCACTTCTTTTCAGTGGGCACGGAAATTCGGTTCTGAAAATTTTTGGCTGTTTGTATGCTCAAAACATGTTTGACAGTTGACTGTTTTCCGGATAAAAGAGAAATGTTGGAAGAGCGATGAATATACTTCTGACCGGCGCAACCGGATACATAGGGAGCCAACTCAAAGAGAAACTCCTCCAGGATGAGAGCGTTTGCCTGAGGCTCTTTGTCCGGAATGCGGGCAAAGTCAAAGAAGCTGAGGACCGAAGAGTCGAAGTCTATGAAGGCAGTACATTTGATAAAGACTCACTCCGGAAATCGCTTAAAGGCATGGATGTGGCCTATTATCTGATCCATTCCATGGGCGCCAAGGGGGATTTCGAGGAGCTGGACCGCATCAGCGCCGAAAATTTCCGAGAAGCCTGCATCAAAGCAAGAGTGAAGCGGATTATCTATCTCGGCGGATTGGGCCAAAAAGAAACAGCCAGTAAACACCTGTTGAGCCGGATCGAGACAGGAGAGATCCTCAGCAGCCAGCCGACACGCATCCAGACCATCTGGTTCAGAGCCGGGATCATCATCGGCGCGGGCAGCGCCAGCTTCAGGATCATCCGCAGCCTCGTTCGGAAACTCCCTCTGATGGTCACACCGCGCTGGGTTCACACCCGGACACAACCCATCGCTGTGCAGGATGTTCTGGAGTATCTTTTCCTGGCGAAAGACTTGAAAATCCAAGGGAATCTGATGGTCGATGTGGGTACAGAACGGATGAGTTTCAAAGAGATGCTGGAGCGGGCCGCACAGGTGATGGGACGGCGCAGGCTTTTGATACCTGTTCCTGTTCTATCGCCCAGACTGTCCTCTTACTGGCTTATCTTGTTCTCGCCGGTTTCCTACCGGATAGCCAGGGCGCTGGTCGATGGATTAAAGTCAGAGACCATCATCCAGAACGATAATGCCCGGCTCTATTTTCCGAAAGTGTGCCCTCTTCCTTATGAGAGAGCTATCGAAGCCGCGCTTTCTGAAGGCGAGGCGAAATAAGTCATCAGCGATCAGCGAGAAAGCCGTTTGATCAGTTCATGTGAGTATCTTCTTTAGATAGTGAGTATTTTCAAAGTTGAGGCACTTTTTTTTAAGATCTTCCTTAAAGGAACTTTTACGTTTACCCGGACTCGAGCAATCCTTCTGGATTACTCATAAAATCAACCGAACCTGTTTCCTGTTTTCCGAAAAGTCTGATTTTCTTTCTTGCGTGCTTGAAGCACGAGAGCCGGCTGCTGCAGCAAAATCCAGTAAACCATCTCTTTTTCTTTTTTCTCCGGGAAAAGGATGAGCTGGACGTAGTTATCCGTGTTTAAATATGTCTGCGCCGCTTTCTGCAGAACTTCAGGGATCATGCGTTCGAGTGTCTTTACGTAATCAAAAAGACCTCTCGGGTCTTCATCCTGTTGGTATTTGTAGACCAGTTGAGCCAATAACCAGCTGTTTGTTTTAATGCCTGTTTCGAAATTCCGGTATTCCGCTGATTTTCTTGGCCGTGCGGTTGAGGTGTGAATTTGGTATTTCTGTTTTTATCCCCTTCATTTTCAGGCTTTTTGTTCGATTACTCGCCCAGTTCGAGGCATTCATAGTTTAAGTCGTTCGGGATGGAATTTCTTCGCTGATATTTGAAATTCTTATCACAGGCAAATAATGTTGTCAAACTGAGTTGGAGAAATAAATTCTGTGTTTTATTAGAGAGCTTTGGAGGTTAACGCTATTAACCTTAATCAGTAAAATCGAATTCTAACTGAGAATTTTTATCCTTTATCAAATTAGAAATTACATTCACCAATTTTCCAGCAATCATCAAGGCGTCTTGCGCTTCTTTTTTCGAACAGGGGATACCTGGTTCATAGATGAATCGATGCCTTTTCCTCCGCATAAAATCAAAATCATTTACAATCCTCTTATACTTGTCTCCTACGATGGAGGAAACAAATCTCACAACAGTCAGATGTTTATCTTTAATCTCTGGCCTGAAACCATCACTCAACATTAGCGCCAATCCTGCGCGAAGCATGGCGGTGTAGGCATAATTATAGGCGCATTTCTCATCCTGGGTTATGTTTCTTTCAGCGGTTTCTAAGTCAACGAATGCCCTTTTCAATAAATTTATTATGGAGTTGTTATCTTTAGGGCATTTTTTTATTAAACCCTCCTGAAGCAAATACTTTTTTGATTCTTTATAAATCATCCTCTTTACCAAGGAGCATTATTTTTGGATTTTTTTGCAAATCTAGAATAAAAGCACTCTTTGACTTCTTCTTGTCTTGAAATTCCTGCCAGGAGTAAACAGTGGTATTGATTTCTCTTTTCAATCTTTTCTCTAATCTGGCAATTCTTTCGTTTAGCTCTGAGGTGGCAGGATTTCCAATTATCATCAGGTCGATATCACTTGTGGCTTTGTATTGCTCTGAAGCGAAGGATCCATAAATTAGACATATTTTTATCTTCTCCATCGAGGAGAGTTCTTTTTTCAGACTTCCCTCAACTCCGACTGTTTTAAAGACTATGCTTTTTAATTCTTTGTAAAGAGGATGGTTTGTGTTCAAAGAATAGTAGAGCAGGTTTCCAACTTTTTCAGTTTTGAACAAGTCGTCTGTTTGATATTTTAGGAGCTCTCTACGGATGCTTCCGGCAGAATGTCCCAAAATCCTCTCTAGTTCTCTTAGATAATATTTTTTGCTTGGATTCGTAAAAAAAAGAGCAAGTAAATCTTGTCGTATTTTTGATTTTGCGATATACAGAGTTTCTTTCATGGTGTACTCCAATTTGAGTACAATTGTACTCAAATTGGAGTACAAATTCAAGGGAAAAGTTGATTTTCTCTTTGCATAATTCATTTAGTCTTCGGAATCGGCTGGTATCCAGTCAATGACTGTGCCGCCACTCTCGAAATAGTTGGGACTGACAAGGAAGTTCATCCCTCCTTCTCTGGTCACACAGAAATCTTTTACCTTGAATTTTTTATCTGCGTGCACATCGTACATCTCTTCATCTAGTGAAGGAACGGGAATAAACGGATAAAGCTCCTCAAGAACTTCAGCTTTCTTATCATCCGGAATCACATACACTTCTACCATTCCACCCACAGCACGAACAGTGCGAGTATGGAAGGGGAGTCTCGCATTGCCGAGATATTTCTTTTTGGACATAATCACTTGTCCTTTCTTATATTTATTTACGGAAATATTATTTTTGCGTTGACCGCCCCAGGATAAATAAATTCCTTCAATTTTTATAAAACTGATGTTTTCATCTCGTGAAATTTTTTTCAGTACATTTTCAGAGAATATTTCGAGTCTCCTCCTCATATGACGACGCTGCTGGTGTTTTCATTTTCTCAGGAACTGCATGCCCGAAAGATCCTGAGAAGATGATATGAGTTTTTCCCTGATACAGAAAAGATTGAAATAGCAATATGACCAATGTTCCCAGCCTGAATTACAAGTAAGTTATTCAAACGTTAAAATTTGATTTTATTTTTCCTAAGAGAATACGTTTATTCTTTTCCTCTGCCATTGTGATTGGGAATATCAAGTGAATTAAATAATATAAAAAAATAGTGGACAAAACACTAATAATTAGTGTATAAAACACTTAAAGGAGTTTCTTGTGTTAGATAAAGCCACTATAGAAAATCTATTGACTGCATTGGGAAAACAAATCGAGTCGATAAAGCAGGGACCTATAGACATAGTCGTATGCGGCGGAGCTTCTCTCAATGTGCTTGGCTAAATCAGGAGAACCACTAAAGATATTGACATCATGGGAATTTTTGAAAGAGAGAAGTCAGGGGAGTTGAATGTTAAAGAGGCAGAGCTCCCAAAGTGGTTTATGGATGCTGCAGATAGAGTGAAGAAGGATTTTAATCTGCCTGATAATTGGATTAATGTGGGGCCTACATCTATTGTTCGTTTTGGTCTGCCAAAAAATTTTGAGAAGCGTTTAGTAAAAAAGCGTTACAGTAGAGTCCTTAGTGTCCACTATATTTCAAGATTGGATCAAATTCATTTCAAATTGTATGCCTCTGCTGATAGAGGTGGTCATCATCTTGATGATTTAATGGCACTCAAGCCAAAAAACAAGGAAATTGAGCAGGCTGCATTATGGAGTATGACTCATGATGTTTCAGAAAGTTTTCGATTGGTTTTAAAAGATTTATTAGAAAAATTGGGATTTAAAGATGTCTGTGAAAAAATTTAAAAGATATCTTCTGGATTCTATGCTTCAAATACTCTGGAAGCAATGGTCTTCAATGGGAATCTATTCGAATTTAGAATCAGAAAACAAATTTTTAATTGATCCAGAATCTCTGCTCTGCACTACGTGTTTCTTTGGCCGTTTTGATCCAAGACTCTTTGATGAAGTTATCAGCTGGTTGAGTGAAAATGAAAATTTGCTGAATATTAACCGGTTAAAAAATGTTCTAGGTTACTTTGATGACTTAGAAACAAATATTCTGGGTGCAGTTGCTGAATATCTGGCAAAAAAGGAACAGAAAAGGAAATGGGATAGAGTTGTAAATTTTTGTTGGAAGATACAAAAAGAAAAGGTCCAAGATCTATTCCTGACTAAAAACTTAAAGCCCGCTCCAATTGTCGGGAAATTTGATCCAGTTTTTTTGAGATGGGGTTTTAAAAGAGATGAAGTTAAGCTGCGCAAAAGACTTCAAAAGATTGATTTAGAAATGCCATGCAATCTCTTATTAAAAATGCGATCCTTTTTTGGAGTGAGTGTACGAGCTGATATAAATGCTTTTCTGATGTTTTCTGAAGGAGATAATTCTCTACAGATCTCTCAGAAAATCTTTTTTAATCAACGCAATGTTTATAAAGTGCTGAATGATCTGTATAGATCAGGTTTTGTGGAAAAAAGAAATATTGGAAAAAGGAGTCTTTACACAATCGATCGCAGTAATTGGAGCAGTTTTTTCAATAAAGATATAAGCATTTCCTATATTATCTGGCCCAGAGTTTTTTCAGCCCTATCGCATCTTTTCAAAAGGATTTTTTATCAACCAGAAAAATTTGAAGACACGTACCTCGCATCGTCTGAATTTAGAAATATATCAGAACGTCTTATACCAGAATTAGAAAATTCAGGAGTGAAAGTTCAATCCCGACATTTGGAAAGGTTAACAGGGGAATTATATACACCACAGTTTATTGATTATGTAAAAAAGATTCTCCATGAATTAATAGGTTAGATGATTTAACCTCTCTCTCCTATTTTAAAAAGAGCCTTGAATGGAAAAGAAATACTCTCTTTGTCTTGGAGTTTTAAGACGAATACAAAAAGCCGACATTCTTAATGAAATAATGGTGTTAGACGAATAAAAAATCTTTTCATTACTATAACGAAAAACTTTACGATAGATCTTGAGGCAGCTTCGAAAATACACTATTTGTAAAATAATAATTGACAAATAGGTACACTATTTGTAAAATACTAACAAATGATTAAACCACGTCTGGTTTTCAATGAAATCAAGCAATATTTTGATTCTCCTGAAGCAATAATTATTACTGGAATGAGGCGTACTGGCAAAACAACACTCCTGAATCTCATTTTTGAAAAAATTCCTTCAAAGAATAAACTCTTTTTAGATTTAGAAAACCCTTTAAACAGAAAATATTTTGAAGAGGAAAATTACGAAAAAACAAAATTTTCGTTTGAAATGTTGGGAGTAGATCTTTCTCATAAACCTTTCATTTTTTTAGACGAGATACAGTTTGCAAAGGATCTTCCTTCGGTTGTTAAATATTTTATTGATCATTATGGAGTGAAATTTTTTCTGACTGGCTCAGCGAGCTTTTATTTGAAAAATCTTTTTACAGAATCACTTGCCGGAAGAAAATATATTTTTCAATTGTTTCCTTTGACTTTCGGCGAATTTCTTTTATTCAAAGAGAGTTCCTTGAAGATTCCCTCTGATATTTCTGGAATAACGAAAGCAAATCATGAGGCAATTTCTCCCTTATATGAGGAATATATTTTGTATGGGGGATTTCCCGGAGTTGTCTTGAAGACAAACGTTGAAGAAAAGAAAAGAGCTCTAGAAGAGATTTTTACATCTTTCTTCCAACAAGAAGTTCTTCAACTCGGCGATTTCAGAAAGAATGAAGTGATTAGAGATCTCATTTTGCTTTTAATTCAGAGGCTAGGTTCTAAACTTGATATCCAAAAAATATCGAAAGAGCTAGGAATAGTACGTCCTACTTTATATGATTATATTGCTTTTCTCGAGGGGACATTCTTTATTAAAACCTTAAGACCATTCACAAAGGGAAAAGATTCAGAGATTAGAAAAATGCCTAAGGTTTATATATGTGATTCGGGTCTTGCCAATTATCTCGCAAACCTTGATTCAGGACTTCTTTTTGAAAACAGTGTATTTCAAAATCTCAGACATAAGGGAGAACTAAATTATTTCCAAAAGAAAAAGGGAATAGAAATCGATTTTATTCTGAACAGAGAAATGGCCTATGAAGTAAAAGCAATTCCTCATTTGTCAGACATAAAAAAGCTTGAGAGAGTTTCAAGTGAATTGAGTTTAAAGGAATTTCAAGTAGTTTCAAAAAATTATTCTGAACATGAGAATGTTGTTTATGGATTCATGTTATAGATGCTTTTTTCACTCCGAATCCATAGGAGTTGAATAATATACATTATGTAAACTAATGTAAGTGGTTGATAATGGGGGGATTGGGGAGGCGAGGTGGTGTCTGGGCATCCCGTTTTGGCCTAAAAAAAGGGGGTGATTTCCCGTTTTTATGGAAACTCCACACCGAAATATTGGTGTCTGTAGATAGACATTATTGATCAGTTGAATTGTTAAGAGAATTTTAAAAACGCCTGAGACATAAAATTCTTCGAGAAAAAACCCTAAGTTTATTCGTAAAGCATTAAAAGCCAGCGACTTACTGAAAAACCTAATTTTTAATGTAATCAAGGGAGAAGTTCAGTTTTTGCAGGTATGCTTTTTGATATGTGGCTGAAGCTAAATTGTAAACAAGTCGTTTAGCTTAAAAGTGTTTGCGATAAATATAATACTTCATTGAATGATCTCTTTTAATAGAATCATTATAGAATTGACCCTAATATATTCTTATGCTATAAACCTCTATATTGATAACTAATAAGTGCAGTTTTGACAGTATTCGTTGTCAACAGAGTTAAAAGGGGGCACAAGAAAGTGTGTCTCAAAGATATCACTTGTAATTCAATTATCCAAGAGAGTAGAAATGGGAAATTCAATGGATGACAATGCTTCTCATCCCGAGATTCCTTTTTTTGCTGGCGATTGGATTATAGATAAGAATAATCCAAGTCAGCCTGGGAGATACACCGGAAGATGGCGTCCTGCTGGCCCTCATATAATGATACAGCTGACTTATCCAGGCGGAGGCAGCAATTATCGTCCTCTTGATTGTCTAGAGAAGATTGGCTCGACTTCCTTAGACACTGTTAAAGAACGATTGAGGGCAGGACGTTTCGGAAAAGTTCGAGATCTCCAGCGTCTGATAACCTATGAAAAACTCAAGGGTTCACTTCATGAAATTATTTACTCAATGGAAGCAGCACAAATTGATTTCTATCCTTATCAGTTCAAACCTGTTCTAAAATTCATCAATTCACCTACAGAAAGGCTCATATTAGCTGATGAAGTTGGCCTGGGAAAAACAATCGAATCTGCTTTGATTTGGATAGAACTTCAAGCTAGGCGCCAAGCAAGTCGATTGCTCGTAATTTGTCCAAAAACCCTAGCAGAGAAATGGCGCGAAGAATTACGCGGTAAATTCTTGTTGGACGCAAGGATATCAGATTTTAAAGATTTGAAAAGGGAGATTTCAGATCTGAGAAAATCGGGTCCAGGTCACTCTTTTATTTTAATCTC
>Ga0180438_10012362_pt1 | contig 10168 bp, 7 predicted proteins | sample SS_ome_12_FD_132455 | JGI IMG/M metagenome (GOLD analysis project Ga0180438, IMG submission 132455) | Hypersaline lake sediment archaeal communities from the Salton Sea, California, USA - SS_3_D_2 metaG | ecosystem: Environmental > Aquatic > Non-marine Saline and Alkaline > Hypersaline >...
CTTCTCAATCGCGCCCGGCAGTCCCAGGACAGCTCCCGGCACGTTCATAAACTCGGCAAGCCCGATGACGCGACGAAGGTCGGCCAGGGCGACCAGGTCGTCGGCGGCCAGCTCCGCTCCGGCGGTGCCCATGTGGGTCGCTGGCACACAGGAAGGGAGATTGACGTACACGGTGAGCGGCAACCCTTCGGATGCATCCAGCATATACCGGATGCCGTCAACTCCGGCGACATTGGCAATTTCGTGGGGGTCGGTAACAGCGGTGGTTGTGCCACGCGGCACGACGACACGGGCAAACTGGGGTGGCGTGACCATCGAGGACTCGATGTGGACGTGGGAGTCGATCAAGCCCGGACAGACGTAGCGCCCGCCGATATCCACCTCCTCCCTGGCCTCGTAGCCAGAACCTACCCCGGCGATGGTATCATCAGCGATGGCGACATCAGCCCTGATGATCTCGCCAGTAAAGACATTGATCACACGCCCGTTGCGCAGTACCAGGTCTGCAGGCTCATCACCCCGGGCGACAGGTAAGAAAGACCGAAGGTTCATTTTGTGCCTCCTCACAAACGTTGCGAGCGTCGAGTTTTCGATTCCGTGTCCACCATCAGCGCCAGCGTGCGCTCCCCAGCGAATATCTCCCCGCCCGGACCGCCGTGAGCGTATTCGCGCTGCAGTCCAATCAAAAAGCCAATGGCCAGCGCTGCACCGAAGCGATAGAAGAGGTTGGCTTGTTCCACTAGTCAAGCCCCCAACCCGACCGGGTCACAAACTGCCCCCGCCCCTTACGTCCCGTGAATTGCCCCGCACGGAATATGACCTCCCCACGCCCCTAACCCGCTTCCACCAGTTCCTGTGCAATCCGGTTGTGTCGCTCGATCACTGGCCCCACGTCTATTGTGAGCAGTTGACCCTCCTCGATGACAATGCGACCGTTGATGACCGACAGATCCACCCGCTGCGGGGTGCAAAAGACCAGCGCCGCCAGCGGGTCGTGAAGCGCCCCCGCATAGTCCAGCCGATCCAGTCGGATGCCAACGAAATCAGCCGCTGTTCCAGGCGACAACCGGCCGATGTCGTCCCGGCCCAGCACCCGCGCGCCGCCGCCCGTCGCCAGCCAGAGTGCCTCCTCGGCCGAAAGACCTGCTGGACCACCAGACACCCGCTGGAGAAGGAGCGCCATCCGTGCCTCGCCCAGCATGTGAGAGGAATCGTTGCTGGCAGACCCATCCACCCCCAGCCCCACCCTGACACCTGCGTCCAGATAAGCCCGTACTGGGGCAATACCGGAAGCCAGCCGCATATTGGAGCTGGGACAGTGACACACCCCTGTGCCCGTTCGCGCAAACAGAGTGACCTCCTCATCATTCAGATGCACACAGTGAGCGTGCCAGACATCATCCCCCACCCAGCCGAGTTCCTCAGCATACGCTACCGGCCGATAGCCAAACTTGCGCAGACAGAACTCCTCTTCGTCCAACGTCTCCGCCAGGTGGGTGTGCAGATGCACCCCGTACGAGCGCGCCAATGCGGTCGCCTCCCGCATCAGGTCTTGCGTAACCGAGAAGGGAGAACAGGGAGCGACGGCAACGCGAATCATCGCGCAAGGCTGTGGATCGTGGTACATCTCAATCGCCCGCCGTGTGTCCCGCAGGATAGCATCCTCATCCTCAACCACGCTATCGGGCGGAAGCCCCCCCCTGCTCTCTCCCAGGCTCATCGAACCCCGGCTAGCATGGAAACGAATGCCAATCTCCTGCGCTGCGCGAATCTCATCGTCAATGCGGCAATCGTTGGGATAGATGTAGAGATGATCGGCTGCGGTCGTGCATCCAGAGAGCATCAACTCGGCCAATCCCACCAACGCGCTGGTGTAAACGGCCTCCGAGGTCAATCCAGCCCAGATCGGGTAGAGTGTCTTGAGCCACTGGAATAAGGTAGCATCCTGTGCCGCTGGTACAGCGCGGGTCAAGGTCTGATACAGATGATGGTGGGTGTTGACCAGCCCCGGCAGGACAATCATCCCACGGGCATCGATAACGTGGTCCGCATCGTCCGGCAGTTCGGTACTCGGTCCGACCTGTTCGACCAGATGATCTCGTACATAAAGACCGCCATCGGGGACGCGGAGGTGATCTGTACCATCCATCGTCACCAGCAAATCAGCGTTCTTCACAAGCAGAGTGGACAAAACACCACCTCCTCACAAGCTGCGATCAGCGCAGCCCTGTCCAGATATGGGCAGCATCGTCAGTGTAGCATACATAACGAGATTTGGCAAAGCTTTAAGCGATAAACCGCACCCCGGCCTGCCAAGATTGGGATCAAATGCCTTGTCGAGGCCATTGCTAGGGCAATTGCATTTGGAGGAGCGGAGTGTTTTCGCCGTACCTGCCGGCCCACTTCGCTCCCTTTGGATCGCCAGATCCGAAGGTTAGGCCTGCCAGAGGTCTGGATCTGGCGATCCAGACCGAGCGGATGGGCTAAATGCGATTGCCCTAGGCCATCGCTGTGCCACTTCGACTTTGCCGGGAACTGTGATAGAATAGCAGCACTCCACCTGATTTGAGATGCAGAAACCTGGCCAGGAGGTTGTCTGAAGTATGCGCGGGCGCACGTGGGCCGTCTTTATCGTGGTCAATGTCGTTGTTTCAGCAATCGTGATGCTGACAATCCTGTTCGTGTGGGAACGTATTCACGGTCCCAGCCCTCCCACTCCTATTCCCACATCCACGCTCTTGGCTACTGAAGATGTGTCTACACCTCCCACTATGCCACCTGCCCCCTCTCCCAGTCCTTCAGAACAGGTGTTGTACATCGTCCAGGCAGGGGATACGTTGGGAGCCATCGCTCAGGCTTACGACGTGCCTATCGAGGACCTGATGTCCGTCAACGGGATCAGCGACGCCAACCTCCTTCAGATTGGCCAGACCCTCGTGATCCCGATTGATTCCCCCGCCGTCCCAACCACTGCTCCATCCCCTGAGACAGTGCCCGAACCCCTGCCCAGTGAGTCTCTCCCCCCCCCGCTCCCCACGCTTACCGCCTCCGGGCCACCGATCATTGAGATCGTGCAGGTGCTGAAACCCGGCGATCTGACAGGCGAAGTGGTAGTCATCGGCAATCTGGGCGGAATGGCCAACCTGGAGGGATGGACCCTATCCGACGCAGAAGGCAATGTCTTCACATTTCCCACGATTGCACTCTTTGACAACGCGCAGATACGGGTGCATTCGACTCCAGGACGTTCCACGCCAAGCGACCTGTATTGGGGTCGAGCCGTGCCAGCGTGGAACAGCGGCGAACTGATCACGCTGCGCGACGGGACCGGGAGTGTAGTAGATACCTACATCGTGCCATAACCAGAATGAACAAGTGCTGCGTACGACCCGAAAACGGACTAGGAGGGATACGCAGGAACGCGCTCAATCCTGGCTCCCAACCTGTTCAGTTTCCGCTCTATCTGCTCATAGCCACGATCTATCTGCCGGATGTTGAGAATACTGCTCTGACCCTCGGCACAGAGAGCCGCGAGAAGAAGTGCCATACCTGCACGGATATCGGGGCTTTCCAGTTCATCGCCGTGCAGTGGCGAGGGGCCCTGCACCACACACCGGTGAGGATCACACAGGATAATACGCGCTCCCATCCAGATCAATTTGTCCACAAAGTAGAGACGACTCTCAAACATCTTCTCGTGGATGAGCACGGTCCCCTGCGATTGGGAAGCCAAGACGATAGCGATGCTCATCAGATCAGCGGGAAAGCCCGGCCACGGCGCATCGTATACGGAGGGAATCGCCCCACCGATATCTGGCGTGATGACTAGCGGCTGCTCTGCTGGTACGAATACATCTTGGCCCCGCGCCTCAAACTCAACTCCCAGCCGCTCGAACACCAAGCCAACCATGCGCAGGTGCTCAGGAGCAGCGTTCTTGATCAGCAGCTCACCGCCGGTCACCGCTGCGAGAGCGATGTAGCTCCCCACCTCCATATAGTCCGGGCTGATGGTATACTCCCCGCCACTCAGGCGGTCCACGCCATGGATCGTGAGCGTGTTCGACCCAATGCCCTCGATCCGCGCCCCGAGTTGACATAGCATGCGGCACAGGTCCTGGACATGCGGTTCACAGGCCGCATTGCGGATAGTGGTGGTCCCACGGGCAAGCGTGGCAGCCATAATCGCATTCTCGGTCGCCGTGACGCTAGCCTCGTCCAGCAATATGTCGGCACCGCGTAACCGACTGCTGCGCAGACGGAAGGCGCCAACGGTATCCACCTCCGCACCCAACATACTCAATGCCAGAAAGTGGGTATCCACCCGCCTCCGGCCGATCACGTCGCCACCGGGTCGGGGCAACTCCACCATCCCCATACGAGCCAGCATCGGTCCGGCCAACGTGATTGAACCGCGGATATCGCCAAAGAGCTGGGGGGCCAATTCGGCGGTGCGAATGTCGCGGGCGTGTACCCGCCAGGTGTGGGGATCTAGCTTGTCGATGGACACACCGACGTCCATAAGAAGCTCCCCCATCGTCGCCACGTCACCGATGGCCGGAAGGTTACGAAGCGTGATGGGCTCCTCCGTCAACAGGCAGGCGGCCAGCAGGGGCAGCGCCGCATTCTTGTTGCCGCCAGGGATTACGGTGCCGGAGATGGGGTATCCACCTTGAATGACGAATCTGTCCATTTGTCGCTACTCCATATCTCGCCCAGCCAACCAGCTACCACGCGATCCTAGAGGTGGCGCCAATCGCCTGAGGGCCACTACAACATCTGCCTACGCCAAGCGCACGATCACTCTCTCGCCGGGCTGTAGACCCAGTCTTCGCGCCGCATTCCCCTCCCGCACTGCGATCTCCAGATGCCCCTCGCTACCTACCAGAGCCACCACCTGATCCGGCTCGACATCCGCATAGGTCCGACACACGCCAGCAATCTCTTGACCAACTACCGCGATCACCGCATCCTCAGCACGGAAACGTTGAGGCATGTGCGTTTTGTCCCCTACCTGCTCAAAGGCAGGATCGAGCGAGAGTTCATCCCCCTTCCACTCAAGCAAACCAAGGCTGGTGATCACATTGCCAAAGTGGTCGGCGTGCATCACCTCACCGACGATACCCCCAGGGATAGCCTCCAGGCGCGGAGAAGGAATGAGGACCGGATCGTGCACAGGCGGGCCGAGCGCGGTGATGGGCACACCTGCCGCCAGGTGTGCGGCGGCTGGAGCAAAGATGTCGCGCCCATGGAAGGTGTGACTGACCTGAGACAGCCGATAGCGAGGATCAGCGAGCTCGACGATCGCCTCAACCCGCTCGCGTGCCATTACGTAGCTAAAGACGCCATTGTCAGGTCCGACAAACTTGCCCACTGGCGTGCGCAGAGCAATAGGCCGCCGCGCGCTCCCCACGCCGGGATCCACAACAACTAGATGTACCGTGTAGCTCGGGAAAAAGGGATAGGCAGTATAGAGTACATAAGCCGCTTGACGGACATTCTGCGGGCCGATCTGGTGAGAGATGTCCACCAGCCTTGCAGCGGGAACAATACGAAAGATCACTCCCTTCATCGTCCCCACGTAGCCATCGGCCGTACCAAAATCCGTCGTGAGGGTCACGAGTGGCTTCTGATCCATAGGCAGTTATTCTACAGGCAAGGGATGAACTCGTCAAGGTAACTACAGCTTCCGCCCCCTTGACAACATCACGATTTGTCGGTACAATATTTTCGGAAGCTTCGGAAGATTAGGAAGTTCTGAGACCTATAGAGTAAACAGCGATGAAGCTATCTGACAGACAACGGGACTTTCTAAGCCGCCTGCTCGACCTCTACCGTGAGGCCAGGGCGCCCGTCCACTACGCAGACGTGGCGCAAGCGCTGAACGTGAGACCGGTCACGGCCTACGAAATGCTGCGCCTCCTGGAAAGCAAGGGACTGGTGCGCTCCCAAACGGTGCGCCCTCAGGGCCATAGAGGCCGCTCCGTCGTCGTCTTTTCGCCCACAGAGAAGGCGACATCTGTGTTGGCCGAGTTAACGGGCGACACGCTGAGCGAGCAAGAGTGGGAGAAAGCCAAGGCTAACATCCTGACAGCATTGGAAAGAGTCGAGAACGTTGACCACCAGGCCCTGCTGGATGAATTCCTGCTGCGCATCCCGGAGCGCAAGTCGCCGCTGCTCTTCGCTGCCGACATGATCACGGCCATCCTCCTTGCCCTATACTCATTGCGCGATGCAGCGGCGGCAAAGGGCATCTTCTCCAGCCTGCGCCGGTTCGGGCCGCCGGGACGGGCGATACTCTACTCACTAGCTGGGTTAAGCCTGGCCCTCTCGCTGGTCGAGAAAGCCAATAGGAACACCACTTCACTCCTGCTCTCCTATTCCCACCAGTTCCGTCAGCACCTGGACAACCTGACCCAGGGAGAGCAGGCACGACTGTCCGATTTTGTGTACGAGGTATTGCGGGCCCTCGGCCTATGAAACAAGTTGTGGTAGTAAGGAGGTGAGGCATACCAACGATTGTCCGGTGCTTTGCGTATGGTTTCTCACTTGAGCAACTGAAAACGAGGATCAGAAACAGTAAGGAGGTGTACGATGGTTCGATTGATTGAGAGAAGCGTGTTGCTGGGCCTGGGTGTCTTGACACTGACCCGCGACAAAGTGGTTCAGGCCGTGAACAGCCTGGTGGAGGAGGGAGAGGTCAAGGCCGAAGAAGCGCCCACCATCATCGATAGACTCGTGGCTCGGGGCGAGGAGGAACGAGAAGCACTCCGCAAGCTAGTGCGTGATGAACTCGACAAACTCCACGTCAACATGCCTGTGGCTTCCCACAAAGATATCGATGAATTAGGTCGCAAGATCGACGAGCTGAGTGCCCGGCTTGACAAGCTAGCGGGCAACAAACCAGAGAAAAAGTAAGAGGTCTGCCCAACTTTGCCAAAGATCACTGAGGCCGGGGATCCTCTCGGTTCCCCGGCCTCATCACGTTCAGTGTCGTATCCCCGCCTCCCACCTACCCTCTGTGCCCCACTTGTGGTAGAATGAGGCGCTTATGGCTCGCTCACCCGTTCGCAGTGTCCGACACATCCAGCGCTACCGCGAGATCGCCAGTGTCTTTATCCGCCACGGCTTTGGCGAACTCGTGGATACCCTGGAGCTTTTGCCATACCTCTCGCTGCCCCGAAGGGTATTGCGTAGGGACAAGCCAGCTCCGTCTCCCTTGGGCGTGCCACACAGGCTGCGCCTGGCGCTGGAAGAGCTCGGCCCCACCTTTATCAAGTTGGGCCAGGTACTCAGCACCCGCCCAGACCTGCTCCCCACCGCCTATATCACCGAACTCGCCAAGCTGCAGGACACTGTACCCCCTGCGTCCTGGGGGCGGATCCGAACGCAGATCGATGGCGAACTGGGAGTGCCTTTGGAAGAGCTGTTTTCTGACTTTGAGCCTGTGCCTATCGCCGCTGCATCGCTTGCCCAGGTACACGCCGCGACCCTGCCCGATGGCACGCCGGTTGTTGTCAAAGTGCAGCGACCGGACATTCAGACGCTGATCGAGACCGACCTAGAGATTCTGTTCGACCTGGCCCGGCTGATCCAGGAGCGTACCGCGCTAGGCGCGATTTACGACTTGCTGGGGATCGCCGAGGAATTCGCTACCACACTGCGGGCTGAACTGGATTTCTTGCGTGAAGGACGTAACGCTGACCGCTTCCGTGCCAACTTTGTTGACGAGCCCTACCTTCACATCCCCCGCGTCCACTGGGATTTCACCACGCGTCGCATATTGGTGCTAGAGCGCATCGACGGAATAAAGATCGATGATGTCGAAGCACTGGATGCAGCTGGCTACAACTGCAGGCACATCGCCCTCAATGCGGCTCGTATGCTGATCAAAGAAGTGCTGGACGACGGGTTCTTCCACGCCGACCCCCACCCGGGCAACTTTGTCGTCATGCCGGGCAAAGTCATCGGCGCGATGGATTTCGGGATGGTAGGACACTTGAGCCAGCGGGTGCGGACCGACCTGATACGCCTCTATGTCGTCGCCGTGCAAATGGATGAGGAGGGTATCGTGGATCAGTTGGTCCACATGGGTGTCGTCAGTGGCACCTTGGACCGACAGGGGTTGCAGCGGGACATAGCGCGGCTGCTGCGCAAATACCATGGGATGCCATTGAAAGTCATACGAGCTCGCGAAGTGGTCGAGGACATCATGCCTATCGCCTTCCGCCACAACCTGCGCCTGCCCTCCGATCTATGGCTACTGGGCAAGACGCTGGCAATGATGGAGGGGGTAGGGCTGAAGCTGGTTCCCGACTTTGACATCTTTGCTGTCTCCGAACCATACGTCCGGCGCTTTGTGCGGCACTTGGCCTCCCCACATGCCTGGGGACCAGCGCTGCTCAAAGGAGCCAGCGACTGGGCGGAACTGATGAGAATAATCCCCCGTGTCAGCTCGCAGGTCCTGACCCGCGTCGAGCGAGGAGAGATGGAGATCACCCTGAGCCACAAGGGGTTGAGTCAGGCATTGGCACGGCTGGATCAGTTGGCAAATCGCCTTTCGCTCAGCATTTTGCTGGCTGCACTCATCGTCGGACTGGCCCTACTGGTCCCGATTTTTAACCTAGGCGAACAGTGGAATCTGCCGACGATCGTGGTGATCTTGGGCTTTGTCGGCGTGAGCCTGTTGGGCCTATGGCTCATCTTCTCCATCTGGCGGTCATCGAGGAAATAGCACCAGTACGCATCACCAGACAAGGGCCAAGCTCCTCGCATTCGGAACCGAGTCCTTGTGCATTTTGGGAGCTTGTTTGTCATTTCTCACTTCTGTGCTATCATGCGCCTCGTTGTCCAGTACCCCCTGTCCAGCGTGACCGATATCTGGCAGATGACGATGGCTGAAGAATCCAAAGCCCCCCCTCAGACCGAAGAACCACGCTACTGCCACGCTTGTGGTTCACGAGTGGCAGCAATGGCGACGACCTGCCTGATGTGCGGGGCCTCGCTCCTTGAGCGTGAGCCGGAAACCCCTCCGGAGAAGGAAAAAGCACCGAGGAAATTACCTGGCTGGGCTAGGGCCTTGATCGTCGTTGGGTTGGCGCTGCTGATCCTCTCAGCAGGCAGCTTTGGGCTCTACAAGTTGATGAGCACGAAGCCTGAGCCTGAGAGCTTGCCCCCTACTGCCACGCCCACTCGCACCCCAACTGCTACACCGACCACGACACCCACCCGGACACCCACCCCTGTTCCCACTCCGACCTCTGTCCCACCTTTCGCCCACCAGGTGCAGGAGGGAGAGACACTTAGCGACATTGCCAGCTCATACGACGTCACCATTGAGGAGATTCGAGGTCTGAATCCATCCTTGGATCCGAACCTGCTTCAGGTAGGACAGGTCATACTCATTCCGGTCGCAACGCCGACGCCAGGGCCTACGAGCACCCTTGATCCCAATCTCCCCACTCCGACGCCGCCCGACTATGTTGTGCACATCGTCTCGCCAGGCGAGACACTGGGTACCATCGCTGAGCAATATGCCGAGCAATACCCTTCAGCCGGCGTCTCTGTACAGTCTATCCGGAATGCGAATGATCTACCTGCTGACGACGATACCATCCGCATCAACCAGTCGCTGATTATTCCATTGAGCACTCCAGAGCCCAGCCCTACGCCGACTATGGACCCCAATGCCACATCCACCCCGATACCGCCCTACTCGGCGGTGCCACTCCTCAGCCCACCCAGCGGCGCAATCATGGTGGGAGACGACGTGCCGATTCTTCTGCAATGGGCATCCGTTGACACGCTGCGCGATGACGAGTGGTATGCCCTGACTCTTTCCCAACCATCCGGTGGCGTGATCTCAGCGACGGCCTACACCCACGCTACCGCCTGGCGCGTGCCTGTCAACCTGATGCCGGCTTTGGACACCGAACCGCGGGAGTTCCAATGGCAAGTCCAGGTTGTGCAGGAGACGCGCGGTAGCGATGGTGTGCCGGTTTACAGAAATATCGGCGCTCCCAGCGAGGTGCGGGTCTTTACCTGGCTGGAAGTCACCCCCACTCCCACGATGACTCCCACTCCCCCCCCCACCCCCCCCCCTACACCCCCCCCCCCCCCCCCCCCCCCCCCCCCCCCCACCCCCCCCCCCCCCCCCCCCCCCCCCCCCACC
>Ga0180438_10012363_pt1 | contig 10167 bp, 8 predicted proteins | sample SS_ome_12_FD_132455 | JGI IMG/M metagenome (GOLD analysis project Ga0180438, IMG submission 132455) | Hypersaline lake sediment archaeal communities from the Salton Sea, California, USA - SS_3_D_2 metaG | ecosystem: Environmental > Aquatic > Non-marine Saline and Alkaline > Hypersaline >...
GCGGTAGATCTTGGCCCACCCCTGGTCTTCGACCAACTCGAGGCCCATCGTCTTTTGATAGAACCCGGCGGCTGGCTCTAGGTCTCGGTAGTAGAGAAAGGTGATCTGCGACTGCACGTTTGGCCTGTTCTGATCCACAATCCTGCTCCTTCCCGTCTTTGAAAGATGCAATACACCTCTAAGATATGCCGTTGACTGCGGCCCGGGTTGGCAGGTACCTGGCCTGTCCCGATGTACTTGTCAGTTGTCCATCCCTGACCAATACACGGCCACGCTGCATGACCCAGACCGGACGGCCGAGGCACCCTCGGCCTTCGTAGAGGGTATAGTTGGCCTGTGAGTGTTGGTTGGCCTGCTCGATGGTAAAGCGTTCAGCGGGGTCAAACAGGACCAGATCGGCATCAGACCCTGGCGCAATCGTTCCCTTTTGCGGGTAATAGCCAAAGATCTTGGCTGGGGTCTCTGAGAGCAGTTGCACCAGCCTGGGTAGGCCGATGCGACCAGTGTTTACCCCAGCATCATAAGTGACCGTCAGAAGAGTCTCGGCCTGCGGGGAGCCATACGGTGCGTCGAAAAAGTCATCGTCTCTCTCCTTCGGCTTGGGCGCGTGGTCACTGGCCACGGTGTCTATCGTCCCGTCCCGAATGCCCTGCCACAGTCCCTCGTTGTCCTCGACGGTGCGCAGTGGCGGCCCAATCTTGGCCTGAGGCCCCAACTGGAGCAGGATCTCTTCCGTGAGGGTAAGATACTGAGGGCAGGTCTCGGCGTATACGATCTGCCCTTCATCTTTGGCCCGGCGGATGGGCGCCAGGGCCTGGGTCGCACTGACGTGGGGAATGTATAGCGCACAGTTTGCCACGCGGGCCATGGCGATGGCGCGGTTGATGGCCTCGGCCTCCAGCACGTCTGGGCGGGTGCGGGCGAAAACCTCCATGGCCGGGAGCTGCAAACGGTTGTACTTGTCCTGCAGGTAGTCAGTCGCCAGGCCATTCTCGGCATGAACGATGACCAACCCTCCTTCCTGGCCGATCATGTCCAGCAGGGCCATCAGCCAATAGTCGTCCGTCATCCACTTGAGCTTGGCGTAGGTCATGAACACCTTGAAAGAGGTCACGCCGAGTTCGAACGCTTGCGGCAGGTCGTGGATCTGATTGGCGATGTCAAAAAGCCCTATGTGCAGCCCAAAGTCGGCGATCGAGTTCTCCTCGCCGTCGCGGCGAAATTTCTCGATCGCGTCCAAAACTTTGTCGCCTGGACGGGCATAGGCAAAGTGGATGCAAGTCGCCGTGCCGCCAAAGGTGGCCGTGATCGATGTGTGATGAAGGTCGTCCAGGTATACCGGATGGGTGTGGACGTCTATGGCGCCGGGCAGGACGAACTTGCCCGAGGCGTCCACGACCTGCCGGGCACCTTCTTGGGGGAGGTCGGCGGCCACGGCGGCGATCCTTTCACCGCGAACGGCAACGTCGGCTCGAGCCATGCCCGAGCCGGTAACGACCATACCACCTTGGACGAGCAGGTCAAAAGTTTCCGTCATCTTGTCTCCTCGCTCACTTGATCTCTTTGACTGGTGGTTGGGCAAAACGTCCAACTTTGCTGTGTCGCAGGCCCAAGGCGACGAGCGCTTCGGCGATCTTGAGGGCTACTGAGGTGGGATCCAGGACGACCACGCCCAGCTCTCGCTCGATGTCCTCCGCGTAGCCGGTCAGGCCAGCGCAACCCAGGATGATCACCTCGACGCCCTCTTCCTCGACTGCCTGGCGGGCCAGATCCAGGATGCGGGACTTGGCCCTCTCTGGGTGGGCATCCATTTCCAGCACTGACATGTTCAACACCAGCGTCGAGGCGTAGGCGCTCTCGACGCCCCGCAGGCGCACGTGTAGATCTCTGGTTGGGACGCGATTGCGGAAGGCGGTCGTGATGGAGAACTTGTGGCCCAGCATTGCAGCCAGGTGCATCGAGGCTTCTTCAATGCCGACGACCGGGATCTCTGAAATCTCTTTGGCTGCGTCGAGGGCAGGGTCGGAGAAACAGGCCAGGACGACAGCGTCGTATCCCTCTCTGTTAGCCTGGCGCACGAGTTCCAGGGTGGGCGGGCCAGCCAGCGTTTCATCGTACGCCGACTCGATTGACACTGGGCCGTGTTCTGGGTTTACCACCGTCAGTTCGGTATCGGGGCCTTTGACCTTTTCCAGCTCCCGGCGGATGTGGTCTGTCATGCTCTCTGAAGTATTGGGGTTGATGACAAAGATCCTCACCTGCACGATCTCCTTTCTTGAATCCAGGCCCGGCCTTTGTGGAAGGCCTGGAGGTTCAAGTCTCTGTAGTTCGGCGGCACGCGATCCTGGAGCACCGATTCCCAGATTTCCGGCTCTACGCTTAACAAGGCCGAAAGGCCTCCCAGGAGGACCACGTTCAACACACGGGGGTGTCCCAGTCGTTGGGCCATATCCAGTCCCGGGATGCGATATACGTAGGGGGTAGCGGCCTGAAGGGATCTGTTCACGGTTTGGCTGTCGGGGTAGGTGGCAAAGCCAGTGCTCACCGTCACCGGGTGAATCTGCTGATCGTTGACCAGAACCGTGCCCTCGGGTCGGAGCTGGTTGAGCCAGCGCAGGCATTCCAGGATTTCAAAGGCCACCAGATAATCAGCGCGGCCCTCAGGGACGATGGGCGAGTGAACCTCTTCTCCCCATCGAACGTGCCCCACCACACCGCCGCCGCGCACGGCCAGCCCCAGGATGTCAGACTTTTTCACGTCGTACCCGGCAGCCAACCCAACGGCGGCCAGGACGCTGCTCGCCAGGACGGTCCCCTGGCCACCTACACCGGCGATCAAAAAGTTCGTGGTTGCCATGGCCATCTGTTCCTCCTAGCCTGCTGCCGGTACCTGGTAAATTGCTTCGGTGGGGCAGACCTGGGCGCACATGTCACAGCCTACGCATAGGACGGGGTCAATGTCGGCCTTTTGGCGTCCGGTTCTGGCGTTCACCTTGTCAGAACGAACGATGGCCGGGCATCCGAGGCGAAAACAGACGCCGCAAGCTGGGCAATACTCGCTCTCTACGGCGTAGGTCACATCGCGATCGGGCCCCACAAAGACGCAGGGGCCATCTACGATCACGACCGATGGGCCGTCGAAAGCCAGGGCTTCTTTCAGGGCTTTCTCCACCGCTTTTACGTCAAAAGGGTCTGCCCTGTGCACATCGGTCACGCCAGAAGCACGGACAATGCCCTCGATATCTACCTTTGGGGCTGGCACTCCGCCCAGCCTGACGTTTACGCCTGGATGGTCCTGATGGCCTGTCATGGCTGTGGTGTGGTTATCCAGAATAACGACGGTGCTCTTGCCACCGTTGTGGACGATGTTGAGCAGAGGTGCTATGCCGGCGTGAAAAAAGGTCGAGTCGCCAATGACGGCGACAAAGGGATCGGGAATCCCGGCCACGTCAAAGCCGTGGGCGACGCCCACGCTGGCACCCATGGCACCCATCGTGTCGGTGGCGTTGAATGGTGGCAATGCCCCCAGGTTGTAACAGCCAATGTCACCAGCTACGACCACATCTTTCATCCGGCTGAGAAGATAGAACGTGCTGCGGTGCGGACATCCGGGGCACAATACGGGGGAACGGCTGGGCAGGTCTGTCGGTGCCACCTGGCGCTGGCCTTTGATCGCCTCTCGCGGGAGGAGACTCGCTTCAGCGGCCGACCGTTCGATGACGGCCGTGTTCAACTCCCCGCAGGCAGGAAATATGTCCTTGCCCCGGCACCCGATACCTAGCGCCTTGACCTGTTCTTCAAGGAATGGATCCAGCTCTTCGATGATCAGCAGTTCGGAAACGCCTGCGGCAAACCGGCGAATCAGCGCCGTCGGCAGCGGGTAGGACATGCCCAGCTTGAGAAAAGAGGCATCGGCAAAGATCTCGCGGGCATAGTGATACACCGGCCCACTGGCCACGATGCCCAACTTTCGATCCCTCCATTCCAACCGGTTGAAGGAAAAGTCGCTGGCCAGCCCAGCCAGCCTGTTCAGCCGCTCTTCGATCACCGGATGCCGCTCCCGTGCCCACAGGCAGGTGGAGACCAATTTTTGGGGATTTCGTTCCAGAGAAGGGGTGGGGGTGCTGTCGTCGCGTGCCCGTCTCCCCAGTTCCACAGGCGACGCAGAGTGGGAGACACGCATGACCGTCCGGAGCAGGACAGGGGTGTCCCATTCCTCAGACAGGTCCAGGGCGACGCCTACAAAGTCCTTGGCCTCCTGGCTGTCTGAGGGCTCAAGCATCGGCATCTTGGCGAAACGGGCATAGTGCCGGTTGTCCTGCTCGTTCTGGGAGCTAAACATGCCGGGGTCGTCGGCGGTCACGATGAGCAGCCCGCCCTTCACGCCGGTGTAGACGGCGTAAAAGAAAGAGTCGGCAGCGACATTCATGCCGACCTGTTTCATCGTGACCAGGGCTCGCTGGCCGGCATAGGCCGCCCCGATGGCCACGTCCATGGCCACCTTTTCGTTGACCGACCACTCGGAGTAGATCTCTTTGTACTCGGCGACGTGTTCCAGGATTTCCGAACTCGGCGTGCCTGGATAACCGGTGGCAACCTTGACGCCATACTCGTAGGCCCCGCGGGCGATGGCTTGGTTGCCTGAGAGCAAAACCTTCATCTCTTCCACCTCTTTGTACTTGTCCAAAAACAATTCTAGAGTTTAGTGGCGATTTTACGCCTGATCTGCGCCCCAAAGTGCGAAGCACTGTCCTGGACCCTCTCATTGTCGGACCGTGTCTTGGTCGGACACGACCAGGGCAGGACAAGGGCGGTCAGTACAGGGCACTGTCCTGTAGGCCAGTACAGGGTTATTGATGGACAAGTGCTTTGTGTGATGCCAGCAACCCGACGTCAATGTCTCGGGCAGGAGTCTATCATAGGTATAGATTCTTGTCCAATGGCAACGCCAGGCCATTGTCCTTGGCCTGGCGTTGGCGTCACACTGACTGCTGTTCGACGTTAGCGTGGTGGTTTGCCATGAAAGATCTGCCGTCTCTCACTCCAGTCGCTGACCTGCCACTTTTCCTCAGGTGACTTTTCACCATAGACGGCCACGCTCCAGTAGGCTTCTCCTTCAGGATAGCGGCTCAGGCCAAAGTTGACCTCAAAGAGGTAGCCGCCCTCGAGCTCGTGGATAGCTCCGCCACCGCCAAGGATGCCTGATTCGCTGACCCACCAGTCGCCTAGGTCCGGACCGCCAACCGGCTCCCACCGAACGGCGAATTTCTCAAATTCCTCCAGCCGACGGAACCAGGTCCACTTTAGGCGCACCTCTTTGGGAAAGTAGGCCCCGCTCTCTGGCTCAAACAGGGCCGGCCCCTCCAGGAATGCTGGCGTCGGAGGCGGTGCGGGCGTGAACGTCGGCGTAGGAGGCGGGGCGGAGGTTGGAGTGGCTGTGGGTGGGATGGCGGTAGGCGTGGGTGTCGGTGTGGCCGTTGGCGGAGCACTCGTTGGCGTGGGCATCGGTGTTGGCGTGGCCGGGACGCTCGTCGGCGTCGCTGTCGGGAGGATGGTTGTAGGGGTCGGCGTTGGCGTGACCACCGCTATGGCGCTGACCACCTGCACCGGCAGTAATTCGCTAGTCACGATTGGCTGGTCATCCTGAGCCACACTGAGGGCAAGCTGATAGGAGCCTTCGGTTGATGGCGCTGTCCAGGTGTAGGCGGCGTTTTCAGCGCTCAGGGGCATCTCTATGACACTCGGCCCGCCGGGCCCGGTCACCTGCCATTGCAGGGAAAAGCCCTCACTGACTGGGGGAGCGGTAGCCTCGTGCAGGGCACGGGTTGCAGCCCACAGGTTCGGATCGTTGCCCGGCTCAGTCAGTCCCTCGACGCTGATGCCGCGCAGGTGGTAGGATGCTGCCAGCGCGGCACGGGCAGGTAGCCCTTCGGCGTTGTTCAGCCAGACGGCACGGCTGTGATGGTGCTCGTCCAGATAGGTGAACCACCAGGTATGCAGTGACTCGTCGTACAGCAGGCCCGAAGAGCGCCGCAAAACCGGCAGTTCCAGAGTGATCTGGTCGCTTGAGACGACCGTTTTCGGTACGCCTGTGGTCTCTGACTGGGTCAGCAGGGCCAGGGCCTCGCCGTAGGAGAGGGTAGTGATCGCGCTGTCGGACTGGGCCACGGCCAGAGGCATAAAGACCAACTGGAGCTTGTAGCGATCAGCTTCGCCCACGGCCCAATCCAGGAACGCGTGAGCCTGCCCGTCGGGCCGGTAGGCGCGCGGGTCAACGGGCATCGGCGCGCGAAGGATGTCAACTGCCTGGCTGAGAGCGGGCCAATCGTAGGGACCGGTATCCCATTGGTCTAGTGTGATCGCCGTTGGCAATGACACCCGCACGCTGATCAGCTTGCCCTGAGGGTGCAATACCTGTGTCAGGTCGGCGACAAACTGGCTAAAGGCGGCACGGCTCTCTGGCATCAGCCCCCGGTAATCAATGTCAACGCCGTCGTAATTTCCCTGGGCTACGAATTGGCTGAGGGCCTTTATGTGAGCCTGTCGCAGCGTCTCGTTGTGCAGGATGCTATCCACCCGCCCGCGCCAAACTCCGTCCGTCTCCGTCCAGTTGCGAACAGAGGGTATCACGCGTAGACTCGGGGCAGCCGGTCCCGAGAATGATGGTTCTTTCAGGACACGCCCGTCCTCCGTGACGAGGCCGACGCGGGGGTGGATCTCGTCCAACGCATCGATCTGTTCCTGGGAAAGGGGCTGTCCGGCGCGCAGCGGGGCGCTCAATATCGGGTCCATTCCCCGCGTCTGCACCACGGCCATGGCCTCAGGCAGGGTGGCTAAGCGCACGAGAACGTCGTCTTTGGCCTCCCTCACGTGCCCGTCCAACCGGTACCAACCCTCGCCTGACCAGCCGTAGACATCCAGTGTGCGCAGTGGCTCGGCATCGTTGGGGATGGGGATGCGCAAGGTCGCTGCCTTGGGCGTCATACCATCGACGCGAACCTGGTAAAGCGGACTCTTTATCGTCAGACGCGATGGCAGCGCCTGGACGATGGGCGAGAGATCCTCGTCGGCATTGCCGGCCAGCAGATCAGCCCGGGGCACGCTCGTCAGTTCCAGGACGGGGCTGGCATCGTCAGGTAGCCCCATCGTTAAAACGGTTAGTTCGGTGCCGTCGGGGTCGGCCGCCGACCAGACTTGGCTGTTTAGGGCCGTGGTCGAGGCTGGGGTGGGCTGTTTGCCCAACGAGAAGGGCGGCAAAAAAAGGGCGCCCACGGCGAGGGCCAGCATGAAAAGGTTGAATAGCAGCAGTGCCCAGCGGTTTTTTAGCACGCGATCCAGTAGCTGCGGTGCGGGTTGTTTGTTCATGTTGCTCCTCTTTTGTCAACCGGGTTTGCGGTGCCGTCTTGCGTGTGGCCCCATCTTTTCTGTGTCACGTCATTTCGTTCGTTGGCTCGCTGGGCATTGGTGCGTTTCTTGATGTGCCAAATCACCTTGCCCAGGATATCCCCTCTGCGGATGGCGCCGAACCCTCGACTGTCCACGCTGTGGTCGTGGGTGCCGATGACGCGGATCTCATCCGCCTTTGGCGTGACGCTGGCGACGGTCTTGATCAGCGTGCCGTATACCCGATGCCTGAAAACGATGACATCTCCACGCTGGACAGTGCCAAAAAGATAGGGGATTTTGGACGCGAGTACAAAATCCCCCTGGTGATATGTTGGCAGCAGGCTGTCACCTGATACTTTGAAGAGCTTGAGCATCACAGGGCAGGGTAGACCACTTCCTCTGCTGGCGCGTAGGGAGCCTTGGCCCTCTTGGTCGCTATGCCCTTGGTCTGCCAAAAGATCTCGGCAAATTCGTTGACTGCCTTGAGGAGCCCTACGGCCGTTTCCCGGTTCGCTGTCTGCCGGCTCTTGGAGCCCAACTGCATGATTTTGTGAACCAGGTCGTGTAGTTCAGGGAACTTTTCCAGGTGCGCGGGCTTGATATAGTCGCCCCAGATGACGCGAATTTCAGCCTTGCAGTCTTCGGCGTGTTTTTCTTTCACGGCTACGTAACGCGCCATGCTGTTATAGAACTCGACATCCGGCTCAGGGTGCTCCTTGGCCAGGTTGTGCATCAGGTCAATCATGCGGATGACCGTCAGCGCAGAGATCTGGGCCGTGATCGGGTCATAGATGCCGCAGGGCACATCGCAGTGGGCCCTGATCTCTTTAATCCCAACCGTCCGGTCTAGCTTGGCAAGCAGTTCATGAATCATTGTGACCTCCTTTGCGCACCAGGCAGCTCACTTGAGATGCCTGTACGATAAACTTGATTCTTTTGTCCTATCATATCCATTAAGACCCATCTTGTCAAGTTTCACCCCACGACGACCAGTAATTCCCCCATCTCGACGTCGTCACCTGGTGACACGGTGACCTGCTTGACGACACCGCTCTTTTTGGCGCGCAGCTCGTTCTCCATCTTCATCGCCTCCAGGATGACGATCACGTCACCTTCCTGAACCCCGTCTCCCTCAGTGACCTGCACACGGAGGACCTTGCCTGGCATGATGGCTGTGATCTGACCCGGGTCCTCCGCGGCCGCGGCTGTCGCTGCGCGCTTGCGTGCCGCTGGTCTGGTGGCCACGGCCGTGGCGCCGCCAACGCTCGTCACGGCGATGGGATAAGTGATACCGTCTACGGTGGCCTGGTCGGCACTCACCTCGACGGTGTAGGGCCGACCTCCCACCTGTACCGAGATGCCTTGCCGTGCTACCTGGAATGGCTTGCCATCCACGGTGATCTTGTTGCCATCCACTTCGACCTGGTAGGGCCGTCCTTCAAACGTGAGTGTGAATCGCTTAACCATCGGGCTCTCTCCGTCCTCTGACTATGTACTTGTCCAAAGACAATTCTGGAGTTTAGTGGCGATTTTGCGCCTGATCTGCGCCCCAAAGTGCAAAGCTGTTGATGGACAAGTGCTATATTCCTAGCCACGGCCTCAATCGCCGCGATGGGCGGCCTGACAGCTTCCAGGGCGAGGCGCCGCGGCCAGGTCGTGCGGCTTCTGCGCCCTCCCCCACCTCGATGCTGTCCGCGACGGCGGCGGCGATGGCTGCAACCAACTCTTCGCTGCTGCCATCACCGGCGGCGATGCGCTCCAGGAAGGGCCGCGCCACCTGGGGAAAGAGGGCGTAGGAGATGACGTCCTCGTCGTTGCGGGCCAGGTCACCGATTTCAGCCTTGGCTTTTTCGAAACCGGGTTCCAGCAGATCGGCCGGACGGCAGTCAATCGGCTCCTCGTCGCCAATGGCTTTGCGTTTCACCTCGGGGTCAATGGGCGCTGGCGGGCGGCCGTAAAAACCACGGATGTAGTTTTTGACCTCACCGGGGATGGCTTTGTAGCGCTCGCCCAGGATGACGTTGAGTGTGGCCTGGGTGCCGACGATCTGGCTGGAAGGTGTGACCAGGGGCGGGTAACCCAATTCCTCCCGTACGCGAGGCACTTCGGCCAGCACCTCTTCGTAACGATCGGCCGCGCCCTGTTCTCGCAGTTGCGACACCAGGTTAGAGAGCATTCCGCCAGGGATCTGGAACTGCAGCACCCGCACGTCCACGCCCTTCAGGCCGCTCTCAAAGGTGGCGTAATGGGTGCGGATCTCGTTAAAGTAGCTGGCGACCTCGGCCAGCAAATTCAAGTTCAGGCCTGTATCGCGCCAAGTGCCTTGCAGCGAGCTGACGATGCTCTCGGTCGGCGGATGCGAGGTCACGCCCGAGAGCGAGGAGATCGCCGTGTCCACAATGTCCACGCCAGCCTCGGCGGCCTTGAGCAAGGCAGCCGTGGCCATACCACTGGTGCTGTGGGAGTGCAGGTGTACCGGGATGTCCAGCGCTTCCTTGAGTCGCGCGACCAGTTCGCTGGCGATGTAGGGGGTAATGAGGCCGGCCATATCCTTGATGCATAGCGAGTCGGCCCCCATCGCTTGCAGCTCTAGAGCCTGTTCGACGTAGAGATCAACGCTGTGTACCGGGCTGATGGTGTACGAGATGGCTGCTTGAACGTGAGCGCCCTCCCGTTTGACCACCTCCATCGCCCAGCGCTGATTGCGTACGTCGTTGAGTGCATCAAAGATGCGGAACACGTCAATGCCGGCGCGGTGGGCCAGCACAATGAACTTTTCCA
>Ga0180438_10012364_pt1 | contig 10167 bp, 6 predicted proteins | sample SS_ome_12_FD_132455 | JGI IMG/M metagenome (GOLD analysis project Ga0180438, IMG submission 132455) | Hypersaline lake sediment archaeal communities from the Salton Sea, California, USA - SS_3_D_2 metaG | ecosystem: Environmental > Aquatic > Non-marine Saline and Alkaline > Hypersaline >...
ATCGGGCTCGAGCAACATCTCTTCGCGGCGGGTACCCGAGCGGTTGATGTCGATCGCGGGGTAGACCCGCTTGTCGACGAGTCGCCGGTCGAGCACGATCTCGAGGTTGCCGGTGCCCTTGAACTCCTCAAAGATAACGTCGTCCATCTTGCTGCCGGTGTCGACCAGGGCGGTGCCGATGATCGTCAGCGAGCCGCCTTCTTCGACCTTTCGGGCGGCGCCGAAGAAGCGCTTGGGCCGCTGCAAGGCGTTGGCGTCGACGCCGCCGGAAAGGATCTTGCCGGAATGGGGGCACTCCGAGTTCCAGGCCCTGGCCAGCCGCGTGATCGAATCCAGAAAGATCATCACGTCGTAGCCGTACTCGACCATCCGCTTGGCCTTCTCGAGCACCATTTCCGAAACCTGGATGTGCCGTGCGGCGGGCTCGTCGAAGGTGGAGCTGATCACCTCGCAGTTGGGCCCCTTGACCTGCCGCTCCATGTCGGTGACCTCCTCGGGCCGCTCGTCCACCAGCAGCATGAAGACGTACAAGTCGGGGAAGTTGCCCAACGCGGCCTTGGCCATCTTCTGCAAGAGGATCGTTTTTCCCGCCCGCGGCGGGCTGACGATCAGACCGCGCTGGCCGAAGCCGACGGGGACGATCAGGTCGAGCACGCGGGTGTTGATGTCGCCGTCCTTGGTTTCCATGATGATCCGCTGGTCGGGGTGCAGCGGCGTGAGATCGTCGAAGAAGACCTTCCTGGAGAGGTCGGCGGGATCGCGATAGTTGATCGCCTCGACCCGCAACAGGGCAAAGTATCGCTCGTTCTCCTTGGGCGGGCGGATCTGGCCGGAGACCATGGCGCCGGTCCGCAGGCCGAAGCGGCGGATCTGGCTGGGCGAGACGTAAATGTCGTCGGGACAGGAGAGGTAGTGGTAATCGGCGCTGCGGAGAAACCCGAAGCCGTCGGGGAGCACCTCGAGCGTCCCCTCGCCGTACATCAGCCCGTTGAGCTTCACCCGCTCCTTGAGAATCTTGAAGATCAGGTCCTGCTTCTTGATGCCGGCGTAATCGCTGAGGTTCTCCTTGCGGGCTTCCTCGATCAGCTCGGCCATGGACATTCTTTGCAGCTCGGCGATGTGGGTGTCGCCGGACTGCTTGATCTGCTCGTAGCGCTCGTCAATTTCGTCTTTGTCTTCCAGCCCGCGGCCATTGGCGAGCTCCTCGGCCAGCGAGAGCGGCTCGCTGTCGTCAAAGTTGTAGCGGCCGGTCTCGGACGGCTTCGCGCGGCCTGAGTCGCCGCCTCTGCGGCCTCTTGCCGGCACCCTCGTTTCCTTGGAACTGGACATCGGCGAATACTCCTGAAAAGATGGTGGGCCGGCGCGCGGAAGGCGCCGGCGGCGGGTTTCCAAGGGATGTTTGCTGCGAGTCGCGGGAAATGCAACGGAAGCGAAAGGGAGACGGGACAGTGGGGGGTTGTTCAGCCAAACAGGCAGCGCCAAAGTCGCTCGACCTGCACCCGGGTTTGTTCCGGCGAGCCGGAGTTGTCGATCACGGCGTCCGCCCGCCGCTTCTTCTCTTCCAGTGATTCCTGAGCGCCCTGGCGGGCGTCAAACTCCTCTTCGCTCCAGCCGCGCCCGCAGGCTCGTTCCAGCCGCAGGCGGCGCGGGGCGTCGACAAACCACAGCCGCTCGCAAAGCTCGTCCCAGCCGGCCTCGATCAATAGCGGCACGTCCAGCACGGCGGCGGGGACACCGCGTGCAGCCATCTGTTCCATTTGGCGGCGGAGCCGTGTTTCGACTTCGGGATGGATCAGTTGTTCCAGGTATTTCCGTTCGGCGGCGGCCCCGGGGGAGCGGGCAAAAACAAGCTTCGCCAGCCGCGCGCGATCGATGCGGCCGTCGGGGCCGAAAATCTCCGCTCCCCAGCGGCGGCGGGCGGATTGTTCGACCGACGCCGTGTGGAGCACTTCGTGGGCGGCGCGGTCGGCGTCCAGCCGCCCGGCCCCCAACTCCGCCAGTTGGCCGGCGACCAGGCTCTTGCCGCTGGCTACGCCGCCGAGTATCCCGATCAGCCGCATAGGTTGTTGTCAGTTCGCTTCAGCCGACCTCCAGGGTTCTGTGTCCGCCCAGTTGGGCCCGAACTGGACGTCGACTTTCAGGGGGACATTGAGTTGGTGCGCGGCGGTCATCTCCTCGACCACCAGAGCGGCCAGTTCGGCGAGTGCGTGGGGGGGTGTTTCGAAGATCAGCTCGTCGTGGATCTGCAACAAGGTCCTGGCGGGGATTCCTTCCCGCTCAAGGCGGCGGTGGATGGCGATCATGGCCTCCTTGATCAGGTCGGCGGCGGAGCCTTGGATGACCGTGTTGATGGCCGTTCGCTCGGCGAGATTGCGGCTGCGACCGGCACCGGCACGGACCCCGCGGATCGCCCTCCGACGCCCCAGGATAGTACTAACATAGCCGTTTTTCAAGCAATCTGCCAGTACCTTTTCGAGGAACCGCTCCACGCCCTCGTGCCCCCTGAAATAGGCATCAATGAAGGCGGCCGCCTCCTCCTTGTCGATTTTCAGTTGCTTGGCCAGGCCGAAGGGGCTCTGGCCGTAAATCACGCCGAAGTTGACCGCCTTGGCCTTCCGCCGCATTTCCGGCGTGACGCCCTCCAGCGGCACGCCAAAGACCCTGCCGGCGACCGCGGCGTGGACGTCCTCGTCGGCGGCAAACGCCCGCAAAAGCTGCTCGTCGCCGGAGAAGTGGGCCAGCACGCGGAGCTCGATCTGCGAATAGTCGGCCGCCAACAGGGTCCAACCCTCTTCGCCCGGCACGAAAGCCGAGCGGATCTCGCGGCCTACTTCCGTCCGCACGGGGATGTTCTGCAAATTGGGGTCGCTGGAGCTGAGCCTGCCGGTGGCCGCCACGTGCTGGTTGAAGGAGGCGTGCACGCGGCCCGTCGTCGGGTGCACCATCTCGGGCAGGGCATCGACATACGTGCCTTTGAGCTTGGCGTACTGGCGGTACTCGCAGATTCTGGCCGGCAGGGCGTGCAGGGCCGCCAGCTCGTCGAGCACCTCGACGTCGGTGCTTGGGCCGGTCTTCGTCTTCTTCAGCACCGGCAGGCCGAGCTCCACAAACAGCACCTCCTGGAGCTGCTTGGGCGAGGCGATGTTGAACTGCCGCCCGGCCAGCTCGTGGATCTCGTGCTCCAGCGACTCGATCCGCTCGCCAAACCGGCGGCTGAGCCGGCGGAGCCGATCCGCGTCCACGCGGATGCCGTCGTACTCCAGCTCGGCGAGCACCTCGACCAGCGGCAGCTCCAGCTCCGTGAAGAGCCGCCAAAGGTCGGCTTCCCGCAGCTTCTTGGCGAGGATCGGCCGCAGCCGCCACGGCATAAGGGCGTCTTCCGCGGCGTAGTCGGCCACCTGCCGGACGGGCACTTCGTCCATCTGCTTCTGGTTCTTGCCCGTGCCGATCAACTGGCTGATCTTGATCGTCTCGTGGCCGAGGTAGCGTCGGGCCAGCTCGTCGAGGCTGTGGTTCCGCTGCCCCGCGTCCAGCAGATAGCTGGCCACCATCGTATCGAACCCGATGCCGGCCAGGCGGATCCCGGCCGCGCGGAGCACGATCATCTCGAACTTGAGATTCTGGCCGATTTTTGCCACCGCCGGGTTTTCCAGCACGGGACGAAGGGCCTCGAGGGCTTGCGACGGGTCGAGGCACCGCTCGCCCTGCGGGCCGCGGACCGGCACGTAGCAGGCCTCGTCCTCCTTCCACGCGAACGACAGGCCGACCAGCTCGCTCCACCGCGGCCAGACCTTGCCGGGCCACTTGCGCGAGATGCTCCTCGTCTCCGTGTCCAGCGAGAAGGCTTCCAGGCGACCCAGTTCCGCAACCAGCTCGTCGAAGGCCTCCGGCGTGTCGATCAGGCGGTAATTCGCTTCCCGGCGAGGCCCCGCCGGCTGAGGCGGACGGCCGAGCGAGGCCGCCAGGGTGTCGATCTTCTCGGCCAGCCCGCGGAAACCGAGCCGGGCGAACAGCTCGCGAGCCCTCGGGCGGTCGATGCGGCCCGTGCGGCCGGCGCTCCAGTCGATCTCCAGCGGCATCTGGTCGTCGAGCCGGACCAGCCGGCGGCTCAACATCGCCAGCTCGCGGCCCTCCAGGAGGTTCTGCTTCCGTTTGGCGCCGGAGACTTCGTGGGCGTGATCGAGGACCCTCTCCAGCGTGCCGTACTTCTGGAGGAGCTGTTGGGCGAGCTTGGGGCCAATCAGGGGGACGCCGGGCACGTTGTCCGTCGGATCGCCCACCAATGCCTGGAAGTCCACGACTTGCTCGGGCTCAATGCCCCATTCGGCCCGCAGCGTCTCGCGGTCGAACACCTGGTCCTTGCGGATGTTGTAGAGCGACACCCGATCGGTGATCAATTGCCGGCAGTCCTTGTCGTTGGTGACCAGCAGGCAGCGGCCGGCGAGCCGCTCGCAGCGGCGGGCGAGCGTGGCCAGCACGTCGTCGGCCTCAAAGGACTCGACTCCCAAAGCAGGCACGCCCAGCACGTCGATCAACCGGCGGACTAACGCGATTTGGGGGACGAGATCGTCGGGCATGGCCGCGCGGTCGATCTTGTAGCGATCGTACAGCTCGTGCCGGAACGTCTTGCCCGGCAGGTCGAATGCGCAGAACAGGTAGTCGGGCTTTTTGACGTCGATCAGGTAGAGCAGGTCGCGGGCGAAGCCGTAGACGGCCCCGACCGGCTCACCCTGGGGGCTGCTCATTTCCGGCAGGGCGTGAAACAGTTGGTAGATCAGCGAGTGGGCGTCGATGGCGTAGACGGTCCGGCCCTCGAGCGAGTCGGGCGGCTCGGACCCGTCGTGCGGCGAAGGCGCGACGCCCTCGGGCTGAGGGGGCGCCGGCGGCTGTGCATCCGGCTCCGGGTCGAAGAGCGATGGTTGGCGGACTCGATCGTCCATGACTTGCCGGCGGGACGGGGCAGCCGGTGGGCGGGGTAGGGCGGTTCCGATCAGCAGACGGGGCTGCCGCGGGCAGAAACTGCCTGCGGCCGCACTGGGCGCTGGCGCGGCCAGTCGCTCGCCGCCGCCCCTCTTACGGACAAAGCGAGCACTAATCCTATTCCTACGATGGGGGGTTGTCAAGAAGGCGGTCGGCCGGCCACGCGAATCGGCGAAATATGGAGGACCGCACGGCCCATTGCGGGGGTTATTTCGTTGACAGGCGTTTTTTGCGTATTTAGAATCGAAACAGGACTTCCTGCCCGGCGCGGCGATCGATGGTAACCGGGAGGAAGAGGCGGACTTGCGCGCAGGGTCCGCCGGTATCGGAACAGGCGCTTGAGCATCTTTCCCCTCGTCACTTCCAGCGTTTCGGCCTTGCCGGCAGGGGTCGGGGAAAACAGGCAAACAAGGCAGCATCGGCGCCAAGGCCGCCCAGCCACGGCCGCCGGCCATCAGGGAGCACTTCAGTCATGGCGCGAGAGAACCAGGGCCTTCAAGTCGCGTTGATCATTTTCGTCATGCTCACGATTATTCTGGGCGTGACCACGTTCCTCTTCTTCCGGCAGTACGAAGATGCCCAGTTGGCGGCCAACGACGCGGCGGAAAAGGCAAAGGCGTCCGATACGGCCGCCAATACCTTGCTGACCGAGGCCAACCGGCTGAAGCTGATCACCGGCTTTGCCCAGACCGACAGCATCAGCATCATCGACGAGGCGTACAACGCCGACATGGAGAAGTACGCCGGCACCTTCGAGGAGGCCAACCGCAACTACCGCAAGGTGCTTGAGTACCTCAACGGCGAGATCGAGCGGAAGAGCGTCTCTCTTGCCACCGAGCAGGACACGCTGCAGCAGATGAAGACCCGCAACGAGGCCATCGAGGCGCAGAAGCAGGCGCAGATCGACCAGTACAAGACGGAGTCCGACAAGGCCGCCGCGGATCTGGCCTCCGAGCGAGGAAAGTTCAACAGCCAGCTTCAGTCGGCCAACAAGCAAAGCGGCGATCTGCAGGCGAAGCTCGACGACGCCCGCAAAGAGCGCGACGCCGCCGTGGCCCAAGTGCAGCAAAAGCTCCAGGACGCGGTGGAAGAGATGCAAAACATGAGCCAGGTACTCACGCAGCGGAACGCGCAGATCAACGAGATCCTGCGGCCCACGTTTGAGGCGGGCGACGGCCACATCCGCTGGGTGAATCAGCGCAACGGCACCGTCTGGATCAACCTCGGCCAGGCCGACTCGCTCCGCCGCCAGATGACCTTCAGCGTCTATCCGTCCGACACCAAGGACGTCAACCGCGCCGGCAAGAAGGGCGAAGTCGAGGTCACCGAGCTGTTGGGCGACCATCTGGCCGAAGCGCGGATCGTTTCCGACGAGGTCGCCAACCCCATCCTTCCCGGCGACGTCGTCCACACGCCCGTCTGGGCCCCCGGCGAGCAACTGCACTTCGCGCTGACCGACAGCCTCGACATCGACGGCGACGGCAAGAGCGACACCGAGCTGGTCCGGCGACTGATCACCATGAACGACGGCGTCATCGACGCCGAGCTGGACGACCAGGGCAACCGGGCCGGTACCATGACCACCAACACCCGCTTCCTCGTCCTCGGGACCCAGCACGACGAGGACACGGCCGAGAAGGTGGCCGCCGAGCGGGTGCGGATGCTCCGCGAGGCGGAAAACCTGGGCATCGGCACGATGGCCCTGCCGGACCTGCTCCGTCAGATGGGCTGGAAGAACCAGACGCCGGTGATCCGCTTCGGACGGGGCGCGAACCCCGACGACTTCCGCGCCCAGCCGCCCGAGGGGGTCCCGCCAGTCTCCAGCGGCACGGTCTCGCCGCTGTTTGAGCCCCGCAATCCGCCCCGCTCTGCCGGCAGCCTCTACTGACGCCCGGACTGAGCCTCGGTCGGCAGGCCCGCAAAGAGCCGCTTGCGGAGCGACTCCAGCCGCGCCGCTTGCCACCGGAAGCCGCGGCCCAGCCCCTCGGGAGCAAGCCGCTGGGGTTCGAGGAAGATGCAGGCCGGGTCGCGGAGACGGTGCCTTCTGGCTGCCAGCCACAACAGCAGCCACTCGCGCCACTCGAGGCGGTGCGCCCGGCACAGGCTCACGAACAACCCCAGCCGGCTGTTGGTCGGGCCCTGTTGCTGCCGCGACTCGACCCACCGCGACAAGAGCCACAACGCCACCATGAACGCCACCGCCGCGCCCACGATGATCATGATCTTGCTGGGTTCGACTTCAGTGGGGCGCTGGCGGAAGCCGCGGGTGAGATATTCCAGCCGTTCTTCGGCCACCAGCAGCAGGGAAGGCGTGAAGTGGTGCATGGCAAACTCGCCGGGACGCCTCTCAGGTTTCAATAACGACTTCTTGCCAACCGCCGGTCTGGGTGCGCCGCCCAAGGCTCGCGTTGGCCGCCTCGCGGACGCTCGCGCTGCGGTCGTCCCAGGCCTCGCGGAGGGCGTCGAGGCTTGCCGGCGAGTCGCAATCGCCCAATGCCAGCGCCGCCTCCACCCGCACCATGTGGTCTTCGTCGCCGAGCAGCCGGATGATCGGCCCTTCGAGCTGGGCCGCCGCGCCCATCGCTCTCGTGATGGTCAAGGCGCGGAGTCGGCGCGTGCGGGCCTGCGACTCCATCTCGACTTGCAGGAGCGGGATGGTCTCGGAATCGATCTTCTTGACCAGGGCGCCGGTGGTGCTGCGAACCTCGTCGTCGAGCATGTCGAACGCGGCCAGAAAGCGGGAGAAGCTGAACTCAGTGAGGCTGTCCCGCACGGCACGGCGAACCGCCGCGTGGGGGCTGTCGACCATCTCCACCAAGCGCGGCAACACGCCCGGAATGCTCCGCCGGCGGATTTGGCGGATGATGTTCGCCTGGACGTGGGGATCGGAATCCTCCAGGCAGCTTAACGCCAGCAGGTTCGCCTCGGCGCCGTCGAATTCGGCTAGCGCCTCGGCGGCTGCCCGCCGTCCGGCCGGCTTCCCTTCCGCCAGGATCTTCTCAACGGCGGAAAAGGCTTTTTGGCGGGGCATGCCGCTGGTCATCACCAGCCGGACGGCGGCGTGCTGCTCCAGCTCGTCCAGCTCGTCGAGCAGTTTCAGCCCGTCGCGAATCCAGCTCACCGCACGGATGCGCTTGAGATTCTGCCTCACCATGGCCGACGGCTCGCGGCCGATCTTCCGCAGAAAGTGGCGAACGAATTTCAGGTCGGCTCGCTCGGCCGCCGCGTTGAGCATCGCCATCGGCGCGTGGGCGTCGTCCAGAAAGCTCAAGAGAAGCCGCATCACTCCGCCCGACGCGCTGTGACTGAGCACGTCCACCAGGACCACGAACGCCGTGTGGTGCGGATCGAGGAGTAGTCGCCTCAGCGTGGCGTTGTCGCGACTGACCAACAGCAGGTACGCCTCGATCACCTGCCGCCGCCGGTGCCTGCCGAATCGGGCCGCCGACCGCTCCAGGTCCCCCACGACGCGGTGTCGAATGGTCTGGGAATCGCGGTGCCGGGCGCCGTCGCGCGGCGCCGCCAACTCCGCGTAGAGGCGCTCCGCCAGCTCCAGCAGAGTTTTGCCGGCCAGCTCCGCGTGCAGATTCGACTGGTCTTCCAGCGCCGTGATCAAGGCAGGGATCAGGTCGTACTCGCGGAACCAGACCGCCGCCCGACAGCCGTTCGAGCAGAGCTGCGGGTCGCTGTCCAGCACGGCGTCGCGGAAGGCCTGCGTCATGCGACCCCGGTGCTTGCGGATAAGCCTCTTGGCCCGCTCGTCCAGGCCGTGCAGCCGGCGGGGCACTTCGCAGTGAGCGGCGGGGCTCCGCCGCGACAAGATCGCCGCCAGGCAGGCCTCGCGAACCGCCGCGTGGGGGGATTCAATCCCCGCTAGCAGGGTCCGCACCGCCGCCTCGTTCTTGGTGCTCGAAAGCAGTCGAATTGTCGCTGCGAATCCGTGACTCACGGCCGCCCCCCCAAAGGGTACAGTGCCTTCTTATCTTGGATCGTACCGCCGCCGCTGGAGACTCTTCCCCAATCCCTACAGCTTGTGGATATTCCGCAGATTCCCGCCTGACAGTGCGGATCGCGCCGATTATGAACCGCCCGGGTCGGAAGCGGCCCCGGACGCTGGGAACATCCGGCGCAGTGAGAGCGGGGCAGTCCGCGTTGAAAGTCCCTACCCCACGGACGATTCCACCCGCAGAAGTGGGATGTCGAACTTGCGGTTCTGCCCGAGGAATCGGACCGGATTGTTGTGAAAGACCTCGATCGCCTCCTCGAGCGAATGCCCGCGGCGGCGGAACTCCAGCACGCACTCTTGGAGCGTGAAGGGGTCGCTGGGGCCCCAGTCGGCCGAGGAGTTGACCAAAATCCGCTCGCGGCCGTAGTGCTCCAGCATGTCGACCGCCCGCTTCGGCGAACACTTGGTGATCGGATAGAGCGTGAACCCGGCCCAATAGCCGGCATCGAGGATCGAGCGGATCGTGTGCTCCTCGACGTGGTCGACCCACACCCGGGCCGGATCGACCGGCATCCCGCGGAGGATTTCGAGGATGCGGACCGTGCCGCGGAGCTTGTCTTCGAGATGCGGGGTGTGGACCAGCAGCAACTGCTCGTGCTCGATGGCCATCTCGACCTGGGCCTCAAAGACGTCGCACTCGCTCTTGGTCGATTTGTGCAGGCCGGTCTCGCCCACCCCCAGCACGTTGGGCTTTTGGAAGAATTCGGGCATATGGTCCATGACCACGCGGCTGAGCTCGGGGTTGTCCGCCTCTTTGGGATTGACCGCCACCCAGCAGAAGTGCCGGATGCCGTACTGGGCGGCGCGGGTGGGCTCGAACTCGCTGATCTGGCGGAAGTAGTCGATGAAGGTTTCCGGGTAGCGGCGGTCGAAGCCGGCCCAAAAAGCCGGTTCGGCCACGGCCACCACGCCCGACATCGCCATCCGCTCGTAGTCCTGGGCGGTCCGCGCGATGCCGTGGTAATGCGGTTGGACGATCTGCATGGCGGCCTCCAGCTCACTCGACCGGGTCAGAGAACAACCTCAGCAGCCGCTCGGTGCGATCGGCCGCGGAATTCTCGTCGGCCAGAATCGCAAGCGACTTGTAGATCTTCTGCAATCGCGGATCGCCGGCGACGGTCGCCGCACGGCCCCGCTCCCGGGCGGCGTCGAGGCGGTCCAGCGTGGCCGCGATCTCCAGC
>Ga0180438_10012365_pt1 | contig 10167 bp, 13 predicted proteins | sample SS_ome_12_FD_132455 | JGI IMG/M metagenome (GOLD analysis project Ga0180438, IMG submission 132455) | Hypersaline lake sediment archaeal communities from the Salton Sea, California, USA - SS_3_D_2 metaG | ecosystem: Environmental > Aquatic > Non-marine Saline and Alkaline > Hypersaline >...
AGAGAGGAATACGAGGCTATGGTCCAGGAAGCAGAGCAGGAACAGGTGGAGAACATAGCACAGAAGTGGGAAGACGTCGAAAAGTTCGGAAAGGAGCTTGCGAAGACCAGGACGAAGTATGAGAAGGACCTCAAGAAGAAAGGTCTTCCCAGGAGCAAGATACTCGCTACCGTGGTCGGGCTGATGGACAAGTCACTGATGCGTATCGGGGGCGAGAAGAGCGCGGGGAGATCTGCAGATCCTACCTTTGGAGCTTCGACGCTATCGCCAGAGAACCTCACTCTGGACAAGAAGAGCAAGACCGCGGAGTTCGATTATATCGGAAAGAAACAGGTGGTCCAGGAGAAGAAGATTGAGGATAAGGACCTGTTCAACGCCCTCGCCGAAATATATGACACTCTGTGGAGCGATGGGAAACAATGTGTTGACGAGAGGGGTAATAAGCGTCTGTTTTGCTATTTGGAGCGGGGGAAACCGATACCGATCAAGGATTCAGACGTTCGGGAATATCTCAACAGCATAGCCGGAACGACCCACACTCACTTTTTCCGATTCTGGCACGGAACAAACATGGTTAGGGATGCTGTAGAGAAGGAAGGGATCCCATATTCCGAGGCTGTAGCAAGAGCATCTAAGGCGCTGGGCCATATGCGGACAAACCGGAAAACTGGCGAGATGGAACCCGATACAGGAGCCACTGCGCAGAAGTCATACATCAACCCGGACGTTATAGCCAAGTATGGAAAAGGGAGGGCGGAACGGGTGCCGGTCTATAAGGCGACCAGGGAAGCGATCGCGTCTGAAGCAAAGGTGGACACGTCCGATTGGGACCGAGGAATGATAGTCGAATATCTGAGAGCCAACCCCAAGTCTAAGGCGTGGAGTGAGTTTCTGGGGTGATTATGTAGGACGTTTAAAGTTCTGGCAGAGCAGTTCGGTGAATTATTGACATATCATTGTGATCACTGTAACAGAGACGTTTATATCAAACCTGAGAGCCCAGAGGTCAAATATTGTCCCTTCTGTGGCCGTCGTTAAAGAAACTATTATATAGTTATATTGCCTGGTGATACCAATGCCATCGCAGTTTGTTATAAAGTGCGATAACCCCGAGTGTGGGCACGTCTTTTACAACGACAAGATGGTAGGTCGCTGTCCTAAGTGTGGCACTATGTCGGGAAAAATTTAATTATATATAAGTTTATATACCCGTAGTTGAGGTGTTGAATTGACAGAAGAAGCAGATAAGCTCGAAGATATCTATTCTGTAATTGATAGTTTATCCGAACAGGTGTCAGAGCTGGATCGTTCGGTTGATAGGATAACCAAGGAAAGATTATATATTGACGCAGATGTTTCAGGAGGAACCGAGTCTTCGGCGGAGATGGTATATCGACTGCTCATGGAAGCGTGTATCCAAAAGAACGTGCATGGGAGATCGGGCGAAACAAAGATTCAAGCACTAAAGGGATGTCATGAGCGGACTCGGTCACTGATCAAGGAAGCAGAAATACCGCGGTGATGAAGATGGAAGATCCTTTTGAGAAGCTTGGTGCACGCATCGAATCCCAAATGGCGGATTTTGAGAACCGGATAGACCGTATGACAGACAAGCTTTTCGAGGGGCCTCCACTACCACCACTACCCGGCGATGATTCGTCAGGAAAGAGTAGACCGTCTCCTCCACAACCACCAGATATGACAAAACCCATAGACGACTTCTCAGAGAGGATGTCCGTTTTCGGAGACCGCATGATAGATCCGGCGAGAGAAGCAAACATGCATATCAATAAGGAGATTGATCGAGCCATAGAGTCTGGGAAGAAAGCCGGTAAATCGATGAACAAGGCTCTGTTCCCTATCAATATGCTGGGGAGTCCTGCGATGACGGTTATATTCCTCAAGAACGCCAGAGAGCACCCCGAGATGAGCACTGACGATCTCATAGACATGTCGACAAAGGAAACAATAGGATGGGCTCTCGACGTTGCGAACATAGCGTGGCCCGGAACGGCTGCCCCTGATGCTAAGGAACAGGTTCGGGAAAGGATTGGAGGACTCGTGCAGAGCTACACGGGAATGGACTTGTTCGAGGGGTCTTTCTGAATGGGCAAGAAGAAAAGGGTAGATGAAAAGCGGACTTGTCCGTTCTGTAACGGATCCGGTGAAATGGACTTTGGAGAGGGTCCGCGGATGTGCAAGATTTGCTGGGGATCCGGCAAGGTCTAACACAATGTTTTTAAGCACCTTCTCGTTATAGGTTATGAGGTAGGTGATTATCTGACCGAAAAGCTGTCAGCGAAGGAAAAGAAGATTAGAGCGAAGTATGCGAAAGAAGCCGAGAAGAAGACCGGAAAGGAGAAGCTCAAGGGCTTCGGAAAGATGGTCTACCTGGACGTCATCTTAAGAACCAGCATATACTGTTTGGTGATAGGGACATTTGTTGCAGTTCTCCACAAAGGGGCTGATTTCAACCTTATCAATTTCCTTTTGGGTGCGGTCATTCTTGTCATAATGCAGGGGATGATGCAGCACTCGATCGACACGATAATGGATAAGGATCCTGTCGAGACATCGGGCTTCAGAAAATTCGCGGTGCGCACCTTCACACCCAAGGAACTAAAGAAGGTCTTTGGGTTTGCAACACTGATCTCACTTGTGATTGTGTTGTTTGCTATCTTCTGGGTCGGGAGGTGGCTGCTGATCGTGCCATATGTGATCGGAATCGTCTGCATTATTATGTATGCTCGGACCAGCATCATCACATATCCATCGTTTGCCTGGGCCAACGTGGTAATGGGGGGTTATCTGCTTCAAACAGATTTCGTCTTCTCTACGAGCCCCAGAGTGATGCTGGAGGAGAACATTGCCGTCGTATGCATTTGTCTCTTCATAATGGCCTTCTTCGGGATCGGACAGGTTCTGTATAAGATCGACGACCATATGAGGGACATGACCTTCGACCAGGTGGTGGCGTATCAACGGTTCAACTTGAGGTGGTATCACCACCAATCGCTGTTGCCCATCATAGGCTTCATATTTGCGCTCTTCGGCCACTATTATATCGCCGGGGTGTTTGCCCTCCTCTTCTTATTTATTTGGCACAGGACGCGCCACAGTGTCTGTAATAACATAACCTGTAAGAACAACACTGTCCGAAAGCTGAAGGAGCCCTGCAAATCATGCAAAAAAGAAACGGGGATCCTCAAGAAGAAGCCCTGTGCGACTTGCAAGCATTTCAGAAAAGAAGAAGACGAGGTCGAGGGAGATAGCTTCAAATTCCTGAACATCGGGTAAGCCGGAAGAGTGTGAAACAACACCAGAATTCCATCCCTCATCGGTTTGTACTATCGGAGTAGTCTTACTCCTCTTCCCAGTAGTTCCCGTGGGCCTGTTGTTGTGCTCTATGGGGAACAGATGTGTCCCTCTCGATCTGCCTGCCGAACGGATCCGATTTAGATTCGTCAGTGCTGACATACACAAGATTCAAGCAAGGGGCCTCCGCGGGGACATTATAGGTTTCAGGTCCCCAGACCGCTGTTATTATGGCTTTATGGGGCATCCCAGAGTGATCAAAGTAGATCACGCTGTCTCCGATTTCTGGCGTTGTTTCACCTCCTGTCCGGGTGGACGAGCATATATGGTAATACAGATATATAAAGACTAAGAAAAAAAGAAGGCGGGCGAGGGGGTCACCCGCCTATGGAGGTTTTAGATTCTTGAGATTTATATTTGTGATACGACATCATCGATATCACGGCAATGAACCCGAGTAATGCAGCGGGGTTCAGCGTTAGAGTGAAGAGAGCAAGAAAAACGACACAGATCTCTGTTGCGATCATAACGAACACAAACCAGAGGATTATCTTAATACCGTCGTTCATTTTCTCTTCACCGTTGTCACTTTCTTGCCGTAACCCTTGGAGGTAGTGTATTTTGTCCAGTCTTCGTAGCCCCAGTCCTTCAGTATGTCCTTGATCTTGCCCCTGTGACGTTTGTATCCGAAGGTGCCTATTGAGAGGTCCTTGTCGATCAACAGAGTGGCGTGGCCCTCTCCTTTCTTATACATGCACAAGACAGTGCAGTTATACTTATCGCCAAGACAGTCGTTGCCAACGCGGACCCAATCCTCACAATCACCCTTCTTGCGTCTGAAGGTGATCTCGGGATCTTGCCATTCGTCTTCATCCTTAACAGGCGTGTCAGGTGTGTATTTAACATTCCAATACAACCAAGCCTGGACCCTGGCAGGAGTGTCGAGGTGCTTCTTGAGTTTCTTGTAGACCTTTCGATCTCCTTCAGGAATCAGATTCTGGTAGATGAGCCAATACAAGCGTAGTGCGATATATCCGCCAAACGGGAACCACCATTTCATTTGCCATCACCATTCCTTTTTCGAGTGAAGTAGAAAGTGATCACGGTGGCGATGGCCATTGCAATCACTTCCGTGGGGAGCTGTTTCGTGATGAGCGCGATTATGAAGCCGACGCATATTGCGAAGACGAGCAGGTATCGACCTGAGAGGAGCTTTCCGATTATGAACTCCTTGACCTTATCATCCATCCGAAACCCCCTACTGTGGCGGCCGGAATTCTGTCACGGCCTGCTGAAAGGCTCTCAGGGGAGCGAGGAGTATATCAACGGGGCTCGGCAGCTCAGGATAAGCTGGTTTCTGCTCGATAGGAGGAGTATATGGCTGCGGTTGAGTTATCTCAGTTGGAGCACCCACTTCGACAACCGGAGCACCTACATCGATACGGAATTCAGTGGGTTCGCGTTCAGGAGGATAGTAGTAATACGGGGGATATTCTTCATCACCTACTTCTGGTGGCGCACCGACTGCTGTAGATACCATAGAGAAGTCCAGGGAGTTGGATCCTTCGCTGATAGTCGTCCTCTTTTCCAGAGGCGTATATCCTGCTTTGCTGACGGCGACAACCTTCTCTCCGGTGGGGATATTCGATATGGTATACGCTCCAGAGCTATCGGTTATCGCAGCTGTTGCTCCGACAATGGTGACTACGGCATTTGACAGAGGAGCGCCAGTCTCGGAGTCTGTTATTGTTCCAGAGAGTGTTCCGGTCTTGGGGACGCCTTCTGCAGCAATCTTCTCGAGACGGACGTTGAGAATGCTACAGGCAGGCTCGGTTTGTTTCTGGATCTGTTGCCGACGGGTAGTAGCTGAAGCCATCGTTTCTGGTGCAGCCGTTGCTGTCTGAACTGGAGAGCGGGCTACTGCTACCTGGCCTCCCATTGCCATCGTAGATGCCCGACCTGTCGTAGATGTAGACGGGGCTCCTGCCGGTGGAGGAGGTGGCGCAGTCGGTAGACTTGAGGTGCCTTTTATTCCTTCTAAACCGGGAGTTTCTGTGATGCCTGCAGATGCCCGTATAGTGACTTTCCTGCTGAACGGTTTATATCCGGCCTTGGTAACTCTAACGGTGACTTCCCCAACCCTCACCTGCGGGATCCTGTAATTGCCACTGAGGTCTGTTGATGCAACGGCTCCATTTGCTGCAATCGCGGCCGCAACGATAGGATCCCCTGTCTCGAGATCAGTAATCTTACCGATGAGACACCCAAATGAAGGTTTAGATGGCTTTGCACCGGGTCCAGGAGCCGCTCCGATCTTGGTGAGCTCTATGGTGTAGTCGGGGCCCGGAGATTGCTTTTCCTTGAACGCGATGTTCTGGTCTACAGACTTATAACCCGCGATATCAAAGGTAGCCTTGACGGTCTTACCGGCCTCGAACTGCAAGAGAACTATACCATTGGGTGTTGCTCCGGCTGGAGTGGCCAATATCTTTCGACCGGCAGTTGGACCTTCACCAACAGGAGCGAGCACAAAACCTTTGGCATCCAGGATCGGAAGACCGGTCGTCTTGTCCATCAGTTTGACAACAGAGAACCCCGGTTTTGGCGGTGGGACGAATTCAAGATAACCCTTATGAGGCTTCTCGGGCCCAGGAACTCCTATAGTGAGGTTGTCGTCTTTGTATCCGGGTTTTGATATGTTAGCATACCACTTACCCTTGGTTGTATCGATACCGCCGACCAGAGCGAGACCTGCAGGATCTGAAATTCCTACTTGTCCGGGTATTGGGGTTCCCTTCATAGTGTTAGTCATCTGAACCTTGGCGCCCTGGATTGGAATGGCAGGCTTACCAGCTTTGTATGCGCTGAGGTCCAGGACCTGGAATACCATGACGTCCTTGTTGAGCTTCCGGCCTGCGAGCTTCTCTCCTTCAGACAACAGCTCTTGCTCAGGCTGTCCTGGAACTTTGGTCAGAGGAACGATGTTTGTCCCGGTGCCGGGAGTGAGAATCGCAGTGCTCGGATTATATCCTGACTTGGTGAACTTAATCGACCAGGGTTTGACTTCGAGGGGGCCGATAACTGCCATGCCTGAACTGTCGGTCTGCTTGCTTGTAGAAGTAGCTGCTCCGCCAGGTCCGAGAACCGTAGCAGTAACACCAGAGATTGGCTTGTTTGTAGCGTCTATTACCTTCACGGTCAGGTTCTTCTTGACGGTCTGAGGAGCTGCGGCCTTGAAGACAATATTATATGGGCTTCCGTCTACATTGACGTTTGCCGGTATATTCTGCAGGGTGTATCCTCCGGGTGCCGTTGCGTTCACACCGAAGTTCTGTCCCTTGGGGACGTTTGTGAACACGGCCTGACCGCTGGAATTGGAAGGAACGGTCCCGATGCCGACCAGTGTAACCGGGACATACTGGATCGGATTGCCAATCTCGTCCTTGATGTCGAAGGTGATGGATCCAAGAGTAGGAGCAGCACCAGCTGTAGGGGTGAGCCTTATTGGGTTGACTACCCCGGATGGACTGAACTTCTGCGTGGCCGGTGTTGTGAAGCCGGACTTGGAGAAGGAAACGTCGTAGAGCTTGGTAGAGTCGAGGCCCGCGAACTGAACGTTTCCACCAGCGTCCGTCTTCCGGGACCCGACACCCGATATAGCAACGTCGACGTATTGGATCCCAGAGCCGGTTGGATCCGTTATATTGAACGCCAGCATATTCGGCGCAGGCTGGCCTTGAGGAGCAGAGAGTGTAACAGTCCTGGTTTTTCCATCAGGCGTCAGGTTAGTAGGCATAGATGGAATACTCCATCCAGCTGGCGCCGCAGTAGGATTGTATTTGCTATAAGCATCGAGCTGAACAAACTCGATCTTACCATCGGGGCCAGTCACTCCAGTGTTGCCAGGTGCTATCGTAACTGGAATATTAGAGATCGGATTGCCCAGCGCGTCCTTGAACAAGAAACCGAGTGATCCGACCTTCTTGACCGTGAAGTTTCTCGACTTACCTTCCGAATATACGTCAATCTCTATCTTGCCTGGGTTGCTCAGTGTGCCGTAGGATCCTTCTGGAAGATAGTATCCCTTAGAGGTCAGGGACGCCGGATCTGCAAAGTAATGATAGTGACCGCTGCTTGTATCGCCGAACTTTGCTTTGCCATCGCTACCCGTCGTCTTGGTTCGATCGACAGCGGATGTCTTAAGAGCATCGATACCGAGGAACTCCGTGGATCCGATCTCTTTGACAAGAACACCAGTAGCGGGATTGCCGGACTGATCCTTGATGGTAATTGTATTTGTAACGGGGGTAAAATCGACGCCACCCTCGACCATAGCACGAACAGCCCTTCGAAACTGCTTCGAAGTCAATATAACACCTCAACTCTAATTAGAATCTATATAGAGTAACGATATTCGAGTAAATGTAACTTTCGCTGTAGAAGGGGGGGTTTACGGATGATTAGGGGGGATGGTGCTGTGATGGGCTGTAAATGGGCTTGTTTTGGTGGCATTTTGGATTCGGTTTACTCTTCGGACTTGTCCGGTTTTAGTTCAAAAATCGAAAACCGTACCAAAATCTAAAATCATGAATCATGGCCATGTCGAATCCGAATCCAATCCCAGAATCAAAATCTCATGAATCAGGCGCATGTATTAAGATTCATTTTGAAAATCTCAAAAAAAAAAAATAATTTTTTCTACTTAGAAAAAAGCAAATCGAAGGGTTTATATACTCGGCCATTTCCATGTATAAATAGAAAAATTCGGTTGCGGTTTGCCGGATTTTTTTGTTCGTGATTCATGTAAAAAAATAAAAAATTTTTTTTTCATGAACATGCGCATGCTCAGAAATGAGCAAACCGATGGCTTTATATACCCGGCCATCGCAAACCGACAAATGAGGTTCGGCAAAAGACCGGACTGTCAAATACACTAAGGAGGTGTATACCCATGAATGCGAAAGAGTTGAAAGCACTGAAAGAGGAGATTGCGCTCCTCAAAGAGAAGAACGCACTGCTGGAAAAGTTGAACGCCACCGGGACTCCGAAGGAGTCCGCCACGAAGTCGAAGCCCAAGTTCGAGTGGGATACCTATGAGAAGGAAATCCTGCGCAACAAAGAGGGCAACCCCGTCGGCTACGTCCTCAAACAGCGCAAGGCCAAGGCCAAGCGGATTCTCTTCGGAGGGTACGTGCGCATGAAGGAGAACAAGCACAACAAGACCGAAGACGATGGCTGGTTCCCCATCACCGACGAAGCCGACATGGGTTCTAAGAAGCAGTACAAGTTCTACGCTCCGGCAAAGAACCCCTGCGAGATGACCCAGGTGCAGTTCAAGGCGGTCAAGTTCTAAACACCGGGAATTTGGGGACGGCTTAGGTCGTCCCCGCTCCTTTTTTTCTACTGAGGTAATCCGATGTTTGACGATTTTGATTTCGAATCAGCGAATGCTCTCCTCAAAGCCCAGAGGAGAGAAGAGAAGTTCCGCCGAATGCAAGAGGAGCAAAAGAACCCCCCTAAGCACCGGAGGTCTAAGCACCGCAAGGTTTCTAAGAAGCAGGAAACCCAACGCCACCTGGACTCTCTCAGGGACGAAAACGGCAACATCCCCCGATACAAACCCGTTGAACCCCCTAAGAAGAAATCCGCCCCGGCTCCGAAACCGACCCTTCAGGACTTCGTTGCCTTTAAGAAGCGGTCTGGAGAGAACGGCGTAAAGGTGGCCGAACTTCCCTGGGAAACCCGAAAGCGCACCTGGAAAGAGAAGCGCAAGTCTCAGAGAAGGCATTGGGATTCTATGTGGCGTGGTAAGAAGGTTGGATATTCCGTTCCCCGCTACGTCCCCTCTGAGTATGTCGGGTTGTATAAGAGCGTTCTCATTGACAGGTTCAATAGAATGAGACGCAGACAGAATTTTGGTGTTCCTGAGAGAACCCTGGACGCTCTCGATTTGAAGTTCCATTAGTTCCATTGAACCAACAACCGATTCTAAGGTGGTTCAACCTATGGTTTTTGAAAATGGCAAGTGGATGACCACGCTCTACCATAAGAAGGTCGTTTGCGACAATCACATGCTCGGATATTACACTCCGAATAGCCGGGTAATCCCTGAGCATGTGAAAGAGCAGATGGACGCTCATGGTAGCGGTTGGTTTTGCATCCATTGTGGAAAGCCCAAGAATTCTTAGACAGGCGTTTTTTTGAACACCATAGCCAACAGGCCATATCTAAGGCCAATGTGGAGGTATCCCATCTAAGACACAATCGCACCTGGGATACCTCCCCCCCTTTTGTACAAATTTTCGCCGTGAGGACTACATACCGTGTTCTCTAAGTAAATTTCTCCCCAGGGCATACTTCACCCCATGTCTTCTAAACCGTTTCAGAACGGCTATTTTTCGTTCTACAGAGCACATTTTCTCCCTATTTCCCACATCACGCTTATCTAATCACTTGATTGCGATGGCCGACTATATAAACCCGTCGGCCTATATCTAATGGAGGTGGTATTAATGACCACTGAGACAAACTATGTCATCATTGGGGAATATCCCGATACTGAGGAGTTCCAGCAGTTAGAACTCCCCAGGGACGACCTAAAAGTGCTCGATTTCTGCAACACCTATGAGGACGCTCAGTCCAAGGTATCAGAGTTCGAGAATGAGGGCTACTCTCAGGTGCGGATTGTCCTGGGACGTATTCTTAGGAGCCGTTGCTCTTGCAGTGGGGAAATGAAGTCCTGGTCTAACTGCGTCAACGGCGTAGAGATAAGGGAGCAGGTCTGCACCGTCTGCGGTGCTTATTTCCGCTTCGAAACCGGACAGCACGACGAAGAGGTTCTCGACGACCTAA
>Ga0180438_10012366_pt1 | contig 10166 bp, 18 predicted proteins | sample SS_ome_12_FD_132455 | JGI IMG/M metagenome (GOLD analysis project Ga0180438, IMG submission 132455) | Hypersaline lake sediment archaeal communities from the Salton Sea, California, USA - SS_3_D_2 metaG | ecosystem: Environmental > Aquatic > Non-marine Saline and Alkaline > Hypersaline >...
GGTGTCACGGGGCTGGTGATGTGGTTTGGCAAAGGCGCTGTGTCCGTGGAGCTTTTCCGGTGGATGGTGCTCCTCCATGACGTGGCGATGATCGCCGCTGTGTGCATGTTCCTGGTGCACCTATTCCTGGCGGTGGCTCATCCACTGATGTGGGCCGGGCTGGTGAGTATGCGCTTCGGCGTGACCTCGGCGGCCTATGCCGCTGAGCATCATGCCCGGTGGTACTACGGGCCGAAGCGGGCCCGGCAGCTCTACAAAGAGGCCAAGAAGAAAGCGGCTAAGGAGTAAGATTATGGCAAAGATCCTTGTGGTTGACGACGACCCTGATTTCGTGAACCTGACCCGGGCGATCTTGCAGTCCCGGAACTATGAAGTCGTGACCGCCGCCAACGGAGAGAAGGCCCTGGCAGCCATGCGTAAAGAAAAGCCCGACCTGGTGCTGTTGGACATCATGATGTCCTACATCCTGGATGGGCTGGACGTGGGCCGGGAAATGGCTGAGGACGCGGAACTGAAACACATCCCGGTCATCATAGTCACCTCGCTGACCGGGGCGCGGGCGCAGGCGGAGCAGCTTTCGGACGAGTACGTCCCCATCGAAGACTGGATCCACAAGCCCATTGACCCTGACGAACTGTTGGAGCGGATCGAGGCGGCGTTGGGTCAGCCAAGCTGAAAAGGAGCGATATCCTCGGTTTTTCCTGAGGAGCTATCTATCAGGCGACACTACCTCAGTATTGCGAGGAACCAACTTTCAAATAGCTCGCACGGGCAAGCGAAAAACCGATCAATCCAACTTGCCTATCACCCTCGCCCCCGAGGGTTTTAGGAAATCTCTTTGGCAGAGGAACTCGACACCGGATGTCGAGTTCCTCTTTTCGTCCCAATGGGCCTGTTCGGGAATATGCTCCAGCAATAAAGGAGCCATTCCCCAACCCCAAATTTGACAATCCTTTTGGGCCGCGGTATACTTAGTTAGTCTAACTAAATAGGAGAGAATATGGAGCTGAGCGACCGGTTATCGCCGCCGGCAGAGGAGCGGCTATTAGGACTATTTGACCGGCTGCGCCAGTTGATGTTAGGCCAGCATCCCCTGGAAGACAGTGGGGTGACCGGTCCACAACTCGCCCTGCTCGACTGGGTTGCTGCGTCATCGGGTTGTGGCATTCAAGAAATCGCAGATGGCCTGGGGTTGACTGCTCCTACCGTCAGCGTGGGCGTGCGCCGCCTGCAAGAAGCAGAGTTGCTGGAGCGGCAACCCGATCCGGCAGACGGGCGCGCCATCCGGCTCTTTCTGACCCCCCAGGGCCAGACACTCCAACAGCGAGCGCGGGCTTTTCGCCTGGACAAGATGCGACGGCTGCTCGCTGGCCTAGAGTCGGAGGAGCAAGAGGTGCTGCTGGCCCTGTTGGAGCGGGCCGTTTCCACAGCCGAAACCACAGAAGGAGAGAAACATGCCTAAACCAAACATCGCCCTGAGCATCCTGGTCCTGCTGCTCAGCGGCTGGACCGCAGCGCTCTCGGCTGCGCCGCTGGCGTAATCAAGATGTCCACTGCCGAAGGATTGCTCGCCGTCTTTGCCCACCCCGACGATGAGGCGTTCCGCTGCGGCGGGACGCTGGCCCTGCTGGCCCGGTGCGGCGTGCGCGTGCAGGTGCTCACCGCCACGCGGGGCGAAGCCGGCTCCTGCGGCGACCCGCCGCTGTGCCGCCCAGAAGAGTTGGGGGCAGTGCGGGAAGCCGAACTGCGTTGCGCCTGCGCTGCGCTGGGCATCGAGACGCCCCGGTTGCTGGGCTACCGCGACGGCACGTTGGCCGAGATGGACGAGAAAGAGGCTGTAGAACAGGTCATGGCGGCCATTCGGGAGTGGCGGCCCCAGGTGCTCCTCACCTGGCCGCCCGATGGACTCTCGGGCCACCCCGACCACATCGCGGTGAGCCTTTGGACGGCACGGGCCTTCCACCAGGCGGCCGCCCTGGGGCTGGACGCGCCAGCCGCGCTCTATCATTTGGCCTTCCCGCACTCTTTGGCCCAGGCCCTGGGGCTGGACCACCTGCACGCCATGCCCGATGACGAGATTACCCTGGCTGTGGACGTGACGGCGGCCTGGGAGCAGAAGCTGGCCGCCATCGGCTGCCATCGCACGCAGATGGACAGCTCTCCTATCGTGGCTGCGTCGGAGGGGAAGCAACGCTTGTTCCTGGGGAGAGAGTACTTTCAGCGAGCGCAGGCGCGGACAGAACAGGACTTTTTCATAGCTACCATTCTTTCGATGGGGGGAAACAACCGATGAACCACGCGATTGAAGTGAATAACCTGACCAAGGTCTACGGCCCGCCGGACTCGGGCGTGCTGGCCGTAGATCACATCAACTTTGAGGTGCACCGGGGCGAGGTCTTTGGCTTTCTGGGGCCCAACGGCGCGGGCAAGACAACCACCCAGCGGATGCTGACCACCCTGCTGGAGCCGACCGAAGGGCGCATCGTGGTCCATGGCCACGACCTGTCCCGTGACGCCTACCCGGTCAAGCGGCAGATGGGCCTAGTGCCGGAAGAGTCCAACGTTTACACCGAGCTGACCGCCTGGGACAACCTGATGTTCACCGCCCAACTCTACCGGGTGCCCCGCGCCGAGCGGGCGGAAAGGGCACGGGACCTGCTGGGAACCTTTGGCTTGTGGGAGAAGCGGGGCATAAAAGCCGAGAACTTTTCCAAGGGGATGCGACGGCGGTTGAGCATCGCTATGGCCATCATCCACAGGCCGTCACTCCTCTTTCTGGACGAGCCGACGCCGGGGTTGGACGCCCAGAGCAGCCGCGCCATCCGCGACCTGATCCGCCAACTGAACGCCGAAGGAACGACGATCTTTTTGACCACCCACCAGATCGAAGAGGCCAACCAGCTCTGCGACCGGGTGGCCATCATCAACCATGGGCGCATCGCCGCCATTGGCACCCCGGAACGGTTAAAGGCCGCCTTCCAGCGAGTGCAGTCGGTGGAGGTGGCGTTGGAGCCGGATGGGGGCGCCCACGGCGAGGCGCTGGCGGCGCTGTCAGGGGTGACCACACCAGTCAAGATGGGCGACAAGTGGCGGCTGTACACCGAAGACCCGTCGGCTTTGCTGCCCCAGGTGATGGACTATGCCCGGCTGAACGGTCTAAAGGTGATCAGTCTCAGCACGCTGGGGCCCAGCCTGGAGGACGTCTTTTTGGAACTCACCGGGCAGCAGGTGGGAACGGTGCGCCACGAAATGCAGGAAGACAAGCCCCGGCGACGAGGAATGAAAGGTCAGATGGGAGGTTGACGATGAAAGGCGGATGGCTGCAGCGGTTGCAAGACGAACTGGCCCAGGCCTGGGTGGTGATCGTGAAGGACATGAAAGTTCATTATCTCCGACCGGGGATGATCATGTTTGGCTTCCTGATGCCGTTCTTCATGTTCTTCTCCTTCTCGGTGCGGCGCGAGATGGGGGCGGCCCAGGGAGTCGCCCGGTTGCTGGCTCTGACCACCTTTTTCACGGCGGCGGCGGCCGGGCCGTTCATCATACCCCTGGAGCGGCGCCTCGGCACCTACGACCGGCTACTGGCCGCACCGATGTCGCTCCTGACTCTGCTCCTGGGTAAAACGGCGGTAGGGGCCCTCTTTGGCATCGGTGTATCAGCCTTCTCGTTGATCGTTGGCACAGTGGCCTTTGGGGCGACCATCGCTCAGCCCTGGCTGTTGGCGGTCGGGGTGGTTCTGGGGTCGTTCTCTTTCTCTGCCCTGGGCTTGATCTTTGGCTCCATTCCCACGCGCAATCCGGGCGACGTGCAGATGCCCAGTACGCTCCTGCGCTGGGGGCTGTTGTTCATCAGCGGCGTCTTTATCCCCCTGGCGGAGATGGCCCCGGCGGCGCGGGCGGTGGCCTACCTCTCGCCGCTGACCTATGCCCAGGATCTGATGAATCACGCCGTGCTGGGGATAGGTCTAATCAGTCCGTGGCTGGATTTGGCCATGCTTCTGTTGAGCGGTGTCGTGTTTCTGGTACCGCCTGTGCTGATGCATCGTCGGAGTCGGCGGTTGGGGTATTGACAGGCAGCAGCCATGGGTACAGCGAGGGGCAAGACTCGCACGAAGCGCTACAAGGACTTTGAGTTCAATGCTGGGGGCCTTTGTCTCGGTGGCAGTGCGCGAGGTTTTTGAAGCCCAAACCCTGGCTAACTTTATCCGCTTCCCCATGATGTTCCTGGGTGGCGTCTTTGTGCCGGTGGCGTCGTTGCCGCCGGGCTTGCAGGTCGTGGGCCGGGCTCTGCCGCTCACCTATTCCGTCGAGGCGCTGCGCGCGGCCCTGGCCGGCGGCTCGCTGGCCGATGCCACCCTCGACCTGCTGGTGCTGGCAGCTTTCGCCGTCGTCCTGTTTGCCCTGGCCGTGCGCGTCTTGGCGCAGCGGCTGGACTGAATCGAGGTGATCCGATGCTGATCGAAAAATACGACCTGGAGGTGACCTCGCCGCCCTGCGACCCGGGGGCCGAGCGCTTCAACGCTATCACTCGTCTCACGATAGACATCAGCCAAGTGCTGCCCTATCTGAACACCATCTGGAAGGGGGCCATCTATGACCACGGTGCGCACATTCTGACCTGGCGCATGGGTGGCCGGGCGGTGACGGTGCAGCCCTACGAAATCGCCATCAGCCGCCTGGAGGATCGCGAGGAAGCGACCCAGGTCATCAAGCGGCTGGTGGGCATGATCAATCGCACCTGGGAACGGCGGGACGAGATCAAGCCCAGTACTGCCAGGCGGGAGCGGCTGCGGGCGTTGGACGCGTACAAACTACTGCCCGGCACCAATTGCAAAGCCTGCGGCCAGCCGACCTGCTTCATCTTCGCCAACAAGCTGGCCGCCGGTGAGGTGGAGGTCGAACAATGTACCCTGCTCTTCACTGAGACCTATCAGGAGAAGCGAGAGCAACTCCTGGCTTTGATCCAGGCAACAGTTTGAAAAATGGAGGACTCACAATGAAAGAAGCCCGAATCGCATCCGGTTGGGCGAAGCAGTACATCCGGGAGCGCGGTGGCGTCGTCAACATTGCCACCCGCATGACCGTGGTGGACTGATGAACGGCCTACGAGACCCCATCAGGTCTGATGGGCAAACCCGCAAACGAAGAGGATTACATCCACTTTATGGCCGAAGACATCGAGGTCTATCTATCGAAAGAGATTTGGGAAGGGTTGGACCCCAAGGCTAAGGAACTGCGGTTTGCCATTCCGGGTTATGGCCGCTTTTACCTGAAGTTTGACCTTGCGGATCGGCGTTGACCGGCAACCGGCGATCCATTGAATTCCGAGGAGTTCTTGCTTATCTCACGGCGAGGTACTCATGTGGAAAGTCAAGTTGGGGCCATTCAGACGGATGTAGAAGCGATTGAGAACGTCTCGGCCGAGGAGAACATAAGCTTCTGGGATAGAGATGACTTCCAGGTGCCCCAAATACGTGTCGGCTATGTACAGCCCGATGGCATAGGTCGGCACCGTAGAGAGTTGACCATCGTAACCCTCAACAGGAATCGCGCTGAAACGGGACAGATTCAATTCGTCAACCGTGCTGAATGGAATGGCTGAGATGTCAGCTCCTGTGTCCACTTTGGCAGAAAGGCTTTGTGTGACCTGCGGATCGGCAGGATGACAAAGAACAACACCAAGGAAGGGTGCCGGCGGATGGATGTTCTTGTTGTATGGCCACATCATCGTACAACCTTTCGATGAGGGATCTTGTAGATACGTGGTTGCTCTTCGACCTGTTGAACATAGACTGGCCCGTAGCCGAAACGTTCATACACACGATCAAGGACTTCCATTTTGTCACCACCCGACTCGACCACCTGACCGTTAAGGATGGCCACCCATTGGCCCCGATGTGTACGCAACAATTCGGGCTTCAAGCGCTCAAACGCCTGCCGTTCCTGCTCAAAGGCTTCCAGGTCTTTTCGCCGTTTCTCCTCACGATCCCGGGTCTCTCGCCAGGCGCGAAAGATCTCGTACTCGGCCATAGGGATCACGACGGCCACCGGTTCACCGTCGCGTTCCAGGATGAAGGGCTCCCGGCTCAGAGCCTCTTCCTCGATGGTCAGGGTGTAGGGAGCATGGGATTCTTTCAATGTCACTCGTTTCACTGGGCTTTACCTCGCTTCAATAGCGAGTATACCAACAAATCTCAATTCCGTCAAGGAGGATAGCCAAAGATCTGGGAAGGGTCTGAGCGACCAAAGAGCTTGCCCTGAGCGAAAACGAGACCTCTTCGAAAAAGCTCAGGGCAGGCTCTTTGCGTTCTGGGGAAACGGTGCAAATCTCAAGAAGGCATAATGACGCTGCCAATGCGTATCAGGAGCAGCAGGGACTGTAGGCAGGGAGCAGGAGCACCGATTTTGATGTCATCCTGAGCCGAAGGCGAAGGGTCTCGTTCCTGGCGGAAGAGAATTGCTGCTTGTGGGAACGGGATTCTTTCCTTCGGCCTCGCTCAGGACAGGCTCTGCTCCGCTCCTCAGAATGGCCTTTCAGTGGGGCTTGGCTGAAGCCGGTGCTCCTGAGACAGGGAGTTGCCTGCTGGACAAACTACGCTGAATGAAGTAACATAATAGCGTGAGTCATAGGACAAGTTGGCAACTTGTCCAACCAGCAGGTTTTGGAGCAACCGGATGGCGACACCGTTCAACCCCTACGTGGCCGGCAACCCCGTCGGCGATAGCCCCGCCTTTGTTGGACGGGCGGATGTATTGCGTGAGGTGATGCGTGTGCTACGCCGCCTACCTATGCTCCACCACCTTCCCCACCGGCAGAGGCCAGAAAGGGACCGGGAGGTCTTTCGCGGCTGGCTTTGGGGCTTTTCGGTATGGCGGTCGGCGTGGAAGAGGGCCTGAAAACCGGTCACCCCTCCTGGCTGTCGCGAGGGGCCTTTGTGGCGTTGGTGCTGGTCTATGCCTTTCTTGTCTGGTTCAGCTTCCTGGGAGGCTGGCGGGTGTTCCAGTAGGGGCTGGATCACTGAAGCACTGAAAGGTGCTGATAATACTGAGTTCGTTCAGTGGAATCAGTGTTATCAGTGTCTCAGTGGTTCGGCACCGCTGCAACTTTAGGAACTTTCGGAAAGGTAAGCCTTTGGCGGTAGTGATGAATGGTCGAAGCTAATGTGTGAGGGTGATCTATGCAGAGAGATGTAAACTGGGGGTGTAAGGATGACGGAACGTATTGAAGCGCTGGCACGGTTGTGCCGTCAGTTCGAGATAGAGATCCTGTATGCCTTTGGCAGCCGCGCTGAAGAAGTCAAAGAATGGCTTACGGGGGCGTGTTCCAGTCTTCCTCCCAGTTTCTCTGATGTGGATATTGGCTCAAAAGCAGCCCCTGAAACCAACCTCTCTGTCCATGACAAGGTGCGCCTGACGCTGGCCCTGGAAGACCTGCTAGGGGTGATGCGGGTAGATATGGTTTGTCTTTCGGACGCCGATCCGTTCGTAGCGGCGAATATCGTGCGCGGAGTGCGCTTATACGCATACGATTCCTATCAGGCTGATGAATACGAGTTATACATCCTGCGCCGGGCTGGAGACCTGGCCCCTTTGGAACGAGAGCGAATGGCCTTGATTTTAGGAGAGAGCCAATGACACCTGGGCTGATTTCAAAGCGGGTGGTCAGTGACCGACTCGCCTGGGTAGACCACATGATAAGCGAAATCCGAGCCTTGCCCCTTGAGGATCGGGCAACATTCTTCTCCGACCAACGAAATGTGTGGGCGGCGGAATCCTGCCTGCGCCGGGGGCTGGAAGCGCTGCTTGACCTGGGACGCCATATTCTAGCCAAGGGTTTTGGCATAGGAGTGAGCGAATACAAGGAAATCGCCTTGCGGTCGGCAGAACATGGCGTGCTGGCATCGCAGGATGCTGACCTCCTGCGCATGCTGGCGGGCTACCGCAATCGGTTGGTGCACTTTTACCACGAAATCGGTCCGGAGGAGTTGTACGAAATCTGCGCCTTTCGCCTGACAGACCTTGAACGCCTGGCTACGGCGTATCGGGAGTGGCTGAGAAGGCATCCAGATCAACTTGATGAGAGACTTTGATCTCTCATGTTCACGCTTTACGTTTCACCCCCGGAGGTTCCTGTGTCCAATCCCTTCTTCTATGGCAACCCTGTACCCCCCGATCAATTCATAGATCGGCGGCGAGAATTACGCCGTATCACCGGCCGCATCGTCAACCAGGGGCAATCTACCGCCATTGTAGGCGAACCGCGCAGCGGCAAGACCTCGCTGCTGGACTATCTGGCCGCGCCGGAAGCATGCCAGCTCTACGATGCGTGCGAAAAGCGGCTGGTTTTCTCTTATCTTGACGCCCACACGTTGGGCGGGGAGTTCAGCCAGGCCCAGTTCTGGGAGGTTGCCCTGCGCCCGCTCCACGAGCGGGCCGTTGCCCCCAAACCCGATTCACCGTTGGCCCGAGCCTACGAGACGTGCCGGGAGAACGACTTTGGCTGTTTTGTGCTGGAACGTTTCCTGGCCCAGGTAGAGCTCACTGTCTGGCGGTTGGTCTTGATGCTGGATGAATTCGACGTGCTGCTGCACCATCCCATTCTTAACAGTGCCGAGTTCTTTGGCGGCCTGCGCGCGCTGGCCTCGCGCAGCCGGGGCGCGCTCGCCCTGGTCATCGCCAGCCGCCGTCCGCTGGAAAGCCTCAACAAAGATACCCAGCAGTTCAGCCGCACCGGTTCCCCCTACTTTAACTTTCTCGACGAGATCATCTTGGGGCCGTGGCCAGACAAGGACATCGCCGAGTTGTTGCAGCGGGCCGGAGACCGCTTCACCACAGACGACCGCCGCTTCATCGCCGAGGTGGCCGGGGGACATCCCTATCTGCTGCAGGTGGCGGCTTCTGAATTGTGGGAGGCTTACGAAGAAGGCAAACGCGACCCTACCCGGCGACGACAGCAGGCCGGGCAAAAGCTCTACGGCAAAGCTGCTGAGATTCTGGGCGACACCTGGCGGCTCTGGTCACCGGCAACGCGCCGGGCTTTCACCGCCGTGGCTTTGGCCCACATCCCGGCGAAAAGTCGCCTCTATGTGGAACGCCTGGTCCGCGACATGCCTGACCTGGAACTGGAGTTACGGGCGTTGGCCAGGCAGGGCTTTGTGGCAGAGGATGGAGCCATCCCCGGCGGCTGGCGGGTGCGCCCCGCTGCTTTTCTCTGGTGGCTGGCCGATGAACTGGTGCGGACGGTGCGCGACGAGCCGTCATTCGAAGAGTGGTTGCGAGCGCAAGGGTGGGAGGGCCTGCTGACGCGGGGCGAAAAACAACAACTGGACAAGGGCGTCCATGCCATCGCAAGCCTGCTCAAGGACGGTGCAGCTAAACTCATCGAGGCCGCTGCTAAAGGAGCAGGAGAGGCCATGATAAAAGGGGGATAACTCATACACCGATGCGGGCCTTTCGTTCGGCATCATATTCAGCGAAAGGTCGGCCCCGGCCCGCCTCGTACTCGACCTCGGCCTGGAATGCGTCTTGCAGATCCTCAATGTCTTCCAAAAGCTCGATCATGGCCTCATACTGTTCGGGGGAGAGGAGAAAGCCCTTGAAAAGCCCCCACGCGATAAGCGGGGGCTTTTCTTTTGAGCGGTTTTCTGGTATCATATTGGTGAGAAATATACCCACGAAGGAGGAGAGTGTTTTTCCCAATGAATGAACAAGTGACGTCAACAGGGCCGTTACCAGCAGGCTCGCTCAAGACCTGGTTCCTGGAACTCAGGCCCCAGTTTCTCTTGCTGTCCGTACTTTTGGTGCCCATCGGCACGGCGGTGGCCTGGCACCAGGGGCGCTTTAACCTGGCCTACTTTTTGCTGGCCTGGGTGGGCACGGTGTTGGCACATATCAGCGTCAACGTGTTGAACGACTATTTCGACCACCGCAGCAGGCTGGATTTCCACACCCAGCGGACGCCTTTCAGCGGCGGCAGCGGCATCCTCACCGCTGGCCTCCTGGAGCCGACCAAGGTGTACATCCTCGGGGTGGCCAGCCTGTTGATAGCCGCTGCGATCGGAGCCTATTTCATCGCCGTTCGGGGATGGGGCCTGCTTCCTATCCTCTTGGACGGAGGGCTGTCGGCCTATTTCTACAAGCCACTCTTTTAGAGTTGGAGGATAGGA
>Ga0180438_10012367_pt1 | contig 10165 bp, 11 predicted proteins | sample SS_ome_12_FD_132455 | JGI IMG/M metagenome (GOLD analysis project Ga0180438, IMG submission 132455) | Hypersaline lake sediment archaeal communities from the Salton Sea, California, USA - SS_3_D_2 metaG | ecosystem: Environmental > Aquatic > Non-marine Saline and Alkaline > Hypersaline >...
AACAAGTCGTCCTATACATAGCCACGTACCTCCTGGGGATGGCCTTCGCCGGCAGCTTCCTGGGCAGAAGATGGATGGGGACCGTGGACGTCTTCCTCCACAGGACCCTGAAGCTGGACGTCACCATAGGTAAATACCTCTACTGGAAGCACTTCTGCTGCATATCAAACCCGCCCAAGCCCAAGAACCTGGTCAGGCCCACAGGGCTCGCGGGCATGCTGTTCACCAGGTTCATAGATTAGCGCCGCCCACCGGAACATAGAAAAGCCTCACGAGGGGTCAAACAAGCATGCTCCGACTCGGGGTCATAGGCTGCGGCCGCGTCACCACCATGTTCCACCTCCGAGCCGTACGAGACATCAGCGAGATAGAGGTAGCCGCGGTGTCCGACATCGACGAAAAGCTGATGCGAGAAGCAGCCGACAGGTGCGGCGCCGAGGCCTACAGGGACTACCATGAACTTTTGAGCGACCCCGACATCGACGGCGTCGCCATCAACACCCCGCCAAGGCTCCACGAGACGATGGTCCTCGACGCTCTGAGCAACGGGAAACACGTCCTATGCGAGAAGCCTCTCTCGGAGACCGTGGAGGGCTGCGCGAGGATAGGTGAAGCCCAAGACGAGTCGGGGCTAGCGGTTCTCCCCGCCCACAACTACGCGTTCACGCCCTGCCTGACCCGCCTCACCGAACTCGTGGACTCCGGAAAAGTAGGGGGAGTGAGGAAGCTTTCCCTCTCATTCATGAACAACCTGAAGACTTACCGCCCCCAGACGGACTTCCGGACCACCTCGGGGGACGGCGTCTTGATGGACGTGTTGCCACACATACTCAGCGTGTCGAAACAGTTGGCCGGGACGGCTGTGGACGTCAAGGAGCTTCGATGGTGGTGCGACGACTACCCGGTCTGCGACAACATGGAGACCACCCTGGTAACCGACCGGGACGTGGACCTGGAGTGCAGCATGAGCTGGACCAAGCTGGTGCCCAGTTTCGGCGTCGAGGTCCACGGCTACGATGGCCGCCTGGAAGCCGAGCTCATGATGAAGCCCTACAGGGTCTCTCTCGAGAGCCGGGGGAGGAAGAAGGTCTACAACGATCGGGGCCTCGGATGGTACCTCGACCTAGTCAGGTTCAGGCACCCCAGCTTCAGAAACCAGTACCTCCACTTCCACCGTTTGACCGGCGGCCTGGAACCGCCCCGGATCACCGTGGAAGACGAGATCCATATACTAGAGGTAATAGAGAAGATATCCGAGATGATGTAGGAGGGGATGCTTTGAGCAGGGTGTCAGTGGTTCGAGCCATCGGCGACGTCTCGGCGGCCGTCCGGCGCAGCGTGGAGCTTCTGGAAGCTCCCCTGCCTCGCGGCATCGACGCCGTGGTCAAGCCCAACATCTGCAACGCCAAGAACCCGGACGGCATGGTGATAACAGACTTCAGGGTGATAGAGGCCGTGGTCCTTCTCCTCACTGAGAATGACTGCAAGGTTACCGTGGTGGAGTCGGACAACATCTCGGGCACTGCTGACTACAGGGCCGAGAGATCCGGGTTGCTCGCGCTCCTCGACGAGCTCGACGCGGGGTGGGTTAACCTAAGCGGGGACGACTACGAGGAGCACGAGGTAGCCGGCACCATCCTCAGGATGCCCAGGACCGTCATGGACGCCGAGTACTTCGTCAACCTGCCCAAGATGAAGACCTGCGCCCACACCCTGGTGACCCTCGGCGTCAAGAACCTCTACGGCGTCTTCCAGCGGAAGAGCAAGGGCAGGCTACACAGGCACCTCGACGAGATACTGCCCTACCTGGCCGAGAAGGTGAGGAACGATCTGGTGGTGGTGGACGGGTTGACCTGCATGGAGGGGAACGGGCCCGTCGTCGGGAACCCCGTCTGCCTCGACGCGTTGGTGGCGGGCGTAGACATAGTGTCCGTGGACTCGGTTTGCAGCAGCCTCATGGGGTTCGACCCCTCCGGGATAACCCACATCGCGTCATCAGTCGGGCGCGCCCCAGGCGCCGTGGACATGGAGAAGATAGAGGTCGTGGGGGAGGACTGGGCGCAGCTGGTCCACGGGTTCGAGCCCCCGTACAGCCTCAAGGCCACCCTCAAGAGCCTCCGCGCCATCAAGGACATATACCTCACAAAGTGAACGCCTCTCCACGGTAAACGATATATTCCGTTTCGTCACCTTGACAGAGGATGAATAGAGCCATCAAGGTGCTTCTGCTCTCCGTGTTCGTGGCGATGCTGGGCCTCGGCATCGTCAGCCCCATACTGCCGCTGTACGCCGAGAGCCTGGGCGCCACGTACACCCAGGTGGGGCTGCTCAGCTCGGCGTGGAGCATATCCCGCCTCATATTCAGCGCCCCCGCGGGGAGGCTCAGCGACTCCACGAGCAAGAAGAAGGTGATAGTCGCCGGGCTGCTAGTCTACGCGGTGGTCAGCCTCATGTACGTGGTCGCGTGGGACTACAACTCCCTCCTCTCGTTCAGGTTCATCCACGGCCTTGGCTCCGCCATGACCATGCCCATAGCCATGGCATACGCCGCGGAGCTGGCGCCCGAGGGACAGGAGGGAAGCTACATGGGCACCATGACCTTCGCGATGTTCGGCGGAATGGGGTTCGGGCCTCTCCTCGGCGGCAGCCTCACCGACATCTTCAGCATCAGCGCCCCCTTCTACTTCATGAGTGGGCTCACCGCCCTGAGCCTGGCGCTCGTGATGCTGTTCCTACCCGACTTGGGCTCGACGACGTACACAGAGGACGAACCCAAGCCCTCGTTCAGGAGGGTCTTGTCGAACAGGATACTGTTGGCCAGCTTCGTGTTCAGGTCCGTGAACGCCCTGGGCCGCGGGGCCATCATGGGGTTCCTGACCATCTTCATGACCACGGCCGTCGCAGAGGGTGGCCTGGGTCTGTCTGTCACCGAGGGAGGGATCGTGCTATCCGTGGGCCAGCTCTCCTCTGCCTTTCTCCAGAGGCCGTGCGGCGTTCTGGCGGATCAGCATGACAAGAACAGGCTGATCATCATGGGGGGCATGGTGGCGGTGGTGGGCATGGCCCTGTTCCCTTTCGCACACAGCTTCTGGCAGGTGCTGGCCGCCAGGCTCCTGTTCTCAGCTGGTAGCGCGTTGATGACGCCGGCCATCACCGCCATAGCGGCCATCGAGGGTCGAGGCCTGGGGATAGGGACCACCATGAGCGTGTTGCAGAGCGCCATGAGCCTCGGCATGATGGCCGGGCCCCTCATCTCGGGGGTCTTCGCCGACATGTTCAGCCTGAAGCCCGTGTTCTGGCTGGGCTCCGCCATCTCCCTGCTCGGGCTGGGGATGTTCGTGGTGCTCCAGCCGAGAGCCGAGTCGAGGGCAGCCGTCTAGCCTCCAACGCGCCCATATCAGACCGCCTTCGTCCCCTGTCGTAGGGGTCTTCGTTCACTGTCGAGCAGCTTTAAATATGATGTACATATGTTTGATCGATACAACCTCGAAAGTGATATCATTTGAAGACAGCACGACAGGTCGGCATCGTGGGGTACGGCGCCTACGTACCCATCTACAGGCTGGAGGCTTCGGAGGTGAACCGGGTCTGGGGGGGAGTAGGCGTGCCCGTAGAGGAGAAATCCGTCGTGGCGCCAGACGAGGACACGGTCACCATCTCGGTGGAGGCGGCCAAGCAGGCCGTGAAGCGCTCGGGCATAGACCCCTCGGAGATAGGCGCCGTCTACGTGGGCACCGAGTCCAAGCCCTACGCGGTGAAGCCAAGCGGAACCATCGTGGCCGAGGCCATAGGCGCCACCCCCAGCGTCTCCACGGCGGACTACGAGTTCGCGTGCAAGGCGGGCACCGAGGCCATGCAGAACTGCATAGCACTGGTCGGCAGCGGGATGCACCGGTACGCCATGGCGATAGGCGCTGACACCGCCCAGGGGAGGCCGGCCGACGCGCTTGAGTACACGGCGGCTTGCGGCGGGGCGGCTTTCATATTCGCTGAGCGTGGCGCCGACACGGTCGCCTACCTTGAAGCCTCCTACAGCTACGTCACAGACACGCCAGATTTCTGGAGGCGGTCCAAGGAGATGTACCCGAGGCACGGTAACAGGTTCACGGGGGAGCCCGCGTACTTCAAACACATCCATGGCGCCTCCAAGGGGCTGCTGGAGGAGACAGGGTACAATCCCGAGGACTTCGACTACGCCGTCTTCCACCAGCCCAACACCAAGTTCCCCATACGCGTGGGCAGGAGCCTCGGGTTCACCATGGAGCAGATCGACCCGGGGCTCTTGGCCCCCAAGATAGGGAACACTTACGCGGGGAGCACCCCCGTGGGCCTCGCCGCCACGCTCGACGTGGCTGAGCCCGGCGCCAAGATATTCGCGGTGAGCTACGGCTCAGGCAGCGGCAGCGACGCCTTCGTCTTCACCGTGCAGGAGGCCATAACCGGGAAACGGGGAGGGCCCAAGCTGGCCCGTTTCATTGAACGTAAGAAGTACGTGGACTACGCCACGTACCTACGGTTCAGGGGGCAGATCATCCAATGAGGAAGGTGGCGGTGGCGGGCGTCGGCCTCGTGAAGGTCAGCGAGCACTGGGAGAAACCCATCTGGGGCCTATTCGCGGACGCCGCGCTCCAGGCCGTCAAGGACGCCGGCTCGGACGACGTTGACAGCCTCTACGTGGGCAACATGAGCGGCTCCCTCATGCAGGACCAGCTCAACATGGGGGCGCTCATGGCCGACGCCTTGGCCAGGCCGGGGCTCCACGCCGTCAGGGTGGAGGCTGGCTCGGCCAGCGGCGGCGTCGCCTTTCACGAGGCCGTCAAGGCGGTGGCGTCCGGGTACAGCGACTGCGCGCTGGTGGCGGGCGTCGAGAAGATGAGCGACGTCCTCCCCGAGGTGGCCGCCAAGAGCCTGGTGATGGAGGAGGAGCAGGAGTACTCGGCTTACACGGGCGTCACCAGGGCGGGGCTCAGCGCCATGCTCCACAGGCTATACATGGACCTCTACTCGGAGCCAGCCGAGGTGGGGATGATGGCTGTTCAGAGCCACGAGAACGCCGTGGGCTGCAGGCACGCCCAGTACCCGTTCAGGATGAGCATCGAACGCGCCATGGACAGCCCCATGGAGGCCGACCCTATACACATGATGGAGTGCGCGGGCGTCGGCGACGGGGCCGCCGCCGTCGTGCTGGTCCCGGCGGACGCCGCCGGCGTCGAGGTGGCCGCCACGGCTGTCGCCACGGACTACTGCAGCCTCGCCATGAGGGAGGACCCGCTCACTCTGGGCGCCGTGATGAAGGCGGCAGAGAAGGCTTACAGGATGGCCGATGTGAAACCCGGCGACATCGACCTGGCCGAGGTTCACGACGACTACACCATCAACGGCGTCCTCAGCCTGGAGAGCTTGGGGCTCGTCGAGGCTGGGAAGGCCGCGAAGCTGGTGGCCGAGGGAGGCGCAGCCCGTGACGGCAGTATACCGACGAACACGTTCGGCGGCCTCAAGGCCAGGGGCAACCCGCTGGGCGCCACCGGCGTCTACCAGGTCGCCGAGGTCGCCCTACAGCTCAGGGGCTCGGCGGGCGACCACCAGGTGGAAGGCGCCGAGGTGGGGCTGGCCCAGAACATGGGGGGCATGGGATCCACCTGTGCGGTTACCATACTTAGGAGGCTGGCGCCATGAGCGTGCCACGATACTGGAGGGAGGAGGTGCCGAGGTACCGGCTCCTAGGCAAGGAGTGCACGGGCTGCGGGACCAGGTTCTTCCCCGCGCGCCCCGTCTGCACCGTGTGCGGCTCCACCGAGTTCAAGGACTACAAGCTGGCGGAGGCCGGTGAGGTGGTCACCTGGACGGTCATCAGGAACCCGCCCACGGGCTTCGAGAAGTACAGGCCCTACGTTGTGGCGCTGCTTGAGCTGGACGACGGCGTCAGGCTGCTGAGCCAGGTGGTGGACGTGGACCCCGAGGAGGTCCACGCCGGGATGAGGGTCGAGGCCGTGTTCCGCCGCGTCAAGGAGGACGGCAACGCGGGCATCATACAGTACGGCTACAAGTTCAGGCCCGTGGTCGAGTAGCCCCACACTTTTATAGCCGCGCCCCCCTTTTCTCGCTCTGATAACGTTGCCTCCACGGACAAGGTACGACGCTATTTCTGAGATCGCGAAACGGCGGGGCTTCTACTGGCCAAGCTTCGAGATATACGGCGGCATGAGCGGCTACGTCACCTACGGCGACCTGGGCACCAAGCTTAAGCGTAACATCGAGGCCCTCTGGAAGGAGCACTTCGTCCGAAGACAGGGGTTCCTGGAGCTGGACGACCCCATAGTCAACCCTGCACGCGTCTTCGAGGCCTCGGGGCACCTTGAGAACTTCAAGGAGTACTCCGCCGAGTGCAGCCAATGCAGCAGAAGCTTCAGGGCCGACCACCTGGTCGAGGAAAAGACGGATTGGAGAACGTGGAGGCCATGGGAGGCGAAGCCGTCAAACGCCTCCTGCGGGAGCACAAGGTGAGGTGCCCCGTCTGCGGCGGCGAGCTCAATGAGCCCACGCTTTTCCTCACCATGTTCAAGACCGAGATAGGGGCCACGGGAGGCGAGGTGGGGTACGCCCGCCCGGAGACCGCCCAGGCCATGTTCATCAACTACAAGTGGGGCTTCCAGCACGCACGGGAGAAGCTGCCTTTCGCCCTCGCCCAGTGCAGCAAGGTCATGAGGAACGAGATCAGCCCACGGCGTGGTATGGTCCGGCTCAGGGAGTTCACTATAATGGAGCTGGAGCTGTTCTTCGACCCCAGGGAGCCGTCGTGCCCGTGGTTCGGCGAGGTGAGTGAGACCCCCATCAAGCTCCACACCGAGGAGATGGAGGCAGGGGGCGTCAAGGAGCCCCTGGAGACCACCGTCGGGGAGGCCGTGGAGGATGGCCTCATACTCACGGAGTGGCAGGGCTACTTCATGGGCGTCAGCCAGCGGTTCATCACCGCACTGGGCATGCCCCCGGAGAAGCAGCGGTTCAGGGCCCACCTCCCGGACGAGCGCGCCCACTACAGCGCCCAGACCTACGACCACGAGGTGTTCTTCGAGACCTGGGGCTGGATCGAGGTCTCGGGCTGCGCCTACAGGACGGACTACGACCTCAACAGCCACATGGAGGCCTCGGGCGAAGACATGACGGTGCTCAGGGACGACGGCACCAGGTTCATACCCCACGTCGTGGAGCCCAGCTACGGCCTCGACAGGCTGTTCCTTTCAGTGCTGGAGGCGACCTATGAGCGTAGGAAGAAACGCAACGTATTCCACCTGCCCAGGGAGCTGGCGCCCTACCAGGTCGCCGTGTTCCCGCTGGTCACCAAGGATGGACTCCCAGAGAAGGCACGAGAAGTGTATGACTTGCTACTGGACGAGGGGTTCTGGGCGGTCTACGACGAGGCGGGCAGCATAGGCAGAAGGTACGCCCGGGTGGACGAGATCGGCGTCCCCCTGGCGGTGGCGGTGGACTACGACACCCGGGACGGCGACGTGCTGACCATCAGGGACAGGGACTCCTGGAAGCAGGTGAGCCTATCCGTCACAGAGCTGCCGGGAGCCCTCGAGGCGTACTTCAAGAGGGAGAAAGACTTCCTCGAACTGGGGACCCTGGTGGTTAGAGACTAGCGCCCACTTTTACTTTATCTAACCACGTCCTCGACGATACGCTAAAACAGGTTGAAAGAGTAGACTCAGCCGGCGTCCGCTAGGGCTGCTGCGTCTCCGCGGGGTCCATCCGTCCTCCCCCCGCCGCCTCGATCCTGCACATGTAGTCTTCGAGGAACGCCTTCATATCGGCCTCCGCCTCCTCTAGGGTTGGAGCCTCCAGCACGAGGTCCACCTTTATCGTGTGGACCTTGTCCCTGTCTTCCCCCTCCACGGGCGGCGTCGCCGCGTTCTTGATGTACATGTCAGGGTAGTCTCGTTGCATCTCCCTGTACAGCGGGAAGAACTCCGTCCACACCATGGTGACGTTGTAGGCGCAGGCGAGGAAGACGCTGGTGGCTGTGCCCTCGATCATGGGGGCCACGTGGGCGTCGAACATGGCCCTCATCTCGGACGGGACGCCGGGTAGCGTGCATATCTTCTTACCGGCCTCCTCTACGCACATACCCACAGAGAAACCGACGGGGTTATGCATGGGCGTGCTGCCATCCAGAACCCGTGCCATGCGTACGCCACGGTGGTGATAAGCCTCGTCTGTGATGCCCCTCCGCCGGTACACCGCCCTGATCTTCTCGGCGCCCTCCTCGTCTATGACCGTCCTTCGGCCCAGCGCCGCCCCTATGCTGTCCACGGTGAGGTCGTCCTCGCTGGGGCCCAGGCCGCCGCTGAATATGATGAAATGCGCGTCCCGCTTCAACGCGTCGTGCAGAGCCTCAGCGATGGTCTCAGGCTCGTCGCCGATGACGGTGACGCGCCTGAGCTTGGCGCCCATCTCGGCGACGCGCTGGGCCAGCCAATGGCTGTTGGTGTCAAGGATCCTGCCGTAGAGCAGCTCGTCTCCGGTGGCTATGATCTCGACGTTGACGGTGCCCGTGGGCTTCATATCAAATGATGCGCCTCCGGTCATTTATACGCGTTATCCTTAGCCTTATATCGGCCCGTCCGCTGAGAAAACAGGATAAACATGGAGATAGAGAGCTGGACCATCGAGAAGGCGCTTGAGGTGGGCGCCGAGATGGAGCTGGAGAGCATCACCCTCTACACGGAGACCGCGGAGAAGGCCACGTACCCCGGCGCCAAGAAGCTGCTCACCGAGCTCGCAGACGACGAGAAGCGGCACCGCCAGTACTTCCTGGAGGGTCTCAGGGACCCCGAGAACGTCAAGATGAGGACCCTCAAGGAGCACATACCGGATCTCAAGATCACCGACAGGCTAGTCAAGGTGCCGCTGGACCCCATGGCCGACTACCCCCAGATACTCATCTACGCGGCCCAGCGGGAGAAGGCCACCCACGACTTCTACGTCCAGATCGCCCGCAGGTTCAAAGACGCCGAGCTGGGAAAGATGTTCAACAACTTCGCCAAGGAGGAGCTACGCCACAAGTACCTCCTTGAGCGAGAGTACGACGACGTGGTACTCGCCGAGATGTAACAATCTTACTCTATGGTTGCGTGCCGCTCCCTCATGGCGTCCACGCTGAGGCCCAGCCTATTCATCAACTCGGCTATCAACGAGTCCAGGAAGATCATGGTAGTGTCCTCGAACATGGTGCCCATGGGCGCCAAGCTCTCGTGCTGCCCCTTCAGCTGCCTTATATGGTACTCGTCCTCCGCGGCGATGTCCTCCCTGCCGGGTATGTCCACGACGACGTCAGCCGTCTGAGCCAGCGGCGACTCCTCCTGGCTGGTTATGGCTATCACATTGGCGTTGAGGCTCTCCGCCATCTGGGCGGCGGCCAATGGCATCGTGGTCTTGCCGCTCCCCGAGATGACTATGACTAGGTCTCCCTCGCCCACGTTGGGGTTGATGGTCTCCCCCAGCACGTATACCTGGAAGCCCAGGTGCATTAGTCTCATGGCGAAGGCCTTGCCCACCAGGCCGCTCCTGCCGGCGCCCACCACGAGAACCTTGTTGCCCCGAGCCCTCGTGTCTATCAGGCTCCCAATCAAGGTCTCCACCTCCCCTCTGTCGAGGCCCTCGAGGGCGGCGGATATGTTCTTTATGAGCTCCTCGTAGGCTTGTGCGAAGTACACCATATCGCATGAAGATGGGTGTAAAATAGTAAATAACAGTTTAGCCATTTTTTAGGACCCCAAACCAAGAGAAATATAATGTCAATGTTGCCTATTTTACTCAACTCTAACTCGTTAGCCTCCGGGTGGCGCGTATGCACATTAGACGCTTGAACGAAGGAGACCTGCACAAGGAGTTTCGTACCGGCTTCGAGTCGTTTGACATGGACGAAAAGGGTGAACCCTTCACCCTCTCGAGGTACCTACACAGGGACATAGAGAAGGGATACGAAACACATGTTACGACGGACGGCGACGAAATCTATGGCATTGTTTCGTTTCACCTCAGGAGCTTCACGAACCTCCATGACACGCTGTACTTGAGCCGGATCGGCGTCGCAGAGCGCCACCGGGGTAAGGGGTACGGGGCCAAGCTCATGTCATTTGTACTAAATATTTGCTACGAGAGA
>Ga0180438_10012368_pt1 | contig 10165 bp, 9 predicted proteins | sample SS_ome_12_FD_132455 | JGI IMG/M metagenome (GOLD analysis project Ga0180438, IMG submission 132455) | Hypersaline lake sediment archaeal communities from the Salton Sea, California, USA - SS_3_D_2 metaG | ecosystem: Environmental > Aquatic > Non-marine Saline and Alkaline > Hypersaline >...
GCGTTCGTGCAGTGCGCCGGGTCGCGCGACGAGAACTACCTGAAACATTGCTCGGGCGTCTGCTGCATGGGGTCGCTGAAACAGGCCCGCTACGTCCGCGAGCAGTACCCGGACGCCCAAATCTACATTTTTTACATCGACATCCGTTCGCCCGGTCGGTTGGAGGACTTCTATGCCGAAATGCAGCAAGACGAGAAGCTCCACTTGATCAAGGGCAAGGTGGCGAAGATTTCGGAGGACGCGGCCGGTGGGGACCTGGTGGTCGAAGCCGAGGATACCCTCTCCGGCCAGCGCGTAAGTCAAAAGGTCAACTTCGTTGTGCTGGCGACGGGTATTGTCCCGACGGACGCGGCCGTTCGCATCGAGCTTGACGGAGATCTACAGAGAGACGAACACGGGTTCATCACGGGCGATCAGCCCTTGGCCGGTTTGCTGGGCGCGGGTTGCGCCAAGCGGCCGGTCGACGTGGCCTCCAGCGTACGGGACGCCACGGGCGCCGCCTTGAAGGCCCTGCAGAGCTGCGTGGAACAGGCCAGTGGATAGCAAAGAAAAGAAAACTGCGGTTTGGATTTGCCAGGGTTGCGACGTCGGCAAGTCGCTCGACCTGGAGGCCCTCGAGAAGCTCGCCACCGACGAAGGCGAGGCGGACCTCTGCCAGTCTCATCCATGCCTCTGCGGCGACGACGGCGTGGAAGCGATCAAGCAGGAAATCGGCCGGGGCGCCAACTCCCTGGTGATTGCCGCATGTTCGCCCCGATTCAACACGGACACGTTCACGTTCGACGGGTGTCTGACCACCCGGGTCGATCTCCGCGAGCTGGTCGTCTGGAGCCATCCGGCCAACGACGAAGACACCCAGATGCTCGCCGAGGACTACCTGCGGATGGGGCTGGCCCGGGCGAAAAAGGCCCAGGTCCCCGAGCCGTACCAGACCGAGGTCGACAAGACGATCCTGGTCGTGGGCGGCGGGACAAGCGGCATGACGGCGGCGCTGGAAGCGGCCAAGGCGGGCTACGACGTGGTGTTGGTCGAGAAGGAGCCGCAACTGGGCGGCCGGCTGAGAGACTTCGGCCGGCTGTTCCCCAAAAAGCCCCCCTACCGCGAGCCCCAGCCCACCGATATCGAGGCGCGCGTTGCCGAGATCGAGCAGCAAGAGCGGATCACCGTCTATCTGGGCGCCGCCATCGAGCAGATCAACGGCCAGCCCGGCCAGTTCAAGGTGTCGGTCCAGGTCGACGGAACCAGCACGGAGTGCCAGGCGGGGGCCGTGATTCAGGCCACCGGCTGGAAGCCGTACGACGCCTCCAAGCTGGGCCACCTGGGATCCGGCCTGGCGAACGTGATCAGCAACGTGGAGATGGAGAAGCTGACCGCCGCGGGCAAGATCACGCGTCCTTCCGACGGCAAGCCGGCCCGGCGAATCGTCTTCATTCAGTGCGCCGGCTCCCGCGATGAAGACCATCTGCCCTACTGCTCGGCCGTCTGTTGCCGGGTGACGCTGAAACAGGCCCTTTGGGCTCGCGAACTGGACGGCGACACGGAGGCCTACGTCCTCTACAAGGACATTCGAGCGCCGGGACAGTACGAAGACTTCTACCGCCGGGCCCAGGAAGACCCGGGCATCTTCTTCACCAAGGGTGAAGTGGTCAAGGTGGAAGAGACCGGCGACGGCAGCTTGCTGGTCGACGTGGAAGACACGCTGATCGACAAGCTGATCCAGGTCGAAGCGGACCTGGTCGTGTTGGCCACCGGTATGGTGCCGGTCGCCGCCGACAGCGAAGCCATCCGGCAGTTCCGCGACGCCCAGGCGGTGATCGAAAAGGGCGAGGCCGGCGCCCAGTTGGAAGCGGCCAAAGTGACCGTCGAGGAACTCAAACGCCACGAGGGCACCGACATCCTGCACCTCGGCTATCGGCAAGGCCCCGACCTGCCCGCGCTGAAGTACGACTTCCCCGATTCGCACTTTATCTGCTTCCCTTACGAAACACGTCGAACGGGCATTTACGCGGCCGGTTGCGTGCGGGCGCCCAACGACACCGACGTCTGTCGGGAGGACGCCGCGGGCGCCGCGTTGAAGGCGATCCAGTGCGTGGAACTCGCCTCGCGCGGGCTGACCGTGCATCCGCGCTGGGAAGACGCGTCTTACCCCGATTTCGCCCTGCAACGCTGCACGCAATGCAAGCGTTGCACCGAGGAGTGCCCCTTCGGGACGCTCAACGAAGACGAGAAGGGCACGCCCGAGCTGAACGTCACGCGCTGCCGGCGTTGCGGCATCTGCATGGGGGCCTGCCCGGAACGGATCATCTCGTTCAAGGACTACTCGGTGGAGATCGTCTCTTCGATGATCAAGGCGGTCGAGGTTCCCGACGAGTTTGAAGAGAAACCGCGGCTGCTCGGCCTGCTTTGCGAGAACGACGCCTATCCGGCTTTGGACATGGCCGGGCTCAACCGCATCCAGCACAGCGCCTGGATCCGCTTCATCCCGGTCCGGTGCCTGGGGGCGGTCAACGTCGTCTGGATCGCCGACGCGCTGTCGAAGGGTTTTGACGGCGTGTTGCTGGTGGGCTGCAAGTCGGGCGACGACTACCAGTGTCACTACATCCGCGGCAGCGAGTTGATGGGCACGCGGGGCGACAATATTCGCGAGAAGCTCAACGCCCTGGCGTTGGAGGAGGAACGCGTTCGCGTGGAGCAGCTTTCCATCTCCGAATATCGAAAACTGCCGCAACTCATCAACGAGTTTGCGGAAGAGATTGAAGAAATCGGCATGAACCCGTTCAAAGGATTTTGATTACCCAGGACTTACAAGGAGACGACCCGGGGACTGTCCCGATTTTCGCGAAGCGAAAATGGGACTGTCCCCTTCCGCACACCGGAAGTCATTCCTATACGAGTCCTTACCTTGTGCGCACCTTGACGCCGGGCTTCCGCTTGAAGACAAGGTGAACGAGCTGAGAGCAGAGTGTTTGCAGAATGCCAGACCCCTATCGTGTAAAACCAGACAGGGAGTTCATTCGCCGCGTCCTCGATCAGGGCGGCGACGACCTGAAGAAGTGCTTCCAGTGCGCCACGTGCTCGGTGGTCTGCGAGCTATCGACCGGGCCGACGCCGTTTCCCCGAAAAGAGATGATCTGGACCCAGTGGGGTCTGAAAGATCGGCTGGTGGCCGACCCCGACGTCTGGCAGTGCCACCAGTGCAACGATTGCTCGACGAAGTGCCCCCGCGGCGCGCGACCGGGCGACGTGCTGGCGGCGCTCCGCCAGGAATGCGTGGCACACTACGCCGTTCCCCGGTTCCTCGCCGATTGGGCCAATCAAATCAAGTATCTGCCGGTGATGCTGGCGATCCCGCTGGTGCTGCTCCTATTAGCGTTGGCCGTCAAGGGGCCGCTGGGAGAAATCAAGCCTTTGGCGGCGCTCTTGGACCTGGCCGATCATCCCGGATTCTACGCCTGGCTGTTCCCTCATTGGCTGCTGATCGGTTTCTACTCCTTCTTCTGGGGGCTGGCAATGCTCGGCGCGCTGCTCGGCGTGATTCGCTTCTGGCGGGCGATGAAGGCTGCCGACGAATCCTCCGGCAAATACCAGCCCGTGCTCGGGATCGTTCCCAGTGTCATTCGCGCGCTAACCCCGATCTTTACGCATGAGAAGTTCAGCAAGTGCCAGACCAAGGCCTCGCGACAGCTAGCGCATCTAGGCGTGTTCTACGGCTTCGTGGCGCTGTTCATCGTCAGTGTGTGGGCCGTAATTGCCCTGTACGGCATCAACCCGTTCATCCCGGACCACGAGAACGACTTGGTGTACCCCTTCGCGCAGTGGAACCCCTGGAAGATCCTTGCCAACCTGGGCGCGATCGCATTGATCGCCGGCTGTGTGATGGCGATCCAGGATCGGCTCAAACAGGAGGAGGAAGCGGGGGCCAGCACGTCGTTCGATTGGCTCTTCGTCGGATTGCTGCTGGCCGTGGGAGTCACGGGATTGCTGACCGAAGGGCTGCGGCTGGTCGCCGAGCCCGCGGGAGTAGCGGGGCTGAACGCCCTCGCCTACGTCGTCTATTTCGTGCACCTTGTGTTGGTGTTCGACCTGTTGGTATACTTGCCGTACTCGAAATTCGCCCACATCCTCTACCGGACCGTGGCTCTGGTCTATGCCGAGCACACCGGGCGGAACGAGGGGAAGCTGGAGAAAACATAGCGTCTTGTGTCTGATTGGTTTGGCCCCGTAGCAAGTGAAAAAGTCACCACCGGGGGTTAACGGCGGGGGGGGAAGGAGTATACTTTCCTCCGTCGCGCATCATTAAAGGAAAGAAAGGAGAGTTTCATGGACCATCTGGTCAAGCCACACGGTTCGGACTCGTTGAACCCCCTTTTCGTGGCAGGCGAGGCGCAGCGCGCCGAGTTGCAGAGGGAAGCCGAAGGGCTGCCGAAGTTGCTGGTCTGCTCCCAGGCGGCCGCCAACGCGGTCATGCTCGGTAGCGGCTACTTCAATCCGCTGACCGGCTTTATGAACCTGGCCGACTCGCTCGCCGTGGCCGAAGGCATGAGGACCACCGGCGGACTGTTTTGGCCGGTGCCGATCGTCAACGTGGTCGAAGACGCCTCGGCCATCCAGGGCGCCACGCGGATCGCCCTGCTCGATCCGAACGTGGACGGGAATCCCGTGCTGGCGATCCAGGACGTCGAGTCGATCGACGTGGCGACCGACGAACAAATGCAAACCATGGCCCAGCAAGTCTACGGCACCACCGACATGAACCACCCCGGCGTGAAGGCCTTCCTTTCGGTGGGCAAGTGCTTCGTCGCCGGGCCGATCCAGGTGCTCAACTACTCCTACTTCGCCACCGATTTTCCGGAAACCTTCCGCACCGCACCGCAGATCCGCGAGATGATCCAGAAGAACGGCTGGAGCAAGGTGGTCGCCTTCCAGACGCGCAATCCGATGCACCGCGCCCACGAGGCGCTGGTGAAGATCGCCATGGAGCGCGTGGGGGCGGACGGGGCGGTGATCCACATGCTGTTGGGCAAGCTGAAGAAGGGCGACATTCCGGCCGACGTCCGCGACGCCGCCATCCGCAAGATGGTCGAACTCTATTTCGAGCCGAACTCCGCGGAAATCACCGGCTACGGCTACGACATGCTCTATGCCGGCCCCCGCGAAGCCGTGTTGCACCCCGTGTTCCGCCAGAACATGGGCGCCTCGCACCTGATCGTGGGTCGCGATCACGCCGGCGTGGGCGACTACTACGGGGCCTTCGACGCCCAGGAGATCTTCCAGAAGGAGGTCCCGGAGGGAGCGCTCGAATTGAAGATCTTCGAGGCCGACCACACCGCGTTTTCCAAGGTGGTGGGCGACGTGATCATGATGCGCGAGGCCCCGGAAGGCCACAAGCCGGAGGACTTCGTGTTCCTCTCCGGCACGAAAGTTCGCGAGATGCTCTCCAACGGCGAAGATCTGCCGCCCGAGTTCGCGCGGCCCGAAGTAGCCAAGATCCTGATGAATTACTACCAGTCGCTGCCGGAGGATTGATCTGAGTACCCCGCCAGAAACGGGTCTCCAACCATAGAGAGCTAACGTCTATTTGCAAGGAGCGAGCGATGCCTGTACAGACTACCGTCCGGCAGCTTCTGGAAGCGAAAGGGGATGGAATCCACTCCATCGCGCCCGATGCCACGGTCTTCGAGGCACTGAAGGTCTTGTCCGACGCGAAGATCGGCGCCCTGCTCGTCATCGAGGAGGGAAAGCTCGTCGGGATGTTCTCCGAGCGGGACTACGCCCGCAAAGTCATCCTGGAAGGCAGGTCTTCCAAGGAGACCAAGGTTAGCGAAGTCATGAGCACCAACGTCTGCCACGTAACACCCGAGCAGACCGCCAAGGAGTGCATGACCCTGATGAACAAGAACCGCTTCCGGCATCTGCCCGTCCTCGAGGGAGATGCCGTGATCGGGGTCGTTTCGATCGGCGATATCGTTCGAGCGATCCTGATGTCGCTGCTCGACTGAGATGGGGACACTGAGACGGGGGCCCCGAACCAGGGGCGGCGAAGAAGCGTTGAGAAACCAGCCGTCGTGAAGGCCGCGTGATGGATCTGATCACCATTGAGAGAAAGAGCGACCTGGCGTTCAGTATCCGCGTGCGCGGACACGAAGTGACCAGCGACATGGCCCAGGAAGACGGAGGCCGTGATCACGGCCTGTCGCCCAAGGAACTCCTGGCCGGTTCGCTGGGTACGTGTGTCGCGATGATGGTGCAAAGCTACTGCCAGCGGCACGGATACGACGGCGACGTCGAGGTGAGCCTGACGGTGGAACTGGCCGACAAACCGAAGCGCGTCGGGCGCATCGTGGCCGACGTGGAACTGCCGGAGGGAATCCCCGAGGAGAAGAAGGAAGCGATCCGCCGAGTGGCGCAGCGCTGCCCGATCCACGAAACGCTCCGGAACCCGCCGGAATTGGACATTGAACTTGTATAGGCCGGAACCGCCTCGGCGGGGCCGGTCCGATTCACCCGTTGATAAAGGAGAAACCTTGTGGAAACCAAAGAATTAGGCGGCAAGCAGATTGAAGTCGACGAGGATGGGTTCATCCAGGATCCGGATGCGTGGGACGAGGCCGTGGCCGCAAGCCTGGCGGAGACCGAAGGCGTCGACAACCTTACCGAGGATCATTGGAAGGTGGTCAACTACCTGCGGGAGTACTACCTCGAGTACAACATGGCTCCCATGATCCGCAAGCTCTGCAAGTCGACCGGCTTTAAGCTGAAGGAAATCTACGACCTCTTCCCCAGCGGACCCGCCAAGGGCGCCTGCAAAGTGGCCGGACTTCCCAAGCCGACCGGGTGCGTATAATTCAGACGCATCGACCGGACGTGACGCGAGCTGGCGAGCCCTTGCCGGGGACCGGATCATGACACTCGGGGAACTACTGCTGGAACACCGCCACGCCATCGTCCAGGCGTGGCTCGACGACGTGCTGGCGACGTACTCCGAGGATGCGTGTAAGGTCTTCAAGAAGCAGAAGGATCCCTTTGCCAACCCGGTGGGCCACGCCCTGCGGGTAGCAACGCGGGAGATCTTCGAGGCCCTGCTGGACGAGGCGGAACCCTCGAGGATTCGCGAAGTCCTGCACCCGGTCATCAAGATCCGGGCGGTCCAGGAGTTCTCCGCCTCGCAGGCCGTCGGGTTTATCTTCCGATTGAAGGAAGCGATCCGAACGACGCTGGGCAAGGCCATGGCCGAGCCGCGACTCGCGTCCGAGTGGGCAAAGATCGAGGGGCAGATCGACCAGGTGGCGCTGGCGGCCTTCGACGTCTTCGTCGAATGCCGCCAGCAGTTGTACGAGTTGCGAGTCAACGAAGTGAAACGCAACGTCTCGTGGGTCATGGAGAAGATGAGCCAGCGGGACAGCGATTCGGGGTTGACCCGGGCCGATACGGGGTGAGAACGTCCGAGGGCGTATACGCGCGACGAGAGGGTCTCTGATGAACGTTTTGATCTCCCTGGCTGCCGTGGGTGGTCTCTTCTTGCTGGGCTTGCTCGGCGCAGTGCCCGGATTGGGCTGGGTCTTCGGCGTCGTGCTGCCGTACCTGGCCCTGGCCTTGTTCCTCGGCGGGCTGATCTACCGCGTGATGAGTTGGGCCAAGATCCCCGTCCCGTTTCGCATCCCCACCACCTGCGGACAGCAGAAGGCGCTTGGCTGGATCAAGAGCCAGCCGCTGGAGAATCCCCACAACGGGCTGACCGCCGTGGGGCGCATGGTCCTGGAGGTTTTCTTCTTCCGGTCGCTGTTGCGAAACACCAAAACCCAACTGGTCGAAGGACGCCGGCTGGCCTACGCGACCGACCTGGGGCTCTGGCTGGGGGCGATCGCCATGCACTACGCTTTCCTGATCATTTTGATCAGGCACCTGCGGCTGCTGGTCAACCCGGTACCCTCCTTTGTGACGTTTCTGGAAGCGACCGACGGGTTTCTCGAAGTCGGGCTGCCGGTGGTCTACGTCACGACGGTCGTGTTTCTGGTCGCCCTGGCTTACCTGCTGTATCGAAGACTGGCCAATCCCCAGGTGCGATACATCTCGTTGATCGGCGACTATTTCCCGCTGTTTCTGCTGCTGGGAATCGGCCTGAGCGGATTCTGGCTCCGGCACCTGGCCCATACCGACGTGGTCGGGGTCAAGCAGTTGGCCTTGGGGCTGACCAGCTTCGCACCCGTGATTCCCGAGAAGCCGATCAGTCCGCTGTTCTACGGACACCTCTTCCTGGTTTCCGTGCTGCTGGCCTACTTCCCGTTTAGCAAGCTGACCCACATGGCCGGGGTGTTTCTCAGCCCGACCCGAAATCAGGCCAACAGCAACCGCCGGGTCAGGCACGTCAACCCCTGGGACTATCCCGTCAAAGTGCATCCCTACGCGGAATACGAGGACGAACTCAGGGATAAGATGAAGGCTGCCGGAGTTCCGGTAGAGAAGGAGTAGCGATGCCATCTCCGGATGAAATGGACTACTACCAGCAGGAAGATCTGCTGAAGTTGGACTACCGCCCGCCCAAGACCGGGTGGATGGACACGCCCGTCGAAATGCGGCGCGGCTCCTTCATCTATCCGGGCAAGGCCAAGAACCTAAAGATTCTGGACCTGCCGAATCCCCGGGACTGGGCCGTCACCGACGACGACTGGAAGCTGCCCGACGACTGGAAGCAGACCGTACTGGAAGGCATGGCCGACCGGCTGAGCAAGTATCGTTCGTTCAAGCTCTTCATGGACATCTGCGTCCGTTGCGGGGCCTGCGCCGACAAGTGCCACTTCTTCATCGGCGGCGGCGATCCGAAAAACATGCCCGTCTTGCGGGCCGAGCTGCTGCGGTCGATCTACCGCAAGGATTTCACCGCCCTGGGCAAGGTGTTCGGCAAGCTGGCCGGCGGCCGGGAGCTGACCAAAGACGTGATCAAGGAGTGGTTCTACTACTTCTTCCAGTGCACCGAATGCCGGCGCTGTTCGGTCTTCTGTCCCTACGGGATCGACACGGCCGAGATCACCATGATGGGCCGCGAGTTGCTGGGCCTGTTGGGGATCTACGTCAACTGGGTAATCGAGCCGGTGGCCAACTGCTTCCGGTTGGGAAACCACCTGGCCATTCCGCCCCATGGCATGATGGACACCCTGGAGTTCATGGTCGACGACATCGAGGAGGCCACCGGCATCCGGGTCGATCTGCCCGTGAACAAGAAAGGCGCCGAGGTGCTGTTCGTCACGCCCTCGGGCGACTTCGTGGCCGCCCCGGGAATCTACACCTGCATGGGCCAGATGTTGCTGTTCCACGAGCTGGGGATCGACTACACGTTCAGCACCTATGCCTCCGACGGCGGCAACTTCGGGTTGTTTACCTCCCACGAGATGATCAAGCGCTTAAACGCCAAGGTCTACACCGAGGCCAAGCGGCTGGGGGTCAAGTGGGTCCTGGGTGGCGAGTGCGGACACATGTGGCGGGTGATGCACCAGTACATGAACACCATGAACGGGCCGCCCGACTTCCTCGAAGTGCCCAAGTCGCCCATCACCGGCACCGTGTTCGAACATGCCGAATCGACCAAGATGATCCACATCATGGAATTCATCGCCGACCTGATCCGGCACGACAAGCTGAAGCTCGACAAGTCGCGAAACGACCACATTCGAGTCACGTTGCACGATTCGTGCAACCCGGCCCGGGCCATGGGCCTGCTGGAAGAGCCCCGCTACGTGCTCCGCAACATCTGCAACCATTTCTATGAAATGCCCGAGAATACCATCCGCGAGCAGACCTTCTGCTGCGGCGGCGGGGCCGGATTGGGAACCGACGAGAACATGGAGATGCGTCTCCGCGGCGGGATGCCCCGGGGACACGCCGTGAAGCACGTCCAGGAAAAATACGGCGTCAACCAGCTCGCCGCCATGTGCGCCATCGATCGGGCGACCCTGGTGACCGTCTGCGACTACTGGGCTCCGGGCGTCCTGGTGACCGGGGTCAGTGAGCTGCTGGCCAACGCCATGATCTTCGAGGGCGAGAACGAGCGGACGCAGAATCTGCGGTTGGAGCCGATCCCCGGCAAGGAAAAAGACGAAAACGAGGGCGAGGAGGGAGACGCCGGCGATGACTGACAAACTCCTAATCGGCGCCGGGTTGCTGGTCTTCC
>Ga0180438_10012372_pt1 | contig 10161 bp, 25 predicted proteins | sample SS_ome_12_FD_132455 | JGI IMG/M metagenome (GOLD analysis project Ga0180438, IMG submission 132455) | Hypersaline lake sediment archaeal communities from the Salton Sea, California, USA - SS_3_D_2 metaG | ecosystem: Environmental > Aquatic > Non-marine Saline and Alkaline > Hypersaline >...
AACGCGACGAGGTTAAGAGGCATGGGGAGTACTTGAAAAGGGCGATTCGGGCCGGGGTCCCCGTGGAGTATAGGCAGGCTTGCCCGGTTGGGTAGAGCAGCGGGGTAAGCAGGTATAGGCACACAGGAGGTGCAAATTATGGAGAAACAAGCGACGTGTGATGAGCGGATTGAGAATGAGATGAGAAGAGAAATTAACCGGATCAAGAACTTGGTGGCAGACGGGGCGGAGTGGTACCGGTGCGAGGAGTGCGGGCACGTGTTCACGTCCGATGAGGACGGGCTACCCGATTGCCCCGAGTGCGGGGAGGACAATATCGAGGAGGGGGTAGAGCCGGACGACGACACAGAGACCGCCGAGGACTATATGCAGGGTTTGCTCGACTTCCGGAAGGTGTACGAGGTCTATCGGGTGCAGCTATCCACCGGCGGGCCGGGCGATGACTTCTACCTGTATGTGGACCCCGAGGATAGGACGATTGAGCGGATTGAGTATGCATTCTTGGATTGGTTCGACGGGGCGAGGAGGGAGTTACGCGGGGATGACTTTGAGACCGTGCGGGACTTCTTCCAGCCTTGGGTGGAAATGTAGAGGGGAGGCACAGCATGGAACTTAACGAGCGAGAGCTAGCGGCGGTGCAAGCATGAACGTCTACACACTTGTCAACCTATACGGTGGCCTGGTAACCCAAGTCCGACTCTTTGCAACCGAGGAAGCACGACAGGCAGCGATTGAGAAACTTGGCGTAGTGCCTGACTCTGAGGGTAGCGGGCGGTACATCAATCCCAGGGAAATGGAGTTTAAGACCGGAGATAGCAGGTGGACTGATGATGAATGGTACACCGACGTGGCGCACGTAGAAGGGCTAGAGGGGGACTCCAATGCCTGAGACTATATACATCTACACCACCGACAAGTACGGCAATCCAGGCGCGTACCTGACGACGCTGGCACAACTCCGCGCCGACCTGGAGGAGTTGGTAGAAAGTGAAGAGTGGGAGGAACCATCCCAGTTGAGAGAAAGGGAATGGGCAATTGACCAACCTCCTACCGTCATAGACCAGGACAACGACATCATAGCAGAGGCGGCTACCCTGGAGGGCCTGGCCACCTATAACGTAGTGAGATCCGGGGCGCTATGGTGGGAGGTGGTGGCGCGGGAGGGGTGGGGGTTGATTGCTGGACTATTGGAGAAACGGGCGACGTTTGGGGTACTGCGGCGGGCGTTGGCCGTTTATAGGTTGTTGGTTGAGCGGGACTAACTAGCACAAGAGGAGGTGCAACATGTCAACCAGATGTACGATTCACTTTCACTGGATGGAGGAGAAGCAGCCCAGCGCGATTGTGTACCGGCATAGCGACGGGTACCCGGAGGGTGAGCATGGGGTTCCTGCGTGCTTGAATCAGTTCTTTTCTGACGTAGAGGAACAGACGAGGGACACCCGCTTTGGGGACCCTTGTTACCTCGCCGCCAAGTTCGTGGTGTGGCAGGCGAACCAATATGCGCGGAAGTACAACTATGAGACGCAGGAGTACGAACCGGGGGAGATGTTAGACTTTTTGAGTGTGGGTGTGATGATGGAGGACCCCAGCGATATTGCGTACAGGTATCATGTCCGGTGTGGACCGGGAGGAGGACGACCAGCAGTCGAATGGGAGAAGGCCAAGCAAGCTTGGGAGGAGTAGACTAGACACCTAGAGAGACTTTTACAACCTAACGTCCGTGGTGCGTCGGCCCACATTTCACTCTTCGGAGTGACGTGTGGGCCTTTTCTATTGGAGGTGAAACGATGAATATTTTATTCTACCTGTGGGTTGCGCTTACATTGATTGGAGTGCGTTTGAGCTATGAAGGCTACAAAGGCATTGCAGCACTCTGTTTCCTGGCGGGGATTGGATTAGCGGTCTTTGGGATTATCAGGGCTAGAGAGGTAAATAACGAGTGATGGAAACCTTGCTCAGATTTATCATAGAATCAGACGGCGTGATCGTCGTTGCTATCCTGGCGTTCCCATCTATCGCCGCCGCTGTAGCGTTCTTCTGTAGAGCAGTACAGACGGCTAAGATGATGGATGGTATAGAGGTAAGCAGGAAGATCATTGATGGCCCGGAGTTACAGTAAAAAGGGGGAAAAATGACAAAGTCCTGTAGATTAGAGGCAATCTTGCAATCCTACAAGAGGCCAGTTCGTGTGGTGGCGACACAAAGTGCCCCCATGTGCTGGCGGGTGAAACTGGAACCGTTGAACTCTTTGACTGCCAATGGAGGGCGGGGGATGAGGACCAGGCTTTCTCACCTGAGATCCCTTGCGCCTGACCTCGCGGCTGCATTGGGGGTAGATCACGTGCGGGTGATACAGGATAAGACCGGTATGTGGTTGGAGGTGGCGAAGGGGGGAGACAGGGAGGTGGTGTATACGAGAGATGTTTCTCTCCACTACATCCATGCCAAGATCCCCTTCATTCTAGGGGTAGGCATGGATGGATCCCCCGTCGTGGTGGATTTGGCTGATCCTTCGACGCCTAATGTGCTGATTGGTGGCGCCACAGGCAGTGGGAAGTCTCAACTCTTGCACAGCTTAATCTATGGCCTGTGCAAATGGAGAAACGCGGAGAAGCTAGGGCTGGTTTTGCTGGACACCAATGCCCCTCCAGAAAACATCGAAAGGGGGTCCCCGCTGAGGATTAAGGATAACGATGGACTGGCGGTGTGGCGAGGCACAGCGCATGTGCAGGGGGTGGTGGCCAGACCCGCTCACGCTGTGGATACACTGGTCAGGACCCTGGCGATGTTGAGAAACCGGTATGCTAGAGGGAAGTGGGAAAAGCATTATGTGCTGGTGATAGATGAGCTCGCGGACCTGCTGTTGGATCCTGACTATGGCGACAGGGCGCATGAGTTGCTGGTGGAGATCGCGCAGATATGTAGGAAACAAGGTGTGAGTATAGTCGCGGCGACCCAGAGGCCCAGTTATGATATGGTTAAGGGTTCCCTGAAGACAAACTTCCCTGCCCGAGTGGCATTGACGTGTGCCAGCGGGATAGATAGTAGAGTGATCCTGGACCAGAAAGGCGCGGAGATGCTGAGCGGGAAGGGAGATGGATTGTTGAGAGTAGGGATGAAGGTGACACGGTTTCAGGGTGGGATGGTGGAGGATCGGGATGTGGAGGAGGTGAGAGGGAGGAGAGAAGAGGAGGTAAAGGTGAGGGGTGATCAATGGATATATGATCTGGCAGATAAAGCAGCGATGAGGTGGAATAGGAGGTAGTCTATGACTTACTACAAGCAGGTTGAGCTCGAAGAGGGAGAGCTGGTGCAGTTTGTTGGTACCTACGTGACGAGGTGGAACTATAGTGCAGGGCCACCACAGGTTGGTTTCGTGGAGGTGGACTGGGAGGAGCAGAGACTTCTGGATGCGGCGGGGGATATGCTGGAGGTGTGCAAGGCATTTGTGGAAGCCTGGGAGAAGTCGCACCAGCTTGAGAAGACAGACGTAGCACTCAGGATGGCAAAAGAGGTTATTGCCAGGGTGAATGGAGAATAGGAGGTGAGATAAATGGAGACTGTGGTAGAAGCTGTTATACTAGAGATCCCCTTGACCTCCGCCGCCCGAGACGCCATCGACAGGCTATACTGGGAGATGACGGCGGAGGGGTATAAGGCTATGGCGCCGAGTGTGGAGATAGCGGTGATGGACAGACTTATCATAGAGGGTGGGAAGCGGGGGGCGCTGGAGTTCAAGGCGAAGAAGTGTGTAAAATGTGGGGGCGAACTCTCCTATCAACCGTATGTGAGGGAGAGAAGTTACAGGTCGTTCACAATATGCACCCGGTGTGGTAGGGTGCGGGAGTTCTAAAGAGGAGGAAAAAAACAATGATACTTTTACTACATCAGAATGAGTTGATCCAACAGGCGGTCGAATCCGCGATAGATGGAGAGAACTTGACGGTGGTGACGACCCTGCCATACGCTGTGGAGTTAGCCTCCCAGGGTGGGTATTGCGTGGCGGTGGTCGAGCCGATGCAGTATCCAGGAGCGGTGAGAGGACTATCCAAACTACTACCCGTTGTCGTCTTGACTGAATCTCTCGATGGACGGGATGCAAGGCAAGCGATGAAGGATGGAGCTGTTTCATACTTGCACACGAGTTGTAGAGCTAGAGACCTCCGGGACGCTGTGAGAAAAGCCAAAGAAGGGACCCCCACGCTGGATGCGAAGCAGGCGGCTGAAGTGATCGGGAGGCTGGAGAGGAGCAAGGCTCGAGCGGCGGTCACGATCGCGGAGACGAGGCTGACAGTGAGGCAGATGGAAGTTTTACGATTGTTAGCCACTGGAATGCAGGACGCCGGGATAGCGGAGAACTTAGGGTTAGGCGTGGGGTATGTGCAGACGGTGGTGAGCGACATCTATGACAGGCTGAGTGTGAGTCGGGAGAGGGGCGATAACCCGAGGGTGAAAGCTGCGGCATGGGCGTGGGAGGTGGGGCTGGTGGAGGGAGGCGGAGAATGATATACACAGAAGCTGTAAAAAATGTGATGGAGAAGCAGCTTACGGACTATGAGGATCTGCATGGTAACTTGGTCAAAGTGACATCCTATCCTATCCTGGTGTTCGACAATGGGTACTGGGCCACGTTCACAATGGAGGTGGACTGGGAGGATCAACCGGAGGTGGGGCTGGCGGCAGCACTGGAAATAGACAACGACCTGCTGTGGGCACTGGAGAGAGCAGGGTTGTTGACGCCAGGCCAAGTAAAGTCACAACAGGAGGCTAGGGCTAGAGCGTGGCAGGAGATTACAGAAGCCAGGGAGAGACAGCAGTACGAGAGGCTGAAGGAGAAGTATGAAGAAGAATAGGCTATGGCTATACCTAACAGGTCAGAGCCAATGGGCGCCCAAGTGGACGGAGAAGCTGCCAGCCTTCTGCCTCCCTGTCCACGTCGACCACAGCACCTTCAAATGGCTGGGCCGCAACTTCAACCTCGCGCCTTACTCATACGCTGGCGACACGTTGTTTATGTCCCTGCGGCGACGGGTTGTCGTCAGAGCAACTGTATGCCTTTGTCACCTGGAGTACGACCTCAAACGATGGCTCGAGCGGCAGTTCAAGAAAGGCTTTGCGGTGTTGGCTAGAGAGCGACGGAGGTTGCTATGACCACCAGGCGACTAGGCTGCACCCTTTTCACCCTCTTCATCCTGCTTGACCTCCTTGGATCCCTGTTTCTCGTTGCTACTTGTGGGTCGGAGGTGGAGATGAACGGTATGATGAAGACGCTGATCGACGCCTACCCCAAGGCTTATCCCGTACTCCTAGCGGCCATTAAGGTCTTAGAGGCCTTGGCGTTTGTCCTGGCGGTGGATGTAGCCGAGGAGAGGTGGCGAGGTGGAGGAGTAGTGGCGTGGGCGTTGGTGGGGGTGACGGGGGTGATAGCGGTGCAGGTGGTGATAGGTGTGGCGCTTGCCATATTCAAATTATGTGGTATCCTACCGTTGCCCATCAGTAGTGGGCCATAGTCTCCCTCCTTAGACACCCTCGGTTAGGCCACAGCCGGGGGTGTCAACCTTTTTATGGCGTGGCATAAACCTGCTGATAACTAGCAACAACTATAGACCTTCTTTATTCAACCCTCCCATCCTCCTCCTCCCACACCACCGTCACGCCGTTTTTACTTCTCGATGGGATCACGGCGCCATGCCCATTCGCGTGAATCTTGCTCCGAGATAGAACTGCGTTGATCAGGTTGGTGATGACCGCGGCGAGCTCACCGAAGAGGTGAGTGGTAGCGCCCTTGGAGTTGGTGTAGTCTATCCCGCCGTTAGGTCGCTTGTCTAAGAAAACTGTTTTACGTTTGGTCATATCACCTCTTCTTCGGTTGGACTGACTCTCAGTGGCTCCCAGACCTCCTGCCTCGGGATCTCCACATACCGCCACTCCCGCCAGCTAAACTCTTTCAAGCCAGAAGGCGTCTGTGCGGTCAGGTTGCCAAGTTTGTCCACCTGATGGGATGAAATCTCTATAGGATCGTGGCTGTGAGCGTGCAATAGAAAGACTGGTTCTACCCCCATGCCACCATCGCTCCCACCCAGCTCCCCACCCACACTACTCCGATCTGCCACACCTTCGCCCTCCTCATCCAGTAACCCAGTATAGGTGTCAACTGGTAGAACGCGAGGTAGGGAGAGAGGAAACAGCCACCGAGCAGCCAGAGGAGTGGACTGTTGGAGAGGAGGAAGACTAGGCCGAGGGGTGAGAGGTATGGAAAAAGGCTGATGTTGTACTTGCTGACCAGGTGGTCTATGGCTGTGTCTGTATGAAGGGGCCACAATCCCCAGAGAATAAGTGAGAGAGTTAGGAGAAGCGCAAGGGGGACCCCGTGGATCAAGCCTCTACTGGTTACCTTTCTCACCATCCAGCCTATCATGACTACCGGTTTGCAACTTGCTATGATGAGGCCCCCCGATAGAGGGAGGAGGAAGGCGGCTAGAAGCAGGGTGTCGATGTTGCCGTTGCCTATAGAGATCACCACCGGAGCACAGGTGAGAAAAAACAGTGACCGCCAGCCCAAGTATCTGATGGAGATCAGGATGCTCAATAGGGCTAGGAGTACAGCGCCCAGGTGAGGCGGCAGAGAAGTCAGAGGTGAGAGAAGGGCATACGTCCACGGCGGGTAGTGGCCGGACTTGAGCCCGAGGCAGACGGGGTAGAAGTGGGTGGTCCAGTCGACGAAGGGAGGGAGGAGGGAGGGGGTCATAATTCTCCTCGCTTGAGCTTGCATATGGACGATGGAACACCCCATCCATCGCTTACTTCCTCTATTGCGTGGATCAATTGATGACATCCATTACATAAAGACACCAAGTCGTATAACGGCTCCTGGAATATGTTCTTATATGTGAGGTGGTGAATATGGGTAGCTTTCTTTCCACAGAATCGACACTTATTCTTGTCGCGCTTGAGGACGGCTTTTCGTCTTTCTTTCCACTCATCAGACTCCAAGTACTCTGCATAGAGCTCCTTTCTAATGCCGGAGTTCCATGCCCTGACTTCATCTGCTATAGTATCAAACTCCCTGCCGATGCTTTTGGTGTCGTCTGACTTAATGTGCTGAGAAAGTATCTCAATCGCTTCTCTAAGGTCCATGTTTATCCTTTTGCTTAATTTAGTTTGCCCTCTACTAAAAGGACAAAAGGACAAAAGGAACACAAGCGATACATATAAGGTTTAGTATATGTATGGGTGTTTTCCTTTCTTCCTTTTGTCCTTTTAGTAAGGCCTGAACTAATCACGTTTCCAATACCCATGCCTAGGATCATTCAAGTGCAGCCCAAGTCTCTCTCCGATCTTACGCAAGTTCTCCTCGCTGTAGCTCTCACTGATGATGCCATCCTTCCTTGCTGCACCAAATATCTCCTCGCGGGGTAGCCCTTCCTCGAATGGTTCTAAGTATTCCAACAGCCAGTTCTCTGCTCGTTGACTGTTCGGGAGTTTCTTATGGCGCCAAGTAAAGTGTTTTAGAAATTCTTTATAGTTCCTGATGTTCTCTTCCTCACACCACTTGACAAACTCATCTAGCCCGAGCTCGTTGTAGATGGGTTCTAAGTCGGCAATACGCTGTCTTTTCTTCCAGATTTGTTTATACTTCTGAGCAATCGCCCACAACTCGTGGCCACGGTCTTCAACTCCGGGTATCTCACCTTTCTCGCCTGCCTCAATCTCTTTTTCAAGTTTGTCCAACCCAGCTAGAAGAACTTCATGCATCACATTGGTTCGAGATGCTCTCAAGGCTTGTTGAATGGCGGCAAGTCGCTTTCTTATAGCATTGACATAATCCGGCGACTCCTGCTCGAAGAAGTGGGCGACATATCGCCTTTTGTGGTAGACTGTCCATTCGTAGGTGTAGACTTTCTTTGACTTCCCTTCCTTAGATCCTTCTGCTTCCTGCGCCATTTCGTCTATCTCGCTCATTCCTGTTCCTCCATTTCTGAATCGGAACGAGCGTCCGACATCTTTCTCGTGATCTCGAATTCGCTTGTACTCACCGCGCCGTCCAACACGAACTCCACGCAACCGCGCACAAAGCTGGCTGCGGGAACTCCAGCAATCTGTGCGATCTCGTCAATACGGCGGCGTAACGTGCGACCGCACCGGGCGTGAGGGACGTAAGTGTCAAAGGGCTCTGATTCGATTGTCATCTCTGTGGTTTCTGTACTCATGGCACCTCCGAAGTGATGGAGATTGTACCATAGGCTGTGAAACTTGACAAGGGAGGGTGAGAGAAGGCGAGAAACAAGGGGTAGAGCCGTTTCACATTGTATCACAATGCAGTTCTTCTTGTGTCAGATTTCCCTACTATCACACCCTTTTCCCCCCTACTATTCTACTTGACAGTCCAAAAGACCTGGTGTAAAATAGGGTCACTGTGAGATTGTGATACAGCTTTTTGGAGAGGAGGGAGTAATGACAAACGAGGCAACAACTGGTAGAGGCTCTATTGTTTCTCCCCCTGTCGGTTCGCTTCTTTCCAAATGTCCCGACAGACAAATGTTTTACCCTCGACCTGTCTTGCCCACAGGTCAACAGAACCGACAGGGAGAGAAGTGATGGAGCCTATAGGGAGCGTGATAATAGTAGTGGTGATTGTGCTGTGGGCGTATGGGTACACAGCACGGCAGATATTGAGGGGGAGACAGGATGGAGAGTAACGAATTGAGAGTGGTGTATAAGCATTATCGACTTCCCGCCGACCCACTGCACACCTTCAGGCTACTCCAAAACTTATCTCGAACCGACGTCACCGGTGCAGAGTGCTTCTTCGGACGACACGGCATGGGGGTCCACTATCAACGTGGCGAGACGCCCTGGGAGCCACTGCCTCGGGGTGGGTATACCCGATGCTACGTGTACAAGGATTGTCGCTTGGTGGCAATTGGCCTGGCAGCGTGCAACCCGAAGGATGGGTTCTGCTACAGGGAAGGAAGGAATAGGGCAAGAAGCAGGGCGTTTCTCCAGTTGAAAACGTTGTTCCCAGGGCAACGGGTTGTGGTGAACTACGAGAGGCCGACGATTGCTCTGCTTGAGCCAGATGTGAGAAAACCGTATGTGGTGGGCAGTACAACTCGCCAGATTCTCTCTGAATATGAGGTTGCTCACAACCAGGTTGTCCATGGTCGTAGTGAATACCCCGATCTCACCAATCAAGAGGGAGAATATGACCTCCGTAGCGATAGGCCCAAGTGAGTTCTTCGGCGTCACCCTTATCGAGAACTTCCCATTGCTGATCTTCCATCGGCCAGCCTGGGGCAAGAGAACGGCGTTTGGTACAGAGTTCCCAGAGCAGTTACAAGGTTGGATTCCAAGATTAAGAATGAGCTTCTGGGGATGCTGGGGGCTGGAGGAGTTGGTGGAGTACGCAAGCCAGGAAGTGGAGAGGTTGTTGGAGGTAACATGCACGCCATCGTCATAACCACCATCGGCCTGGGCTGCGGCGTCGTCGCCACCGTCGTCAAGATCATCATAGACGCTTGTTGTGGAGGGAAAGTGGAGTACTACGAGGCAGTGGTGCAAGGCCAGGGCGGGACTTTGTTCCTGGGAGGGCATCGGAGCAGGGAAGGAGCGATCCGGGAGGCAAGCGAGGCGGTTGGGAGATGTCGGAGGAATGGGGTGAACAAGTCAGCGCAACACGTGCAGAGGGTAGGGGAGTAAAGAGGAAGTAAATGACAGAAACTTACGTCGACGAGAGACTGGAGGAGGCAGAGTACCACCTCTCCAAAGCCACGGAAGGCATCCACGCGCTGTCTATCTTCGAGCGCGGCGTGATCAATGCCCTGGTAGGGATAGGGTATGGCGTCGTGGCAATGGTGGAGGTGATGAGGGAGGGTAGGATGTCGCCAGAGGAAGAGTTAGGTGTCATCAAAGAGCTCCTGGACATGGAGAAGCCATGAACAAACTCAAGATCATCGCTATCGCCCTGGCTATCCTCGTGCTGTGGGCTTTCGTCAAAGCCGGAACTGACTACTTTGTGGACTGGCTGATCGCGTCTTATGGCTGGCCAGCGGTAATCGTTGTCACCGTTGTTACCGTGGTGGTCGCTGTGGCAGCGTGGATGAAAGTGCTAGGTATGTGGGAGGAGAGACTATGAAACCCAAGCGCCTTAGCAAGGAA
>Ga0180438_10012374_pt1 | contig 10160 bp, 6 predicted proteins | sample SS_ome_12_FD_132455 | JGI IMG/M metagenome (GOLD analysis project Ga0180438, IMG submission 132455) | Hypersaline lake sediment archaeal communities from the Salton Sea, California, USA - SS_3_D_2 metaG | ecosystem: Environmental > Aquatic > Non-marine Saline and Alkaline > Hypersaline >...
AAGAATGGTGGCACCAAAAAGACCGAAAAGAAGAGCACCAAGTCTCGCAAAAAGAATCCTCGTCGTGGTCGTCGTAAGAACTGGGTCAAAGAAACATCAGTTCCTGATGATTCCTACAAAAAAATGATGATGGCCAAACATGGTGAGAAGGGAATTAGAGAACTGGAAAAGCTGGCCAAACAGACCAGTAGCGAACGTGCCAAGAGTTTCTATGATGATTTGATTGCAGAGAAGCGTGGTAAAAAGGTCTCCAAACGCAAATCCAAGAAGGTCGGCGAGATTGAAGCGGTGGCAGGGATCAAGCTGGGGAAGGGTGGCAAGATTTCTGTTTCCAAACTACGGGATGTTTTGGGCCGAGGCAAACCGCTTTCCTACGGTGTTTTGGCTAAGGTTTGTGGTTATTCCAGTGCAAAAGAACTTCGGGAAGCTTTGGAGTATCCTGAAAAAGCTGAAAAAGCTGAAAAGAAGGTGAAAAAAGCCAAAAAAGCTGAAGAGCCAAAAAAAGCTGAAGAGCCAAAAAAAGCTGAAGAGCCAAAAGAAGTTAAGAAACTTACCAAGACTGCTATCAAAGAGGTGGCGAAGGATATCCAAGCAGTCGCGGAAGATCTCGCTGAAAAAATTGCTGTGGATGATGGTCTCAGCAAGAAACATGAGAGCCAATTCAAAAGGAAGAAAAAAGGGTTTGCGAAGTTTTCAGCTTCCGATTTGCGTGGGAAGTTGGTGAATGAAAGAGAGAGAGCGAAGCTTGATGATCTGGATCAGATTGCGATTCTTGAGCTTCTCAAAGAATGGGATGCATTGCCAAAAGAGCAAGAAGATACATTGCGGAAAGTTCTTGGTAAAAATGTTACTGATATAGTATTGGGTCCGAAAGAAAAAGAGGCTGCATTAAAAATACCTGGAAGTTGGGCAGCAAGGCATATGAACCCAACCACCAAGGTACGTATGGCCGATATGGTCAAGAATATGGGCAAGGACCTGCGTGGTGAAAATGGTATTCCTCGAATGTTGGGCCAGGTTGGTGTAGGTGCTTTGGGCTACACTTCGGTTGGTTTACTCAATTACGGTCTCGACAAAGCTGGTCTGAAAGCAAAGATCAGTTCTCTCTTCAGTGGTTCCGACAAAGACAAAAAGGCCAATCTGATCACCATGACCATTGGAACGCTTGGTGTTGCCGGACTATCGGTTGGGGCAACGGTATTGACCGAGCAAGAAGACTTCATGGTTTCTCCGATTATTGGTGCGGGGATGCGGCTGATTCGAGAAATCGCCGAGTACATCACCCCCAAAGAGAGCAAGATTCCTCGTACCATTTTGGGTCTGTCGGTATCTGGTTATGAGGAATGGTTCCCACAGATGGGTGCTTTTGATGTGGGTTACCAGATTGCCGGTTATGAGGATTGGTTGCCTCAGATGCAGGGTTACGAGAACTGGTCTCCTCAGATGGGCTCTTGGGACCCGGCGATGACCAGCCAGATTCAGGGTTATGAGCAGTGGTCTCCACAGATGGGTTCCTGGGATCCGGCGATGACCAGCCAGATTCAGGGTTATGAGCAGTGGTCTCCACAGATGGGTTCCTTTGATGTTGGTTATCAGCAGGATGGAGTTCAGGGTTATGAGGACTGGTCGCCTCAGATGGGTTCCTTCGATGTTGGTTACCAAGTGAGTGGCAACAACCCCTTTGGTGAGCCGTTTTGATTCACCTTTTGATGAGAGGTTGCTAACTACCCGCTGCTACGGTGGTTGGTAGTTGGCTTCCCTCTTTGATAAAAAAATGATGGTTTTAAAAGAACAAAACAAACCAATTAAAGGAGAATCAAAACGATGAGAAGGCAAAATGTCATTCATGCTTCAACCGCTGCTGAGGCCAAAAAAAAGGCTGTTGATTATGCCGTTCGTGTCTATAAGCGCGAAGGCAAAATGATCAATGCCAATACAGTGGCCATGCAGGCTAAGGTTTATTACAACAATTGGGCGGAATCCACGGGCCATGCTACAACACGTAAACTAAAGCCCTTTATGAATATAGCCCAAAAAATGAATATTCGATGCGCCAACATTTCGGATATGGGAGGGCGTAAGAAAAAGCGAGGTAAAACCATGACACGCAAAAGAAACCAGGCCGCCAATGGTACCAAAAAGAAAGCCGCCAATGGTACCAAGAAGAAAGCCGCCAATGGCAAGAAAAAAACAACCGCAATGGTTAAGGCCAAAAACGGCACCAAGGCGGTGGCTGCCCGTAAGACCAATCCGAAAAAGAAAGCGGCCAAGCGCAAAACCAACGCTCTATTAGGCAAGCGAAAACGCAAGAGCAATCTGCGTAAAGCCAATGCAGATTCTACCCTGGCCATGTTTGGTAAGGTTCTTTTGGGGTCCGCCAAATATGCGGTGTTGGGTGTGGCTGGTTGGAGTTTGCCTGGAGTGTCTTTGGCCCTTGGTGAATCAACTTACAAGAAGATTAGCACCAACGCTACCTATCAGAAAGCCATTCCACCGATCAACAGTGGTATTGCTTTGTTGATTTCCGGGCTTTCCGGTTATTATGGCGGCAGGAGAATCAAAAGTCGCAAAAGCAGAGAGACCTTCAACGATATCGTTTCCCCCATGATCCTGGGAACGGGTGCTCGTTTTATGGTTGATCTGGCTCAGGCAATTCTGCCTTATGATACTGCTCCATCTACTGCTCCCTTTTTCTCCAAGACAACCTTGCGTACCATTATGGGTCTGCCGACGACCGAAATTGCAGGGGTTTCTGTTGCAGTACAGCCTCAGCTTTCTGTTGCAGTACAGCCTCAGCCTGGTCAGGCAGTTTTTGCGTCAGCCGCTGACAAAGCTGCATATGCCAAGAAGGTTGCGGAAAAGGAAGCGAAAGGTCCTGGTGAGGTAACGAGTTCGGCTACCTTGTTGTTACAGGGTGGAAATTTGCATCCTCATCCTACTATGGAAGTTGGTATCAAGTTCGGTCCCAAAAAGGTAGCTGCCTGGCAAGCTACCCAGCAGGTCTTTATGGATCCTGCGACGCAGGCAGACATGAAGACGGTTTCTGGTACTTATGTTGAGGCACCAGAAGGTTATGTGATTGCTGTAGAACCTGATATTGCTGATCCCACCACGGTTTATCCATTGGTAGATAAAAACGGTGTGGCCTGGATGATGTATGGCGATCGTGCCGAATTGATTACGTTGGGTCACGAAGCCGATACCATTATGATGGAAGGTTACGAGCAGTGGTCTCCACAAATGGGAACCTGGGATCCTGCTATGACCGACCAGATCCAGGGTTATGAGCAATGGTCACCACAGATGGGTGCCTTTGATGTTGGTTACCAAAAGCCGATGGGTGCCTTTGATGTTGGTTACCAAAAGCCGATGGGTGCCTTTGATGTTGGTTACCAGAAGCCGGGTGTTCAGGGCTACGAAAGTTGGTCACCTGACCTTGGCGATTTTGAGATAGGTTATCAGATGGGTGGAGATAATCCATTTGGCGACCCGTTTTGATCGGACATAATCCTCCGTTTTTAAGGAGGTTGTTGTAGTGATTGTTTAGCTGATTTGCCGTAAAATCGGTTAAAACAATCGTTTTTAGAAACTTTAACAAGGAGAAAAATCTCTCAACAAAGTATTTAACTGAGAATCAAACTGAAGTCGAGCCGCCAGTTTTGACGGTTTGTAACCAGGAATTTTCTCAAAAGAGAGAAACAAAAAGGAGAAAAGACATGCTTCCTACTGCACCATTCGTAAAACGAAAAGCCGTTGTCCCCCCAGACCAGGTACAGCGTTTTGGGCCAACTCAAACCTTGCATATGGTTCATTATGACACCCCTCTCTTCGGAACGGGTCAAGTTTTGCAGCCTGAAGAATTGCTGTTTATGGATCAGAACCGTTGCCGGTCTGAGTCTTTGTGCTCGCTGAAGCAGGCTGGTCAGTTTACCAACTGGAAACAGTTCGTGGTTTATGGCGTGGGGATGCAAGTATTTTTCACCCAGCTTCAACCTGTTCAAGGCAATGAAGCGACGGCGGAAGAGTGTTACGATCTTTTCGTGTACTATGCCCGTGTACAGATGCAGTATCAGGACTCGCTCAAGCAGATCCTGTGGATTGATCAGATTCCTGCTGGCGGTGGCGTTTATGGTTCCAGCAATACGGCGGGTGCTTTCCATCTTAGCAATGGTGAGCCCATTGCCAATGCCTTCTTCAAACTCAAAGAGCCTCTTGTTATCACACCACAGAAGACCTTCTCTTTGAATATGAAATGGGCCAGCACCCCGACCAACGTGACTCCTGCAACGGCAACACAAGAAGAGCCACTGACCCGCTTCAACAATGCGGTTCGCACACAGAAGTTGGTCCGAATCTACCTGCATGGAATCGAAGGCCGCGATATCTCCAACGGCTGATCCTTTGTTTGTATCTTCCGTCATATTTATGGCCGGAGATGTTGCGAAAACGGTTGGTCTTACGAGATATGGTTTTGTGTTCTGTTTTGGTTGATTGAAAAGGAGAAGGGGATAGAGATACTGGGATTACTTCTACTGCATGTCCGGACAAAACGGATCTCTGTCCTCTCTCCTTTTTGATTGATCAAATCCCTCCTAAAAAAAAAGAGGGATTGTTCCATTAAATAAATGTTTGTTTGAGGAGAGGCCCTGATGTGGCAAACAAAAAGAAGAATTCCTTATGGAGCCCTTGGACAAGGGGCAGAGATTCCGAATCCATCTGAAGCTCCTCCTGCCGGAATCGATCCTTACCAACAACAGCAAGAGCATATAATTTATTTACAACAATTGCTTGATCGGCAATCCTCGGAGGTTTTAGCTCTTCGAGAGGATATGGCCAATTTGTCGATGTTGATTGGTAAAGATGAGCGTGTACCAGAGCAATTTCATGCTGGTGTTGTGGCTTATCCCGATCGTTATCCGTTTCCGATGGTGTTAGATGTTGAATTGTTGACACAAGCGCAAGGTCGCTATGGCATAAGCAACGAGATTGTACAGGCGACACTAAAGGTTGATGTAGATAATCCTGTATTTTTGACAGAGGTTAGTTTTGATCTTTACAAGACAACTGACTATGAACAAAATGAAGGATTGGTCGGTATTTATCTTCCTTTAGGGTTTGTCAATAGCGATGGTTTATTTGATCAGGCCCTTGGTTTTGTTTATCAGGGTCGTGATTTTCGTTGGCGCATCCAGACAGATTCAGACGATCGGATTTGGCAAACGGGTTGGAGAGCGTCGGCCCAATTGAATTTCCAAGCAGGCATGGGATATAAGTTACCATTGGAATATGAGTTGCGTCGTAATGATGCATTAATCATACAAGCACAGCCGATTGCGGCAGCGTTACCCGAGGAAGATGCACAAGAATATGCACTGACTGCAAACCTGCACATCTACAAAATGATTCTCAAGCAGGAACGAGAAGGATAATCGCAAGGAAAATGCGGTATGGCGGGGTTGCATCATGCGTGTTGGTTGTGGGGTTCCAAAAGGATGGATCATTCCTTCTGTAGGTAAGAATCTTCCTACAATTGCTGTTTTTCGTTCTCCTCTTTTTTTCATTTCTAATTTCTTTGTCATTCAAAACAATCATTTTTTAAGGTATAAATTCGTTTGGTGAGTTAAAGTTATGAGTACAGATACAGATAAAAATCTAGAAATTCATGTTGTTACCAATCTAAAAGGTGGAGTTGGTAAAACAGCTATTGCGACAGTTCTGGTTAAATTTTTTGCACATCAAGGTGACAAAGTTTTGGTTATTGATACGACAGAACTTGGCCATCTTATTCATAATTTTACTGAGAAAAGTAAAGATTTTATTATTGACACTGTTACTGAATATAGTCCGAACATAGATTTGTTAGCTGTACCCGTGTCATTTAAACTTGAAAGACAGAAAATGATGTATCATTTTCTAGAAAGATTTGTGAACGACGATGAGCTTCGATATGATAAAATAGTTATAGATGGCTATCCAACAGAAGGATGTGTGCCAATATTAGGTCGATGTGATTATTGTTATATTCCAGTTAATGCGTTGGAGCCGGATGATTTTAGTTATCGTGCTTGGGAATCTATGTGCTCATTTTTTGGAAGAATGCAAGAAATACCATCTAATTTTTTTAAAGTGACAATTAATCTTATGCAAGGTCATGAGCAGAATGCAGCATTCGATATTCCGTTTTGTAAGTACGGCGACATTCCTATAAAATATGCTAAGAAAATTGTAGATATGGTGAGAAAAGAGAAGCAAGTTAGAGAAATTTGGAAAGATACCCGTTTAGAGAGTAAAATTGTGTCAGCTTTAGGTATGGAAGGATGTGGTGCCAGGGTCTTTCCATGCGATGATGGTAGTCTTTTAGTTCTTGGCATAGACGACAAAACAATTTCATTGATAGCTGAACGATTAGAAAATGGTGCGTCTATAGATGCGCGAGTTATTGAAAGATAGGTTTGAAGGATTTTTAACATGGCAAACTGGAAAAAATATATACCTTTGGTAGCGGCGGGTGGCGTAGTTGCTTATTTGTTATTGCGGAAAGAGGAAGAGCCCGAAGTAATCATTCCCAGGGCAACGTCAGCGGTAAAGGAACGGTTATATGCTATTGATCCAACAAGTGTACAAGCTCTTGTATATCAACATTCAGCAGAAGCGAAAAAGAGAACTTTAGCGGAGCCTTTGCCAGCAGGAGTTCTTCCATCTGAAGCTCCGACGATGAGTATAATGGCCAATTGGGATACCTTTTCGCGTTCTATAGAGCAAAAGAAAGAACGAGAGGCTAAGATCCGACAACAACAGGGGTTAACCATGTATGATGTGGTTGGCTCTGATCAGATTGATGGATCAGAAGTTTTGGAGTTGATCCAAGCAGGAAACAAGGCTGTTTTTACGATGCCAATGGGTTTGCCCAAATATCAATCTATTCCGCTTGATATTTTAGAACGAGAGTCTCCCTCAACTACTGGTCGAATGCATATTTACATCGATACGATGGAGAGTTTTCATTATTTTGCGAATCTTATTTACACCATTTTCTTAATGACTTATCCCAAGGGAAAGACCGAACAACAGATAAAAGAATATTTTGAAAGGCTGAAACCTATAATTCAATGGTTTCAATATCATAAATTTCACATTAAGCCTGGTGGTATTTTTCAGAAAATTGTTACAACACAGATGGATGATTGGATGTGTGTGGAAGATCCTCGTACTATCCAAACTTATTATACAAAATATGATGGTTACTATCCTGGATTAGGTTTTGTGTGGGATAAAGAAAATAAAGAATTTCTACATTGTCAAAGAGGTGATACCAAAGGATTGCCTCAAAGTATAGTTGATGCTAAGTATGAGATTTTGGTGACAGATGGTTTACAGTTGATGATCGAATATGGTGCAGTGAAGTTTGCCAATTTTGCTTTTGCTTCGGCAATGAATCCTCAGTTAGGTAGTCTGTTAGGGCAAAAAGTTGGTGATGCAGCTATGGCTGCGGTAAGTTTAGCTGCATTAGGAACGGCTGCGGCTGGATTATTAGGAACGGCTGCGGCAGCTTCGGCTGCGGGTCCGGTAGGTTGGATTGCAGCGGGAGCAGCTTTAATTGCGGCAGGTATTAATGCAGCATTTGTTTGGATAGGTATGAAGGAGCGTAATCGAGTTGTTCGGAAAGATGTAGCGGATCATGTTAACGTAGCGTTAAAGAATTATTTTAGACGTGGAACAATCAAGGAAACATTTTCTGGTTACCGTTTAAAATTGTTACTTCCACAGGGACCTCCTGGTAATGCGCCGTGGGAGGATTTAACAGATACATTGTGGCCCAATTATGTATTGGTTTCGTCATATTGGCCGAATGTTGCACCACAGTTGCCGTTTTATTATCTCAACATTGATTTCGATGTTGTTTGTACGGTGGAGGTTCCCTTGAATAAGCTTCTTATTCTTCGTCCAATTCAAGATGACAAAGGTTTAACATACGATTGGCAACAAAGAAGTTTTACTTTTGAAGCTGCGCAATCTTCGATTCATTGGGAGCCACAAGCAACAGAAGCGCCCAGGTTATAAAAAAAAGGAAGGTCAAATCTTCCATTCAGATACGGAGTTTTTATCACAATGCGTTTTATCAATCAAAACGATATAGTTACAGTGATTGGCGATGAGAATCGACCCACACAACCGGCACGTTTTCTGAATCCCTATGAGGATACTGAGACCGGAGAACAGGGCTGTTATGTCTATTTACTCAATGATGATGAAGTAGATCTGGTTGGTCCAGAGTTGATTGTGTTAGATGATGAGGATGACCGGTATGCCAATCCGGAGGAAGAAGAGTATCTGGAAGAGGAAGAGTATTGGCGACCAACGGGTGAGTACCGAGGAAGGGCGCGATATAAGAAGTCAGATTTTGGTCGGGCTATCGAAAAGGGGATGATTCCACCTGCAACGATGAGAGCGCTTTGTCAGACGCAAGATGTGCCACCGTATTATCGAAAGGCCAGAGGATGGGGCGAAGAGATTAAGCCACTCAGTGAGCGGGAAGATTTTCGACCCCAATCCGTTCGTTTCAAAATTGAGGATTGGCAGAGACCAGGTGAATCGATGACACGGACCCTCAATCGGATCCGTAAGTGGGCGAACAAGCATTGGCCAGAGGTTTGGGGCAAAATCCTTATCTCTGAAGAGAATTTAAGACCAACCAAGACGAAGCGTGCGCAGTATCTTACTTTCAGTCAATACGATGCGGATAAGTATTTCAAAAAAGGCACGCTTCGCACCAAACGTAGTTGGGCGAAAAAGGCGGCTGATGGTCGAGAGGTTCAGTTGGTTTGGGGTATTCCCAAGCGGGAGTTACCATTTGAACCAGATCCTACGGTATTTTCTCGTACAACCAATCCTTATGATGATGATGATATCTTCGATGAAATTATGAATCCTTATGATGGATTTGGTGGGTCTGGCTTTTCACATAAAAAAAAAAGCCAGGATTTTTTAGAAGATGAGTTAGCTTTTGGGGGTCGCCGTCCAAACGCCACCGGCACATTAATGTCTGGTGAGCAAGTCTATTACCAACCAATACCAGAGAGTGGAGCCAGCCAGTTAGAGGACATCCTTGGTCAGGATGTTGGTTATGCTGTGCCAGGTGGATACTATATTCAGCAGAATGGCCAGCAGATTCCGATTGGCAAGAGTCTGGATGATGCAATTAGAACGACGAAGGCGCATATCCTTGCTCGAAATCGAGAAGCCTTGTCTGGTGAGATTGGCAAGATGCTTGCCAGCCGTCCAGAGCTTTTTGATGAGGTCTACCAATCTGTTTATCTTGCAAAGCCTCCACAAAGAAAGACCATTCGTACTGTTAGAGAAGAGATTGCTCCCAAGAAGAGTGTCCAGGAAGTAATGCAGGATATCCTGCCTCAAGTTGTTCAACTTGAACTGGAGAAGTTGGGGTTGCCACATACGCAGGCGCAGATTCAGAAGGTGGTAAAGGATATTCTGAAAAAGGAGTATCCTCGGTTAGAGAAGGAGAGTGAGATGGAGGTTGAAGAACAGCTAGAAGAGAAGACAGAGGAACTGGCAGGAGAGCTAGGGTTGCCTCCAACGAGAAAAGCGCGTGCTAAGATTACTCCAAAGAAGCCAAAGAAGGCAGAGGCCCCACCAACGATTGAGGGTGAAAAAAGTCCGAGGGAGATGGCCGCGCCAGAGCGAAAAGATTATTTGATGGAGGTTATTGGGCTACCGGATTGGAATCCTCCTAAACCTGAAAAAATTGATAAGGATGCCTGGAATGCGGTAACCGATGAGCAGATGCAAGCAGCAGTGGATACAGTTGGCTTGGAAAATATTCCAGGTGAAGCAATTACCAGCTTTTTTGCAATAAAGAAAGATGCGAAGGTTGGACAGCTTAGAGAGATGTTGGCCAAGCATCTTTCTGGTGAGGAGCCTATTCAACGTTTTATTGAGGAAGAGCCCGAAGAGCCAGAAGAAAAGAAGGTAGAAGTTGAACAAGTGCGGAAAAAAGAGAAGGAAGCAATTGGTATTCCAGCGGGGATGCCTGCTGGATTTCCAGCCAGTCCATCGGATCCTACCTTGGAAGATTGGGTTCAATTTCATCGTAAATGGGGGAGCGTGAATTTCCGTAAGTATTTACAGGCTTGGGCAGATAC
>Ga0180438_10012376_pt1 | contig 10157 bp, 1 predicted proteins | sample SS_ome_12_FD_132455 | JGI IMG/M metagenome (GOLD analysis project Ga0180438, IMG submission 132455) | Hypersaline lake sediment archaeal communities from the Salton Sea, California, USA - SS_3_D_2 metaG | ecosystem: Environmental > Aquatic > Non-marine Saline and Alkaline > Hypersaline >...
AACATAAAGATATTTAAACTTCTGTATTTAGAACACAATTAAAGAACTTTAAACATCTAAGAACTACTTCTACTTCTGTATCTCATACTGTTTCCCACTATATCATCATCTGTAATTACATAAAAGGTAATACCAAAGATTGTACTGTCCCAAAGAACATAAAATGTATTAAGGATCTAGAGAAAAAAGGTGAGGTAACTATAACTTTCGATTCCATTCGTTTTTCGAACACGTATCTGGGAGAGAAACCCCAATACACGAACGTAGGCGGAACCATTTTGGGCGACAAGAAGGCTGGTCTTTGGGTTTGTGGGGTTACTGCTGTGACTTGGGAAGACAGGATTGTCAACTGGGAAGATCCCACAGCCAAATGCGATACAGAAGAGGAAAGGTGTAAATATACGTTTACTTTCTCTTACCACTTCAAAATGCAAACTGCCATATGGAACAAGGAACAGATGTGTAAAACAATTGAGTCATATGCTGATGTACCTTTAGTGGATATCTCTGGAAATGCAAAAGTGTGTCAATGTAACTGTTTTAAAAAAGTAAAGGTTAAACACGAAGAATTCCACTGTACTGGCTTTATAAATGATTTAACGGGTTTTACAAAAGAAGCATTCTGTAATGCTTTTTATATCGGATTGCACCTCGATAACTGCTGTAAAAAAGATGAAGACTGCACGAAGAACTTAACAGACTTAAAAGATAATCTAAATAGTGATATACTAACTTTTCTTTTCAGTGAAGAAGATTCCCCTTGTCCTTCTGAGGCCGATGATAAAGAAAGATTTGAAATATGTATAAGGCCTTGTTGAATAATCATGAGAAATTTATACAGCCACAAAATGTTTTCTCAAAAACTCAGTTTGGGTTTTGAGAACAAAAATAAGGTGAATTAAATGAAAATAACAAAAATTATAATTTTTTTGATTCTGGCGTTTATTTTAACTATTACTATTATTATTGCTCAGGATGATGAATGCAACGAATGCAAAAAAAATCCGGGTGAATGTTGTGATGAATATTCCGATATCTGCGAACCGCCACCGGGAAATGACCATGCCGATGATAATTTTACATTTAGTACTTTTCTTTCTGAATTTTCAACTAAAACGAATGGTATAGGTACTGTTTCAATTCTAAAAAAGGGATATTGGAAAACAGCAGAAAAACTATTTTACAATTTTAGTGATAATATCAATCTTATAGAAATATATGGGGCAATAGGACCCGATCTCGTCGTCATCCCTTCAGGGGCATTATTCGGGAAGGATAACGACACCACTCTAAAAATCATTTTTGAGGGATACGTTCGAGCGGGTGGAGTCATAATCGTCTTTTCTCAACAGGATTCGGGAGACTATGACGTGCTTCCAATTCCGGCGGGAGAATCTCTAAAAGCATATGGATGGAGGGGTGACCAGAGCTGCCTGAAGAACTCGGTTTACTTTGACTCGATACATCCGGTTTTGAGTTCTTCAGGTAGCCAACTCGTGGATGCCGGTGTCGATGGGTACTTTGCCGATTATCCGGCCAATACCACCATACTGCTTCAGCGGGTGACTAACCGCGAGCCGGCAATGATCATGTACCCCCATGGGAATGGATATGTGATCCTGACCTCCATGTTTAGCGACTGGTCCTATGCCCATTCGAGCGCGTCTGTAACCGAATTAAAAATCGTCAGGGACCTGGTAACATTCTGTAAAGACCCGAATTCGAATATACCGATGTTCGATTTATCCCAGCACCCGGCTCCTGCCATTAGCTTGCTTGTCAAGGCAAGAAATGACAGCGAAGAAACAGCAACCCGGATGGTTTTAAAAGTCCATACCCCGAACCGTGACCGGGCGCTCTACGAGATTGAGCAGAACATTTCGTTGGCAGCCGGTGCAGAGATGGAGGTTCCCGTCACTTTCACACTACCGGAAGTAACCAATTCGGAAATGGGAATTTTTCACACAGATTATGAGCTGTACAACCCGGAGGCAGAAACCCTTCAACCTTTTACGGAAAGTACCAAGGGACGGTTCGCGGTTTACGAAATCACCAGAACCTACACACCCTCCAGGAACTACAGCGTTTGGGTGACCGCCAAAAAAGATTTTTTCATGTGGAACGAACAGGCCGACCTGGAGCTGCATGTAAAAAACTATTCTGATAATCCTATCACCATGGACTGGTACTATGACTGGACCCATGTTGGCCATCATGTGCTGCCCCAAATAACCGTGCCTGCCGACAGCCGTGTCGATTATCCCGTAAAAGTCGATCTCCCCCAACGAACCGGCAGGTATTTGAGCAATTACATGGAGATGTTCTGGTTATGGCACCGGACAGGGGGGAATAACTATTACGATAGGTTTGGCAAAGGCATTCGCGTCAGTTACCCGCAGACACGGGATACCAAAGTGGTCATAAATCCCAACTGGGTAAAAGCCGGTGAGCCTATCACCTATACCATCAGTACCAGGAATGGAGACAGCACACCCCTGGAAGACGTGGAGGTCAAGGTCTTTCTCGAGAAGCGGCAGTGGCCGGACTATCAATTTACCCCCCTTGCCACCGTTTATAATAGCACCCATACCTTTGAAGCCGGGGAGACATTTTCCCATACAGGGACCTATATGCCTGCTGAACTACTGACATCCGGTATGTATCAATTACGCCTGGACGTCACTCGCCCCGACAACAGTAAACGTGAGGCGGCAACAAATTTCAGCGTGACCCGGAGTTATATCAGGGTGGATATAAAACCCATCCCTGGAGCCTCCACTACTAATAACCCAGGTATCGAAAAGTACCTGGAGGTGAATCAAACCTATCCCTTTGAAGTTATCCTCAATAATTTGACCACACGGTGGGGAAGGGGCGGTATAGATGTATACGACGCATCATGTACCCTGATTGTTAATGCCGAGACCGGTGAAGAGATATTTAAAAAGAAAATAGAACATATTCCTATCCCTAAGAGCGCAGGGAAAACCATTACCGAATACTTTACCTTTAATCCCCCGGTCCAGGGCAAATATTACTTAAGGGTCCTTTATGAAGATGAGACCGGCACCATACTCGATCACACCGCCGCTCAATTTTATGCCTTTAGAAACGATTTTGATATTACCACCACGAAGGCATCCTATAAGTTTGGCGAGCCCATCAGCGTGTCCGTGGCTGCACGGGGCAGCGGGAATTTCAAGCTGAAAGTCGATTGCAGCGAAGAAGTGTTTTCCGAAGAACGTTTGATCACACTCTCCCCGGAAAACAACAACACTGTTACCGAATATTTCGAGATCCCCACCACTTTTGCCAATAGTTGGGGCGGCCGGTCCATCATTACCGTTGAAATGGAAAATAGCGACCCCTCCTGCGGCGGGAGCAGCACGTTGTGCAAAATCGTCAAAGGGAAAATCGCTAAACGGGAGACGATTAAAGTGGAGGATTCCGGGGTCTTTGGTCAGTTAAACGCCCGGCTCGGTTCGCCCATTGATTTCGCTCTTAATGTCACTGCCGTCTCCGGTTTTATCGCTCCCATACCCGGCCAGTTGAAATTAAGCTGCACAAACCTGAACTTTGAGGATATAAAATCCGTAACCATCGATCCTGCGGGATATAATCCCTTCAACTACCAGGTGCCGGTTTCCGCAACCGTGAATGCCGGTACGTATTATATCCAGGCAGAGCTTACAGTGAATGAGCATACCCTTTTTTCAAGTCTCTACTCCATTGAAATCCCTGCGCCTGAAATAAAGTTCTCCACCGTACCGGCTGCCATCAACAGCGGCGATTCCATAACCCTTAAGTACCTGAATATCGGCGGCAAAGATGGAAATTTCGATATCACCGTTAAAATTTACGATGATAAAGGGTGTGCTGTTGTTAACCACAACCAGTTATCGTCTATCCCTGCCGGAGAAAACCTGGAGGTCCCGCTTACCATCCCTGACGGCTTAAAAGGCGGCCGATACAGCTTCTACAACACTGCCAAAGAGCATGAGGCAGCCAAGACCTCGACCAACTATTCCGGAATGAACATTACGGGTATATCGGTCGATTTAAATGCTTATACCTTAAAGGAAAAATATTTTAATAATGAGAATGTATCCGGGAAAGCAGAGATAACGGCTGGTGTGGGAGATATAAACAACGGCGTGGTGCGTGCGCGTATTATCCGTCACCTGGAATCCAGCGGAATAGAAGAAGAGAAACCCGGTGATTACGTCTCCTACAATATGATCGAAGAAGGCTTCAGCAGCAGTACCAAACTCTATCTTTCCACTGACAAAGGCCTGCTGGAGTACGACAAAGCAACAGGGAACATAAACCTACTATACAATTTTGAATACTATAATTGCCTGAACATCTACCAGACCGCAGAGGGCGAACTCTGGGTCGGGACAGCCGGCGGCGTATTCCGGCGTGACAGTACCGGTACCTGGCAGCAGTACACCTCATCCAACGGCCTGTTGGATAACTGGATATTTGATGTTATCGAAGCCGGCCTTTCAGGAACCCCGGCCGTCTGGGTTGCCAATGACGGTGGTATATCGGTTTTCTCCTCCGGCAATTGGACATCTTTTACTACCGTTGACGGTCTTCCGTCAAACCGGGTATTACGTTTAGCTAAAGATGAGACAGGAGCAGTATGGGTATCCACAACAGGAGGAGCAGCTAAGTACAATGGCACGGTTTTTGAAAGTATTTCCGCCCCCTTTGGAAATTCCAGCGTCTCCACTAACCTGACAAATACTTCCGACGGCAGCGTCTGGATGGTCTATTCCCATACTGTTTACCGGTACCGCGCCGGTGTGTGGGACACCTGGACCCGGGAAGAACTCTACCCGGATAATAACATTTATATTCGGCAGGTTGAAGCCATTGGGGAAAATGTGTGGATAAAGGCCGATTTCTGGGAAACCGGAACCAAGCACCAGGTACTGATCCGTTACGACGACGGTTTCACCACGTTCACCAACACCGAGGTCCAGGGTCTGACCGGGCTTGACTATTATGCCATTATACCGGGTAAAGGAGACGATGCTTATTTTACCTGTGAATTCGGTTTTATGGAATACAGCGGCGGAACCTGGTACGATAAAGAAATTACGGTCGATAACGAAAAATTGCCCGGTGAAATTCGTTCGATGAAGGTGGATTCTAACGGGACCATCTGGGCCGGCACCGATTACGGCCTCTCCAAACACGACGGCAGCAAATGGATCAATTACACCTCCACCCCTGGTAACCTTTTACTGTTTGAGGTCAACCACATGTCCACAGACACCTCGAACCGTATATACGGTTTCAACATTGACGGGGTGATAAAGGTCACCAATGGAGTGCTGGAAATGATAAATTTTACCGATGACCTCTATAACCTTGGATTTGGTAATTATCCCGATACAAAGATAGCCGTGGACAGCTCCGGTAAAGTGTGGCTGGGCCGCACCTATACCTTTTACCATGACGGTGAGTGGCACAAATATGAGGGGGTGCGGTATGTCAGTGCCATGGAGAACGACCTGGTGAACGGTATCTGGGTGGGTTCCTGGAACGATTACACCGAATTCCACCTCCAGCATATCAAGAACGATCTCACCCTTGATGATTATACCACTTCCAACTCCGATATCATCCCCCTGGAAAAAGATCGTCTTTATATGGACGGTTATGGGATTTTATGGATCAAGCATGATCCCGACAGTTGGGATGGGATAAGAAATCTCCAGTCCTTTGACGGTACCGATTGGATCAACTATACCGGGTATGAAGGATTCCCCCAATACGGGGTGATAGATTTTGTCAGGGACGGAAACGGGAACCTGATCGTGGTTGACCGTGACGGCAATCTCCATACCCTTGAGACCAACATATTTATCCCCGGTAAAGAGGATATCCATTACAACAACAGCCTGGTTTATAGTAACGGTCAATTGTACTATGCCGGAGGTGAGCCCATATACGTGGGCGGCGAGGTGGAATACGAATATCCCTGCAATTTTGTAACATTGGGCTCCAATGCCGGACTCATCGAAGAAGAGGCCTGGCGACACACCTACACTCTGAACCTCTCGTCCGGTGAGAGCACAGACCTTGATCTATTGACCGGTATGAACCTGTCGGCCGGTTCTTATGTACTAAAGACCACGCTTTTGTCATTGCTGGACCAGGAACTGGCCGGGAAAAACGATGCCTTTATCGTCAGGGAAAACGACATTTCCATCGCCGCATCCGGCGACAATGGGGGAAATCCCTATATCAAAGCCGATTCAACCGTTAATACTACCGTTGAAATCCTTAATAATACGCCGGACGATTACCCCACCCTTCGATACGTTTTTAAGAAACAATCCCCCTCGGGTACAGTTGTAACCGTGAGAGACCTGATGCTGAGTGTGGCGGCCGGTGGCAGTTATACTGATAACATAACCTTTAGTGAGAGCGAAACAGGTACCTGGCATTTGACAGCCGAAATATACGAAGAGAGCAGCGGTGGCGGTGAAGAACCCGGTTTAGGTGGAGAAGGCGAACAAGGCGGCGGAGGTCCCATGCTCCTTATGGAAGGTGAAGGTGACGAAAGCAGCGGTACTCTCCTCTCCCAATGCGAAATGATCCTCCAGGTGGCCGAACCTGTTGTTTCCATGGAAATCCTGTCACCCCCGTTTGTTGGCGATGATCCCTTTGATATAAAGGTAAAACTACTAAATGAAGGCAACATCGATGCCCAGTGCCACCTGACCGTTTCCGGTGGAACCACTGATATTGATGAAACCATTACATTAAAACCCTTAGAAGAGCGAATCTTTTCTCTCAGTGATACCATTGCAGCAGACAGAAATTACACCATTGCCTTAAGCGGCGACGTGGAAAAAATGGAAACCAAAACCGTTCAATACGGCTATGTTGAAAATTTTAATATCGATGTGCTGCCCTCATACCGGGAAGGTGCTGTTACCATCGGTTATCAAATATCCAATACCGGTGGTCTGCCTTTCCGTGATGATCTTCATTTTGAACTTTATACTGTTGGAAGTGCCGTTCCCCTTTACATTGTGGATAAAACCTACAACCTCTATCCCGTGGCGGAAGCCCTTACCGATGCCCTCGAATTCTCCCTGGTACCGGGCAATTACCGGTTGACTTTTCGGACAACCAAAAATCCCACGGACCAGGAAGCCCTTTTTGCCGTACAGCCCTCAGGAACCGGTGTTGTTACCTTTATTGGAAACACCCTTTACCCGCTGGGACTTAACGATGTCAAATACAGGGTTAGCAACATTGATACTGCTGCCGGAAGTATTCCCGTGATGGTTGTCGTTACTGATAGCCAGTCGCAGCCCATTTTCTCCGAAACCCGGTACTATTACCTCGAGTCTGGCGAAACCCGCGACGATGCCGTCTATTACGAATTCACCCAGAAAGGCAGTTATACGTTGAGTATTACCGGTTCTAAAGTGACCACCCCGATTCAAACCACGTTCCAGGTACTGAACCTGAACGAAGCCTCCGCAGAAATCACCGTGGAAAATCCTGAAAACAACCATATCCCCGTCCACTTAACCGTTACCAACAGCGGTATCAATACCTTTGCCGGTACCCTAGTAATGGAGGTGGACGGTGTCCATTACGAAGAGCCTGTGAATGTTGCCGGTGCATCATCCTTTACAGGCACGTTCGAGTTTGCAACCGCTTCCCTGGGTGCTGGTACCCGTGAATTTAATGCCGGTTTGTACGATACCGCCGGTAATGAAATATCCCAGGCCGCAGATAACATCGTTATCAGCGGTGCCGATATTGTGGAGAGCCAGGTACCGGAAAACCTGGAGATCAATGCCGGTGACTTTACCCCTGTGACCTTTAAGGTAAAAAATGAGGGACATGTAAGGGGAGAAGCCATTCTTAAAGTAACCGCCTTTGATACCCTGAATGATGAGCGTGACATCGCCCTGGAACCCGGAGAAGAAGTTGAGATCGAAGGCTTGGTCATCGATGCCGCCGCCGACCTGCCCACTGGTCATTATCCCTTTAACTATAGCCTGACCGGTGCCGGCGTTGAGAACGGGTTGAAAGCCGAAAATTTTAATTTTAAGGTAAATGGAATTTCATTGGATGTCGATGCCTCCTTTGCCAGCGATTATTACACTGTAGGGGAAACCGCTGAACTGACAATAAACGTAACGACTCAGTCGCCCAACGATGCTCCCTTAGAAGCAATGGTAAACTGGGGAGGATACAGTGAGAAGCAAATCTTTAATTTATCCACCGGAAACCAACAACTGGTATTTAACATACCTGTGGATGAATACCGTGAAGACAAGGTCTTTTACGGCATTTATTTTGAAGGTGGAAAAGGGATCCATCTCAATGACATCTACCTGAGGTTTGGCGGAGATACCTACATGGTTCTGGACAAGCAGCTCTACCAACCCGGTGATATTGTCCATGCCGTGTTTACCAGCACAGAGAGCGGTGAGTTAACCGCCACTTCATTTGACGAAACGCATACGGTTCCGGTTTCTTCTTCTGCTATGGTAGACTTTGCCGTACCTGAGACAACCCTGGGAGGCACCTATGGGGTTTCCTGGGCGTTTACCCCTTCGGACACCTCCCATGGACCGCTTTCAGGCAGCATTAATTTCGATGTCAGCGGCCTTGTAGTAAAAGTGGCTCATTCAGGGCTTGAAAAAGGGAAATATGGTCCTGGCGAAACCATAAAGGCCACCTATACCCTTGAATCCAACAGGGATGAGACCCTGGCACTGCGCTGCTGGACGACAACTCCTACCGGGGAATGGGAATACCTGGGTGAAAACAGTGTAACGGTTTCAGCAGAGAGGCATGTGAATGCTGTCTCATCCTATCCCTTTAACACCACAGAAGCTGGTACGCATACCCTGGTTTATGGTCTGTACAGGGAGGATCAATTGGTAGTTTCCGGCGGTATGGCTTTTGATGTGGGCGATGCGGTATTGATGGGAATAACCACGGATCATTTTGAGTATAAAGAAGGGAATGAACCGGTTCATGTAAAAGTCGATTACTTTGGTGAGGGGACTGCCCAAATGGAATTGTACCTGGATGAGGAGTTAGTGGATCAACGGAGCCTCACCATAAGCGGCGTGGGCAGTACTGAAATTTCCTTAAACAGCAGCAGCGTAAGCGGCGGTTCCCATTCTCTGAAAGTGGTATTGACAAAAGACGGTTTAACTTCCACATTAGTCACTGGCTTTATCTACGGCACCCACCTGCCGGATTTAACAGTTACGTTGATCGACACCGACAGTGACAGCTTAGATTATACCTATACAGTGGAAGTAACCAACAGCGGTAAAACCGCCTCCACCGCCACCTCCCTGGTGTTTACAGATAATGAGACACCAGTGGAAACCGTCTCGATTCCTGCATTGCAATCGGGGGAATCCCATGAAACAACCTTTAATTGGAGCGGCAGCGGCAAGGCTGGGCCCCATGAGTTTGTGTTTGAAGTGGACGATAACAATATTGTCAAGGAATTCTCCGAAGCCAACAACAGCCTCACCTTTACAGAAGAAGTTCCTGTGGTATTCTATACCCTGGAAGTCGATCCCGTCATCTGGCCGGCCAACAGTGATGTCACCATCATTACCCGGTTGATCAACAATCAAAATAGTGTCGCTCCAATGGTTCTTAACCTTTCCATCACCAATGAGAGCAGCGGTGAGGTGATATTTGAAAGAGCTCTAACCGAAGAATTGCCCGCCTTTGGCAGTAAAACCATCAGCGATATATTTAATACCGGTGTATACCCGGCCGGTGAATACACATTGAGCCAGATTCTGAGCAGCGACACTGTGGCCCTGGAAAAATCAATCTCCATTGTCATCGAAACCACCAAAGCCATCGATGCCACCCTGGCCATTCAACCTCAAACCATAACCGCCGATATCGACGCTGACGTGGAATTAACCATGACATTAACCAATGCCAGTAACGTTTCCCTTGAAGATGAAATCCTTTTGATCGAGGTGTTTAATAAAGGGAGCGAAGAAATTGTCACATCCGAAGAAATGGTTTTCTCCATTCCCCTGGCTGAACAAATCACAGAGACGAAGATAATGACCCTGAACCTGGTGGAAGGTAACTATGAAATTCGATTAAAATATCTTGAAGAACTC
>Ga0180438_10012377_pt1 | contig 10157 bp, 9 predicted proteins | sample SS_ome_12_FD_132455 | JGI IMG/M metagenome (GOLD analysis project Ga0180438, IMG submission 132455) | Hypersaline lake sediment archaeal communities from the Salton Sea, California, USA - SS_3_D_2 metaG | ecosystem: Environmental > Aquatic > Non-marine Saline and Alkaline > Hypersaline >...
ATCTGCGTCCCCAGCCTTGCTCGCAGGGGTAACCCAGAGTTTTGTCGGTCAACCAGGACTGGATTGACAAGATTGGCGGGATTTTCAGTAAAACTTATCCTGTAAATCCTGTTAATCCTGTCCCTATAGAGATTGAAGCCAGTCTTGGCATTAGGTGCAATGGCCCTAAATGTCAGAAGAAAAAGATTGACAATTCGCGCCTTGTGTGATATGATATTCTTATACGTGGCGGAGCGAAAAAGATAGCAAGTCACGGGTCACGCGTGACGGGTTCTTGGTTTCGTAGGGAGGATGTGGCGTGGGGTGCTGCCTTGGGTTGAACTCCCTAAATCCACCTGACGACTGACGCGCCAGCAGGGGCATGGCTGCCCCCTGTCCTGGCGCGTTTCTTTTTCGCCTGAGGCCCATCTCTGCCGGTCAATCAATGTGACCGTGAGCGCTGTGAACCCACAGCTCTTCAAACAGGTCATCCGGATTCTGTTCAAGTGGCTGAATCGAAGAAGCCAGCGGCGTAGTTACAACTGGCGGTGCTTCGACCCGCTACTCAAGCACTACAGGATAGAGCGACCACGGATTGTAGGGCGGCCCAAGGCGAGACAGTTTCAACTACTCTAGGCTGGATTGCGGAAGTGAGACTATCTGAAGAGCCCGGTGCGGGAGAACCGTGCGCCGGGATCTGCGCGAGGGCGATTGGGTGACTGGCCGTCCTACCGCGATGGCCGCCCTTTGCAGTTCCGTGCTAAATACGAATTGCAAAAATTGTGAATTCCCTGTAGAATTGAACCGAACAAATTTTCTATTTGTTCACGAGGGATAAAATCGTGGAAATCGTCGCCGTTACCGAGAAGTCTCCTTACTTGCAAGAAGTGGTAGAGTTGGGCCGTGCAAATGCTAATACTCTCGGGTTTCTGCCGAGAGGCGCTTTCATCAAGTATGCAGCTAACAACCAAATACTTGTTGCCCTGGATGAAAAGAGAACGCTTATAGGCTACTTGCTGTATGCAATCTCTTCTAAAGAGAGATTAGTCTATATAGTCCATCTTTGCGTGGAACGATCTCATCGAAGAAGGGGCATTGCCAGGGCACTTTTTAATAAGTTGAAATTTGACACTAAAGTTGCATTTCGTGGCATCAGGGTTCGTTGCCGACGTGATTATGAAGAAAGCGTGGTCTGGCCAAAGTTGGACTTTGTTCCAGTCCACGAGATGCCAGGGCGAAGTAAGCATGGAACCATGTTAACTGTGTGGTGGTTTGATCATGGACATCCAACCTTGTTTTCTTATGCCGACGAGCAACAGACTGCATCAGAGCTCAAGGTAGCTATTGACGCTAACGTGTTTTTCCAGTTGCAGGATTCTCCGAGATCCTCAAATGAGGAATCGCAATCGTTACTGGCTGATTGGTTACAAGAAAATGTGGAGTTGTGCGTTACGAATGAGATTTTGAACGAAATAGACCGGCATCCTGATAAGTTGGCGCGCAAGCAAGGGCGTGCATTTGCAAGCACCTTTACGATGCTTACCAGCACAGATGATCAATTTCAGCAAGTCAAAGAGGATTTGCGCGACTTCTTTCCCGAGCAAATGAGCCCCAGTGACGAGTCTGATCTCCGCCAGTTAGCGAGGTCAATTTCCGCTGGTGTACAGTTCTTCGTCACGCGCGATAGTGACCTGTTAGACAAAGAAGACCCCATGTATGATAATTTCGGGATACGTATAATTCGCCCGGCTGATTTGGTTATCAATCAGGATCAACTTATGAGAGAGACTGAATACCAACCTGCTCGGTTAGCAGGTTCTCAGATCAAAATAGAGAGAGTGCATCCAGGTCAAACTTCTTTTCTAGAGGATGCATTCCGTGCCCCCCAGGAAGAAACAAAAGCTGGATTTCGGCAAAAGCTGCATCTCTGTTTAGCCAATCCGCGCATTTTCGAGACAAACATTGTGCGAAGCGTGGAACATCTATTGGCCTTGATAGTGCATGGTCGTCAGAGTCAACAAGAGTTGGAGATTCCGATCCTCCGAGTTGTGCGAGATCCTCTTTCCGCAACATTGGCAAGGCACTTGGTTCTTCACTCCGTCTTGGTTTCATCCGGTGAAGAACGAGTAGTGAACAAGATCACTGACCCGTACCTATCTAACGATGTCGTTGACGCGCTTCGAGAAATGGGGTTTGTCTTCACTGGCGACTTCTGGATTAAGGCGAATCTACCTGTTGTAGAAATAGTTGAGGGGGTGGTTTCAAGATTGTCATCTCTAAGTATTGATTTCCCTCAGGTAAGTCAATACTTCAAACAGATAGCTGATGCCCTCACAATGGCTTACGCGGTTGGCAACGTTCAGACAATGTTGCAGATTGAGCGATCTCTATGGCCTGCAAAACTCGCGGATATAGACATACCTACATTTGCTGTACCTATTAGACCTGAGTGGGCTATGCACCTATTTGACCCGCATATTGCCAGTCAAGACCTCTTTGGGGGAGAACCAAGTCTCATCTTCAATGTTGAAAATGTCTACTATCGTTCGAGTCGTCCAAAAGTTCTTGCTGCACCAGCTCGGATTTTATGGTATGTCAGTAGAGGCAGAGGTAAGTATCAGGGGACAATGGCAATTCGAGCGACTTCCTATCTTGATGAAGTTGTTATTGGCGCGCCGAAGCCTCTGTTTTCGCAATTCCGACGTCTGGGCGTTTACAGGTGGGAGGATGTTTTCAGCGTTGCCAGAGGTAGAATTGACCGGGAGATTATGGCCTTCCGGTTCAGCAATACCGAGGTGTTCAGTAATCCGATCACCAGGAATGAACTGCAAGAGATCTGGAGGGAAGAAGTGGGCGGGAGGTTTCATATCCAAGCACCTATTGCTGTTCCGAAAGAGCGATTTTTCCGCATCTACAAATTAGGATTGGGAATTCAATAGAGAGGTGATGCTATGCCACAAGCAAACGCGATCTTTCTTTCGATTCGCCCTCAATATGTTAGCAAGATATTTGGAGGTACGAAGACCGTGGAACTGCGTCGTGTTCGCCCAAAGTATATAGCGAAGGGGGCGCTAGTCTTGATTTATGTGCCATCACCTGTCCAATCGCTGGTGGGCGCCTTCAAGGTAGACCGAGCTATCGAAATGCCTCTAAAGGAACTCTGGGAAGCTGTACATGACAGATCTGGTGTTACGCGAGAGGAATTTGATGCCTACTATGAAGGAACATCTACAGGGGTTGCCATTTTCTTTAGCGAAGTCTGGAATCTACCCGAGCCAATAGAGCTTAGGGACTTGAAAGAGAGTGTTGGGTTTCAACCTCCGCAGGGATTCCGCTATGTGACCCCAAGCGAATTGGCATCACCTCAGCTTGCTGAGTTAGTAGAAGATACAGAGACTGCAATTCAGAGTTCTTTTCTAACGCAGAAGAATTGATGTAAGGCTTTGTGTTTACAGAGCATTTTTCTGATGGTGGCGGCCTAACCGCTCGCTGAACCCGACCTGCTAATCGAGTGTCTTTTTGAGGTTTGTTTTCGCTTTTGCAGCGTTTCGTGTTACGGGTGGTGCCACTGCGAAACCCGCAGTCGGGTTAGCTCAGGTCCGTTAGCGTAGAACGCTTCGCGTCCTGCGTGTCAATCTGCGAGCGACCAGGAGTTAAGACAAAGCCCCCTCCCAGGTCGAGCAAGGTGAGCCTGTCTCCTCCCCGAATGTGGTATCGCTCGCGCAAGGACTTGGGCAGCGTGACGGTGCCTCGTTTAGCGACCCGTACCCTCAGAACGTTCTCCATTCGAGTTCTCCTTGTGTAATTCCGAGAAACTGATTATCTGCTTCGCAAGTAACTGCTCAGGCAAGTCGAGCTTTCTCGATTTGCCAAAATCGTACAAATGAGCGACAATAGTGCCATGACCCGATTTGTGATGCCGTCCCGCAAAGAGATACACAAGGCCTATCTGCAAGGCGAAGAAGCGGTCGTCGCGTTGTTTGAACGGACGCTCGCTCAACTGGCCGCGCGGGTAACGGCGTTGGAGGAACAGCAGGCCAAGAATAGCCGCAACAGTAGCAAGCCCCCCTCCAGTGATGGGCTGAAAAAGCCTGTTCCACGCAGTCTGCGCAAGCCCAGCGGCAAAAAGAGCGGTGGTCAGCCTGGCCACACAGGGCATACCTGAAGGCAGTCGAGCGCCCGCAGCACACGGAGGTCCACCGGATCGAGCAGTGCGCGCACTGTCAGGCCTCGCTCGAAGCACTGCAGATGGCCCTGGATGGTGCACCTTTCTACCCATCTTTCCTTCAACCTCGCGCTGCCCCGTCAGACTGAGCAGTTACAATTGCTGTATGATATGGAAAGAGTGTGGTAGGAATGCTTATTGAACGAACTGATCTGCGCAATATTGCCATTGTTGCGCATGTAAATCATGGCAAAACGACATTGGTCGATGGTCTGCTCAAGCAGGCACATGTTTTCCGTAGCAACCAGCAGGTGGCTGAACGTGTGCTGGATTCTAACGATCTAGAACGAGAGCGTGGAATCACCATCCTGGCAAAGAACACGGCTATCAGTATCTACGATGCAGAAACGGACCAGCAGGTCAAGATCAACATCGTGGACACCCCAGGACATGCGGATTTTGGTGGTGAGGTGGAGCGGGTTCTTAATATGGTGGATGGGGTCCTACTATTGGTAGATGCGGCCGAAGGGCCCAAGACCCAAACCCGCTTTGTGCTCAAGAAAGCGTTGGAACTAGGTCATCGCGCCATTGTGGTGATCAACAAGGTGGACCGCAAAAACGCTGATCTAGATCGGGTGCTCAACGACACTTTTGATCTGTTCATCGAGTTAGGGGCCACCGACGCACAAGCGGACTTTAGTGTGGTGTACACAGCTGCTACCACAGGCCAGGCTGGCATAACGCCCAAACTCGGTCCCGACTTGAAGCCGCTTTTTGACACCATATTGCGGAAAATTCCGTACCCAATAGTGGAAGTGGATGCCCCGTTGCAGCTTTTGGTGACCGCGCTGGATTATGATAACTATCGTGGCCTCACTGCCATCGGCCGGGTTTTTGCCGGCCGCATTACAGCCGGCCAGCCCATTGCTCGCCTCACGCTTAACGGTGAACAACTTTTTGAAAGCGCCCGTTACCTTTATGTGCACGAGGGGCTAGAACGAGTCGCTGTTCCGGCAGTCGAGGCGGGCGAGATTGTGGCCATTGCCGGATTGGAGGAAATCGCTATTGGGGAAACGCTTGCTGACCCGGAACGCCCCGTTGCCCTGCCAGCCATCAAGGTAGAAAAACCTACTGTGCGGATGAGTTTTGGGGTAAACACTTCGCCTTTTGCCGGTCGGGAGGGTCGCTGGGGCACCTCGCGTAAGCTCCGCGAGCGTCTTGATGACGAGCTCCAGCACAACGTCGCCCTGCGAGTGGAAGAAACAGGCCAAGCCGATACGTTTGTTGTTTCGGGCCGAGGTGAACTACACCTGGCTATTCTGATTGAGACTATGCGTCGCGAGGGCTACGAGTTTCAGGTTTCTAGTCCTAAGGTCATCTTGCTGCAAGATGAGGATGGTCAGACCTTAGAACCCTATGAAGAAGTCCATATCCAGACCCCCCCCGATACAGTGGGTGCGGTGGTGGAGATGCTAGGCAAGCGGCATGGCGAGATGATCAACATGATAGACGCACCCGACGGCAGCGTTCTGATAACCTATCACGTGCCTACCCGGGGGTTATTGGGCTTCCGCTATCAATTTCTGACTGCCACTCGCGGCATGGGCATTATGAATATCCTCTTTTATCAGTATGGCCCCATGGCCGGGCAAATCAATTTTCGGTCGCACGGCTCATTGGTCGCCTGGGAAGCTGGTGTCGCTACTACCTTTGGCTTGAAAAACGCAGAGGAACGAGGTAGCCTGTTCATTAGTCCGGGGACAGATGTTTATGAGGGGATGGTGATTGGCAAGCACCCGCGGCCGGGCGATCTGGATGTAAATGTTTGCAAGGCCAAACACCTCACCAACATGCGTAGCTCGATTCGAGATATAGATATCCGGCTAACCACGCCCCAAGAGATGAGCCTGGATAGGTGCATTGAATATCTAAGTGATGATGAGCTCTTGGAAGTGACTCCTGAGAGTTTGCGCATCCGCAAGCGTATTTTGGACAAACACAAACGCCGCCGGCACCCTAAACAGGCCAAAGAAGAACTGGACTAAACCCCGACACTGGACGGGTTGCGCAATTCTTAGGTTAGCCACAGCATTGGCTTTGTGTTCTATGAACCAAACACGGGGGATTTCCATTCCATTTGAAAGGTGCGTGGATTTGACTTTGAGAAACCTTCTCTTGATACTTGAAAGGATCCTACAACGCTGATTCCGAAAGCCAGTGACTATAATTGACCCCAAAAACTGGGTAGTCCGCCTAGGGGGACTACCCGGGATTTTCATTGAAACCCATCCTGTAAATCCTGTTAATCCTGTCCATATAAAGATTGAAGCCGGTTTTAGCGTTTGATGCAATTACCCCAAATATCAGAAGAAAAAGATTGACAGTTCGCGCCTTGTGTGATATATTCTTACACGTGGCGGAGCGCAAAGATAGCAGGTAACGGGCTCTTGGTTTCGTAGGGAGGATGTGGCGTGGGGCGCTGCCTTGGGTTGAACTCCCCAAATCCACCTGACGACTGACGCGCCAGCAGGGGCATTGCTGTCTCCTGTCCTGGCGCGTCTTTTGTTTGGACGGAGAACCCTCTCGGCCGGTCAATCCAGCGGGCTGCGAACGGCCATCAGGCCTCGATTGAAAGGTGCAGCATGGGTTTTGCAATCGAAACAAGTGGGTTGTCAAAGTCCTTCGGCCAAGTGCGTGCCATTGACTCGGTAAACTTGCGGGTAAAGCCGGGGGAGATCTATGGCTTCCTCGGCCTGAACGGCGCGGGTAAGACAACAACCATCCGCGCCTTATTGGGCATGATCCGTCCGAGTATGGGGTCGGTCAAGGTGCTGGGGCAGGCTGTCGGGCCACATGGACGCGGGCCATGGCGGCATGTTGGCCATCTGGTCGAGATGCCCGCCGCCTATCCAGAACTGACCGTCAGGGAAAACCTGGAGATCGCCCGGCGACTGCAAAGGATTTCGGATAGGGACGCCACGTCCCGCGTCATCGAGCGCCTGGGGCTCACCTCCTATGTGGATCGAAAAGCGGGCGTGCTTTCGACGGGCAATCTCCAGCGCCTGGGACTTGCGCGCGCCTTGTTGCACGAGGCCGAGTTGCTCATCCTCGACGAACCCGCCAACGGGCTCGACCCGGCGGGCGTGGTTGAGATCCGTGAACTCCTGGCGAGTCTCGCCCACGAGAAAGGCGTGACCGTGTTCATGTCGAGCCACATCCTTACGGAGGTGGACCGCCTCGCCACGCGCATCGGCATCATCCACAAAGGTCGTTTAATCGAAGAACTCGATGCACAGCAATTGGAAGAATTACGGTCACAGCGATTAGAAATCAAAGTGCGCAATCTTCAAGCCGCGCAAAGCGCCCTTGCCCAAGCCGGCTTTGCTGTGAAAGTGAAAGCAGGCAAAAGCACGATTATCTTGAACGAAGCGCGCGCCATCGACGCGCCGGATAAAGTGGCAACCATTCTTGTCAACGCGGGAACACCTCCAATCAGGCTGGCTGTGGAACAGGAGGAGATCGAAGCTTATTTCCTGCGACTGACGGGAGAAAAAGAATGAACGCTTTTCTTTCCGCTTTTTGGGCCGAGGCGCTCAAAGCGCGCCGCTCCAAAGTGTCTTGGCTGACGACCGCCGCATTCTCGATCTTGCCTCTCATCGGCGGACTATTTATGATTATCTTGAAAGATCCCGAGGGTGCACGCGCGATGGGACTGATCAGCGTAAAATCACAACTAACCGCGGGAGTGGCCGATTGGCCAACCTATTTCGAAGTGCTTTTGCAGTCAACGGCTATGGGCGGAACAATACTGTTTGCGTTTATTGCAGCGTGGGTCTTTGGACGTGAGTTCTCCGATCACACCGCAAAAGAATTACTGGCCCTGCCCACCCCGCGCCGGGTTATCGTCGGCGCAAAGTTTGTATTGACTGCGCTGTGGATACTGGGACTCACCCTCATGATCTTTGTGATTGGGCTTGGTGTTGGAACGGCCGTGGATATTCCAGGCTGGTCTCTTGAAGTGGCATACACATCCTTCTGGTCCCTGATGACCATCGCTCTCCTGAACTTTATGCTCATGCCGTTTGTCGCTTTGTTTGCCAGCGTGGGACGTGGCTACCTACCTCCGCTTGGTTGGGCCTTTTTCTCGTTCGTCCTTGCCCAAATCGTAAGCCTGCTGGGTTGGGGCGATTGGCTTCCGTGGTCCGTGCCCGTGCTGCTGAGTGGGATGTTTGGGCCGCGCGGCGTCGAGCAGATTGGAATGCACAGCTATATTTTGGCGTTGCTGGCTTTCATCGCCGGGTTTGCGGCAACATTTGCGTGGTGGCGGAGTGCAGATCAGGCGCGATAGCTATTTGACGCTATCGCTGGCCAACCAAGTCCAGGTTTGGCGGTGGCCAAGGCCGGCAGATAGTCTTTGAAGATGCGGAAGCCGCCCAAGTGCCGGCGGCTTATGTGGCACCGACATCTATCAGACCGCCTGGCCGGATAGCGGCACGGCCGGGGTCGAGTTCAACGAACTGGTGACCGGCCTGTCGGAGGACACCGCCTACCACTGGCGGGCGCGACTGCGCTATCACCCCGTCACCACGCCGTTCCAGCCATACAGCCGCTGGGTGACCATGCCCTGGAACGGCTGGAACGAGCAGGATTTACGCGTGCAAACCGACCCCACCCCGAAAGGCGGCGTCAAGGTTTTCCTGCCACTTGTCCTGCGCAACTATGATGGCGGTTGAGGGTGACGAAGGATTGCCTGAGCAGGTTGGATCAAATAGGCGATATATCTGCTTGCCGTTAGAGGCTGTTATGCACTTTTTGGGCTGAGTGTGGTATACTCGGGGCATGATGCGAAAAAGCTATCCGAGTGACGTATCCGACGATGAGTGGGCGTTTGTGGCGCCCTATCTGACCCTGATGAGAGAAGACGCCCCGCAGCGGGAGCACTCTTTGCGTGAGGTGTTCAACGGCCTGCGCTACATCATACGCACGAGCATGCAGTGGCGCATGATGCCCACCGACCTGCCGCCGTGGCATACGGTGTATCAGCAGACGCAGCGCTGGCTGAAGGCTGGTGTGTTCGAGGACATGGTTCGCGACCTGCGTATACTGATGCGCGAGATCAATGACCGGGTGCCACGCAAGGGTTCGAAGGTGCACCTGGCCGTCGATACCCTGGGGCAGTTGCTGGCGGTCCTGGTCACCCCAGCCAATGAGCAAGACCGGGCGCAAGTTGGCAAGCTGGCTAGACAGATCCAGGAGGCGACTGGAGACTCGGTCGAAGTTGCATTCGTGGACCAGGGCTACACAGGCGATCAGCCTGCCGCTGACGCTCAAACGCATGGTATCCGCCTGGGAGTTGTCAAGCTGCCCACGGCCAAGCGCGGCTTTGTGCTGCTGCCTCGCCGCTGGGTAGTCGAACGCAGCTTTGCTTGGATGGCGCGCTTCCGCCGCCTGGCGCGCGACTACGAACGCTTGGCGGAGACGCTGGTCGGGCTGCATTTTGTAGCCTTTGCCATGCTGATGGCGCATCGGTTCGTGACTTTCATGGTCCAAAGTACATAACACGCTCTAGTCGTACGCAGCTATCAAGCTCAGCACGAGCGGGTAGTTTCCCCAGCCAGGAGGGGGCTGCCCAAGTTATGATTGTGCCATATGGCACAACTATAGGGCGTGGGAGCGGGCGCCCGCTCCCACGCCATTCCCGAACCACGCGTGAGAGCCCTTTGGCTTTGCTAAAGACTGGTCAAAAAGGAGCAGCGATGAAAAGCGAAAATGTGATGCCTACAACATACTTGTTGATCGCCATCGTTATGATGGTTGCCCTCCATTTTTCGTTTCCTGTGGCAAGAATCATTCCCCCCTGGTGGAACCTTCTCGGCATTATCCCACTTGCATTGGGCGTGATCATCAACCTGATTGCGGATCGAGCCTTTCATAAAGCCGATACGACGGTCAAACCATTCAAAGCGTCAATCGCTCTAATCACAGAAGGAGTATTTCGGATGAGTAGAAACCC
>Ga0180438_10012378_pt1 | contig 10155 bp, 11 predicted proteins | sample SS_ome_12_FD_132455 | JGI IMG/M metagenome (GOLD analysis project Ga0180438, IMG submission 132455) | Hypersaline lake sediment archaeal communities from the Salton Sea, California, USA - SS_3_D_2 metaG | ecosystem: Environmental > Aquatic > Non-marine Saline and Alkaline > Hypersaline >...
CAAATCCGTACTCAAAGAACTCGAACACGATGAACAATTTGCTGCGCAAGTTGCCCCTCATAGCCCCATCTACATTCCGTTACTGAATTCTTCAGCAAGGCACTCTCTGGGGAAAGTACATCCTGACACTTCACCAGCCTTAAAGATCCTTCTCGATGAAGGCTTTAAGAATGAAGGCAAGGTCGATATCTTCGATGGTGGTCCGCGGGTCCTTGCTGTCGTCGATAGAATTCGCACCGTCAAAGAGCACCGTCAAGCAATTGTATCGAAGATCATTGCGGGAAAAAATCATTCAACAATCGTTGCCAGTAAACAACAATGTTTCCGCGCCTGCTACAGCAATGTTGTTACCTTCGATGATGGCACTGTCGGCATCCCTCATTGTACTGCTGAGGCACTACATATCAATGAAGGTGACATCATTTACTATGTATCATCTAAAAGAAAACAATGATGACCAACGATATCACTTCGACAAACCCTGTTGACGGCACCATACTATGGCAAGGCAAAGCTACTACTACCGCAGAGATTGATGCTACCGTCAAAAGAGCCCGCGTTGCCTTCAAGCCGTGGGCATTGACGGCACTAGCCCAACGAATTGTTCTCCTCGAAGCCTTTGCCAAAGCGCTGCAGCATCATCAAGAAAAACTAGCTCTCACCATCTCCCAGGAGGTAGGTAAACCACTATGGGAGTCTCGCACCGAAGTCGCTGCCATGATCGCCAAGGTCGCTATCTCCATTGACGCCTACAATGAACGTTGCAAAGAAACGCACACAGAAATGACAGCAACACGACACAAGCCTCACGGCGTGGTGGCAGTTCTCGGCCCTTTTAACTTCCCAGGGCATCTTCCTAATGGCCATATCGTCCCGGCACTGCTGGCCGGCAACACCGTCGTCTTCAAGCCTAGTGAATATGCTCCTTATGTGACAGAAATTATGATGCAATGCTGGAAGGAGGTAAATCTGCCTCCGGGAACTCTTAATGTAATCCATGGTGATGCTTCTGTCGGTAAAACCCTCGCCCACCATCCAGATATCGATGGACTCTTCTTTACCGGTAGCTTCAAAGCAGGCTTGCAGCTGTCAAAGTACTTCGGTGGACATCCAGAGAAGATTCTAGCCCTGGAAATGGGTGGCAACAATCCCCTCGTCATTTGGGATGTCAAAAACCTTAAAGCAGCCGCCTACATCACTATACAGTCGGCATATCTCTCTGCAGGACAACGATGCTCCTGCGCACGACGCCTCATCATCCGCGATGATGCTACTGGCGATGTCTTTCTCAACACCCTCACCGCCATGATTAGCGAGATTGTCATTGGTCCTTACTCTTCTACTCCAGAGCCCTTCATGGGACCTGTCATCAACATTGCCGCTGCTGAACACCTGATGGCAATGCAACAACGCCTTAGCAACGAGGGCGCCAAAATCCTCATCCCCATGAAGCAAGACGGCGCCTTCGTCACACCAGCCCTCCTCGACGTCACTAATATCACAAACAAGCTTGATGAGGAATGTTTCGGCCCCTTGTTGCAGATAACTCGTGTAAGTGATTTCGATGAAGCCATTGCCATGGCCAACGACACCGCCTACGGCCTATCAGCAGGGCTCTTGAGTGACTCGCACCAACAATACGAAGACTTCTATCATCGCGTCAATGCCGGCATTATCAACTGGAACACACCTTTGACGGGTGCGCGCAGTGCTGCTCCCTTCGGCGGTATAGGTCGCAGTGGCAACCATCGTCCTAGCGCCTATTATGCTGCTGACTATTGCAGCTATCCTATTGCATCGATGGAATGCTCAACATTAACGTTACCGGAAGCTCCTACCCCAGGACTATCGCACCATGCCTGCTGAAGAAATCAATGTTGACAACTTGGTAGGGACGACACACCATCATGGAGGCTTGTCATATGGCAACCTCGCTTCCATGGAACACAAACATGCTGTTGCTAATCCCAAAGCTGCTGCACTAGAAAGCCTCGGGAAGATGAAACTCCTCGCTGACCTCGGATGCAAACAAGTGGTCTTACCTCCTCAAAAGCGCCCCGATATTGCAGGATTACGTGCCCTAGGATATACCGGCAGTGATAAAGACATCCTCGAAAAAGTCTACCATGATGCTCCCGAAATACTCGCAGCCTATTGTTCTTCATCGGCGATGTGGACCGCTAACGCTGCCACTATCTCTCCTTCCAGTGATACTGCCGATGGTCGTGTGCATATTACCCCTGCTAATCTTGTTAGCAAGCATCATCGTTCTTTAGAAACAATTCACACGGCACGAATATTACGGTCCATCTTCAATGACGAACGCTTCTTCGTGCACCATCATCCTCTACATAGCTCTCTGGCCCTTGCTGACGAAGGTGCAGCGAACCATTGCCGCTTCGCCTCCAAGCACGGCAGCCCCGGAGTGGAGTTGTTCGTTTATGGATGCAACGCCTTTAAGACGAAGTGTCGTCCTCAACAATACCCTACTCGTCAGACACTACAAGCATCTCAAGCCGTTGCCCGTCTCCATCAGCTGCAACCTCAACACGTCGTTTTTGCTCAACAAAATCCGGATGCGATTGATGCAGGAGTTTTCCACAACGATGTCATCAGCGTCAACAACGAAGCTGTCTTTTTGTTTCACGAACTTGCCTTTGTCGACACTCCTCGTATCATTGCTCAGCTAAGAAGCACCCTCGCCGCTACCTGCCAAGCAGACCTCATCGCCATTGAAATCTCTCAAGAACAGCTGTCACTCCAAAATGCCGTGGCCTCCTATCTCTTCAATGCGCAAATAGTCACAACTTCCGAGGGCTCAATGACCCTCATTGCTCCCAAAGAGTGTCAGCATCTTGCCTGCCTCAAAGATATCCTCGCCGACAAGACGAATCCTATCAATGATCTTCGCTATGTTGAACTCAAACACAGTATGCGCAACGGCGGTGGTCCTGCCTGCCTTCGATTACGCATTGTCCTTACTGCAGAAGAACAACAATCCCTTAATCCACATATTTTTTTGAACGACATTCTTTATAATGATCTCACTGCTTGGATTGAAAAACATTACCGTGACAGACTGACGCTCAAAGATTTAACAGACCCTTTGCTACTCACAGAAACTTATAACGCTCTCGATGAGTTGACCGCCATCCTCCACATCGAGCAATGATGACGGAAAATTTCCCTTCTCAATAACTAGAATAATGCCTAGGATAGAACTCTTTAGTTATTTTTTTCATAAGGGAGATGTTAAGTTATGGCCATCGCAATATTACAACATATCAACAGTTTTGGAAACCAATTTAGATGTTGTTTGGACAGGACCATCAACCAGCCTGTTCAAGCACAATGGACTTTTTTTACCCAGACCTTCAGCCATCCTAAAGTTGTTGGAACGATAGCACCATCTTTTAGATTTGCCGCTCGTAAGATGATTAGAAAGGTCTCCGAGGATCCTAACAAAAACCGTTGGATCCTAGAGGTTGGTGCAGGTACAGGTGCCATTACCAAACATCTCATTAAAGAATTAAAAGAAGGTGATCACCTAGATGTCGTAGAATGTCTTCCTGAGATGACGAAAATCTTAGCCAAAGTGATTGAGCAATCAGGCAAGAGCCAGCAAGTGACCCTCCATGAAATGCCCATCCAGAACTTCAAAGTCAACAAACGTAAATACGACTATATTGTCTCAACTTTACCCCTGAACACGTTCTCACCAGACCAAGTGCAAAACTTCTATCGTCAGGTCGATCAACAACTGCTAGTAAAGAACGGCTGCCTATCGTACATAGAATTGATGGGACTCCCCACCATTCGCTTAGTTTCCCAGAAGATTTTCAGTCTCTACAACGCCGAACCTTATCGCCGATTCCGCTTTATCATGGATACAAAGCAAGATTATCTCATAGGGAAAACCGTCGAACAAGACATTGTACTCGTTAACTTCCCACCGGCACGCGTCACACACGTCCAAAAAACATAATGGAGTATTTTGTCAAACATTCAAGCCATCACAGTGCGAGCATCGAAGATATGTTGTGGTTGAAGCCACCCGCATAAATGATCCAAGCCTTGGCCTTTGAGGACAATAAAGCTGACCTCTTTGAGGGAAGCAAGAAGATCGACAACAAGAGCGTCAGGTGAAGCATCGGCGACATAGACACCAACAGCACTTTGCTGATACAGGCGTTGAATGTGCCGGAAGGCCTCGACATCAAAGCCATCACCCGTATCCACCACCACCAACGAGCAAATCTTTCCTTTCAAAGACTCCTGCAAAGCGAAGTGATGTTCCTCGTCAAAGACTTTATTGGTATGATGGCGTAAAGCCAGCTCCGACAAAGTGATACGCGCACAACCCAAACGTTCGATGGCAATGCCCGCCGCTACATTCGACAACTCTATAGCTTCAATCATCCCAAAGCCATTAGCCAACGCTGCAGTCAACATCGCTAACACCGTATCCCCAGCTCCAGTGCCATCTTTGACTTCCCTAGCAACAACAGGAAAATCACGACGCTCAAAGCCCCCATCAGAAAACAACGAGATACCAGCTTCAGATCTGGTAATCATCAGCCATTCGACAACAGTTTTACTCATAATGGCCTTAGCGACATCATCGATGGAAGCATCCGTCTCCAAGCCCGCAGCTAGCATCGCTTCGGCATTGTTAGGCTTCAAAACATGGACTCCCGAATACTTCGCAAAATCCACACCCTTAGGATCAGCGATGACAGGCAAAGAACGACGCCGTGCCGCCTCAATGACACGCTGTAATAACGTCGTTGATAAAGTCCCTTTCGCATAATCTGAAATAGCCACAATGTCAATTCTATCCATCAATAAAGGTAAAGCATCAATCACCGACTCTTCAACTTCCACAGCCATCGGAGTAACCACTTCACGGTCAACACGCACAATCTGCTGGTGACCCGCAATAATTCGGTTCTTCACTGGCGTGGGCCAATCTTCTTGTTCAACGATGCCAGAAACATCCACTCCCTCACCTTCAAGCCCCTGCAGCAACTTCTTGCCCGCAGCATCATTGCCAACACGTCCCATAGCCACCACATTGCACCCCAAAGACAACAGATTAAGCATCACATTGCCAGCACCGCCAGGGCGGTGGTCTTCATCATCTACTCTGACGACAGGAACAGGAGCCTCCGGAGAAATACGATGACACTTTCCAATAGTGTAGGTATCAAGTATAAGGTCCCCAACAACTAAGACTTTACGCTGAGAAAACCGATTTAAAGACGTCATTTCATGCATATCGCTACCACGTCTTGTTGGGCAAAAGATAATCGCGGACGTACTCGACAACGGCATCGCTGAGAGGCTTCGTTTCCGCTTCAGCACCAAGAACAGCACGCGTTTTCTCCATGTCAGCACACGTATAGTTCTGGTACTTTCCTAGCAAATCCTCAGGCATCGCGATATATTCGATGTTGACCGGCTTGTCCACAGCCTTAAAGACGCCCGCAGCCAGCGCATTCCACGTACTAGGGACTCCACTGCCCACGTTGTAAATTCCCGTTGCTGCACTTTGCAGCAACGCATAAGTCATGCGCACCGCATCTTTGACATAAAGGAAATCCCGCTTTTGCTCCCCATCACCAAAATTTTGAGGATCTGAAGACCTAAAGAGCTTCACCACACCACTCTCCTGCACCTGAGACAACAGATGTGTGATTGCCGACGCCATGCGCCCTTTATGGAATTCATTGGGACCAAAGACATTAAAATACTTCAAGCCACACAGCTTGTCCAAGACGCCATGTCTTTGCGCCCATAAATCAAACATATGCTTGGAATAACCATACATATTCAAAGGCTGCAAAGCTTCCAAAGCAGCATGATCATCGGAGAAGCCCAAACAGCCATCACCATACGTCGCTGCCGACGAAGCATAAACAAAGCGCACATCATGCTCTAAAGCCCACTCGGCAAGCATGACAGAGTATCGATAATTGTTCTCCAGCAAGTAGTCAGCATCAGTCTCCACAGTGCTAGAACAGGCACCCAGATGCACAATCGCCTTGACATCAGCACCACATTCCTCTAACCAATAAAACATCTCACTCTTATCGATAAAGTCGACGAAACGCTTACCAACGAGGTTCCTCCATTTGTCATCGTTGCCCAGTGTGTCAACAACAATGATATGATGATAACCTAACTCGTTGAGATACCTTAGGAAACAAGATCCAATAAATCCCGCAGCACCAGTAACTACAAACATTCCTTATCCTTCGGGACTTCAACAGACTGTGGCCCTTCTTCAACCTCTTTAGCGATGACTTCTTTAGCACTCACTTCTTCAGAAAGCACTTTTACAGTCACCGCAGCTTCGACACCCTCAGGTAACTTAAGCTTAACGTCATGAACACCCGTCGTCTTGATAGAATGCTTGAGAAAAACATTGTTTTTGTTGAGCTTAACGCCTACTTGCTCTTCAACAAGCCTTACAACATCAAGAGCAGACACCGACCCATACATATGTCCTTCGTGGTCTACTTTAACGTGCACAGTGACAATAACATCGGCAAGAGCCTGCGCCACCGCTTCGGCATCTTTCCTATCCTCAGCAGCCTTTTGGGCACGTTCTTCCTGCAATTGCTTTTGCCGACGCAGAGCTTGTTTATTAGCAACGATGGCATGTCTCTTGGGCAACAAGAAGTTACGTGCATAACCTTTGCGGACATTCACCACGTCACCAGACCGTCCCAAAGCCTCAACGTCTTCAAGTAATAATAATTTCGTAGTTGCCATAGTATAATATCTCTCTATCTATGAATTATTGATTGTTCCCTTACCCCTCAGCGACAAACGGAAGCAAAGCCATAAACCGCGCTCGCTTGATCGCATTAGAAAGCATCCTTTGATAATAGGCCGATACTCCTGTAATACGTCGTGGTAAAATTTTACCCTTCTCAGTAATAAACCTAGAAAGTAATTCGACGTCCTTGTAGTCGATCTCCCGAATCCCCGCCGCCACAAACGGACAAGGCTTGCGACGACGACGCTTCTGAGAAACAGAAACGGAACACTTATACGTTCTTTTAGCCATTGTTGTTGCCTCTCTTATTGATCCATTAATGATTTAAATTCGATTTTTTCCTTCACCTCTTTGGCACTCAATGAAAAAAACCGTACCAGGTCTTCATTTAACTTATAGTCGTGCCATAGTTCAGCAATCTCCGAAGGAGCTATGTTAAAATACATGATATAATAATACCCCTCTCGATGCCCCTCGATCTCATAGGCAAAACGACGTCGTCCCCAATCATGAACCTTCAACACCTCTCCATCACGCTCAGTAATGCCCATTTCAATCTTATCTAAAGTCTTCTTGCGTGCATCATCACTCAATTGAGCACTGATGATGTACATCCCCTCATAGAGGTTCTTCTTCTTCTGTTTCATGGTTATTCTCCTGCCTCGCTGCGCGAGGCCGTTGGTAATTCTTATTATTCTTAGCGTTAAACTCTTGCATCATGCTTTCCACATCATGACTCAGCAAACCTAGAGCCACAGCACCTCCCTGATCCACAAAGGCTGGCAACGCCTTGCGTTCCTCGACACTGAAGCCACCAAGAACGTGATCCGTCAACGTTCCATGATCTCGATCCCCCACTCCCATTCTTAAACGCAGATAGCTCTGCGTTCCAAGATGTTGCTCGATGCTTTTGAGTCCATTATGCCCTCCAGCACCTCCTAATGGCCTCAAACGCATCTTTCCAAACGGCAAGGCAACATCATCGACAATGACCAGCAGGTCTTCGACACCAAGCTTGTAATAATTCAAGTACTGTTGAACTGCCACCCCACTAAGGTTCATGTAAGTTGTCGGCATCACCAGATGCACCGTTGCTCCTTCATGTTCGCCTTTCCCCACCAACGCCGAAATTCTTCGATGATCCTTAAAGGCTATTCCTATCTTTTCTGCCAAAGCACGCACAACTAAAAACCCTATGTTATGCCGAGTCATCTCATACTGTTTGCCAGGATTTCCTAGACCAACAACGACGATTTGCTGTCTCTGCTTCTCGAGCAATCCACTCACCTAAATTTACGTCACCGCTTGACAATGACCATAGCCACTTCATTAAGATTCTCCAGTAGTCTTATCCCTTCGGGAATGGCAAGGTTAGACAAACGCTTACATTGCAGCAAATTCAAGTCCTTAACATCCAACTGGAAGCATGCAGGAATATCCTTAGGTAGACAATTCACCCGTACCTGACGAATGACCTTTCTAAGAACCCCCCCTTGCTTGATACCTACACAGTCAACAACACCTGTCGCTTCAATAGGCACCTTCACATTAACACGTACATCATCGTGCAATTCCTCAAAGTCAATGTGGACTACGCGATAGCTCGTCGGATGATACTGAATATCCTTAACAAGAACTCGTCGCTCCTGTTGACCATCGACAAGCATCAGTATCGTTGTTGACAACGTTCCCTTCTTGATCTCTCGCAATAGTGCTGAAAAATCCCGTTCGGCAATCGAAAGATTTTCGCCAACCTGCCCACGAGAATAGAGCACCGCAGGAATCTTACCCTCCCGCTGGAGTTTCTTCGCACTATTCTTGCCGATATCCTTTCTTTGACTAAATGCTAGTTTCATGAAACCTCCAAAAAACACTAAATAAACACTGCGATATTCTCAATGCCCACGACACACCAACCGCACCGGAAAATACAATCCCTTAGCAGCTGCTCAACTCCAAGAGATTATAAATGGACTCCGCAGAAAGCATACACCGAATGGCTCTGCCAAAAAGACTGGCCACCGACACCGACCGCAACTTCGTTGCGGATGCCAATCGCCCATCAGCAGGAATCGTATTGCAGTATAACACCAAATCTACAGGTCCTTGCTCAATCCTCTCCAAAGAAGAACCAACAAAAAGACCATGGCTCACCGCTGCAACAATTTTTCGGGCGCCCTTCTCTCGGCATGCTTTCGCTGCTGATAACATCGTCCCTGCTGTAGAACACATGTCATCAGCGAGAAGAACATCTCTTCCGGCAACATCACCAATCACTGTCGTTACCGCTACGTGGCTGGCATTGATGCGATCCTTGTCAACAATCGCAAACTCTACGCCTAGCTGGTTAGCAATGTCGCGCGCCAGCTTAATACTCCCCACGTCAGGAGTTACTACTACTAAATCTCTCAACCCTAACGCCTTAACAGCAGGTATCAACACTACCCTGCCATGCAAGTTGTCAACGGGACAATCAAAAAAACCTTGCACCTGCATACTATGCAGATCCATCGTTAAGACTCGTGTCACCCCCGCCGTTACAAGCATATTGGCCACTAGCTTAGCAGTAATGGGGACTCGAGCTTTATCTTTACGATCTTGACGGCAATATCCAAAATAAGGAATCACAGCAACAATACTCCGTGCCGATGCCCTCTTCAAAGCATCGATCATCACCAACAACTCCATCAAAAAGTAATTGGGATTCAACGCTACAGACTGAACCACAAAAATGTCACGACCTCGGACACTCTCCTGAATCTGCAAAGAAATCTCCCCATCAGGAAACCGCTCAATGGCAACCTTGCCAAGCTCCAAACCCAAAAAAGTAGCAACTTCTTCCGCCAGTGCAGGATGACAAGACCCTGAAAACAATAAAGGAACTTGCTGAGATTGATTCATTTACATCAATACCATCGTAAAAATTATTCTTTGGGGTGGAAGGATTCGAACCTCCGCATGGCGGTACCAAAAACCGCTGCCTTACCACTTGGCTACACCCCATCAGACTACGCAAAAGGAGCATGATAAACCCAAGACATTTTTTGCGCAAGAGGCATTTCCCGCTTGTCAAAGAAAAAATAAATTTTTTTTATAATTCGATTGTTTTGTCATTGAAGAAAAGTATCGATTTTGATTTGCTCGGGTCATGGTGTCAAATGCTTAAAAATTGCCGACTTGTGGAGGATTGGTCATGCACATTGTTCACATTGCTGCGGAGTTAGCACCTGTTGCAAAGGTAGGAGGTCTTGGTGATGTTGTGTTAGGTCTCAATCGCGAGTTAGTATTACAGGGCAATGATGTGGAGGTGATCATTCCAAAATACGACTTGATTGAATGGGACGATGTTGAGGATCTCAAAATTGTTGATG
>Ga0180438_10012380_pt1 | contig 10154 bp, 6 predicted proteins | sample SS_ome_12_FD_132455 | JGI IMG/M metagenome (GOLD analysis project Ga0180438, IMG submission 132455) | Hypersaline lake sediment archaeal communities from the Salton Sea, California, USA - SS_3_D_2 metaG | ecosystem: Environmental > Aquatic > Non-marine Saline and Alkaline > Hypersaline >...
CTACTGCGCCCCCTGAGCGCACAATATCTTCAAAAAGAGGTATATGTTCCATAGGATATGGTCGCAACAAGCCTGATCCAAGTACCGCAACTGTACGGCCGCGACCTCGTATCGCTTGCTCATGAGCCACACGGTCAATACCGCGAGCACCACCACTGACTATCGTTATGCCATGCTCTACGAGCTCTGTCACAATTGACCTAGTAGACTCAATACCATACATATTTGCACGACGAGCCCCAACCACGGCACATGACTCTTGCTCATCTACTGGCAGACATCCACGATAATACAAAACCGTTGGCGGCGTATGAATAGCCTTGAGCAGTTCTGGGTACGCATCATCAATAAGAGTCACCACAGAAACAGCATGCTTTTCAATGAGTGCAACTTCCTGCTCTAATATCTGTGTATCTTCAAGGCCTTTTCGTATAGCGGTGGCCGCCTTTTCAGTAAGACCAAAAAACGTTATCAGTTCGCTTACCGTAAGCGTATAGATATCGGCAAGCGTCATATTTTTTGGCAAACGGTCTCGTATTTTTTTAACAACACCAGGGCCAATGCCATCAATAAGAGAAAGATGTAATAAAACAAATTGAGAGCGCATACTCATTAAAACTGATCAAATATACTTTCTTGGTGCTGCTGATTTTTACTTTTATCTGCTTCATTATCAGCTTCCTGCTCATCAACCGGTGCTGCCTCTTTTTTTGCAGCAACAGACCCTCCATCAACCGCTGGACTTTCGGCTATTGCTTGACTCATCGCTGCCGCTTCTCGTGCCACTACAGGCTCGCTCACCTCTTGCGCACCATCCGCCGTAGCATCTTCTTGCAACTCCTCTGCCGCTACGTGCTGTGCAGGCTGAATAGTAACCGATGAAGCTTGAGCTTCATGCTTTTCTGCTGCAGCACTAACATTCTCTGATCGCTCAAAGGAGGCTGCGTCAATAATATCAGTGACTGATTCAGATACTTCAGCTTTTTGTGATGGACGCACTGTATCATTTGACCCGCCACCATCAGAAGAATCCGACTTGTCTGCAGCATCACCTTCATCAAAAGCAACTACTGATGCTAACTTTTGTCCCGTATCAAGCTTAATGAGGCGTACCCCTTTTGCCTGACGGCCCATTGTACGAATCTCGGTTGGCGCAAGACGAATAATTTTACCCGCTTTATCGATAAGTAGAACCGCTGAATTATCATGCACAACGGCAAGACCGATAACAACACCATTACGCTTATCTGTTGGAATGGTACGCACCCCAACGCCACCTCGATGAGCAACTCTGAAGTCATCCATCGAAACTCGTTTGCCATATCCATTTTCTGTTGCAAAGAGAATGTCGTCATCAGCATGTAGTGCTTCCATGCCCACAACTTCATCACCCTTTTTAAGGCGAATACCAATCACCCCGCTTGCTTGACGTCCCATGGCTCGCACTTCAGTTTCTTTAAAGCGAATGCCCTGACCTTTTTGGGTTGCAATAATAATAGTATCATCACCGCCACTCATGCGACAGAATACCAATTCATCTTTATCTTCTTCTTTGAGCGTAATCGCACGAATACCCGTAGATCTAATTTTTGCAAATGCGGCTGCATCTACACGCTTAATGATACCATTCTTGGTAACCATCACGACAAACTTGCCTTCTAGATCTCGAGCACACAGTAATTTAACTACCCGTTCCTCTGGCTGCAACGGTAATAAGTTTACAATTGCACGGCCCTTTGCCGTACGAGAAGCTTCAGGAACCTCAAATACTTGTAAATTATATACACGACCAAAGTTAGTAAAGAATAATAACTCATCATGATTTTTTGCAACGAAGATATCTTCTACCACATCGTCTTCAAGCGATGTCATGCCCATCTTACCCTTACCTCCTCGATGCTGCACACCATACGTTTCAAGAGGAACACGCTTGATGTATCCCTTCATCGTAAGAGTAACAACAACTTCCTCATCAGGAATAAGATCAGCTTCAGTTAGAATATCTACCGCACCTTCAATCTTAGTACGTCGCTCATCACCGTAGGACTCTCTTAGGTCTTCTAGCTCTTTTGCTACCTCTTTTTTAAGTATCGATTCGTTTTGGATAATTTCATTAAGGAAGGTAATTGTTTTTCTGATCTCTTCCATTTCTGCGCGAATCTTATCCTGCTCCATACCGGTCAAGCGCTGTAGACGCAACTCAAGAATTGCTTTAGCTTGCTCTGCCGTATGATTAAAGCGTGATACCAACTTCTCAGTTGCTTCGTCAGGAGAGCCTGACTGCTTAATAAGCAAAACCACTTCATCAATATTATTAAGCGCCTTAATAAACCCTTCTAGAATGTGCTCACGAGCACGAGCTTTTTTAAGCTCAAACACTGAACGGCGATGTACAACCTGCCTGCGATGATATAAAAAGTGAGAAAGCAAATCACGCAAAGAAAAAATAAGCGGTTGATTATCAAGAAGACCAAGCATAAGCATAGAAACAGAGGTTTGTAATGACGTATGTTTATAAAGCTGATTTACAATCACACTTGGAATTTCACCACGCTTAACTTCAATTACCAGACGCATACCTTTTTTATCAGATTCATCTCTAATATTGGTAATACCATCAATTACTTTATTACGTACTAGATCTGCAATTTTAACGGCAAGCTCCGCTTTGTTTGCCATGTACGGCAACTCAGTAATAACAATGCGTTCGCCTTTTTTAGTTTCTTCGATGTCTACCACACCACGAAGGGTAAGGCTTCCACGACCAGTACTATATGCTTTTACTATACCTGCACGCCCACAAATAATACCTCCCGTTGGAAAATCTGGACCAGGAATATATTTGAACAATTCCTCATTTGGCAGATCAGGATTTTCAAGCAATGCCAAACACGCATTGACTACTTCTTTAAGATTGTGTGGCGGAATAGACGTTGCCATACCCACGGCAATACCCGTGGTACCATTCACCAATAAGTTCGGCAACTTACTTGGTAATAGCGTTGGCTCAACAGTCGATTCATCAAAGTTAGGAACAAATGGCACGGTATCTTTATCAAGATCTGCAAGAATCTCCTGCGCAATTTTTTCCATACGCACTTCGGTATAACGCATGGCAGCTGCATTATCACCATCTACAGAACCCCAGTTACCTTGCCCATCTAGCAATGGATAGCGCTTTGAAAAATCTTGCACCATACCAACCATAGTATTATACACTGCTTGGTCGCCATGAGGATGATATTTACCAAGCACATCACCAACTACACGCACAGACTTATGGTATGGTCGGTTATAATGGAACCCAAGTTGATGCATGGTATACAGAACACGACGATGTACTGGTTTGAGTCCATCACGAATATCAGGTATTGCACGACTCACTACCACCGACATCGCATAATCAAGAAACGACTCTTTCAGTTCGTTTTCGATCAGGACCGGCTGAATATTAGTATTTTTTTTATCTTGATTATTTGCCGATTCCATACACCCTGTTCCTCACACTAAAATAAATTTTTTATTTCTCAAAAAAATACGCATAATAAAGTATGTTGATAGAATAGCGCGAATAGCAAAATAACACAAGAAACACGCCCTAAAACAGGTTCAAAACCCCTTTTTGCAGACAATTTTCCCTCGCTACTTTTAAACAACCTCATAGCGTCCATTTGCAGTATTCTTTTCTACCAATTACACAACCCTTGCAAAACCAACATCACTCAGTATATTTATGTAAAAAATGAAAGGGTCTCAATGAACAAACTTATTGTATTTCTAAGCATTGCAAGCATACAATTGTCATCTCTTCATGCAATGGACTTAGACCCAAAGACCACTCTTATGGTTTATCAGCCAAAAAAGGTAGATCCACAAAAAGCTCCTCCTGCAGACAGAACATTATTATCAGCTATCAATAAGCTGGGCAACATACATAGCAGCGGTGACCCCACTTTTAAAAATCTTGCTTCACACATAAAACAAATTAATTTATTGTCTCACACAAGCGAATCTGATCGCATGAATGGACATCTTGAGACCGCACCCAATGCACAGACACGTGCCTTGTGCGCACTCCTTGCTCTTGCCAAAGAATATATAGAAACAACAGAAGAAGCAGAAGTACCGCATTGCTATATTGATGCTCGCACCATGCTGCGTAATTCCGCAATCGGAACTGCCGCGGGCGCCCTTAGTGGCTTTGCAACGGGACACTATCCCCTCACCACTGCAGTTGCGGGTGGCGTTATTGGAGGCGCAACTGCAATTAATCGTAGTACGGCAACCATACAGCCTGAGTTCACCCCCCTTATAGAGCTTACCCAAGCCGTTTTAAGCATTCATTCAAAAAACTTCCCCATTCTTGATCTACACACCTTTGACACTGGCGATATATTCATCAACGGCGAGGTGGTTAGTATGCATACATATAAGTCCACAAATCCCATGGGCATTGCCACGACTCCTCTTAAAATATGGCCTTTAGACCCCTTACTAAACACCCGAACCAAGGCCTGGTGTACTATTAGAGATCTGGTAGTCAAGACTCATATCCAACAGATTGAACACGCAAGCAACGCCCCCGATGGCTGGAAAGTAGTTCATTTAAAAAAACAAGCTAATGGCTCGACAGATTAGCCTTTAATATTCCTGATCAAAAATATTCTAATGCATTCCTCATAAAATCACCCACTTAACTGCATGCTTTTGCACTGGCGGCCATCAATTTATACCACTCGACTATACAAATGAGCACGGTTACCGTACAATTAATTAATAAACGCCTTTACCAAGATATTAAGCAATATGGATTTAAAAAAAATTAATCTCAAAGATTTTACCCCTGATCGAGTACGAAACTTCTCTATTATTGCCCACATTGATCATGGCAAATCTACCCTTTCCGATCGGCTTCTTGAATATACTGGCACCCTTTCCGATCGCAAGCAACATGCGCAATTTTTAGACAAATTGCAGGTTGAGCGCGAGCGCGGTATCACGGTAAAGGCACAGACAGCCTCCATGTTTTATGAACATGAGGGGGTTACTTACCTGCTCAATTTAATTGATACCCCTGGTCACGTAGATTTTAATTATGAGGTTTCTCGCTCTCTCTATGCATGCCAAGGGGCACTCCTTCTTGTTGATGCAACCCAAGGCGTTGAAGCACAAACAATGGCCAACTTCTATCTCGCTTTCGAGCAAGACCTCACTATAATTCCGGTAATAAATAAAGTTGATATGGCAGCCGCACAACCAGAACGTGTAGCCGCTCAAATGCACAGCCTGTTTGACTTCCAGGATTCAGAGTTGATTGCAACATCAGCAAAAACGGGCATTGGTATTAAAGAAGCCTTGGATGCAATTGTAACACGCATTCCAAGCCCTATAGGCTCTACAGAAGAACCTCTCAAAGCCCTTCTCTTTGACTCTTGGTTTGATGAATATCGAGGGGTAATTTGTTTAATAGCGGTAAAAAATGGCGTTATTAAAAAAGGTGAAAGCATTACGCTCTCACAATCGGGCACATCATATGAAGTACTTGAAATTGGACTCATGTATCCCGATCAGCAGTCAACCGGCGCGCTTTATGCGGGTCAAGTTGGCTATGTAATCACCGGTATGAAAACGGTAAAAGAAGCCCGCGTTGGTGATACTATTTATCATACCAGAAAGCCTGTTCCACCATTTCCTGGTTTTAAACCAGCAAAACCAATGGTCTTTGCGGGTATTTTTCCGGTGGAAAATACCGACTTTCCTCTTCTATCTGACGCTATTGAAAAGCTTACACTTAATGATGCCAGTGTACGTGTGGAAAAAACAAGTTCTCCAGCACTTGGTATTGGATATCGCTGCGGTTTTCTCGGCTTGCTCCATATGGACGTATTCAAACAGCGTCTTGAGCAAGAGTATGGGCTTAACGTAATCGCAACGGCACCGAGCGTACTGTATAAGGTATCACTCACCAATGGCAAAGAAGTTGATATTGAAAGCCCTTCAGATTTTCCAGATCCAAGCTACATTACTGATATCAAAGAGCCAATGATTAATACTACGATAATTGTGCCACAACCATACTTAGGCGCTATCATTGGACTCTGCGAAGACAAGCGTGGCACACAAATCGAACTTAACTATATGGACCCAGAGCGCATCATCTTACGTTATAAGCTACCACTCAATGAAGTGGCCACTGATTTTTATGATCAGCTCAAGTCTCTCAGCTCGGGATATGCAAGCCTTGATTATGAAGATGCTGGCTTTGAATCGTCAAAGCTCATCAAAATGGATATTTTGCTTAATGGCAAGGCTATTGATGCACTCTCTGTCATTGTACATCGAGACAAGGCATACTACCTTGGACGAGAGCTTACTGAGCGGCTGAGAAAGGTTATTCCACGTCAGCAATTTGAAGTTGCCATACAAGCAGCAATCGGTTCTAAAATTATTGCCCGAGAATCAGTACCACCGGTACGTAAGGATGTAATTGCCAAGTGTTATGGTGGCGATATTACCCGAAAACGCAAACTCCTTGATAAGCAAAAGAAGGGTAAAAAGAAAATGAAACAAGTTGGTAACGTGGAAGTACCACAAGAAGCCTTCTTAACTATACTCAAGAAGTAACACATTTGATCAAATCATCTAATGTATGCTAAGGTGTTTTCGTTAAACTACGAAGATATCGTATGCAGGAGAATAATGTATGCACTCAGATAAACGTGCCGACCATATCTTTTCTGGCAATATTTATATTTTTCACGCCTTTGATGTCGGCGAAGATATTAATTTGGACAAAATCGCAACATCGAATGAAATTATCACCCGACCACTCGTACTACCAAAATATTTTAAGCACTATGACCTTCCTCTAGAAATTGAGCTCCCCCATCCTCATAGCAGCGCTGCATGTGATAGTGTAAAAATACATAACTTTGGCGCAATCTCACTCACATATAAGATACCATTTGAGGGCACGCTTGAAACAGTACGCAAAGACCTTGAGCATATTGATAATAAGTTCCAAGAGCAAAGCGTAATTGATACCGGGTCGATTATAAAAAAAATAAAGCGGTTCATAAAGAAGCCGAATTTTTTCCATACAAAATCATCGTATCTCGTTATCCAGCTCGATACTTCAGCAGGCCTCTCAGTCAGCAAACTCAAAGAAGACTATGGCAGTATTATTGCCTCAAGTCTCCGCTTTGAAACAGAGTTGCTCTCTGAATATCAAAAGAATGATATTTTAAACTCTGCCGTGGGATATTTTAAAGGGGACTTAATCGTAATTGATACCGAAGCTGCCTTTATTTATGATGAAGATTATGAAGACATTCTCAGCTTTTTTGAGTTTGCAAATCTTCAGCATCTTGAATTGCGCTATTTTGACCGCCTTCTTGATCAGCAGTTAAATGTAATTTATGAAGAAAAAGTAACAAAAGTCCCGCTTTCTGCCTATCTGCCCTTTATCGGAACAAAAATGCGCAGCCCAATCGATGATCTGGGTAAATTAAAGGTAGATATCTCTGTAATTACCGAACGGCTTGAAGGAAGCATTAAGCTTGCAGGAGAGCCCTTTTATTCAGAGTTGTACCACCTACTTGTCGATAAGCTCGACCTACAGCGCTGGAAGGACTCAATAAATGCAAAACTCGACATCATTCACGAAGTACGCTCCCTCTTGCAACACAAGATAGAGACCGCTCGCGGAGATATGCTTGAAGTTCTTATAATCATCCTGATTTTTATCGAGCTTGTTCTTGGGGTAATTGGACACTTTAAATAATCGCGTCAAAAGGCGCTCTTATCCGATTATTTAGCAACCGTTACTTTTGCAGGACGTAGCACGCGGTCGTTGATTAAGTATCCCTTTTGCATTACATCAACAATTTCTCCCGACTGATGATCAGGCGAATCAATCTGTGCAAGAGCCTCGTGCAATTCAGGATCAAAGGTCTTCATTTGATCTATCGGCTTGATATGGTGGTCAGTAAGCAATTGATACAAGGCCTTTGAGATCATTTCAAAACCCGCAAGCCAGGTATCATCCACCTGTTGCTGCTTCTTTGCTTCTTCGATAGCACGATCTACATCATCCATAATAGTCAGCAATTTACCAATTACCGCCAGTTGACCCAGCTGCACTGATTGCATGCGTTCTTTTTCGATACGCGATTTATAGTTCTGAAAATCTGCAGACATCCGTAAAAATCTATCTTTTACTGCAGCACACTCAGGTTTACACCCCGCTGCCTGCCCTTGAGCATTATCAGCAGATTGTGCTTGTTCGGCTTGCTCGTTATTTTTTTTGCTTTCTTCAGAACTCATACATTAACTTCCTAAATAGTGACTAAATAGTAAAATAACCGTGTAAAAACAGTATACCATAGCATTTTACTGAAGCAAGAAGGCATCCTCGACTTACTCACCTACATGATCCTTTGCCACAGGTTCAGGAAGCGACAAACTGTTTCACTTTTAGTATAATTTTGTATACCATCTTGATAACTTCCAACCAATAGAAACAATAGATTCCATCGGGATACATTCTCGACATTAAAGGACTGTTTATGAAGAAACCCTTCCTCTTATTGTGCATCCTATTCCTTCTTCAATCCTGTAGCACAATGCGCGCAATGGCCGATAATGCGCACTTCTGGCGCGCCACTAATTTTTTCGGTGAGCCTCGCTATGAAAAAGCATGGCTTAGCTCATTAGACATCAGCGTCGGCGCTGGCTCCACCGGTTCATCTCGAGACTTTGATAATCAAACAGCGGACCTATTGAATCTTTATGGCCCCCACTGCTTTCAAAAACTTGGCGAGGGAGTTTCGGGAAAAGATCCAAATAACCCCCTTGACCTTATTCTGATTAACCTTGCACTACAGCCAAGCCGGGGATGCTTTGGTCGTATGATCTACGACGGAACATTTAAGGTAACTGAGGCAAATTTTATGTTCACACAAAACTTTACTCATGGCTTTTTTGGACAAATCCAGGTTCCTGTCCGCACCATGGAGTTGTGCGATTTATGCCGCTGTGATATTTCCCCGTCAGACTTACCATGCCCTAATCGCGATAATATCTGGTGGCAAGCGTTTCTTGAAAATTTTGACGCTATTCTCAGGAGGTATTGTGTTCAGATCAACTGCTTTAAACATACGAATGCAGGAGACGCTGCATTCCTTCTTGGCTGGACGACCAATTACGAAGAAACAGAAGTCCTTGATTTTATAGACATCACTCTCAAAAGTGGACTTTTAACCCCCACAGGGCGTGAACGCGACATCCGCAACCCCTTTGATATCCCCAGTGGGTATGATGGCCATTATGCTATCCCACTGTTTCTTGATACGGCATTCGGGTTATACGAATGGCTCAACCTCGGATTTCATGTCAATGCCCTTGTCTTTTTTAAGACCACAAAAACTATCCCTATGAAAACAAGCCTTGCGCAGAATGGTTTTGTTAAGCTTGCTCGCGGCCGTGCTGAAATTGATCGGGGCACCTTGTGGAACATTGGCTCATACCTTAAAGCTGACCACTTTGCACATGGATTATCACTGCTAGTAGCATACTCATTTGCACAACAGGACCAAACAAAACTCACCCCCTGTGAAACACTATTTGATGCAACAATTGTAAACAATGATGAAACACTGAGCGGCTTTAAAATGCATGTACTTAATTTTATCTTAGAGTATGATTTTGCTCGTGAAGATAGCCGATGGGGACCACGCGTAGGATTCTTCTATAATCTCCAAGTTGGTGGAAAACGAGTATTTAAAACAAATATGGCCGGCGGCCTCTTTGGACTTGATGTTTCTTGGAATATTTAACAAAGGGTAGTTAGTAATGAAGAATAGAGCATACATAGTACTGACACTGTCGCTTATTGCACACTCAGCATATGGCGCCATTGTTATTAAGGGAAACGATACAACATGCGCCCCCTATGCATTCAAAACAAAAGTAAATTTACGCGCTCTTGATCCTTCATCCGGTATCTTTTTTGTAGGCCTTCAAGACGGATCTGATGCTTACACTCTTTCTAAAATATGTCGATACACGGGTAAGTCTGTTGCACGGTTTACCGGTATCGCTCCTGATGAGTTACAAGATACCACTATCGAGTTTTTAACCCTCTCGTGTACTGA
>Ga0180438_10012381_pt1 | contig 10154 bp, 11 predicted proteins | sample SS_ome_12_FD_132455 | JGI IMG/M metagenome (GOLD analysis project Ga0180438, IMG submission 132455) | Hypersaline lake sediment archaeal communities from the Salton Sea, California, USA - SS_3_D_2 metaG | ecosystem: Environmental > Aquatic > Non-marine Saline and Alkaline > Hypersaline >...
AAACATTGAAAACCTACAGGGCCTTCTGAGTGTTTAAATACTTCACGATCCGCGCCAGATTGATTAAAACATACTTCATTAGTACCATCTGTTAAATATAATCCGTGATATCCTAACCACCAATTGCTTTGTGTAGCCACAACTTGAGAATATACATATATCATTTGACCTGATACAGCTACATTTCCACCGGGAGCATAATATAAAGCGCCTTCCGTTTCACCATAACCCTGTGCAATAGATGCTGTGGGTTCAGCAAAAGCTGTAGTTGTAGGACTACCAGCGTTCCATCCGGTATTACTATCACCCTCATTAAATAAGGTTCTATTATCTAATGTTCCTGCTGTCATTTTTTACAATCCTATCATACAATATAGTTACTAAACATTGATGAGGCCATAACGCTCCATTGTTTAATTTTGTCGGGATATTAACCATAAAATCTTGTTCTCTCATAGTATTATAAGTAACCGGATTGTAATGAGCTGATCCAAAAATATATAGCACATCTTCGGGATGTTGAAATTGTCGTAAATCATGTGGTATATATTGCTTAAAAGCGGCGTTAAATGGTTCTATATACACATGTAGTAAATCTTGTGTTTCAGCTAAAATATCAGCCATCGTGTCTCGTTCATACAAATTAACCCTTTGCCACTCGTTGTGTTTAATGCCCGACACGGGCCACATGTACCATTCCGATACACCAAAATCTCTAAGTGGCAAATTCCACAATTCCGCTTCCTTAATTGGAGTGTTCCAACTTAACTCCCAATGTCCAGCTACTTTAATCATATAATACCTCTTTTTCTAGTATATTATACACTCTTTTTGGTATATTCATGATACTTTTGAAATTTCCTAGTCAAATAGTAATTTGCGTCATCATACAACCAGTTTAGAAACTTTTTTGCTTTCCTAGATTTTGTGATAAGCATTTGTACCGTACTGGTATGGCTGTAACGATAGTAATGTTTTGTATCAATATCCATTGATGCTAATATATGGCGTATTCGTGATATAACATTTTCATCATATACTATAGATACATTAACATATCGGTCTTTAGCCAATATGACAGTACCATAACTATCAAAAATGCCACGAATCCAGTGTCGCGCCAACCTATCTGATATAATAGGAAAAGATTGGGGATAATGACAATTTAACACACATCCGGCCCGAAGTAGACCGGCCCGAAATTCGTCGTTGGTAATATTCAATTCAGCAGTACTATTATAAACATGAACTTCGCCTGTATATCTTAACAATTTTTGTATTATATACAGTATGTCTACATCACGCTCACCAACTTGTATATGACCGCTGCCACGACTCCAAAACCAAGCCAACACATATGCCTGATCTTCCCTGTCTATTACATCAAAGTATGCTGTATTAATTTTGTACATAAGCAAGTCCAAAAAAAAAGCGAGATCCAAATGGACCTCGCCTTTTCTATAATTAAAAGGGGTTATGATTAGAAGCTACCCAATAGAACTCGTCTATTATCTAGCACTGCAAAACCTAGTTCTGCCCAACCATAAAAACCTTCTCTCTGTTGTCTGTGAAGACCAGGATCAGCAAAAATGCTCACAGGCATCTTAGTTGGCATCAAGAAACTGTCATTGATTTGCATATCCAAACCAACTACCAATTCCAAGTCACCACTTGCAAGTGATCCAGAAAGTTGATTGCTGAAGAACGCTTGATATTCTTGCCCTTCACCAAACTCAACTAGATCTTGTAGATTAACACCAAACACACGATTGATTGTACCATCAGCAGCAGTATAAATCTCACGACGAGTAACTTCGTCAACTTGATCTACACCCCAGTTACGGATGTCTTCAATAGCCTCTGGGCTAAGGAAAATATCAGTCAAACGTGAGCGACGAAGACTAGCAGTATTACCACCACCATTTCTGATCATAACAGTTTTCATCAATGATACAAGACGCTTAGTAAACTGTCCAGCAGTTGCGTCTGCATCAAAAACTAAAATGTTTCTATCAGCAGCAGCAGTTAATAAAGTATGCCAACCATCATCATTAATTTTTTTCACAAATGAAGCCTCTAGAACTTGCATAGCACGAGCTACGATGTCCCAACGAGCCTCTCTCGCATAACGAAGCAGCCAGTCAATAGCAGAAGCAATTCCATAAGTCGGAACTTGAACGTAGTCACCTTCGACTTGACGTTCAGGAATACGACCGTTACCTGGATTAGTATAAGCAACAAATTGATCTTCTTCACCTGGGGCAAGCAAGTCAAGTGGGAACTCGACTGCTGAACCTGGAGCCATAGGAAGTGTTTCATAAATTCCACTTACTACATCACCAACTAATACACCCTGGCGTAGAGGCATCTCTAGAGCTTTTGCTAATTCTTGCTGTGCTGGAAAGGCGACACTTGTATCTAAATCACCAGACTTAACAATCATATCAATGATTTCATCATCTGGTTTTTGTAGTTTTACATCAGCCATTTATATTATCTCCTTTTCACATATTAAGGTAGGTTGACGGAGACTTTGCAAAAGCCGTCTTCGTCTTTAGTTGTGATAAATCTACCTACAACAAGGTTACCACCAATGAAATCAGAGGTACTAATGTAACCGCTGTGACCTACATATGCAACTTGTCCAGCAGTAGGAGTCTGACCGGGATAAACACGGTCTGTTACTACTGTACACTTAGGCCAAATTGTAACCTTTCCACCTTTTACTACTTCTTCTTTGTGCCAATTCTCATGCTGACGAGTCAAGTCAATATCAACCATATCACATGTTAGAATACCAAGAGGCGCTTCGCCTGATGGTGCAGCAACATATGATGCTAATTGTTCGCCTTGATCCATTGCAGCACCAGAGCCAGCCGTTGAAATACAAGCTATTCCACCGCGCTCTGCGACTTCATTCATGAAGAAGTCAATTTCAGAATCGACATGAATTCTATCTGGTCTTAAAGCCATTGATTATTCTCCTTCTTCTTTATTAGCAGTAGCGCGTAGGACATGGTTGGTAAACCAACTTGCAGCCTTCGCAACTTTATCAGCAGGAATATCGTCGCCACCGCTTGACATATCGGCATCATCAGATGCCTGGGCATCATCAAGATCAGTGTCAACATCACTGTCATCGGATGCGTTTGCATCGTCAACATCGTCACCGCTCTTGGCCTTGTCTTTCATTTTTTCATCATCATCCTTGCACTTTGCAGGAAGTGATTCAACTAATGCATCAAACATCTCATCAGACGCATTCGCAAACTTATCTACTAAGATGTTTGCTTTTTCTTCATCCACCTTGGCAAGCAAAGTAGCTTTACGAGAAGCAGCAATCGCTTCTTTTTCTTGCTTTGCAATACTTGCTTCGGCTTCACTTAATTTTGCCTTAACTTGGTCTAGCTCTGCTTCGACAGCCTTAATTGACTCATCTTTCGCATTTGCTACTTCTTTGCTTGCTTCTAGTTCACTGGTCAATGTCTCAACCTGCTTTTCTAGTTCAGCAATTGCAGTTTTGGCATCATCAAGTTCTTTCTGAGCCTCTATGACCTTGGAAGCCTTTAACGCTTCCAGTTCGGCCTTAATGGCATCATATTGTTCTTGAGTAATACTCATAAAATTCTCCTGTACATTAGAAATTTCTAATTCCTCTACCGTTGCAGCAGCACCGATAAATGAACTAATTTCACTTCTATCATTATAGTTTGTTATTTTGCTTCGAGGATTAGCAGGATTGTCTACCAAACCTTTTCCACTAAACGAAAAACCACGCAAAAGGCGACCGATTTTATTTCCATCGAATTCGCCGGTTCCACCATAAATGCGAAGATGTTTAGTCAAAAATGAACTTTCGTCATTTCTAGCTAATACCTTATGTTCGCCGTTTGGTGTAATGATAGCATAATCAAAATTGCGGAACAGACATTCCATAGATACACACCATTTGCCGTCTGAGATTTCCGCTATGATTTTGTTCATTCTAGCTTGGAGTTGTTCATCAGACCATTTCCGATATAGGACTGATCCAACCACAATATCAAATTGGTCTGGCAATGCCTCCTCAGAAGTTATAACATTACCATTGAAATCAACAATTTTTGACGATGTTAGATGACCGATAATATCAGTCTCGTCATGCATATAGTTAAATTGTTTGTCTATTGGAGTGTTTCGTGCCGCCCAAATTTCTTTGGGATCAAACACATCATCATTACTATTCCATCCAACTGAGGCTAATACAGACTCTAGATAGAATAGATCAAATTGGTTAGGATTAGCATCAGCATTTGCTTCAAGCATTTGCTTCAGTTTATCTTCTTCAGCATCGTTTAAAGTAACTTCTGTCACAGCCGACGCAAAAACAAGCAAGCCACTTGATCGGACTACTTCGGCTATTCCATCTTTAGTTTCATATTTAAAAATAGGAATCATTATTTTATTACCTCAGTTTATTATACACCATTTGTAGCAAAAAACCACAAAAACCACCCAATTACTCGTAATGTAGAGCATACGCAATAGAATACATGTGTCTAATTTCACTCAAATTTGGCGCTTTTCCCATTCGTACTGAAAAATCAGCCATTAACTCTCTGGTCATAAGATCAATCTCATTATTAGCGCTACTATATACTAATGCTTCATGTATACATTCATTAGTCAATTCATCAAACGGTTGTATATGAGCCAATATGTTAAATTTGATGCGTTCAATTTCGCTTGCTTCGTCTTTAGATAAACTACGCATAGTTTTCTTATTGTAAGCATATAATAGGGCAGGAGTAATCACATCAGAAATAAATTCTTGAGCGTTATCTGCCCAAATTACTGTATTTACAAACGCTTTAACAGACGGCTTACTGGTTGGTTTGGGTTTACGCTTTCTGGTTTCAGTTACATTCTTAGGACGACCACCAACTCCTGGTGGCTTTGTTTCTTTAGCTTTTTTAATATCAAGTTCTTTCATTTGTATCTGTGTTTTCGCCATTTTGTCAATACGAGGTTCTTGACCTTCTTTTCGATCATCTAAATCTATACCAATCTCAGAAGGCGCTACATCGCCAGCTTGTAACAATATCTTACGATATTCATGCTCCTTGTCAGGAGTGTGGAATGGACTTGCTTTATATGGCATACGCTCGAAAGTTCTTTCTCTAGCTTCATGTTTAACACGAGCTTTTTCGACATTAGGCAATCTACCAAACAATTCTAAGATAGTATCATCAGAAATAATATCACGATCCCATAGATCCATAAGCAGTTTGCGTTCCGCAGGCTCATCAGCTAATGCCATGAAATCAAACATGATTTGTGGCGGCGGTCCTGCAAAACCCATAGCTTTATGTATATATTTTAATTCTAGATTCCAAAAATCAACCAACATATCTCTACCATACTGTAGTCGTTTTATCATAGTATTTAAACCTATGAAACTGCTAGTATTTGTAGATCCAGTTGTCTGACCGCGCAATGAAGCCGGAATACCTAGACCTTCGTATATTGCTGTAATTGTTGTCTGATATTTCTCAGAACCCAACCAGCGCCATACTTGACTATTGGACTCCTGAAAACTAAGTTCCGGCCCCCAAACTAAGTCCATTGTTCCACCACCAACATTGTTGGCTAAAATGGCTCTTAGTTTATTTATTGCGGTTCTTGTAGGCAGAATACTATTTGCGGGACTATCACCAATAATACCCAGTGTCCACAATCGTATATTTGAAATAGCTCCATCTAATGCTGACCTATCAGCCAACTTAAGCTGATTCAACATTAAAAGGTCATCTAATATACAATAACACATCGGGTCTGCCCATAACTCCCAATCATCCTTTTTGTAATAGTATATACTAATCTTATCAGGATCTAATGGTAAAATCCTATCGCCACGATTAATTGCAGCTAAAACATCCTTCGGAATCTTCTCAATCATTTTCTTGACTTGTGGTGCCATTTTGTCCTGTTTTTGCGCCTGTTGGACAGCAGAGCGCAATCTTGGGCTTATTTTCAACCCTAATGCTGGAGCGCCGACGAACTGCGCCAGATCGCCTGCAACGACCTCCAGAGCGAGCGGATTGATAAATTTATATTTTAATGGTATCTGGCGTGGTCTAGTTTTTATTCTTTCAATTTTAACTTCATTTTCCTTACCAGTGCCCTTTTTCCAAGTTCTTTCTTGATAACTAGATACAGGACCATAACTTTTTTTGGCAATCACTTGACCACATCTATACAAACTATTTAAGAATCTTTCTGATCTTTCAGCACCACTAATTTTTTCCCACCATGTATTATAAAATCTTTGAACATTAGGGTTTGGATGTTGTAATCTTATTCCTTGTGCTCCAAAATCACCCATAAGATCTATAACATTTTTAACTAAACCAACTTTTTTGTATGCAGTCATACACATTGCAATGATATCTTCTTTACGTAATGGTACTGCTGAAGAAGGTCGGAAATAGTCATAATCTTGTGGGCTATAGTCGCTTTTTACCGATATATTGGTATCATGGTTCAAAAATGTTCGACCTACAGCAGTAGCACGACCACGCTGTATCACCGGATCTTCGTTTTGTTCGTCTATTTCTGTACCATAAGAAGCAAATGCTTTATCACCTGTCCAAAATAGTGGTTTTTTAGTACTCATTATATAATCCTATTGTAATTGAATTGTAATGGTATTACATATTATTATACACCATTTTTAATCATATAATCCTGATAATCCTCGTGCCATCCAATCTGCACCAACATAATCTCGCTTATCCCCGCCTGCTTTGGCTGCGCCAGCAAAACCACCAACAGCCGTAACAAAATATTTCTCAGGATTGCGAGCCATTTGGCGTGATACCATGTTTGCCATAACAAGCGCAGAATATCTGTCCTTTCTTAGTCGGCCCTTTTTGTTTCCTGGTAATTTGATTTCAGGTGTATCCCATCTATCTCTACCAGTTAATGTCTGTGTAATAATAATAGTAGATAATTCATTCTTCAGTTCTTCTATTTCCATCAAACAGTCTTCTAATGTATCATAAAGCCTGTTTCCTTGCTCATCTGCAATTTTAGCCAATCCTAAACTAACACTATCAAAAAATGGAAATATACACGCTTTGTCTTCAAAATCTTTACGAAGACCGTGGTTTGCCTCAGAAGTCCAGTCAGAACTTGAAAAATTAATCATCTCAATAATATGTAGTCCTGGCTCACCATCTGTGTCTGGATTTGGTTTTTCATAATCTATAATAGGCCAAATTTGAACTTCGCCTTCTTCAACATTAATCTTATCAAGATCATGTAGAGCTTCGCGTATTGCCACTCCACCACCTTGTGAATCCATAGCTATTCGTTCACATGGAAAGATTTTCATTAAATCTCTAATTTTTCGCGCACAATATGAATAGAAATCTGTTTCTTTAGTCAAACCAGCTTTTATACGCTCCTTATGTTCCCTAATATTTGTGCTCCATGCATATACAATTCGTCTATGGTCACTATAATGTTCTAAAATTACAATTGAAAAGTTATCTATTTCAGATGCCGGATCAATACCATATACATATTTTTTATTAACCTGTCCACGCAGCGTTGCTGTAAAATTGACTTTACCACTTGGCAGCTCAATCTCATTATCATTTTTTAATACACAAGACTCAATTAGACTTCGTTTAAAAAATCCATTAGAGTCATTTGAAAAACAAGCACCAAACTCCATTAGATAAATGCCAGAATGAACGGTAAGTCTAGAACGATTGACCATTGCTTCATCCATAAAGCCTTTTGGTATTAGTTCAAATGGAAGTCGTATAATAGAGTAATCTCTCCAGTCAAAATCTTCTGGTACACCTTCTTCATCATCACCAAAAATAGATTCTAGTTTGTGTTGATCCCCTCTGCTTCTTATTATACTACGCCAACGCTTCCAATATTCTCCGAAGTGATTAAAATCATAATATGCTGTACCACTAAGAATAATTTGGTTATCTAATCTTACATTAAGATCATCAGGTGGATCTAGTCCAAACTTGTCTGCCCATTTGCGTGCTGCTCTATCTCGTACTGAATCTATAGGACTAGACTTAACAGCAGCAAAACCAGAAATAACATTTTCAAATATTTCTTTAGTTTGTGCTGCAAATTCATCAGCAATAATATCATTAGCGCGCTGACCACGAATACGGCTACCATCACCAATAGGCAATGCCATTGCTACACTATCACCAATATGAAAGCGAAACATGTCTGGTTCATGACGCGGGCCTGCGCTTTGTCCACACAGATCCCGAAACCGGGGTGCATTATACCATATGCTTTCCATGTAATTGAAGATGACCTTCGATTGACGAAAAGCTGCACCTACTATGATTATTTTTCTTTCTGATAATAAGAGAATACGCAATAATGAATAAAGTGCCAGCATAAATGATTTTCCAAAACCACGGCTTGCTATAAGCATAGGAAAACGTCGGTTCCACATTTCAGCCAGCATGATAGCCTGGACAGGAAGAAGTTGAACGCCCAGAATTTCTTTGCATATAAAAGAAAAATACTCTGGTCTTTGCATCAACCAGAGTACATATTTGTGTGGATCTTCTTCGAACTCTATAGGTATGTGATCTAATGGATTGAATAGTGTGCTTTCATCAACATCAATTCCCAACCAGGCATTATCCATAACTCGTTGGTAGTTCGGAGGAATCTTGTTACTTTTCACCTTCTAAAGCCTTTTTAAATAGTTGCATCGCCTTTTCCTGAGCATCACGACGACAGGCACAAAAAATAAATTCTACTTGGTATTCCTCCGACAAGCGCGCAACCTGTCGCCCAAGAAACTTCCCTTTCGCACGTATTTTACGTTGCACGCGCATGGGTAAACCAGACCCTTTAGGAAACATAAGCAACTTCTCATACGAGAATTCACATAAGACATATCTGTGTTTGTAGGATTGCATACGCGACATCTCATTTTCAAAACGCTCTATATACATCCCTAAGTTATTTGCTAATTCAGCCGGTTTCTTTTTTCTATCTATTGTTATTAAATTTTCATTATCTTTAAGTACATAGTCACCCGCATTTACTGTTTCTATTATCTGTCCCTTGCAGTCGCTAAAGGCGCTGAAGTTCCACGGTTCTTTTTCGCGCGTGTCTTGTACAATAATCACAATGTTATCTTCCCCAAAATTCCGTGTTGACAGTTGGCTAACAAAACTAAAAACTGTCCACTGTTTACACTACCGCCGTAATGAGTATAATAAGAAACAACATTGTCATATTCGTTAGTTATGACTTTTAAGCCACAGAAGTATTCCATGTTTTGAAACCGTGCCCATTCAGGTATATACATATTCGTGAGACGGCCTGTTTTCAACTCAACGGCGCGATCTAACAAAAAGCCCACAAATGTCGGCGTGAATTTGTTAGCTAGAAGCAAATAGGAGGGGCTTGATGTGATTTCCCTCATCATATTATCCATATACTTACTCATCAATATACCTTCCTAATAGTTATTATATAACCATCTGATATTTCCATACATTCTATCTCACCCATAGTTTCCTTATTGTTAACTACCACGGAGGTAGAAAGTTCATCTACAGTAAGATGCTCGGTGTGAAACACACGAACATTGTCGGACTCTAAATCCATGTCCAACTGTAGCCTTCTAATTCTCATGTAATCTTATTCTTCTTTTTGGGTCTGCATATTCGCAGTCTGGATAATGTTCCTCAACCCATATCCAATGTTCTTCCATTGCAGGGCATAAGCCTGGATAACATATTTTATAGGGCGGTCGAAAAGAACAATGACAGCCAGGGCCTTGTTCCAAATTGAAATTAGTAGTTATTTTAGTTACTTTAGTATTAGTGGGTTGTACCCCGTTTATTGTTATTTTACTAACATTTGGGTTGGAAAAATCTTTCATAATACACTTCCTAATAATACTGCATTTTCAGTTCCAGTTGCTACTACTAAATAGCGGTGTTTTTCCTTATCTGACCATGCCAATGATCCTTTTAGCTCACGGATAAAATAGTCCCACAAAAAACCGCCGTGATTTAAATCTTTCCATCTTACAATTTCTAAACCAGACCGCCATGGTAAGTCTCCAACATAAATTGAATGTGGTACATGTATATGTGTAAGTC
>Ga0180438_10012382_pt1 | contig 10154 bp, 9 predicted proteins | sample SS_ome_12_FD_132455 | JGI IMG/M metagenome (GOLD analysis project Ga0180438, IMG submission 132455) | Hypersaline lake sediment archaeal communities from the Salton Sea, California, USA - SS_3_D_2 metaG | ecosystem: Environmental > Aquatic > Non-marine Saline and Alkaline > Hypersaline >...
CGGGAGTCTGTTTAGCTGGCTTCTGGGGCAGCGATTCCGGGACACCCTCTGCGGAACCAAGATGATACACAAGAGCAACTACGAACTGATTGCGGCCAACCGTTCCTACTTCGGCGATTTGGACCCCTTTGGCGACTTTGACCTTATCTTCGGGGCGGTAAAGCAGAACCTAAAGGTCGTTGAGGTCCCGGTGACATACCGCGCCCGGACATACGGCAAGGCAAATATCAGCCGGTTCAGGCACGGCTGGCTGCTCTTGAGGATGAGCTGGATTGCGTTCAAAAAAATCAAATGGCTTGGAAGACTTCCATAAGTCCCGACAACCGATGGCACAAACGGGCGATTTACCGAAATTGAAACTTCTGCCACACGGGCAGTACGCCGGTGTGGATAGAAACGACCCGCTGCGATTTTACTACCGGCCTGTAATCGGGAGAATGTATCGGCGACGCGTCGAGCTGTGTTTGGCCGAGTGCAAAGCAGGCGAGCGAATCCTCGAGGTCGGTTTCGGCGCCGGCGTGACCTTCCTCAATCTTCACGAATTGTATAAAGAAATCCACGGACTGGATTTGAACGCGGCAGTGGAAGAAGTGGCGAAGGCATTTGAAGCGAGGCAAATTGAGACACATTTGGCAAAAGGAAACGTCCTGTCGATGCCGTATGCAGACAATTTCTTCGACACGGTCCTGCTTATCAGCGTTCTCGAGCATCTAAAGCCTTCTGAGCAGGTGCCGGCGTTTGAAGAAATCCGACGGGTTCTTAAACCACGCGGCCAGGTGATATACGGTGTGCCGGTGGAGCGAAAGCTGATGGTATTCATGTTTCGACTATTGGGGTGCAACATCCGCGAGCATCACTTTTCCACGGAAAAGGATGTATTCAATGCAGCCGACCGTGTCTTGGACAAAGTGCGGCTTGTGAAGATGCGAGCCATCCCCTCGTTCTGCGGAGACGTCTACGAGGTGGGGCATTTCGTCAAGAGGCTTTCTTGAGGTTGACTGTGGCGCTTTTCAAAGTGCCGCGACACGCAAGTACAGCCGGTGACCGGGTCGGTTCAGCCGACCAACGGTGAGCGCCGATAGCCCGGCGGAGCTGGTCGAGGCGCTGTACGAGATGGACGTAAATTATGTGGTGTGGGCCTCGAGAGAGGGCTTAAGAAGCGAGCACACTCGTGACAACAAGGCAGGACTTCCCGGCAAGATAGATCACCTTCAGCACGGCGCGGATGTTGCGCCCTGCGGATTCATCGTGAGATTGGGGTCGCAAAGACAATATGTCCACGTCTTCAAACTGCTAAGGCCCGTAGATGACCCCGGGCCAGGGCCTGCCTAGAACTGAGGTCTCCGGCCGGCCATTATTCGACGGCGATGACCTCTTTGACTTCAGGCACTCGTTCTCGCAGAATTCTTTCTATCCCCATACGCATCGTCATCGCAGCACCGGGGCAGCCCTGGCAGGCGCCCTGGAGGCGAACCCTCACAGTATTGTCGTCGTCGGTTTGGACAAGTTGGATATCGCCACCGTGACCCTGCAAAGCGGGCCTGACGGACTCGATTACCTCTCTGACCCTGTCCTCGAAGGTTTTTTCGGCTTCGGCGCCACCACAGCCGCATTGTTCACACATAACAAATCTCCTAAAAATTCGCTCTGTGGCCCATTATAGCAGTAATTCAGGTGCTGCCCAGCTATTTTTCGTACGGGTGGCGGCTACTTTTGTTTTACCCGCCAGAGCAGGAATTTTTGTTGCAAGGCCCGCAGAGTGCCGAAAATAATTGACACAGGGCAATGGCTTGTTATATAATGTGAGCGTGCCTGGGTGAAAACACGCGGGCACGAACCTGAGACATCCCGTGAAACGGGATGGTTACGGGATTATGGCAGGGCCCGAAACTTCGGGCGAGCCGGCTGTTTTTCCAGAAGAAATCGGCCGGCCGGTCGGAGCGGCCCAGTGGAGCCATAATCGACCGGAATAACGAGAACTGTTTATCAGGAAAGGGCAGACAGATGCGTACCAATTCCTCTTCGGCTGATCCAGCCGACCGGCCTTCCACTAAAGCAGGCGCTCAAATAATTGTCGATACGCTTATTGACCTCGGCGTCGACACAATCTTCGGCTATCCGGGCGGCGTCGTGCTGCCTTTGTTCGACAGACTGTACGACGCCCCCATTAGGTTCATCATTCCCCGGCACGAGCAGGGCGGCTGCCATATGGCCGACGGCTATGCCCGCGCCGGCGGCAAGGTCGGCGTCGTCATTGCCACCAGCGGCCCCGGTGCGTGCAATCTGACGACGGGACTTGCGACCGCGATGATGGACTCTATACCGGTGGTCGCTCTGACCGGTCAGGTTCGCACCGAGCTTATCGGAAACGACGCCTTTCAGGAGGCCGACAGCACCGGCATTACGCGGCCTGTTACCAAGTACAACTGCATCGTCAAAGACGTCAAGGATTTGGCCCGGATAATTCGGGAGTCATTTCACATTGCCTCGACGGGCCGGCCCGGGCCCGTCCTGATTGACGTACCGGTTGACGTCTCAGTCGCCCGTTGCAGCACCGACGCTGCCGCAAAAATGAAGCTGCCCGGCTACCGAATACAGGCCAAAGGACACAAAAGACAAATCTCGATGGTCGCCAGGGCCATAAACGAATCGGAAAGGCCGGTGCTGTACGTCGGCGGCGGCATCATCAGCGCAAATGCCAGCCAGGAGCTAAGGGCCTTCGCCGAAAAAGCCCATCTGCCGGTGACAATGACGCTGCTGGGGCTCGGAAGCTACGACCAGAACAAACCCGAGTCTCTCGATATGCTCGGTATGCACGGGTCGGCCTATGCCAACTACGCCGTTCAGGAGTGCGACTTGTTGATTGCCATAGGCGCCCGCTTCGACGACAGGGTAACGGGAAAGCTCAAAACCTTTGCTCCGAATGCAAAGATAATACATATCGACATCGACCCGTCGAGCATCTCGAAGAACGTCCACGTCGATATCCCTGTGGTGGGCGACGCAAAAACTATCCTGGGCGAGCTGATACCGGAAGTTGAACACCGCCAGCGAAAGCCCTGGTTTGAGCAGATAGCCGGCTGGAAGAAGAAGTTTCCCTTCCGCTACGACAACAACACCTCGACGATTAAGCCCCAATACGTCATTGAGGAAATTTGCCGGCAGACCGACGGAAAGGCCATTGTGAGCACCGGTGTAGGTCAGAATCAGATGTGGACGGCGCAGTTTTACAAATTCAGCAGGCCCCGCCAGCTTATAAGCTCCGGCGGCCTGGGAACAATGGGCTACGGCCTGCCCGCCGCCATAGGCGCACAGGTTGCCAGGCCCGAAGAGACCGTCGTCGACATCGACGGAGACCACAGCTTCAATATGACAATGACGGAGCTGCGCACCGCTGTCGAGCACCAGCTGCCGATAAAGGTCTGTATCCTGAACAACGGCTATATGGGAATGGTGCGCCAGTGGCAGGAGCTTTTCTACGGCAAGCGCTATTCCAAGAGCTATCTGTCCAATCCGGAATACGCAACCGTAGCCCAGGCATTGGGTGCGGTCGGTATGACTGTGGACAAAAAGGCCGATGTGCCCAAGGTGATAAAGCAGATGCTGAAAGAAAAACAGCCCTGCGTTGTTGATTTTAAGATCGAACGCGAGGAAAATGTATGGCCGATGGTTGCCGCGGGCAAAAGCCTCAATGAAATGGACGGGCTCGACATTCTCGAAAGCATGGCGTAGCAAAGTGAAAAGGAACAAGCGATGAAACACATAATAAGTGCACTGGTTGAGAACAAGCCGGGCGTCCTGGCCCACGTCGCCGGGATGTTTGCAGCAAGAGCATTCAATATCGACTCGCTTGCCGTCGGCCGGACCGAAGACCCCGAGATGAGCCGAATGACAATTGTGGTCCTCGGCGATGACAAGGTCGTTGAGCAGGTTCGAAAGCAGTTAGCCAAGATCGTTCCCGTCGTAAAGGTCCAGGACTTTGCCGGCCAGCCCGTGGTGGCGCGTGACCTGATGCTGATATCGGTATCCGTGCCGCCGGAGAAACGTCCGGAAGCCGTCTCCCTTATAGAAATGTTCAGGGCAAAGGTGGTCGATATCGGTCCCAGGCAGCTTATGGTTGAGGTCAGCGGGCCGGAATCAAAAATTGAGGCCTTCATCAATGCCTGCCGCCCGTACGGCATCAAGAATATGGTCAGGACAGGCACCATTGCCATGCCGCGACAGACTAAGGTCGAATAGTGAGCCTGTGCGGCACACACGGCCTGCCTACCCAGGGAGCGGCCCGACGGCTGACGAACCCACAAAACTCTTGCCTGTCCGGCCGGTTCAAATATAATGGCACGGCGCACAGCAGGGACTTCTCGTGCGAAATGATTGATAATACAAGACGGTAACATAACTGGCTTTGTAACGAGGTCGAGCGAAAAGGTCGGCCACAAGGCCCCAGGCGCCAAATGCCCGGAGGCGAACTTGCACCTGGTCGTCGGGGACATTTGACGCCGAGAACGCCGGCGCCGATTTTTGCAGCCGACCGCAGTACAAGTTAAGTTGTGTTACAGGCTCTAAGATTAGAAAACGACGAACCTCTTTTGGAAAGTAAGGAGAGCGCTATTATGGCACTGAAAATCTATTATGAAAAAGATGCCCCCCTAAACCCGCTGAAGGGTAAAAAAGTGGCCGTTATCGGTTACGGCAGCCAGGGCCACGCCCACAGCCTCAATCTGCGGGACAGCGGTATTAAGGTGGCGGTCGCCGAGCTCAAAGGAACCGAGAACTTTAAGCTGGCTACGAAGCAGCGTTTCGCGCCGACGGACATAAAAACCGCGATGAATGGCGCGGCCCTGATTATCGTGACGATTCCGGATGAGGTTCAGGCTAAAATCTACAGTGAACAAATTGCGCCGAATCTGGCGGCCGGCCAGACGCTCGGTTTCTGCCACGGTTTCAATATCCATTTCGGCTATATTGTGCCGCCCAAAAACGTTAATGTGGTGATGATTGCACCCAAGGGCCCGGGCCACTTGGTGCGCAGCGAGTTCGTAAAGGGCGGCGGTGTGCCGAACCTGATAGCTGTCAAGCAGGACGCCACCGGCAACGCCAGGGCCGTCGCTTTGGCCTGGGGCCGCGGCATCGGCGGGGCACGCGCAGGGATAATCCAGACCACGTTCAAAGAAGAGACCGAGACAGACCTGTTCGGAGAGCAATGCGTCCTCTGCGGCGGCCTGACCTCGCTGATAAAGGCCGGCTTCGAGACCCTCGTCGAAGCGGGATACCAGCCGGAAATCGCGTACTTCGAATGCCTGCACGAAGTCAAGCTGATTGTTGACCTTATGTATCAGGGCGGCCTGAGCTATATGAGGTACAGCATCTCCAACACCGCCGAATACGGGGACCTTACGCGGGGGCCGAGGATTATCACCGACAAGACCCGCGCGGAAATGAAAAAGATACTAAAAGAAGTTACGTCGGGCAGATTCGCAAAGGAATGGGTAGGCGAATACCGGACCGGCCTGAAAAAGTTCAACGCACTCTACAAAAAGGACTACAACTGCAGGCTGGAGAAAGTGGGCAGAAAGCTGCGCAAGATGATGAAATGGATCGAAGCCAAAGAAGTGTGATGATTTACGAGCAGTGAAAGGGAAAAGCGTGAGAGCCGCAAAAAAGTCCCCAGGGAAAAACTTCGTGCCGTTTTCCATAAGCCTCCTGCTCTTGAGCAGCTTCCTCTCAGGCGGCTGTTCCGTGCTGGAGCAATTGAAGCGGGACAAGCCCCCTTACGACGCCGAATTGTATGCCAGCTACAACCAAACCGTGCTGGGGGCCAGCACTTCGCGGGATGTGCTCTCGGCGATTCACCAGCCCGAGTACGAGCTGCTCAGCTACAGCACCAGCGTCGTGGCCTCAGCAGGTGAGAAAAAAGAGGGCCGAAAAATCTGGTTCAATCTGGTCGCCTTCGACGAGACGTCACTGACCGCCAGGCGCAAGTACATCTTCATTACCGACGACCGCCCCAATCTGATGGAACAACCAAGAAAGGACCTGATTTTTGACTGCGAGGCGCTGCTTGGCCGGGAGGTACTCGACAAACCGTATGCAAACGAAACGGCCCGGAGAATCGCCTTACTCAGGCAGGTTCAGCAAGACTGCCGCCAGGACGTCAGCGAAGTCGCCGGTGATAACAAGACGCTGGCCACCTGCGGGATGATGATCAATCAGGCGTTCGAGGCTGCTCTGGTAAAGCTGGATGCGACGCCCGCGGCCGCGTGGAAGCTGACCGACCCGGCCGGTGTTGAGTTCAGCCATATCAGCCTTGACCGCGGCAGAATTCAAATGATACTCAAGGATAACAGGGTGACTGTCAAGACCAGACTTGGCCGACAGGTAAACCTCTGGGAACAAAGCCTCGAGCAGGCCCGGGAAAGCGACTGAGCAAAAGCAGTCGGTTCGAGGGAAATAAGAAGAAGAGTGGGTCTCTAAGCCGAGTTCTGTATCCCGCCAAAAATGGCGGGGCGGCGGTCATTTATCTCGACCAACCGTTGCCGATTGGCTCTCCCGATTTTTCGGGAAGCGACCTACCCGCTGTTATCACCCGGGCCGGGCAACAGCATGCTTGGTCTTGCAGGCGGTGGGGTTTACCCTGCCGGCGCCGTCACCGACGCCGCGGTGCGCTCTTGCCGCACCATTTCACCATTGCCTGTGCCGCACAAGGCGGCCATCGGCTGTGTCTTTTCTGTGGCACTTTCCCGCGGGTCGCCCCGGGTGGCCGTTAGCCACCACCGTGCCCTGTCCTGCTCGGACTTTCCTCCCCGCACCTATTTTGTATTTTGGACCGCAGCGCAGCACCGCAGTACCATGGTGCAAAATCACGAGTTCTGCAAAATCCGGTCGAAACCACAAAATAGGTGCGGGGCGACCGCCCGACCCACTCTTTTCAACTTATCAAGGATTATCTTTGAGCTGCAGTGCCGTAGCGGATTACGCATCATTATAGCGGAAGTTCGCTCGTTTTTCCACCCCCTACCGCCTGATTTCGATATGTCTCTTGAAGTGCTCGTCGTCCGTATCGGGGAAATCGCTTCTAAAATGGACGCCCCGGCTCTCCCGTCGCATCTGGGCCGCTTCGGCCATCAGCAGCGACGCCGTCAGCATATTCTGGCACTCCCAGCCCTGCGGCGAGTCAAAGACCTTGTCCATCACGTAACGCTGCCAGAACCCTATTATCTCCTGTGCCTCCTTGAGCGCCTGGGCCCTTCTCGTAATTCCGACGTTTCTCCACATAAGCGCCCGCAGCGAGTTTCTCACATCCGTCGTATCCAGGCGAGTGCGGTCCGAATGCGGGATTTGATGTCTTATCACGGGATGCCTGATCTCAGGTCCTTCATCTCCGGCGGCGAACCGGCCGGCTGTTCTGCCGAATGCCAAACCCTCCAGCAGCGAGTTGCTGCCCAAGCGGTTGGCGCCGTGCAGGCCCGTGGCGGCGGCTTCCCCGCAGGCATAAAGATTCGCGATGCTCGTCCGCGCCGAGGAATCCACTCTGACGCCACCAATCATGTAGTGCGCGCTGGGACGGACCGGAATCAGGTCTTTGCTGACATCGATGTCGAAGCTCTCGCACAACTCGAAAATCTGCGGAAATCGCTCAGCAAAGTGCTCTTTATCGAAATGCCGGACATCGAGATAGACGTGCGTCGATTTGGTCTTGAGCATTTGCGCCAGTATCGCCCGGCTGACGACGTCGCGAGGGGCCAGCTCCGCCGAGTCGTGATAATCTTTCATGAAGCGGCGCCCGTTCTTGTCCACAAGCAACGCCCCTTCTCCGCGGAGCGTCTCGGTAATCAGGGCACGCGACGCGCCGGCGATATAGAGCGTGGTCGGATGAAACTGCATGAACTCCAAATCCTGCAGCAGCGCACCGGCCCGATATGCCATGGCAATACCGTCACCGGTCGCCACCTCCGGGTTTGTCGTCTCGCGATACAGTTGTCCGGCTCCGCCTGTGGCCAGAATCGTACTTGCCGCCCAGATTATTTGTGTGCCCCGACTGTCCCGCCCGATTATGCCCACGCATTTGCCGTCGTCATTGGCAAGCAGGTCCACAGTGAAGAAATTCTCCATCACTCCTACATTCTGATTTTGCCTGACTTGCTTGATGAGCACCTCGGCGATTACCCTGCCCGTTTCGTCGCCGTGGGCATGGGCAATCCGCGGAAATGTATGGCCGCCTTCGAGAGTCGCGGCAATGTGACCGTCCACCGTATCGAACTCGGCGCCCCAGCCCAGCAGTTGTTCGATGAGCTCAGGCCCCTGACGAACCACCGACTCCACAACTTCGGTGTCGCTCAGCCCGCAGCCGGTGTTAAGCGTATCCTTTATGTGCGACTCGAAGCTGTCGGTCTTCTCCAGCACCGACGCAATACCGCCCTGGGCCTGCCAGGTGTTGCTGTCCTGCACAGAAGCCTTGCAGACAACTACCACGCGGCAGTTCTTCGCTGCTTCAATGGCGGCCCGCAGGCCCGCAATACCGGCACCGACCACCAGACAGTCGGTGAAGAGCTGATGCGTCGAAGCAGTGTCAATGTTCACCAAGTATCGCCCAAGTTCTGCCCGGCCTGGCATTTTCACGGCCTCCAGTCTGCACAATCGCGCACATCTCGTATTTCGTCTCTGGCGGCTCAAGTCACAAAGCACTCTCAGCCGCATTCATGATACCGCAATATTGTGGCTTTGAAAACCAGTCTATTATAACTTGCCTGCAAATCAGGACTTACGTCCCGCCGCACCGGCCCGGCGGGCTAATTCATCGCCGCTAATCGCCGACAAGGCGGCCCAGTCAGGACGCCTTGAAAATTTTCGAAAAAATAAAAATCTTTTTCTTTGACAAGACTATACCTTGCGCTGTATAGTATAGTATGCCTTGAACCGTAAGGTATGACAATGTGATTGGCCGGAACTTCCCGGCGGGTGTTTCTTGGAGCTCAATTATGAAATCGCTGCGTAAACAAACGCTTGACGGCAATGTTGAAACGATGCTCCTGGCGATTCTGGAGACCGGGCCGAGCTATGGCTACGCCATCGTCAAAGAGCTCAACGAAAGGGCCGACGGCATCCTGCGCCTGGGCGAGGGGACGGTTTATCCGGTGCTGCACCGCCTCGAAGAAAAACGACTGGTATCGGCGAGCTGGCGAACGGCCGAAAACGGGCGGCAGCGAAAATATTACCGCCTTATAAACAAAGGACGCAAAGCCCTTGCACAGAATCGTCAACAGTGGCATCTGCTCACCGTGGTGATGAAAAAAGTCGTGCATTCCGCCGCACGGCTTTCGCCGGGGCCGGTACTGAAAGGAGCCTCAATATGAGTCTGGCATTACAGAAATATCTTGACGACGTGATGGCATACGTCAACCGAAGGCAGGAAGACGCGATCGAAATCCGCGCGGAACTGGAAGACCATTTGCTGCAAAAGGTGGCCGAGCTTGAAGCGCAGCACCTGCCGCGAGAGGACGCAATATTTCAGGCTATTGAGGACCACGGCAGTGCGCGGACCGTCGGCTATGGTCTCAGGAAGGGCTTTGCCTTGTTGGATGTCCGTACCGAGGGCACCGCTCGCGGGTTTGTCGCCGTAGGACCAAAGGCCATCGGAGTAATTGCCTTCGGCGGCGTGGCAGTTGGCCTGTTCGCCTTCGGCGGATTTGCCATTGGCGCCATCGCTTTCGGATGGTTGGCTCTGGCCGCGTTGATTTCCTGCGGAAGTATTTCACTGGCGCCCATGGGCGCTGCTTTGGGTCTGGTGGTGCTGGGACGAATTGCCATTGGGATGGTGGCTGGCGGCGGGCTGGCCGTTGGATTGTGGGTCCCCTGGGCCGTTGACCGCGTCAGCCTTCTTGCCGGTGACAACGGAATACAGCTCTTACAGCATTTTCGAAACTATAACGACGGCGTTGAAATGATTGTTATAGCCGTGTGGTTCTTCACGATATTTCCCTTCCTTACGGGGCTCATGGGGGCAATTGAAAGCTTGGAGCATAAGCGAATTAAAAAAACTGATCCGAAACTGGTCGAGTAGGACGCCAGCACGGCGACCAGCCAGTTAGCACGTTATATCTGGGCCAGTTTGGCCCAGTCACAATCGAGCAAAGAGCTGACAACCGTCTCTCCCA
>Ga0180438_10012384_pt1 | contig 10154 bp, 9 predicted proteins | sample SS_ome_12_FD_132455 | JGI IMG/M metagenome (GOLD analysis project Ga0180438, IMG submission 132455) | Hypersaline lake sediment archaeal communities from the Salton Sea, California, USA - SS_3_D_2 metaG | ecosystem: Environmental > Aquatic > Non-marine Saline and Alkaline > Hypersaline >...
AAGGCAGAGGCGGGCCACTGAAGGGCCAAGCCGCGAAAGAGTTGTAACATTGGCAGCTTCTGCACCTCGTAACCGGCCAGCTCCAAGGGGCACTTGCCCCGGATGCGTTTCTGGGCATCGTCAGAGAAGGGAGTGAAGCGATGGTAGACCCCCTCCTCATCCTGGGTCACCTCGACGCTCGGCTCGCTCGTCGGCTGCGGCGCACTCACGCCCCCCACCAGCAGTCCATACACCCCACCTTCCCCCCATCCCCATCCCGAAAGCTGCTCACTCAGCCACACCACGCCCAGACTCAGCAGCACCAGCCGGCTGGCTTCCTCCCCCAACCACTCCAGCCCCTCGTACCACGGCTGCTGTCCTAGACGCGGCCAGGCCACCCCCAGCCCCTTCCACCCCCATATCACCCACGGCAGCAGGCTCAGCCCCTGCCACGCCCCATGCCCCGTCAGCCACACCAGCAACAGCATCGCCTCGCTGCGCACGGCCACCACCACCCAGCTCCGCTTCATCCACGCCCATCCTGCCCGCCAGGCAACCCCACTGCCCCAGCCTCGTCCCTTGACCGGCTCTTTGCTCCGCTGACTGCCCTCTAGCCTGACCACTCGGGCTGGACATGCCTGCCAGCCCCCTAGACTCTCCACCCGATGTCCGGTGATCAGCAGCACCACCACCATCGCCACTGCTGCTGTGTGGACCACGCTACCCCATTGAAAGTAGCGTTTTTCCCATTTTGTGCTACAATCCATTGGCCAGCCTCCTGTCACTGTTTTCGCTGGGTACAGTGTACCCCATTTTCAGGAAGCTGGCACTTTTGATTATGTGACCGTCCTACCCCCCTTTTTAACCTTGCTAACGAACCTTTGGGGCCTTTTCCCCTCTGTTTTCTGTCCCCACCGTGTTACGCTCACAGCGGTGACTTCTGCCAGAAAATTGTCATGAAGCGCCAAGCAGCCATCGCGGTAGGACGGTCAGTCACCCAACCGCCCCCGCACAGATCCCGGCGCACAGTTTTCCCGCACCGGGCTCTTCAGATAGCCTCGCTTCCGCAATCCGGCCTAGAGTAGTTGAAGCTGTCTCGCCTTGGGCCGCCCTACAACCCGTGGTCGCTCTATCTTGTAGTGCTTGAGTAGCTGGTCGAAGCCCCGCCAGTTGCAACTACGCTGCTGGCTTCTTCGATTCAGCCACTTGAACAGAATGCCTGACAGAAAACAGCCGACCACCACCGGGGTTGCTCCCAGATTGAGGTGTCGGCTGTCAGTCTCTCACACTACCCTCGCTCAGTGGACTACAATGAACTCGGACAAGTACTTGTCCATTATTAACTTCGCACTTTTAGTCTGAAATCAGGCGTAAAGCGCACTCAAAAATACGGTGTTATTTCTGGACAAGTGCAAGGGCTGCGACGATGCTACACGCTAGTTGACGTTCCTATTGTACCACAGATTCGGGCAAAGCTCAATATCAATTTTCTGCTACCATGCCATCCAGCGCCTTCTTGCAGGAGACGAGTACGACGAGCAGGCGCCGGAACAACCTCGTTGCACCCACCTCGCCGGCGCCGCTCAGCAAAAAAGGCCAACCACGACATAGGCGCACGACGTGCTGGACGCTGGTTGGCCTGCAGTTTTCGTTCTTATCGAAAAGCTGCCCGGTGCTTATGCAGCTAGAACGGGACGAAACTTGTACCGGTATACTAGATTTAACCAAACTGTTGTGTGATACAGCAATGTTCAGATAGACTCCTGCATCACTGCTGGAAAAAGTTTTCGCAGCTCAGTTCTCCGGATATCGCAGCTTCGATATATTTGGCAAAAGCCTCCCCTAGCTCGCTATCCCGCACCGCACCAAGATCCTCAAATGCACTCGTCAAATCTTGCTGGTGAAGGCGCACGTCGGCTCTGAGCAAATATAGCACGACGAAGCCGGGATCCAGCTCAAGCCCAGCGGTATAGGCTGCTTCCGCGGCCGGGTAGTCGTGCAGATTGCAGCAGGCAAAGCCCTGCATGAGATACAGATCGGCAAGCTGATCATTGATGGCCAGCGCGTCATTGGTGTCCCGAACGACAGCGTCGTACTGTCCCAACGCCAGGTTGGCGAAGGCGGAGAGGGCTGGCACATGAATAACAGGGCACTCTTCGCCGTACATTGCCAGCGTCACGCGGTTCGCAAAGGACGGATCGGGGAATTCCGTCAAAGCAGTATCCATCAGCGCCACCGCATCCGCCATACGCCCCTCGTGCAGCGCGATCATGGTAGAAAAGGCAAACGGCCAATTCGTCTCGGGGCCCAGCGCAATGGCCCGTTCGTAATCGGCTTTGGCCAGATCGTATTCACCTTTCAGATAGTGCAGCGCACCTCTATAGTTGACTGCGAACCAGTCTTCCGGTCGCAACTCTACTATTTGGTCAAGATACGAGATGGCCTCATCCAAATGGGCTGAGAAGAGAGACGCATCCATAGCCAGCCCCCAAAGCGGGGCTACCCACTGAGTTGGCCCCAGGCGCAAGGCTGTCTCCAAATCTCGACGGGCGCCATCGTAAAGACCCAGCCGCTGGCGCATCCCCCCACGGTAGAGGTAGAGTATTGGATTGCCCGCGTCGAGAGCCAGTGCGGCATCAAGCCCCTCAATCGCACGGGACGTATCACTCAGGTACGACTCGAACGCACGATGAACGTGTGCAGCCACGCTGTCACCCATCACCTCAGCGCTGGTCACTTCAATCTCGTCAAGAGTGGCAACAGTACACGCAGCCTCGTATGCGTCTCCATTTGCCCACTGCAAAACAGCCAAGGCCGCAAGCACTTGCGGCGCGACCGATTCACGACGTTCGTCCGTCATCCGCACCCGTACATTGGCCGTTCGCTGCAACCTCTCACGGGGAACTTGTATCAAAGGGAACGCGTTCGTCACCCCCGCCTGGACTTCAAGCTCGATAAAACCTGGAGTGTAATTGCCCCAGATCACGACCGTCGCGCCGTTCGCCTTGGCCATCGCCTGTGCTGCCTGGGCGGAGGTGACAACCCCGGGATGCTCACGAATGCTGACACTCGAGAAAGGGGCTTCAACTTCCAAGACCTGGACAAGGTCGTCAACCACAAAGCGGGCCACATCACGTTCTAGCACTCCCAGTGGCTCCAACTGGGCGACCAACACCATGTACTCGTCGGGCGCAACGGGTTCCACGGTGGGAAGCGGCGTGGGCGTTGGCGCAGATGTCGACGTAGCCGTGGCTGTGGCCACACCCACGGCCTTTGGCACCGGTGTTCGCAACGTTGTTGTCGCTGCCGCGGAGGTTGCCAGCGGCATCGGCGTGCCGGGGAACTCCCCGCGGCCCAGCACTCCACTGAGGATGATGCCCGCCAGCACCAGCACAAGGACCAATCCAATCCAGGCCAGCGATGGCAGGCTGCGCAGCCAACCCCAGACCCCACCAAGCCGAGCCGGTTTGGGCGCTGGCGGAGGGGAGGGGAGCGAGGGTTGAATCGCCTGGGGCTTGGCCGCTTCGTGTGTTTCAGCCTTTTGCCTCCGTATATCGAACAGCATGCCGTCGGGGGAACGCATATGCAGCACCGGTGTGCCCCACTCCACGTCGTTACCCCGCGCAAAAACCGCCTTCCGAGCTTCGGCCAAGGCGGCGTCCACCGGATAGCCATCGGCCAGTGCGCCATAGAATTCTCGGGCCAGGGTGATGGCTGCCTCATCCGTCACCTCGGATTGCATGGCAATGACGGCTGGAATGCCCTGCTGCACCAGACTCTGTGCTGTACCTGCGAACGGGTCGCTACGGGAAGCACGCGCACCCTCGCAGGCATTGAGGACTGCCAGCCGCAGCGGACGGTGATCATGCAGTAATGTTCCCAGGTCATGACCACTCACTGGACGGCCCCGCCCTTGCGAATCTTCCAAGACCAACACGCCATCTTGAGCACGCTCATCGAACGCCCCATGCCCAATAAAGTGAAAGATGTGACATTCTCCCCGCCGCAATCTCTTTTGCAGGACGCTCAGCGTGGCCGCTTCTAGCCTCTCCAGCACCACCAGTCCCCGCTGTTGGAGGTCTCCCAGAGCCTTCTTGAGTTTCTCCCACTCCTCTTCCACATTCAGGGAACGGTAGTCGCTGGGGCTGGAGAGCATGACCAGCAGCCTCAAGGGTGGTTCTACAGCCAATGGCCGGATGCGCTCCGGCAGGTCCAGGTAGCGCACCAGGGGAGTCTCTACCGAGAGGGAAAGGAAGCGATTAAGTGCCGGATTGTGGAGATACTCCCACGGCAAGTCGGCCAACTCAGGGGTGTCGGTCAGATGCAATCGAACGCGCAATCCCGCACCTTGCCGGTGGGCCTCGTCCAGGCTGCTGTGCAGGCAGCCTCGCACCGTGCCACTGAAAACGGCTTCAAAGAGGCAGCCACCGAAGGTCCTGGCTGCCTCCATCTCCGGGGACTCCAGACGGCGCACACCCCGCCGGGGCCGACCGACACGCAGCCAAAAGTTCTCCAACTCCAAACCTGAGAAAGGTAGTCTGAAGCTGGCAGTGACTTGACCGGCTGGAGAGTTCAGAACCCTGACGGCGTACCCCTCTTCCGAGCGCTCGAGGAGCAAGTCAAAGTCCAGATAGTTTATCACCCCCATGATATTCTCCTCCAACGAGTGCAATTGAAGCAATCACCCACATACCTGAACCTTTCCTCTTCTTTTCTCTTTCTCTTTCTCTTTCGACGAGGCCGCCCTCCATACTACCTTCTATCCGTGCTGGCACCATCAGGCCAGACACCCAATACTGTGCTCGCCCAGGGACGGTCCTACTTCCTCCCTGGTGAGAGGCTCCATCTAACGGTCGGTTCACTTCGGACACCGGGCAGCTTAACGACACGCTCGCACCAATTGAGGGGTCAATCGGCTCTCTCGCTCAGGTTCTCCTCGCTTGTCCGTCCTATCGCCTGCCAGGCTTAGGCCTTGAGGGCTGCCCGAGTCGACTGCTTCTTAATGTACGCCTTTCGTCAAATGGTTTTCCGCCTGGAATCTCACCAGCGTCATCGCACCAAGTGGCCCATCTTGGCCGAAAATCGGTGGCCCCATCCCGGGCGAAAATTGACACTCCCAACAGATTCTCTCGACACAGGCGGCCCAACGGAGCGGCGGATAACCCGCCAGCGGGGCAGCTGGGTGATAGGCAGCAAAGCCACGCAGGACGCAAAGCGTCCGCGTTAATGCCTGGCGCAGAAGCCGACGCCCCCAGAGCCGCTGCGACCGAACCTCGCGGCCCATTCGGCGCTCACCCAATAGCCGAACCAGCTTGGCGACAATTGAGCCGTCCATCTTTTGCCCTAGCCAATGCTGTTCACCACAAACAAGTTACCACATAAAGTAAATCGGGGATTGACAGATTTCCAAAAATGTTGTATAATGTTATCAAGGTACACAAGTACACAGATAGCGTATTGCCTTTTTCATACGCTGCCATTCCTCACAAAATAGGCTCAGGAGTAAAAGCATGATTGAATCAAAACACCAATCACAAATCAAGGTTACACGTGTTCAAACTGGCGTTCGCATTGAGCAACGAATGCTGAAGGTACTGAAGGCTCTTGCCGAATACTTTGATATTTCGTTAGGTGACCTCCTAGAAGGAATTGTTCTCCACGCTTTTGAAGGCAAATCCGCATTCGATAAGGAGACGCTGGAGCGCATTGAAGTTCTGAAGCAAGTTTATCATATGGATTACGACGCCACTGCAAGCCATCGCTTCATCGAAGAGACAGGCTAGGGAGAAAACCGTATGACACCTTTCAGACCAACACATATTGCCGTTTTTAGCTTGTGGGCAGAAAATGTATCAACTGCCGCCCACTTTTATCGTGACGTTGTCGGGCTTTGCTTGTTACCGCATCATGGGCATCGACCAGCTTTTGATTTGGGAAACGGCTCCTACTTGGTGATTAATAGGGGACAACCCGTCCCTGCTCGAAACTCAGAGTCACCCCATTTTCCACTGATCGCATTTGCTGTTGAGGATTTGGAAAGAGCAATTGAACATCTAGAAGTTCACGGGGTTGAGTTGCCATGGGGTGTCGAAACAGGTGAAAACTCGCGCTGGGTAAAGTTTCGGGATCCAGCAGGAAACCTGATCGAGTTCGTCCAATTCAACAAGCCAATTCATCATTGATCTTGTGCTCGGCGAAGTACTTGTCCATTATTAACCCTGCTTCGCACTTTGGGTCTGAAATCAGGCGTACTGTCCTGTACCCTGTCCTGGTCGGACAGGACCAGGGCGGTCAGTACAGGCACTGTCCTGTACCCTGTCCTGGTCGGACAGGACCAGGGCGGTCAGTACAGGGCACTGTCCTGGGCGGTCAGCACAGGGCACTGTCCTGGGCGGTCAGCACAGGGCACTGTCCTGGGCGGTCAGCACAGGGTTATTTCTGGACAAGTGCCAAGGCATTGGTTATCAGCGGGATGGCCTGCGAGCCATCTCGCTTTTGATTTTGAACGGGGAGCATACTATGACGCAAAGAATAGTATCACGTGGACTGACCATTTTTACAATCGTCTGGTTGGGACAATGCGTTTCAGTCATCGGGTCTGGTCTGACCAGCTTTGCGCTGGGGGTTTGGATATTCGAACGCACCGGCTCGGCGACCCAGTTCGCGCTCATCGGCCTATTTGCCGTGCTGCCCCGGGTCTTATTATCACCGCTGGCCGGCGCCATTGTGGATAGATGGGACCGGCGTCGGGCAATGATCTTGAGCGATACTGGTGCTGGATTCAGTACATCGTTTCTGGTTCTACTGCTGTTCACCAACCGGCTCGAGATTTGGCATATCTATCTGATTGTTGGCACCAGTGCAGCCTTTAGCACGGTTCAGTGGCCCGCTTATACCGCTGCAACAACATTACTGGTCTCCAAAAAGAACCTCGGGCGTGCCAATGGGATGGTCCAATTCGGGAAAGCGGCAGCAGACATTCTCGCACCCGCCCTGGCCGGTGTCCTCATTCACACTATTCGGCTAGAGGGCGTGATACTGATTGATTTTGCGACGTTTATTTTTGCAACCGTTACTCTTTTGCTGGTTCGCTTCCCCAAACCCCAAAGCACCATCGCCGGCAAGGCAGAGACCATCCCGCTAAAGCAAGAATTTACCTTTGGATGGAAATACATATATGCCCGACAAGGGTTACTCGGTCTATTGGTTTTCTTTGCGGTGGTCAACTTCCTATGGGGTATGGTTGGCGCTCTGATCGTACCAATGATCCTCGGTTTTGCTACGAGTGATAAGCTGGGAGTTATCATATCCATTGCGGGTTTTGGTATGCTCGTAGGGAGTCTGGTCATGAGTATCTGGGGTGGCCCGCAACGTCGTATCAACGGTGTGCTTCGCTTTGAATTTCTAAGCGGGATATGTTTTCTGCTCCTGGGACTCCGACCGTCGTTTTGGTTGACCGCCATGGGTGCATTTGGCGCCCATGTGACAATAGCCATCGTGTACGGTTCCAACCAGGCCATCTGGCAAAGCAAAGTCGCTCCAGATGTTCAAGGACGCGTCTTCGCTGCCCAACAAATGATCGCCAAAGCGGCCTCACCACTCGCTTACTTGCTTGCTGGTCCATTGGCCGATGACCTATTTGAGCCCTTACTTGCCACAACCGGATTACTGACTGAGAGCATAGGACAGATCATCGGTATCGGATCGGGACGCGGTATCGGTCTACTGTTCATTATGATGGGAATGATCAAAATGGCAGTCACGGTTGTAGGTCATGCACACCCACGCATACGCTTCGTAGAGGATGAACTGCCGGACGCGCTCGACGATATCTCAAATACACCACCCCTGTAGATAAATGAAAAACGTACCGCCGAATCCAGGCAAGTCAACAACTGGACCCTGGCGAATTTTGATTATGGTTAAGTTAACTACTGCATATTGTGGTCCACAAACGCTTCATATCACAACATGTAACCCTAAACTTGACGATAATGCATTTTCGCCAGACTCCAGTCAACAAGTACGAGTTCAAAGGACAGGCGTCAGAAGCAAGGGTGAAAGGTCCACGGTGTCTATGACAGAGACCCGTATTCTGAAGAGCCGGATGAGGCAAAAGTCTCACGTCCGGTCCGAGAGTGGCGGTGGGATCGGCGACCGCCCCGCCGATCATGACAACTTGGGCATCGACACCCCCCTCTCAAGTGCTCGTTTGAAACAGGAGTCCATTTATCTTCAGTAGTTTTGCCAACTCGTCGTTCTCGATAACCTCAATGCAGAGCCCCAATACATCGTTCGCTAGCTTGATGTAGTTGTGCAAGTGCTGCGAGCACGGTTTGGCTGTCATGAAAACAACAATGGCGTTGGGGAAATACAGAAATGGTCTGATGACTTGATAAGCAATGCTGACGGGAACGCTGGACCCGTGAATCTCAATACCCGACTTGAATGGCATACTTAACCGAAATACATCGTTGCCATGCTGCACCACTAGTTCCATATCAGATATCTCATGTGATCCGTGAGGTTTGTCGGCTTCTCGTTGTGCAACGACTGGGTTCACGCCGTTCAGAATGTTGGCAATCGCTTTACGTAAATAACCATCATCAAGGCTGTGCAATTGTTCAATTTCGCCCTCATCCAATTCTGGGTAGTCCCCCTCAAGAGTGTTGGTGGACATAACAAATGATTTTTAAGGTAGAGATGCGGCAAATCTCGCCTGTTTTGCCACAATTTAGCGCAATTTTCACCATTCAGACGGCAAATTTGTCTTATCAAAAGCTAACAACACCCAAGAGGGGGACTACCCAATTCTGTCTCTGGTATTTGGGCATAACCCTTAAAAGTGTCAGCAAGGAACTGTGTCATATTGACTGGTCCGGGGCTGGGTTCTGGGGAAGACAGCAATCTCAGCACTTGGTGCCTTGCTTTAAGTATGTACTCCTCTTCTGCCAGCAGCTCTTTCTTACGCTCGTCCGTGACAACAAGTGCAACTATAGGATTATCTAACATAAGTCGCTTAATCCTTGAGTAAGCGTGTGAGAAGGCGGCAGCCAGTTCGAAGTAGGCAATTGCAGACTTGCTCAGTGCCATCTCCAAAGCCCTCTGCCCAATGTGATATAACGAAGAAGCAGGTATCGTCATACCGAAGAGAGTTATTGCCTCGAAATCAACTCTGTAGCTTTCACCTTGCCTAATGAATAGTAGGATCAGAGGTTGTGGTGTATTAGGCTCAATAAGGACAGCGGACGAATCATCTATGAACGTCCAGCACTCCTCAAACGAAGCTTGGTGCCAGCCAAAGCTGTCTATTGCACGTGCTATTCCAGTAAAGAACTGAGATCTTACCTTCTGTATGTCCCTTTGGAAACCGAAAGCGAACACCTCGTCGAAAGATATCTCAAAACCAGCACCAGAGACTGGTTGCAGGACTTCATCAAGACCTCTTTCCTTATAGGCATTTACTGGGAGGAGTGCAGTTGACAACAACTTTGCTGCTTTTGGGGTTACCAGAGCGTCCCATACATAATCATAGTCTCCCATTCTCAGCCTACTGAGGAACTCCTTGGCTACTCGCACCAGTTCCCTTTCCATCGATTCAGATGCGAACATTCCAGTCATGTTGCTCTCCTCCAGACTCGCCGCCTAACGGTTGGGCTCACCGGCAGCCGGAGGCTGTCCGGTGGAGCCGATGTTGGGGACCAGTGCGCGCTTCAAGTTGCCAACTGATGTTTACGGACATCTTTTGCATTCCTCTCTTTTGCGCGATCCGTTCTCAAATTCAAATTTAGCTGTCTGTGCGAAATTTAGACCCTTAGCGAGCCACGGAACCCCCTGACGCCATAGTAAGATTCTGCACCGTTGTGATACACGAAGACATGGTCATAGCGACGATCTCCAAAGATGGCGCCGCCGAGTTTTCTAATTTCAGAAGGCGTTTTCAACCAGCTCGATGTTTTCGTATCGAAATTCCCAAGTTTCTGCAACTCTCGATATTGTTCTTCCGTTAAAATCTCGATGCCCATGGCAGCTGCCATATCAATAGCGTTATCTTTTGGTGGGATGGTTCAGAATAGGTTGACACTTTAACAACTTCATAGGCTTGCCACAAGCAGCCAAATCGGGAACAATAGAGGCCATTCGTACTACCTTTGACAGGAGGTTCCAATGGCAGA
>Ga0180438_10012387_pt1 | contig 10153 bp, 7 predicted proteins | sample SS_ome_12_FD_132455 | JGI IMG/M metagenome (GOLD analysis project Ga0180438, IMG submission 132455) | Hypersaline lake sediment archaeal communities from the Salton Sea, California, USA - SS_3_D_2 metaG | ecosystem: Environmental > Aquatic > Non-marine Saline and Alkaline > Hypersaline >...
ACGTAGGGTGTGCCTTGAAAACCGCTCATCGAGGACATGAGTATGATTCCCCCTCTGCCGCGCTCTGCCATTTTTTCTCCAAAATGGCGGCAGATGAGCAGCGGTCCCGTGCAGTTTGTAGCAACCAACCGCGCCAACATTTCCGGCTGTCGATCTAGAAACGGTCCTGTATCAGAAAGTGCCGCGTTGTAGACCACCAGCCCGACAGCAAGGTCAGCCGTAACCTCTCCGATGCGTTGGACTGCACCAAAGGTCGAAAGATCCCGTGACAGGGGCAGGGTATCGATGTGATATTCCTTCTTCAGTTCTTCGGAAAACTGCACCAACCGTTCTTCCCTCCTGGCGATGAGAATCAGGTGCAGTCCCAGTTTTGCCAGGGACAGTGAAAATGCCCTCCCGATCCCTTCGGAAGCACCGGCGACCAAAGCCCAGGGACCGTATTTTTCCTGAAATATTGTCATTCTCCTTGTTTTTCTGTTCATGGGTTATGGAAAGATCTCTGCTCAAGGAGTCTTATTTTCGGTTTTGACCTGAGCACAACGGCCGTACAGCCGGCTGAACTCGCGGAGCCTGCCGATGATCTCCTCCGTGATCATATCCTTTGTGAATCGCCACTGCCAATTGCCGCCGCCGCGGCTTGGGACGTTCATCCGGGCGGCGCTGCCCAATATCATGACGTCCTGCAGAGGGATCACCGCTGTGTCGGCAGGTGAGGAGAAAGCAAGGCGAATCAGGTCCCATACAATATCCCGCCCGTCCCGGCCCATGTAGCGGCGAACCTGGTCCCGTACCGCTTCGCTCTCTCGCAGGTACCAGCCCAGGGTCGTGTCATTGTCATGGGTGCCGGTGTATACGACGCAGTTGGGCAGGTAGTTATGGGGCAAATACTCATTATCGGCGTCTTGGTCGAAGGCAAACTGGAGTACCTTCATTCCGGGGAAACCGAAGCGATCCCGGAGCTTTTCCACCGGTGGGGTAATGACTCCGAGGTCCTCGGCGATCAACGGCAGATCGCCGAAATCCTGCTTGAGGGCCTTTTTGAGAGCATTGAAGTAATCAGCGCCCGGGCCCTTGACCCAGCGTCCTTTCACGGCGGTCGACTCTCCCGCCGGCACCTCCCAAAATGCCTCGAAGCCGCGGAAGTGATCGAGCCTCAAGCTGTCCACCAGGCGCAGGCCGGCCCGGATTCGTTCGATCCACCAGGCGTAGCCCGTATCCTTATGCCGCTTCCAGTTGTAGAGAGGGTTTCCCCACAGCTGGCCGGTGTCGCTGAAGTAGTCCGGCGGAACTCCGGCCACGACGGTGGGTAATCCCTGTGCGTCGAAGTAGAACAGCTCCTGGTTGGACCAGGCATCGGCACTGTCGTAAGCCACATAGATGGGAAGATCCCCGATGATGCGGATTCCCCGGTCGGCGGCGTGGCGCTTCACGGTATCCCACTGACGGAAAAACAAGAACTGCTGGAATTTCTGCTGCTCGATCTCATCGGATACGTTTGCCCGCCAGCGCTCCAGCGCCTCCGGCTTGCGCCGGATCAGTTCTGCAGGCCAGCTGCTCCAGGCACCGGTCAGACCCTCGCCCTCGAAGGTCCGTTTCAAGGCCATGAAGAGTGAGAAATCCTCCAGCCAGCAGCGTTCCCGCTCGCAGAAAGAGTCAAATGCCTGTCCGGTGACAGGATCACTCCGCCGCTTCCAGTGCAAATGAGCGCTCTTGAGGATGCCCCTCTTGAAGGCGAACACGCTTGCGTAATCCACGTGATCGACAGGGAACGCGGGGGCATTCCCGAGGTCCTCCGGCGCAAGGAACCCTTCTCGTACGAGCTCCTCCAAATCGATTAAAAGCGGGTTGCCGGCAAAGGAGGAAAAACTCTGATACGGCGAATCCCCGTATCCGGGGGGGCCCAGGGGCAGCACCTGCCAGATGCACTGCTCGCTGGCTTCAAGAAAATCCACGAAGGCCAGGGCTTCCCTGCCAAGTGAGCCGATACCATACGGGCCCGGCAGCGAGGTCGGGTGAAGGAGGATCCCGCTGCGGCGGGGATTGTCTTGCCTGTGGGTTGCCCAAGCCCGGATAGACTTATCCCCTTCAGCCATCGGTTTCTCCGGGCAGCTGATCCCAAACCGCCTTTTGCAGGGCATCCAGAAAGCGCTCCACACCCTCCGGATTGCGGCCGACACCCTGCCAGCTCCTGCCTCTGCCTCCTCCCTTGCCGCCGATTAGAGGAAAGAGACCGGGAAGGATCTGCTCCCAGGGCAGATCCAGATCCTCGCTGCAGCCGACCCGCCACTGCACATCCCCGTGCCGGCGGTGAAGTATACAGGCTACGGTCTTCGGGTGATCCAGCAGGTTCTGGTAGACGGTCTGCACGTAGGAGCTTTCATCCGGGGAAAAACTCTCCAGTATAATGCGAACTCCTTTGCGGGTCTCCGCCAGTTCCATCAGGTCCTGAACCCGATGCTCCGCCAGAGTCTTTTCCAGCTGGGAGATCCGCTGGTCCCGTTCGCGGATCTTGTTCCTCAGATCCTGCACCGAGGCCAGGATATCCTCCGTTCCGCAGGTCAGCTCCCTGTTCAATGCGGCGATCAGCCGGTCCTTGTCGCGGGTATCCCTGTAGGCCCGATCTCCGATCAGCCAATGCAGCCGTAGGCGACCCCGGATTTTTTCCAGCCCGTCGTATTTGATCAGACCCACCTCTCCGGTGGTGGCCACGTGAATCCCCGCGCAGGCCGCCGCATCGACTTCTTCGATCTCGACGATGCGCAGAAGCTCGACATCCGGGGGAGGCTTTCGCAAGCAGTAGCGCTCCGCCTCCTCCGGTCGGATCCAGTGGATCTGCACCGGCAGATTCCGGCTCACTCTCTGATTGGCCAGCTCCTCCGCCGCCTCGAGCTCCTTATCCTGAATGTCATCGGTGTCGATTTCCACGGCGGTGTAGCGTTCACCGAGATAAGCTGAAATTGTGGGATATCCTGCCGCTTTAATCAGACTGGCGGAGACGATATGCTGTCCGGTATGCTGCTGCATGAAATCGAAGCGCCTTGCCCAGTCGATCGTTCCCCGCACCATGGTTCCTTCCACCGCAGCGCCCTCCCCAAGAGGCTCGGCAAGGTAGTGGCAGATCTCTTCCCCCCGTTTCTGCACGTCCAGGACCGTTAGACCGTTCAGCTGTCCCTGATCGGCAGGTTGGCCGCCCCCCTCCGGGTAGAATGCCGTCCTGTCAAGGATCACAGCCCATCGTTCTCCCTCAGCTCTCTGCTGCAGTACTCGCGCCTCGAAGCGTGATAAACGGGGATCGGTGTAGTACAGTTGCTCAGTCATCGATCGGGTACCCGGGTGGCCGTTCTCCGCAGCTTCCGCCCCCAGCTTACTAAATATTCAGCCTTTTGCCAGGCCTCGGGGCGCTGAAGAGATTGGGTGCGCAGGAACGGCGGAACCAAAACTTGCCAATGCCCCTTGATGTTGGCCTCCTCCATGGCCAAATCGAAGTGGGCCATGGCTATGCCCATGTCGATACGCTGAAGATCGTTCTGCGCTATCGCCTGGTAACCGGGAAAGCGCTGCAGGTAGAAGTGAATCGTATCCCCCTCTTTGAGGCAGCGCCAGGGCTGTCTGTTGGAGGCGGAGGGTGCAAGGCGTACCATCTCCAAGGCCGTAGCGAATTGTCCCGCCTGATCCTGGGACAGGGGCGCCGCGGTTCGCCCTTCGTAGAACAGCTCCTCCCATGATTTTCTCCGCTTCGAGCCGGCGCCCCAGCGAATCACCCGATCGACCAGGCTCCTCTGTCTTGTCGGTACGCCTATCGGGCTTACCGCGGGAAGAACTTCCTCCTCCCGCAGGTCGATAGCCTTGGCAAAGCGGCTGCGGGTGAAGCTCCCACCCAACCAACAGCTGCCCAGCCTCAGATCGGTCGCCTTGAGCAGAAGCAGCTCGAACAGGTAGCCGAAGTCCTCCAGACTGTATCCGCTCGAACCGGTTGCTCCGGCCAGGTAGGTCCTGGCGCCGCTGATGATCCCGTAGGTTCCGATCCGCTCGCCTTGCACACCACCGCGGATATGGTTGTCGATCAGGCGGAAGCGGCAGGAGCCGCCGAAAGGCCCCAATGTGGCGGCTTGACAGCAGCGGTCCAGCTCCCGCCGGACTTCCCCTGCCACGATCTCACCGGTGAACCGCCGAACCGAGGTCCGGGATCGAATCAGATCCACGGGTGAATGGTTGTAGGAAACGGGAATGGTCATAGTACTCCTAATTTCGCGGTATTGCCTGCGATGTTTTCAGCCTGCGGAAAATCAGCGATCCAAACACCGGCTTAGTAAGATCACGCGGACGTGATGTCCTTCGTAATAGTAATTTTTTTGCCCGTTGTAGTACAATAGGTTTCATCGAAAGAGGTCGGAAACTTTTGAGATCCAGACGCCCGCATACCGAAGAGCTGTTCGATCAGGCGACGAGGCAGAGCGAGGGGGAGCAGCCCCTGGCCGCTCGGATGCGGCCCCGCAGCCTCGATGAGTTCGTCGGCCAGGAGCACATACTCGGTCACGGGAGACTGTTGCGGCGGGCGATTCAGGCCGATCAGCTCTCCTCCCTGATATTCTACGGCCCCCCGGGAACCGGGAAGACCACCCTGGCACGGGTGATTGCCAACTCAACCAGAAGTCAATTCTTCAGCATCAACGCCGTCCTGGCCGGGGTCAAAGAGATCCGTCAAAGCACCGCTGAGGCGGAGCAGCGGCGCAAGCTCTACGGTCGGCGCACCATCCTCTTCGTGGATGAGGTGCATCGCTGGAACAAGGCTCAGCAGGATGCCCTGCTGCCCTGGGTGGAAAACGGTACCATCGTTTTCATCGGAGCCACCACTCTCAATCCCTTCTTCGAGGTAAACCCCGCCCTGGTCAGCCGATCCCGCATCTTTCAGCTCAAGCCGCTTCAGCCGCAAGACCTGTACGCCATCGCCGAGAGTACGCTGGCAGATGAGCAGCGCGGCTACGGCGCCTATAACGTGGAGTTTGACCGTGAGGCTCTGGACCACCTCGTGGATGTTTCCGGAGGAGATGCCCGTACCCTGCTCAACGCGATCGAGCTGGCTGTCGAGACGACACCCGAGCGTTTCCCCCCACCCGAGGGACAATCGATTCACATCACACTGGATATTGCCGAGGAGAGCATCCAGCGGAGGGTCGTGCTCTACGACAAGGAGGGGGATTACCACTTCGATACGATCAGCGCCTTTATCAAGTCTCTAAGGGGATCCGACGTCGATGCAGCCCTGTACTGGCTGGCTCGGATGGTATACGCCGGGGAGGATCCCCGCTTCATCTTCCGACGTATGCTGATCTTCGCCTCCGAGGATGTGGGTCTGGCCGATCCCAATGCACTGGTGGTGACTCAGGCAGCGGCCGCCGCCTTCGAGAGGGTGGGGCTTCCCGAAGGGCGTTTTCATCTGGCCCAGGCCGTGCTCTATCTGGCCACGGCCCCCAAGTCCAACACGAGCTTGGCTTTTTTCGATGCCCTGGACGTGGTGGAGACCGAACAGGCGGGGGAGGTTCCCAATCACCTGAAAGATGCAAGCCGCGACAAGGAGGGATTCGGCCACGGCGAGGGTTACCTCTACCCTCACGCCTACCGGGAGCACTGGGTGGCGCAGCAGTACCTGCCCGACGCCCTGCAGGGCAAGCTCTTTTACCAGCCTTCGGATCAGGGATATGAAAAGTCCATTCGGGAACAGGTACGCCGCCGGCGGGAAGCCCAGCTGGAGGCCATGATGGAGGTGGATCGCCGCGGTGCAGAGATCCTGACCTTCAGCAAGGGGAGCAGGGCTCGGGACCAGTGGTTGGAGCGGGCGGTCAGCCGGGCCAGCGAGCAACTCGCAACGATCCGGGAGCAGTTGTTTGCGCCCCTTTCACTCGCCCGGCATCATCTGCTGCTGGATCTCAAGGCGGGGGAAGGGCTTCTCACCTGGGAAGCCCTGCGGCGGGTCCCGGAAGGAGGAGTCTGGTCTCTCTGTGAAGATCCGGCCGCTGCCTCCCTCCTGGAGAGCAGGGCTCAAAGCCTCTCGGAGCTGGAGCGGCCGAAGATCCTGATCGGGGACCCGAAAGCGCTCCCCGAGCTGCTGCAACGCAGCGGAGGCGGGAAGGTGCGTTTCGACGCCGTGGTGGGGCGCAACTCCCTGTTCCGCGAGCCGGATAAAGCCGGCTGCCTGAGAGCGCTATCCGAGGTGCTGCAATCCGGGGGCCAGATCTCCCTGGCCGAGGTCGTGCCATCCATGGGAATGCGGCTCTCCGAACTGCTGGATTTGGAGTCCGAGAGCGAGGCCTTTCGAAAGCGGCTGGCCGAGGCGGAAGAGATGATCTACACCGATCCGAACAATCCTCTTGTCAATTGGTCGGTCGACGATTTTTGTGGGATCGTGGAAAACGCCGGTTTCAACGTATTGAAGAGGGACACCCAACGATTCGCCGATCGCCGAACGATCCGAAGCGAAGATATCGAGCGCTGGTTTTCGTCCCAAGGCGGAAGCTACGCGGCACGCGCCTCGGCGTTACTGAGCTCCGGCGAGCTCGAGCGACTTCGGAAGATCTGCGCGGACCGGCTCACCGGTCGGGAGCTGGAATGGCAATCCGCCGTACTGTTTGTGAGCGCCGAGAATACGAAGGGTTGATCCGTTCTGGCACGGTCGTGCCGGACGACTGGAGCCGTCGGGAGATGGGATGGGCTTTCGCGATGCATTTACGGGCTGCATCTGTTTTAGCCGCTCGGGAGATGGCTGTGCGCCACTGTTTGCCCACAACGGTTATCTATCATTCCGACTGAGAAAGGATTGAGCTGATATGAATGAGCGTTCACCCCTGGAAGTGCTTTGCTTCGGAGAGCCGTTGGTGGGGCTGTATGCTCCCCAGGGAAAGTCCTATGCCGAGGACGTGTCCCTTTCGGTGGTTTGGGGAGGCGATACCTCCAACGTGGCCACTGCGGTGAGCCGGCTGGGCCACGGTTCGGCATACTTGAGCAGGGTAGGTGCCGATGCCTTCGGCGAGCGCTTCCTCGAGCTGTGGCGGAAAGCGGGAGTGGACACCACTCATGTCGGGGTGGACCCGGACCACAAGACCGGCGCCTACTTCGTGTCCTTCGAGCACGGCTCGCACCGCTTCACCTACTACCGAAAGGACTCTGCCGCCAGCCACATCCGGGTGGAGGATATCGATTGGGATTTTGTTCGTGTCTGTAAGCTGCTGCACCTCAGCAGCATCAGCCAGGGGATCAGCCGCAGCGCCCTGGAGGTTTCCTTCGCCCTGATGGAGTGTGCCCGCTCGCACAACATCAGGGTTTCTTACGACGTCAACTATCGCCCTGCCCTCTGGACCCCGGAGCTTGCCCGGGCGGTGATCCGGCAGTCCATCGAGGATTATGCTGATATCGTGATGATCAGCGGAGAGGAGATGGGTCTCCTAGGATGGGGCGACGGCGCAGGGGACCTTCGGCGGCAATTGCGCCGCATGCCGCGGTTGTGTGCGGTCAAGCACGGACCCGGAGGCTGCACGGTCATCCGGGAGGGTGAGCAGGTAACGGTGGAGCCGATCGCCGTGGAAGTCGAGGATACTGTCGGAGCAGGAGACGCCTTTGCCGCCGGGCTGATCTGTGCCGTGTTGGAAGACCGGTCTCTGGCGCAGTCGGGGAAAATGGGCAATGCCGTGGCGGGGCTGACCTGCAGGAGGCGCGGACCCCTAAGCGGACAGCCGACCCGCAAGGAGGTGGAGCGATACCTGGCTGAATGAACTCCACCGGGCTCCAGCAGCCTCAGCTCCGGCCTCTGGAGCTTCAGCCGGGAAGGGGCATTTCCCGGCCGGGAATCTCGAACATCCGGCGGTATAGCTCCTGCTGAGCCTTGTACACTTCCTCATACCGCCTGTGGGCTTCGGCGTCGGGGTTGATATCTCGGCCCAGCTCGATCATTCCGTCCATCTGTTCCGGCTCGCTTAGGATTCCCAGGGAGCGCAGTCCCAGCAGGACACCTCCCCAGGCCGAGGTTTCCAGGATGTTCGGCACCCTGAGTCTCTTTCCGAAGAAATCCGCCGTGATCTGCAGCCATACAGGGGAATTGAGAATGCCGCCGGTGATCACGATTTCCGGGTTTTCCCCGCCTGCCAGGAGATCGTACACCGAGTACAACCGATAGGCGATTCCCTCCAGCGCGGCCCGAACCAGGTGCTGCTTTGTGTGGCTGAAGGTCAGGCCGTAAACCAGTCCCCGGGCTTCGGGACGATAGTGGGGTGAACGTTCTCCCGCCAGCAGAGGAAGGCACAGCAGGTCTTCGGAGCCCGGGGCAATCGCTTCGGCAAAGCGGTTCAGCTTCTCCAAAGCCTGCGATTCCGAGTCCTCTTCGGTAAAGAAATTGTCGGCGAACCATTTCACTACGTTACCCGCAGCCTGCACGATGCCGCCCAGAAGCCAGCTTCCGTCGACCAGGTAGTAACACCACAGCTCACTGCCCTTCAGAACCGTGGGTTCTTCTTTTCGCCTGCGCAAGCCCGAACCGGTGCCGACGGTGATGCTCATCCGGTCTGCGCGAAGCCCGCAGCTACCGAGGTGCGATAGGGCGCCGTCGGCGGCTCCGAGGATGCCCGGCGTGCCTGAACTAAGACCCATGGCCGCGGCGTAGTCGGGGATCAGGCCGCCGGCGCTCTCTGTGGGCTCGAACACGGGCGGGAACATCCGCGGGCTGCAACCGACGGCTTGCAGCAGCTGTTCGTCCCAGTCCATTGTCCGTATGGACCAGATGCCGGTACCCGAGGCGACGGAGCGGTCGGCTTTGAACGCGCCGAAGAGCTTGTAAAGCACATATTCCTTGATCGAGACGAACCTGTCGGTCTTTGCGAACAGCTCCGGGGTATTCTCTTTGTACCACAGCAGGCGAGGCAGAAAATACATCGGATGAATCGTGCATCCGGTTCTCTCCAAAACCGCCTCCGGGGAAAGCTCCTGACGGAGGCGCTCGCTTTGTCGAAGGGCACGGCAGTCCGCCCAGGTAAGGCTGGGGGCAAGGGGCTTACCCTGCCTGTCCACCGGCAGAATGCTCTGCCATATTCCTGCGAAGGAGAGGGTGGCTACAGAACTCGGGGGGATGCCCGTCTTCTCTACAAGCTCGGCTACGGTCCGGATCACGGCCTGGAGCACTTCCTCCGGGTTCTGCTCAACGTACCCCGGCTGCGGGTGATGGGTTCCGTATTCCCGGTCGGTTGTTTCCACGATTCCCTCGCTTATGTGATAAAGCATCGCCTTGCTGCGGGTCGTGCCGATGTCTACGGATACCACGTACTGCTCTTTAGCGGCCGCCACGGTACTTATCCTTTTGCCGCGCCTCTTCGCGGCCTGCTTCCAGGGTCTCGCTCAGGGCGGACAGGCAGGCCTCATCCATCTTCCGCAGCGTCTCACCGGTATAGGCCGCGATATGTGGAGTGCAGACGGTGTTTTCCAGCATGGGCAGGTATCGGACTCCCAGATCGACCAGGTCGGGATTCTTCCTGATGTCGTAGGCCAGCACCTCCATGGCAAGCCCCGAGACCATGCGTACCAGAGCCGTACCGACGGCCCCCGTCCCGATCACGCCCAGAATCTTCCCGCAGACCGGCTGTCCCAGAGGTCTGTCCGCTTTTTCCCGACGCAGCGCTCGGTCTCCCGCGGCGATTTTTCTGGCCAATGCGAACATCAAACCAAGAGCCATCTCAGCCACGGTATCGGAGTTGATCCCGGGCAGGCTGAGCACCCGGATTCCTCCCTGCCGAGCGGCCTGACTGTCGATATTGTCAGTACCGGCCCCGTATTTTATGATCGCCCTGAGCGCTTTGGCCCTTCGGAACACCTGCGCCCCGGCCGCCTCGGTGCCGACAATGATACCTTCGAACTGCTCGATTCTGTCACCGATCTGTTCAAGGGGGGAAAACTCCGCCTCCAGGCCGTGGCGGCGGAACAACTTGTCGAGCTCCTTCCCCGATTCACCGCATCCGAAGGAACGGGAAGTCACCAGAATCTTGTGCACGTATTTTCCTCTCCTCCACCGACATCAGAGGCCCGCACCCGTAGGTGCCGATGGGGTAGTATCCGTTGACGTGAGGTAGGGTGAAGCGGATGATTTCCCGTACCCCCTTCTCGTAGATCTCCCCCT
>Ga0180438_10012389_pt1 | contig 10152 bp, 7 predicted proteins | sample SS_ome_12_FD_132455 | JGI IMG/M metagenome (GOLD analysis project Ga0180438, IMG submission 132455) | Hypersaline lake sediment archaeal communities from the Salton Sea, California, USA - SS_3_D_2 metaG | ecosystem: Environmental > Aquatic > Non-marine Saline and Alkaline > Hypersaline >...
AAAAATTGACCGGAATAAATATTGAGATAAGTACCAGACCGGAAGATATTGTCCTGGATAGAGACCGCTCTACAGTACTTTTCCGCATCTTTCAGGAATTGCTGACGAACGTTACTCGCCATGCCGATGCCACCAAGGTCAAGGCCAGCTTGGTGGAAGAAGCTGACAAGATAGTGTTAACGCTAAAGGATAACGGTAGGGGAATCACCAAGGAACAGATTTCCGATCCGAGATCCTTTGGGCTACTCGGAATTAGAGAGCGCGTCCGCTCTTGGCAGGGCGAGTTTAAAATAAGCGGAATCCCGGGCAAAGAAACCACGGCAGTGGTAAGTATTCCGCTAACAAACAGGGAGGATGAGGATGCTTAAAATACTCATTGCTGATGACCACGCAATTGTACGTCAGGGGCTGAAACAGATAGTCACCGAAACAGCAGATATGATTGTAGCTGGTGAAGCGAGCAATGGTCAGGAATTGCTCAACAAGATACAGGAGAATGATTACGATGTGGTCGTCCTTGATATCACCATGCCCGGCAGAGATGGAATTGATGTTCTAAAACAACTGAGAAGTGAAAGGCCGGAGCTTCCTATTTTGATGTTGAGTATTCACCCAGAAGAGCAGTATGCCCTGCGGGCTTTAAAAGCTGGTGCATCAGGGTATTTGACCAAAGAAAGTGCCCCCGACGAACTGGTAGTGGCTATACGAAAGGTATCGCGGGGTGGTAAATATATCAGTTCTTCTCTTGCGGAAAAACTGGCCTTTGAGCTGGAGTCTGGTCGCGAGCAAGCACCACATGAGACACTCTCCGATCGTGAATATCATGTGATGTGCCTGATTGCCTCAGGGAAGACAGTAACGGAGATTGCCCAGGAACTTTCGCTCAGCGAAAAAACTATCAGCACCTACAGGTCCCGTATCCTGGAGAAGATGAAAATGAAAAACAATGCCGAACTGACCTACTACGCCATAAAAAATCAACTTGTCCACTGAAAAGCTTCAGAATAAAGCCGTATCGGCTACGGTTTATCTCCATTGATCCCTTGTATTGAACCTGACATATTGCTCTTCATTTTCCACCCCTCGCTCTGATTGAATCTAACAATCCTGCCACTTAAATCCACCACTTTCTTTGTAGGACAAATGCTGTCAAAAAGCTGAGTCAAAGTCCTACGTAAAAATCAGATGTACGCTGATACTCAAATTATATTTCCTGCTCTACATTATGAGTATGCATACGCAACAAAGTTTTGAATACCTTCAAAATAGTGAAATAATGGAAGATTCGATAAAAATAGTAAAGAGGGTACTCTTAATCATCAATCGTTCAGCAGCTACAGGTCACGGAAACGCAACTGTAGACCGCCTCCGTTTGATGCTACATGAGGCCCTTGACCGTAAGATAGAAAGCCAAATTGAGGTTGTGGACGGCCACTCACAGACGAGGGAACAGACGCAGGCATTCCTGGCAATCTCTGATGCTCCGGCATTGGTCATTGCTGGCGGTGGTAGCGGGACACTCCGGGCGGTCATCGAGGGGGTCTGTGCTGGAAGTGAGCCAGGCCATTTGCCCGGTCGTGAGCACGTTCGCGTCGCAGCGCTGCGGATGGGTTCAGGAAATCCGGTAGCCCGGCAATTCGGTGTACCATCTGTTCCGGAGGTTGCACTGAAGGGAATCATGGACAATTTGTATAAGGACCGTACCGCCCCCTGCTGTGTTATACGCTGTGAGATGGATAATACAGGTTCTTTGCCAGATATTCATTACGCCGCAACTATGCTCGGGTTCGGGCAGTTCGGCCGCTCTCCCGGAGACCTTGCGCGCTGGCATTATCGGTTGCCTGTACTGCGCCGGCTGACGGCAAGGCTTATTGGCATCGAGAGGCTCAACAATATAGAGTATGGCCTCTCGCTCCTCATCCGGTTTGCGTGGTGTGCTTTGCAGCCTGGTGCTGTTGAGGTTATGGAGGTGCGTACGGGAGAGCATATTCAATCGATGCCTCTGCTCGCCGGCGTGGTCATGAACTTTCCATTCCAACCAATGCCCTTCGAACCAGGCGTCGGTGTGGAAGATGCGGCACTGTCACTTAACTTTATTTCATATCCGGGAAGATGGGCATCGCTCTTTCTGCTGTTTTCACCTAAACATATTATGCGCAATGCGCTGCAGATGCAGATTACGGATTCTAATTGCGTAGAGGTCCGTTTGTTAAACCGAGATGCTGTAGAAATTTTCCTTGATGAGGACCCAGTGGTTCTCCATAGCCGCATGCTCATTCGGGTCGCTGGGACGCTGGCCTTTGTCCCCGGACAGGACTACTGGCGGCCACAAGGGAAAGGGGGCTAATTATGACGCTTCACGTTTGCTTGTTAGGAATCGACGGCAGTGGTAAGAGCACTATCACCGCAGTATTGCCCAATATCCTTGCCGCTGAGCTCAACCTGCGGGCGGGTTCGGCTGGCGAAGTGTTCCGGATTGTCGAAGCCGATGAGGACCGTCTGGCACCCGGGTTTCATCCGAACGGCCTGCCAATAACCGGCCATCTGTCTAAGTGGTTCAAGCGTCAGGCCAAGCGCATTGTAGATAACCGCCGTCTTTACCCGTTCTTCAAGTTGCCGCAGATGGCCTTTCAGGACGACACCGCTTACCGGCTGGGTCGGCGATACAGCGCTGACGTAATCGTCAGCGACGGTAATGTCCTTCTGTCTGCCGCAGGACGAGCGGCGAACTATACTCACCCTGCCAGCAAAGGAATTAATGCTGCTGAGAAAGTGCCCGATGCTGCTGAACTGAAGGCAGTCTTTGCATACCTCATTGAGGGAAAGCCTCTGGCAGAGAAGCGCCAAGCCAGGTTGACGCACCTTGGAAAAGCGCGGATGGTACAGCGCCTGGCGGCACGCTTTGGCCTTCATGCTGGATGGCTACCGGACGTTGTAATCTTTCTCGACCTGTCACCAGCCCTTGCCATGGCCCGCATTACTTCGAGAAACCAAAAGGTTGACCGGCATGAAAATGAAGATGACCTGGCGCAGGCGAGGGACATGTATTTAAAAACTCTTGATGCGTTTAAGCTGTATCGTTCGCCGAAGGCGGCGCATCGCCTGGTTGTGGATAACATGACACCGGGAGAAACTTTGCGGGCGGTACTTGAACTGCTCAAGCCCCATATATCGACCTACCAGCGCCAGAAGATGGCGCAGAAGGCCCTACTGGGAACGCCTACCGCAGAGCTAAACCAAAGTGTCGTATGGCGCAAGCTGCTTAATTATCGCTACTTGGTGCGCTATCTGATGCCAAACTGGTTCCGGGGGGCATGGCGGGAGCCGACCTTCATGTTTTCGAGACTGGGACGCCTTCTCCTGAAGGAGGGATACTCCGCCGGGGTAATGCGGGCGATTTACGACCAGGATGAGAAGCGCTACAACTTTCTGGATGGCATTTTCCTCGAATATCCACTGCACCGGGCGGTATACGACCGATTGCACATCTTAACCAGAAGAGTTGAGGCTGAGCTGGAAAAACGGCTGCAAGAAGGTCGGGAGGTTAATATTTTCACCGCCCCGAGTGGCTTTTCCTATGATTTGTTTCAGCCACTGAGTGCTATCGCTAAGCGTATGCCCAAGGCAATGAGGCGTGTTCGACTGGTCGCTGCGGATCTGGACCCGCACGGCTACCTCGAAAACGAACTGATGACACGGGCTGAGCATCTCGGTATCCGTTTTCAGTTCCTGCGGGGCGATATCATCGATGATACGATGCGCGCCAAGTTTGAAGAAGCCGCCCCGTACGACGTGGTTCTATTTGTGGGCCTGTCCGGCTGGTTGCCCAAACCCGAGGTAGTACATCACTTGAAATGGGTTTACCAAAACATTCGTGGTGATGGTGTCCTCGTCTCAGATTGCTTCACGCCAAAGTTCTATGCACTGTCCGGTCGATACGTCGGCTACAAGGCGAGTTACTACACTCCCGATGTATACAAGGCGGTGATGGACTATTGCGGGTTTGATGGAACTGGTGCCCAGGTTGAGTCCGGTCGCGATGAAATCAACCACGTGATGATATTATCGCCAAGGAAGCCGGCGGGTATTGACAGGATTGCCGTAAATACTAGCGCATTTTTCACCGGAGTAAAGGTCTGATGGGACTGGAACTATTCAATAAATGGTCTCGTCCGCTGATATTCAAGAGACTGTCCGGTGAGCAGTTCGACCTGCTGATTATTGGCGGCGGAATTATCGGGGCGTCAATCTTTCGTGATGCAGCTCTCCGTGGGATGCGCGTGGCACTAATAGAAGCACAAGATTTTGCTTCGGGCACCAGCGGCCGCAGTTCCAAGCTTTTCCACGGAGGACTCAGGTACCTGAAGAATCGGGGTTTCCGGCTGGCCTGGGAGTCCTGCCACGAGCGTAACCTTCACATCCAGTTGAACAGGCGACTTGTCCAGCCATGGCCTTTTCTATTACCCTTGTATCGCGGCCAGGGTGAATCTCGCGCCTTGGTACGCTTGGGCATGATGCTCTACGAGGTTATGTCCGGCTTCCAAAACTACCGCTTTCACCGCTTTCTCAGTCGAGAGGGAACACTGGGTCTGGCGCCAGGTCTTGCATCAGATGCGCTGATTGGCGGATGCCTCTATTACGATGCCATTGTGAGCGACAATCGATGGACCCTGGAAACGGTGAAGGATGGTGTGCGGCACGGCGGATCGGCCATCAATCACGCACCGGTTACTGTGCTCCTAAAAGAGAATCATAAAGTGGTTGGGGTGACTTACTGTGACCAGATAAGTGGCACCGCGTATGAAGTCCGAGCCAAGGCAATAGTCAACGCTACCGGAGTCTGGGCGGACAGGGTCAGAAAACTGGACCGACCCGACGTGACCAACTTGGTTAGGCTGTCCAAGGGAACACACCTGGTTCTCTCGGAAGAGGATGTACCGCTTACGGTTAGCACAATTTTCCTCTCTCCGGTTGACAGGCGACCGCTTTTCCTAATCAAACGGGAAGGCTGTTTCCTCTACGGCACCACGGACGATTGGGAAGACGCAGACCCAAGCGCACCCGTACCAAGACAACAGGATGTGGAGTATTTGCTGGAATCTCTACGGCTATTCATACCCAATGCGGAGTTGGGCTGCAAGAAAGTTCAGTTTGTCTATAGCGGCTTCAGGCCGCTTCTATCGACAAACGGCCAAAATCCCCCTCCATCATCGGTTAGCCGCGAAGACGTTATTGAAGTGGCGCAATCGGGCCTGATTACCGTGGTCGGTGGCAAGCTCACCACGGCGCGGCTTATAGCAATACGAGTCCTGGACCGCGTTATGAAAACGACAAATCGCTCGGGCGGGTGGCTGCCATGCCGGACACACAATTTCTCTATCGGGGGAAACAATGACGAGATTGCGGAGAGTCTTGCCCATTGGGTTAAGCGGTGTCCCTGGTTGACTGGATATTTCCGAACCCTTTATCAGCGCTACGGTATTGACGCTCATACCATCTGTGCTGAAGCAATGAAAATCTTTCCTGGTGAGCATCCGGACTCCAGAGCTGAGTTAATTCGCGCTGAAGTGCAATACGTTTGCCGCAATGAAATGGCTTGCACATTGGAAGACCTGGTAGAGCGGCGTGCTGGCTTTCTGCACTGGAACAATGAGACGCGATTGGAGCGCCTCCGGTACGGAGCAAGCGTGATACGCGACGAGCTGGATATGAGTGAGGAGGAGTTTGAAGAGCAGTATCGTCGTTACCAAGAGCATCTTGATCGCTCGCACACATTATCGGAGCAAATTACATGCACTCGGTGAATTCATAATGAATACAACACAAGGTATTAGTGGCTATTCAGGGCATCGACTGGATAAAAAAAGACTGGTCGCTATCCTTTTAACGATAGTGGCTACTATTATGCTTGGTTACCTCTTCTTCTTAAGCTGGCTTACCGGTTTTCTGGCATCCAAGTATGCGGCAGGTAAGTCAGCAGGAGAACCAGGTAAAGTAAGGTCAATTGTTATTCCCTTCAGAAAGTGGGGTCTTCATTTTCACCACTGGCTATACTCTTTATGCCTGATGGGTCTCAGCTCCATAACCGGGCTCTACATTTTTACATCTACCATAACCTATGGATTGCTGGGCGGTTTAATTTTTCAAGGTATCTATTGTTACAGCGATTGGCATGTAATCATAATTTACCGACATCAAACCAGAGACAGAGAGATTGGTCGCCGGATAGACACGAGGAGCCTGCGGTGGATAGCTTAAAACCTTTGTCATACGCAAGCGTTATCGTTAATCCAGCCGCTGGCGCCGGCAGAACAGCGGGGAAGTGGCCCCAGATTAGCCTCTGGCTCAAGAACATTGGTCTATCATTCGAGCACCAGTTGACAGAATCACCCGGGCATGCGACCGAGCTGGCTAAATCAGCGATTGAGAAGGGGTACGAGTTGGTGGTGTCCGTAGGCGGTGACGGGACAATCAACGAAATCGTGAACGGTCTGTATGAATCTGGCAGCATTAAAGAGGTAATGCTGGGCATCATAAGCACCGGAACCGGTTCGGACTACATTCGCAGCATTGGCTTACCCTGTCATTTCAAGGAAGCTTGTCGGCGTCTTATAAATCCGCGGAAGCGGGTGGTAGACCTTGGCCTGGCAGAGTATACCAGTAATGGACAAAAGGCAAAGCGGCTCTTCGTCAACTTTGCCGGCCTGGGATTCGATGCTGAAGTGGTTAAGGCTACCACAAGAAGGTTCAAAGCACTAGGCAGTAAGCTGTCTTACCTTGCTGGATTACTCACCACCTTCCTTTTGTACCATGGCAGGCAGGTATCTCTAACAGTGGATGAAAAGACAGAGGATAGGAAGATTTGCACGATTCTGGCAAGCAACGGGAAGTATGGGGGAGGAAGTATGCTCGTTGCTCCTCATGCCGATCCTACGGACGGCTTCCTTGATGTCCTGATAATAGACGAGATGAGCAAAACTGACCTTTTCTGGTCTTTACCCCGAATCTACAGAGGTACACATTTGACACACCCCAAAGTTACCCTGAAGAAAGCGAGAGACGTGTACATTCAGTCGATACAACGGACATCTCTGCAAGCTGATGGTGAGCTTCTAGGAGAAACACCCGTCCGCTTTCAAGTGCTCCCCGCCACGTTAAGCCTGGTCGTTTAAAGGGTTGCCGTAGGCTTAAGACAATTAGTTCTCAGTTCTGGAGCTTGTTGACAATTGCGCAAATAGGACTATAATTCACTTACTTGTAACAAAACGCATTTTAAAATGAATAACGAGCAGAGAAATGCGCTACGGACCTAATTTCACAGCTAGAAAAGGTTTTATATCTTCAGTAACAAGATGGCTGACGGCACATTCCGCATTCACCAATGTGGTTGTTGTTGCTCTGACGGTGCTTTTCGGGATACAGATGTTAAGGATTTTATTGCCCAGTCTGAACTGGGTACTCGGGCATCGGATGGGTTGGGGTGCAGAAGAGCTTGGTGTGGTAGGATTTGCCATGTTTCTCACTGCTTTCATAGCGGTCCCGCTCCTCCGTCTGCTGAATGGTTATCTTATTATTGTGGTTACGGCAGGAGGTCTGGGACTATTCAGTTTTTTAATGCAGGTTTGGTGGGGTGAGCCACTATATAATCTGCTCCTAGCGATGGTGGGAACATCCTTGTTCGTTATTTTTCTACCAACTTATCTTGAGACCGCAAGACGCCATAGAGTACATGACATACCCCATTTCGCTTTTGGTTTGCTGTTGGGGTTAACATTGGACACCACGCTGTACGGCGTTTTCGGTACTTATGATATAAGCTGGCAGACAGGTTTGCTACCCATATTCATAACGTTACTTCTGTTATTAGCTCAATGGATAGGACTCGCCAGTATTCTTAAAGGGAGTGCAAGCACAGCGGCACCAGCTAGTCCTGCAGGCAACATCTCCAAGTTGAGGTCTTTTGCCTGGCTGGCTATCGGACCTTTCCTGTTCTTAGAGTTAGAATTTTTCCAAAACATCGCCAAATTGGCAACTTCAACCGGTTGGATACTACCACTGGCTTATGCATGGACAGTTTTCTCACATCTGGCGGGTCTGGGCGCTGTCGCATTTCTCTTTAGCCAGATAAGGCGTTCCATATGGCCATGGGCTTTAGGCTCCGGCGCAGGTTTAATTATTGTCTTGATTTTGCCTTACTATCAGGCTGCTTCGCTAACCGCCATAATCTTATTAGCAGGACAGGTACTAGCGTCGATGCTCATAGCGGTTATCATAGTGGGTGTTATGGGAGAATCGGAAAAGACGGCGAGAAACAGCATTCTGGTATCTAACGGCATTGGCATGATTCTTTTTCTGGTGTTTGTTTTTGGGTATTACGCTGTCTATGATATCAGCCTTCCCTACTCCAATATTATCTTGGAGCCTATAGCAGCGGGTATCCTGGTATTGTGTGCCTTAGGTGCATCAATCGGTCCGCGGCAGGAAATACACGTGAGTCATAGGGCGTGGGCGTTATCATTGATAACGTTACTCCTGTTGATTTTTCCTTTGTTAAGTTTAATTACCTGGCGGACACCTGCGACAGTCATAGGTGACGGATTACCAGTCCGAATAATGACTTACAACCTACACAACGGCTTCAACACTGAAGGCTATCTTGGCATGGAAGCCATAGCTCAAGTAATTGATAAAAGCGAAGCTGACATTATAGCCCTGCAGGAAGTATCAAGGGGTTGGGTCATTAATGGCCGTCTAGATATGCTGACGTGGCTTTCCCAGAGACTAAACATGCCCTATGTTTTTGGGCCAGCGACAGGACCACTCTGGGGCAATGCTATCCTGAGCCGCTATCCTGTTATGGAATATACTTATCACGAACTGCCGCCGCGCGACCAGCCTTTACTACGGAGCTTCATCGCTGCCACAATAAATGCGGGCAACGGGACACAATTACACATTATCGCTACCCACTTCCACCACATTGAAGAAGATACCGATATTCGTCAGCTCCAGGCTGAAACTATCCTTGACTTCTGGGGCAGTGCTACCCGTACGGTACTACTGGGAGATTTGAATGCAGACCCGGATGACGCCGAGATGGAAATGCTGCGCCAGGGTGGATTTGTGGATGCCGCAGTCGCCGCAGGAGTTACTCCAGCATATACCTCTCCATCAGACAGCCCTAAAAGGCGCATCGATTATATCTGGATATCGTCTGACCTGAGAGTGAGCAGTGTTCTTGTACCCATTAGCAAAGCCTCCGACCACCTGCCTGTCATGGCCGTTATCGATAAATGAACTACCAAGAAGCTTCAATAACCCTAGCACCCTGCTACCTCTCCGCTATTAGACGACGTAACAAAAGTCTGTTCTGTACAACTAGAGGAAGCACTACATCTTGCTATTACCCCTCCGCAATTTTAGGTGACTTCGGTCCCGCTACCCGAAGGTCGTTGGTTCGAATCCAACCCCCGCTACCAATTTATTACCTTATAAAGTTATGACTACATTTTCCTTTTTGTGTCCTGTTTCGACATACCAGCCATCGGCGATAAAGCTACGGCTGCTGAGATTGCCAGGTATCTATTCCGGGAGACACACAGCACCTACGAATTGCTTGTTAGAATGGAAAAGGAAGGATTGATAAAGGGTCATAAAAATAAAGGTAAAACAGGACAAGCGGTGTATAAGCTGACCCCGAAAGGCCTGAGAGCCTATCATAATTCGCTAAAAAGGGAATCAATCCATGGAACGCTTTCTGCTCTGACCAGCGAGGAACGCGACCAACTGAAGTCATACCTCAGAAAGTTAAGAGATACCGCACTGGGCCTTCTGGCGACCAAGGAATTACCATTCCCTTCACTGTAATGAAACTGTGATTTAGCCTGTCCAGTCTATATTTACCGGTTGACCCGCTTACAAACCGGTCAGTGATGTGACAAACTCACCAACAGCAAAGTGCCGTTGTGTCACCGCGCTAAACAAAGTTCATCACCTGTTTCTTCTGCTGCAATTATCACGCAGGAACAGCCGGCTTAATCTTTCTCTATGCTTTTCCCGGTTGCAGAACAATAAAGGTTGACAGATGTTGTATAATAAATTAGATTGTTCCATAAGACATCGTATACGATATCTATAACGAAGTATATTAAA
>Ga0180438_10012390_pt1 | contig 10150 bp, 11 predicted proteins | sample SS_ome_12_FD_132455 | JGI IMG/M metagenome (GOLD analysis project Ga0180438, IMG submission 132455) | Hypersaline lake sediment archaeal communities from the Salton Sea, California, USA - SS_3_D_2 metaG | ecosystem: Environmental > Aquatic > Non-marine Saline and Alkaline > Hypersaline >...
GAGCAGGTTCAATCCAAACATGTGGTGTTCACGTGACCACCCACCCGCGCCAAGACCGAGTAATAAACGCCCGTTTGACAAATCGTCAACTGCAGCCGCCATTCGAGCGGTCATAGTTGGATGTTGAAATGATATTGGTGTAACGAGAGGGCCAAATTCTATTAATTTTGTATGATCAGCTAACCAAGTCAACGAGACCCATAGTTCCAAAGAAGCTTTATCAGGAGGTGTATTTGCGATGTAATGATCGGATCGATATAAGCCGTGGTATCCGCATTCTTCGACTTTTTTCGCTAATCTCTTCCAGATAGGCCATGTCAAACCATCCGAGCCTTCGATGGTTATCCCAACCTTGATGCCTAAATTATCCTTCATCTGCTTTTACTGCAATAACATCCAGTTCAATACAAGCACCTTCTTCGAATCCGCCGGCTTGAATTGTTGTTCTGGCAGGTCGGTCTGTTTTAAATCTTTCCAGGTATACTGAGTTAAACAAGTTCCATTTTTTTATATCATCCAGGAATACAGTTACCTTAACGATATTATCTAAATTACTTCCTGCTAACAATAAGCTGGCTTCAATTCTATCTATCACGATATGCGTCTGCGCTTCAATATCGTCTGCGCCAAGATAATAACCATCTGGATGTTTACTGGTCGTTCCAGAAAGAAAAATGAAATCACCCGCGATCACTGCTTCCGGTGTGTCCCAATCAGGCGAAGAGATACTCTGCTTTTTCATAATTCAAATCTCCAAATTCATAAACAAATTTCAAAAAGAAATATTCTTGTATAGGATTAATATAAGGGGAGACCACCCTGATCTGTATCCAAGAGGAGCAATTGTTGTTTAGACGCCTCTGTTATAAGCGCTCTACTGTTGCCGGACAGATCAAAGGCTATATTCGTAGGCAAATCTCCCTCCAAATCTATTCTCTCCTTTATTTTCCCACTGCGATCCATGATTGAAATATCGCCTTGTACCAGAACAGCAACATAAAGGTTTCCGGTTTGATCAAATGCAATCCCATCTGGACCCGCAATGCGGCCAAACTCCCTCGGGTCCTTTACCATCACATTTCCAAAAAATTGCCTTTCCATTTTCGAGATACCCTTCGCAAGGTCATATCGATATATATTTCCTGTTAAAGTCTCGGCAACATATAAGTCAATGCCGTTGGGACCGAACGCGATCCCGTTTGTCAGTTTCAGACCGCGATCGATAATTTCTATATTGTTGGATTCAGGATCTATCCTTAGAACTTTTCCATCGTAATTAAGATCGTACGCATCCAATGGAGAACTCAGGCTGGCAAATTCATCCAAAGGAATACCGGAATCTGTCATATAAATGGCCTGATCTGGGCCAAAACATAAATCATTCGGCAATAAAAATGGAACATCTTCACTTCCTTTGGACACAACACTTATCTCCCCCGAAAAATTGACCTTGAGAAGCGCCCGCCATCTCGCATCTGCAACCCAAATATTCCGCCGGTTATCAAATGTCAGTCCATTTGGCAGTCCAGTTTTAGCGATTTCCCGTTTTTGTGTACCATCGGCGCTGACATGGCTGATTACGTTTAGATCCATCTCGGTAATAAGCCAGCTGCCGTCTTCCAGACTAACTGGACCCTCAGGATTTTTTACACCTTTCCTAAAAATATCCATAGCGAATAATGATTCTCTACAAATATCAATCCTTTTGGAAAAGAGGATCTACTTTGCCTCTGGAGGGTATAGGTCTGACCGCACCGTATCCAGTGGTTGTCAATGCAGCAACAATATTTGCATATCGCGCACATTCTCTTAAGGAATATCCTTTCAGGTATGCTGTAACAAATCCGCCGTCAAATGCATCACCTGCCCCGATTGTGTCAACGACTTTAACTTTGTGGGGTGTAATGTAATATATATCCTCTTCCGCACCTAGTAATACGCCGTTATTTCCCATCTTTAGGGCAATAATACGAGGCCCTTTCTCCAGGAAGAATTTCAAGATAGATTCAGGATCCTCTAATCCACAAAGAATAATTGCATCTTCCAGACTTGGGAATACAAAATCTGACAATTCGATCGAAGCCATTACAATTTCTCGTGCATGATCTTTCTCCCAAAGCTTCAAACGTAAATTCGGGTCATAGGAGACCAGCACGTTAGCCTTTCTTGCGACCTCAATAGCATAAAAAACAGCTTCACAGGCTGATTCACTAATAGCTTGGCTGATACCTGAAGTGTGGAAAATTTTTGCATTTGTTATGTAATCGAGCGGTACATCCTTTGGCGACAAATGACTTGCTGCCGAGTCCTTGCGATAATAGGTAATCTGGTGGGTGTCTTCATATCTTGATATAAAATAAATCCCGGTAAAACTATCATTTTCCTTGACTACATGTTTTGTATCAATCCCTTCAGATTTCCAAAGTTGGTCAAATACTTTTCCAAATTCATCTCCCCCAATTCGACAAATATATCCAACATTCCCACCGAGCCTGCTCACGGCAACTGCAAAATTTGAGGTATCTCCTCCCCAACCAACTGCAAAGTTTCCAACTTGACTCAATGGCCCAGATTCAATTGCATTAAACTCTAATAATGGTTCACCGAGTGATACAACTTCAGGATTAATAATTTTTTTGCTAACTCGAGCCTTGATCATATCTAGACTTTATATTGTTTAACATCCTGATTGAAAACCAGGTATGTATGTCAGAGTTTGGAAAAATGATCAAAACAAACCTATAATAAAAAATCTAAGGTTATCCATTTTTCCTCCTGAGAAGATATTGTTTAAAATATCGTATATCCACCATCAATAGTATGTACTGCACCTGTGATAAATGAAGCCTCATCCGTTGAGAGATATACAAGCAGATTGGCTACTTCACTCGAATCAGCCATTCTTCCAACAGGATGTAAATCGATTACCCTTTGCCTTTCTTTTTCAGGATCCTCAGCTTGCTGAAAATACCATTCCATCTGAGCAGTTTTGATTCCACTCGGACAGATACAATTAACCCGAACACCTTGACCAGCATGATCAAGCGCCATGGCGCGTGTTAAACCAATCACTCCGGCTTTCGAAGCGCAATATGCAGGTAGATCATTGACCGCGACCAGACCTGTTATTGAACTTAAATTCAGAACCACGCCTCCGCCGTTTCGAATCATATTGGGAATTACTAAATGCGAATATAAATACATACTTTTTAGGTTTACATTTATGATCCGATCCCATTCATGTTCTTCTAGTTCAATAATATTTTTTTTAATCGCCACTGCGGCATTATTGATCAAAATATCAATTGATCCAAATTCAACGAAACATTGATCAACGCTGCTTTTAACATCATCAGATTTCGCTACGTCTGCGCTAATAAAAATTGCATTCCCTCCCTGTTCTTTAATCTCACTAAGAACAGATTCTCCGTTTTCTTCATCGATATCTATGATGCATACCCTGGAACCTTCATTCGAAAAAGCGACAGCAGCAGCCTTACCAATACCTGAAGCAGCTCCAGTAATTATTGCTACCTTATCCTTTAATTTCATATCTTCTTCCCCAGAATGTTATATTCCAATTTATTATCCTTTCACTGCTCCAGCTGTTAAACCCTGGATGAACCCCCTCTGCAAGAAAAGATAGACAATAATAATCGGAAAAATTGTTATCACTGTTGTAGCCATTACCGGACCCCATTCATAGACAACCAGACCTAAGAACAGTGTGATACCAACCGGTAATGGGCGCATGCTGACATCAGATGTTATGACTAGAGGCCATAAAAAATCTTCAAGCGACCAGACCAAAGCAAACAAAGCTAAACTGATTATCGCAGGTCTGGACATCGGAATTACAATTCTGAATAAAACGCCCCAATCACTGCACCCATCAATGCGGGCAGCATCTTCAACCTCAACTGGCAGCGTGATAAAGAACTGCCGCATCAAGAAAATACCAAATCCTGTGGCAGCAATAGGCAGCACGATTCCCGCATAAGTATTCTGCAAACCCATTCTTATCGACATAAGATACATTGGGATAAGCCTGACGTGGAGGGGAATCATCATTGAACTCAAGACGATTGCAAATATCAATCCGCGTCCTTTGAACTTCTTTCTGGCCAATGTATACCCGGCAAGGGAACACAAAACTACATTTGAGATCATCAGGGCTAGCGCGATGATAACGGAATTAAGAAAAAACCGGCCAATAGGGAGCAAGTTAAAGGCACGCTGGTAGCTAGCAAAAGAGACCGGGTTTGGAAGCCATTGCGGAGGCCAGCTTTGGATAAATTCTTCTGTTTTTAGTGAAGTAGCCAATACCCAATACAGAGGCATGATCGTTATAAAAAGAAAGAAAATTAGAATAAAATATTTGGCAAATTGTTTTCCGTTCTTTTTAAGTTGAATTTTCATTTTACGATCCATTATTAATATATCTGCTCGATATCAAACCTTCTAACTAACGCAATTGTTAGAACAAAAATTACAATAAAGAGAATTACGGCGATTGCAGAAGAATGGCCTATATTTAATGTTCTGAAGCCTTCCTGGTAAATGATATATACGATGGAGATGGATGCGTATGCCGGACCGCCTTTTGTCATAACAAAAGGTTCAATAAACAGTTGAAATGTATGTAAAAATGAAATAATAACGATAAATAAGGTAACGGGTGTAAGCAAAGGCAAAGTAATAAATCGTAATTTGTTTAACTCCCCAGCCCCATCGACTGTGGCAGCATCGTATAAATCATCGGGGATTGTTTGAAGCCCAGCCAGAAATAACACCATTGCAAAGCCAAAACGCTTCCAAATATCCATCAAAATAAATGCGGGAAGAACCCAATGTGATGAGGTCAGCCAGGGAACCGGATCAATTCCAATAAACCCCAGAAGAAAATTTACTAAACCATATCTGGGATCAAACAACCAGTACCAAAGTAAAGTGTGCGCTGCAAATGGGATTATATATGGAATAAAAAATACACCTCGAAAGATATCTTTTCCACGTAGTGGGCTGTCGAGAATTAATGCCAACCCTAAACCGCACACGACCGTACCCACGATTGCACCAATCGAATATATGGTAGTGTTGAATAAAGCTCTGCGGAAGATTGGATCAAAAACAATATCAATATAATGTTCAAAGCCTATAAATTCTTCCCTTGTTATCAATCTTGTTTTGTAAAAGCTCAGAAAAAGCGAATATATAGCTGGATAATACACATATGCGAATAGAATAATTAATGCAGGCGCTAACGTCGCTGGAATGAAATAATTCTTTTTGATCCAAATAAAGATATCGCGCAATTGGACTGCAATATTGTTGAAGCGCTTTGAATGATCCAAACCCCGAATGGCCAACGATATTCTTATGCCTCCAAATTGTGATTAATAAAATATGGGCGGGCAAACAAAATAAAAGTTCCCGCCCATATTATACAGGTGCTATTTATTTATTCGCTAGTAAATCATTCATCTGCTGGCAGGTATCTTCAGCTGCCGCTTCTGGTTCTTTGATATCATCTCTAACCTCGGCGAGCATGTTCCAAACAACTTCTGTGATCGTTTCCGCAGCAGGTACGTTGTGCAGAGAATTCACCCCTCGTAATGCTGATTCAAGCATTGCCTGTTGTTCAGGACTATCAGAAATTTTTGGATCATCAAACGCAGCTTTAATTGCAGGCGTCTGACCGTAGAAATCCGCCCATTCCGCAGCAATTTCAGGCTGCAGCATGAATGCCATCCATGCTTTGGCGCCTTCTTTGTTTTCTGAAGATGCAGGAACAACCCACGGATTAGGATGTCCATATGTAATAGTTGTTACATCTTCTGGTAGTAACGCAACGTCCCATTTGCCTTCGAGTTCCGGCGCCTGGGAACCTAATAAACCAAACCACCAAGCGCCGCTCTCTGCCATTGCATAGTATCCCTCTTTGAATCCCTTAAATGTTTCGACTCTTTGAGCAGGATCTTTGGGTATGATGTTTTCATCGTAAAGTTGTTTATAGAATGTGATCGCTTCGATTCCCGCCTCATTGGTTAAAGTGCACTCAGAGAAATCTTCATTTACAAAATCTCCTCCGACAGCATACAGCAGCCAGGAGAAGAAATGAAAATCAAGCCAGGATTCCTGGTGAGCGACTCCGAATTGATCTTCACCATTGGTTAACGCTTTTCCGAATTCAACCATTTCTTCAAAGTTGGTGGGCGGTCCTTCAAAACCAGCCTCTTCGAGCAAGTCAGTCCGGTAGAATAACAACCGGCTTTCCCAGATAAATGGTGCTGCGTAAAGTACACCGTCCGCATAACGGAAATGTTCCCAGGCATTTGGTAAGAAATCATCATCCTGGTATCCCATCTCTGATTTGAAGTCATCCAAAGGTTCGAGTCCACCAAGAATGGCGAACTCACCTACCCAATGATCTGCACCTTGTGATACCGATGGAGACTCACCACCAGTAAAGCTTGCCACAATTTTGTCATGAAGTGCATCCCAAGGAAGTTGAACAATTTCTACTTCGTAATCAGGGTTTGCTTCTTCGAACATCGCAGGGATATCCGATTCCATCATAAACCGGGCATCATCTCCTGCCATCCAAACAACAACTTTGGATTTTTCAGTCATTGGTTCTTCTGCTTCTTCCATGGGTTCTTCCATTTCTTCAGCCGGTGCAAGCTCGGCTTCTGTTGGAGCAGGCGCAGGTGTACAACCTGCTACAATTCCCAGTAACAGGGAACCCGTTAAAAACAGTGCAAATAATTTATTCATCTCCTTTACTCCTTTTACTACTCAAAAGTTTTTCGCTTATTTATTATTCTGGTTTTTACTATTGGATTTATTACATTACAATTCCTCCTATTCGCTAAATTCCTCTGTTTTTAGTTGTTTGATCATATTCCTGAGGAAAGCATCCAGATGGATAATATCTACACTCATCAAAAAAATTTGGATTCCTTTCTCATACTGTTCTTTGGCGACTGATACCTGGTCCGTATTCCACCACATTTGTTTACCTTTTTTTATCGCCGTCTCCCGTATTTTCGCTCGGGCTTGCTCAATTTCAATTCCGAAATCATTCGAGAAACCAGCTTTGATAGAATAATCCTGGTGACCGAACCCAACTGCATCAATGCCTTCAACTTCTAGAATTGCTTCAATATTCTCTACAGCTTCAGGGGATTCAATAATAGCCCAGAGCATTGTCTCATCATTTGATTCTTGAATGAATTTTTGCATGTCAAGCGCTTTTGACTCATTTGGTACGATTTCGATTGCACTTCGATCACAGGTAGCGATACCACGTTTACCATAAGGTGGGAACTTGGCAGCTTCAACAATTCTTTGGGCACATTCCGGGGTATTCACATGCGGAACCATGATTATCTGCGCCCCGCACTTCAAGGCTTTAATGATCTGGTTTACTGGAGGATTATCTCCAACACATTGTTCACTTCTGAACAATGGTGTCAAACCAGAAAGTTCAGCTGTTCTAATCAAATTTTCAAGTGACTCCCAATCATGAGCAACATGTTCATACTCTATGTGTGCAAAATCAAAACCTGCCTGACCCATCAATTCTATTACTCTGGGGTCACGCAGCCAGATTTCCATTCCCAATACCATCTGTCCACTTTTGATCTTCTCTTTAAGAAGGTTCTTCCTGATGTACATTTTTATATTCCTTTTGAATAAATTTTAGATAACGCAGGTGTTTTAGGTTACTTGCTGTTGTTTTTGATATACCAGATGGTGTTCATCGTATTTGCACCAACATCAATTTTTTCCTTTAACCGGAACTATTCTGGAAAACCCATTCTTCTTGAGATTTTCAATGCAGTATCACGGACTAACCTTCCAATCTCTTGAATTTTTTCTTCAGTTATCCGATGAGCTGGTCCGGAAATACTGACAGCACCTACAAGTTTTTTACTATGGTTAAATATCGGTGCGCCAACACACCGCACACCATCTTCATTTTCAATATTGTCTACTGCATATCCAACTTCCCGTACAGTTTCCAAGTTTTTAGTTAACTCTCCGGGTGAAGTGATCGTGTTTTCAGTTCTTGGTAATAATCCACTTTCAATTACACTGGTGATCCTTTCACCAGGCATATACGCCAGCATACTTTTCCCAAGTGAAGTGCAGTAAATAGGCATTCTGGACCCAATCTGTGAGATCATTTGAATTGATTTTGGGCTGTTTACTTTTGCGATGTAGACTACATCATTCCCGCTTGGCACAGCAAGATGTACGGTTTCAAGAGTCTCTTCGGACAGCTCCCGCATGTATACATCTGCAATATTTGGTAAATCCAGGTTATTGAGGTAATTTCCCGCTAAACTTAGTATCGTCCAGCCCAGATGATAATTTTCGCGATCATTTCTTTCAACAGCACCAAGTCTTTCCAATGTATACAAATAACGGTGAACAGTACTTTTTGAAATATTCAGTTCCTTTGATATCTCGGCAAGAGATAAACCAAAGTGAGGATTTGCTTTCGATACGATCTCGATTATCTCAAAAACACGCACTGCTGTTATGATTTCAGGTTTTTCAGATTTCATGGTAATAAAATCTTACAAACTACAATAAAATGGGATACAATTATATATATTAGAACGTCGTTTTATATTATATAAAGATATTCCACATTATAGAATGGTTGTAAATCGAAGTCAAGATATAAAATAAAAATCCGTTTCTTCAATTTGAAGTGAATTGGGAGGATAAAATGCGCCAGCTAGAAAATAAAATCGCATTAATTACGGGGGCAAGCCAGGGGATCGGAAAAACTATCGCAAAAAAATTCAGCCGAGAAGGCGCTTGTGTAGTAATCACCGCCAGAAATAAAAATGGATTGGAATCTGTGGCAGGTGAAATTAATGATTCGGGACATAAAACATTCATCATAGAAGCTGATTTAAGCCATTTGCAGGATATTAGAAGGATCGTTTCAGAAACAATTAAGGAATGTGGACGTATCGATATCTTAGTCAATAATGCTGGAATCATTCACCCATCAATTGATTTGATAGATTTAGATCCCAATCTATGGAATGAGGTGATAAATATTAATTTAACAGCACCCGCGTTATTATCAAAAGAAGTATTACCTTTTATGATCGAAAATAGATCAGGCAATATAATAAATATCTCTAGTATTGGAGGCCGGATGGGGGGCAAAGGCCGGACAGCTTATCGAGCATCAAAAGCAGGATTAATAAATTTAACTCAAAGTATTGCAGCCGAGGTTAAGCAATATGGAATTGATGTTAATTGCATCTGCCCAAGCGCCACAGATACGGAAGGTTTTCGGAAAAATATTGATCAGCGTGGTAGAGATCACAATCCAAAGATAATGCTCCCAGAAGAAATTGCTGAGATTGCGTTGTTTTTAGCATCAGATGCAAGTTCAGCAATTACAGGTACTTCAATCGACGCATTTGGAGGAACCAACCCAATATTCAATTGACCAATAATTTGAGATTATAGTAAATTCGGCTCTATCAATCGGCAAGATTGCGTGTAACTATTGGTTTCCAAATTCTTACATCAATTTGTAGTAATTCTCAAATCGTCCTATGTATCCCCCACCTTTGAGTTATAACTTAATTGGATGCAGTTTTTTGAAATCTCCTGAACCTGAAACGGCCAGATAATCGGCAAAAAGACCATCGAAACCACAAACAGCACAATTGTAAGCAGGATTCCCACCTTTGGATAATCAGAGAACCTGGACCCACCCGGTCCGAACACCAGCACATTCGCCTTATGCCCCACCTGGGTCAAAAAGCTGATCGCCCTTCCGATCACCACCCCCATAATAAAGGTCAAATAGTTGACCCCCAACCCTAAAGCGGTATCCACCGCGATCGGCACGATCAGCACCACCCCAGCCGCACTTACCATCACTCCACCCTCCATCAAAACTCCTACCAACTTGTGCTGGACTGCCGGACGCGCTGACCTCTCCCGAAAATATCAGTAAATGTCAGTATTCCCTGTTGATTTGTATTCGAGTCAATCGTGTTTCCAGGTGGTAAAATCATACGGTCAAAACCTGGAGTTGAGTCTCAAGCAGGAGTTAGAACGGGATAGTTTGTTGCCGCAGAGCAAAAAGGAAATGCCTTACTCAACC
>Ga0180438_10012391_pt1 | contig 10150 bp, 4 predicted proteins | sample SS_ome_12_FD_132455 | JGI IMG/M metagenome (GOLD analysis project Ga0180438, IMG submission 132455) | Hypersaline lake sediment archaeal communities from the Salton Sea, California, USA - SS_3_D_2 metaG | ecosystem: Environmental > Aquatic > Non-marine Saline and Alkaline > Hypersaline >...
GAGGGTGTCCGGGAATTGAATTGACCTAAGCGCAAGGGCCTCCACCGGTTATGTTTCTGCTGACAAGTAGAAACTGACGCCCGATGGAGGACCCAAGGATGGGTAGACGTGCCACGGCGGGCACGTGTTTGGCGTCGCTGGTGCGAATGGCCATGCCGTTGTGTAAGCAGGCCGAACACGAGTGCCCGCGAACCGGTCCTGGTCGGAAACCAGACATTCCCGACTGGGTGTTGGCAGCACTGATTATGATTGCTGTACTGAAACGACGAAAGAGCAAATCGGCACAATATCGCTTTCTGAAAGCGAACCGCCGAGATTTGCTCGCATGGCTGGGAACCGATAAGTTCCCGGCCCGGAGTACCTATTTCGATCGCTATCGTCGTGCGCATCACCTGTTTCGAGCGGCGATCCGGCTGCAAGGCGAAAAGGCGATCGCCGAAGGGGTGACCGACCCGAAGGACACCGCTGTGGACAAGAGCCTGATCGCTGCCCGAGGTCCCTTGTGGCACAAGAGCGATCGCAAGAGGAATCGGATTCCGAAAAGGCTTCGCGGCGTAGACCGCGACAGCGACTGGGGCTGCTCGCAGCACGACGGTTGGGTCCAAGGCTACAGTTTCGAGGTGGTCGTCTCTTCGACGAAGGACACCACCGTGTTTCCGCTGTCGGGCTCGGCCGCCACGGCGAGTGCCAAAGAAACGCAAAGCTTTGACGAAAAGATCGACCAACTGCCCGAGCAAACCGAGACGGTGTCGGCCGACAGCGGTTATGACAGCAACCACCTGGGCGAACGCATCGAATGGACTGAGGATGGAAAACGAACGGGCCGCCGCTTTCTCTGCCCGGAGAATCGACGCAATTCGAAGCCGGGGAAGCAGAAGAAGGCAACCGAGCCCCGCGACGAGTCGCACCGGCGGCGCCTTCTTCGAAAACGCCACCTGCAAAGCAGGCGTGGTCAAACGACCTATCGGCGGCGCGGCCAAACCGTGGAACCATTCAACGAATGGTTCAAGTCCCTGTTCGAATTGAATGACCGCGTGTGGCATCGTGGCCTCGAAAACAACCAAACGCAATTGATGGCGGCGTTGTTCGCTTACCAAACGCTCGTCCGCTACAACCATCGCCAAGGTAACGACAACGGCCAAATTCAGTGGATCCTGGATATGCTATGAATTCCCGGACACCCTCACTTAATCCCGTGATTTCGCCGGAGTCGTTGACGGCTCGCGCTTGGTCGTGCTTACCTCACCGGCCGGGTTGTCTTGAGGGTTCAGGGTTCGGGGGCCAGCGGCCAGAGTTCAGGAAGGGGAGGTCAGCGGCCGGAGTTTCGAGCGCGCTGTGCGCGGGTCTCCCGACCCCGCACGCGGCCCGACCCAACGTCTCCAGAATCAAGGAGACCTGCGGTCAGCGGTTTCGGCGAGGTCAGGAGACCTTCACCGAGCGCGTGTCCAACGATCCGCTTCCCTCCTCACTTCATCGATCATCATTCATCATTCACACTTTCCGACTCGGCGGTCTCGGCTTCGGGCACGGCTTCGCCGTCCGGTTGATCGCTTACCGAGGCTTTCATCAGCTCGCGGATCTCTTTCTGCCACTCTTGGTATTCGGGCGTCTCTTTCCAGCGCTCGTACGCTTCGCCAGGGCCGACCAGGTCGACGTCGGCCCCCAGGTCTTTGCCGTCCGGACCGACCCGGTAGCCGGCGCTGTCGGGCCGCAGGCGGAAGTCCTCGGGCGTGAGCTGTTCAGGAGTCTGAAGTGCTATCGCATAAAGGTTGCCGCCTTGATATCGGATGATCCCCACCAACGATCCCGTCTCCGTCAGCCCCCAGAAACGGTTCCAGTCCTCCAGGTCTTGGCTCCGTTTTGTCTCGGCGATCTTGTCCGGCGATACTGAGCATTTGAGGAACGGGCGTCCTGCTCGAAACAGATTCCGGTCCTCCCTCCAGTGGATCAATCGCGGCAACAGCTCTTCGGCAACGTGAAAGTGAAAGACGGCGGTGGACCAGTCCAGAATGTTGGACGATGCGACGATTTGCAGTCGAGTAGCAGGCGCCTTGTCCAACACGTCCAGGGAGGAGTCGCGGACATGAGGATTGAGAAGCCCGTCGGTCTGATTTGCGCGCAATACGGTATTGCCGACGAGTTGCAACGTCGCGTCGCTTTCGGCGTCGCAATAAAGATACAGCCCTCCAACCAGGATGCAATTCTGGATGCCCAACCGGCTCTTGGAACCCATGTCCCAAGTAACCGCCCCACCCCCAAGGAGAAAGCAATTGCGCAGATCAACGTTGCCCAACGGGGCTAAGAGAGGACCTCCGGGGTGATCAGGGCAAAGGAAGAGGCGACAGTTTGTGGCGCGAATCCCACCTCTTGAAGTCAGGAGACGCGGAGCGACCGAAACTGACTGGCCAGGCGACGTTTTAATGTCCAGGCCCTCAAGCACGAGCAGGTCCCTAGAGAGCAGCAACGGACGGTTGTGCGACAGCGTCGCTTTCGGGTTGGCTTGGACTACTGGCCGGAATCCCTCGGCCGCGCGGATTGCCAAGGTGTGCTGGAAATCGACGAGATCGGTGACAAACGGCCCGTTGCCGCGGATTTCGATGGTGTCGCCGGCAGTGGAGCCCAGGGCGGCCTCGGCCAAGGTGTCGAACTTGGCGACCTCGGCATCGTTGGCACCCAAGACAACGAAGGCGCCGGCTTCGGCCTTTGGCTGGTCGGCCACCGCGGCTTTCATCAGCTCGCGGGTTTGTTGCTGCCACACTTCGTATTCGGGCGTCTGTTTCCAGCGCTCGTACGCTTCGCCGGGGCCGACTAGGTCGACGTCGGCCCCCAGGTCTTTGCCGTCGGGACCCGCCCGGTAGCCGGCGCTGTCGGGCCGCAGGCGGAAGTCTCCGGGCGTGAGTTGTTCGGGATTCGCGCGCACCTTCGTGTTAAGGTCGCCTCCTTGGAAGCGGATGAGGCCTTCGGCCGAACCGCTATTCTGCAAGCCCCAGAAACGGTTCCAGGCTGCAAAGTCGGCTCCAATCATCACTGCGTTATCCGGATTGCGCTCTACGAAAGACCGGTCACCGGCAAGATAGAAATTGGAGTCCTCTTGCCATCGCATCGCGCGCAAGATCAACGCTCTTGCTTCAGCACTGCTGTGAGTTCGTCCCACAACTGGCCCTTCGATGTCTAGCACTTTCATTGACGCCGCGATGATGTTTCGCCTGGCCATCACGTGGATTCCAGCGTCTTGCCCCTCCGGTTCCTGTACAAAGAAGTAGCGTATACCGGCGTACTTGGAGATGAAGGTATTCTGTGCGAATTCTAAGTTCCCGATAATCGGACCTACGCCGTAAAAGATGAATGGGCCCATGAGCACACAGTTCTCGACAACGAAATCCGCGGGAGCCTGAGGGCGCCACTTCACCGCCCCATGCTCACTCCCCTTGGGTTGGATCAGCAGACAATTCCTCAAGGCCCCGTCGCCAAAACAGATGGTGCAGCCAGCGTCCTCGTCTGGCCCCCCTCTCGGATCAAACAGGCGACAGTTGGCCATGCGGATGGGGCCCGCTGTTCTAACGATGAAGTCTTTGTCTGTCGTGTTCTGGAGATCCAGACCTTCCAGCACCAGGAGACTGTGCCCCAATAGCAGCGGCTTCACGTCCTGCACCGCTTCGGTCGGATTGCTCTTGACATTTGGACGGAAACCTTCGCCGGCTCGGATGGCCAATGGATGCTTGATCCTGAGATGGTCCGTCACGAACGGTCCGTTGTCGCGGATTTCGATGGTGTCGCCGGCGGCGGAGCCGACGACGGCCTCGGCCAACGTGTCGAACTTGGCGACCTCGGCGCCGTCGCCGGCGAGGACCACAAACGCGTCCTTCTGGGCGGTCGGCTCGGTCGCCCGTCCGTCGTCAGTTGACACATCAGCTTCCTGTTTGCTGCTATCGACATCGGCCCGGCCCGACGAAATCTCAATCGGGGCCACGACGCGGAAGCCATTATCGCATTCTCGGAGATGCGCGTTGTCGTTGTCACGGCGAGCGGAGCGCAGCGTGAATGGGTCACACACAATGAAGCTCCCACCACGAGCTATCCGAGTCCCACCGGACGCCGGGCCAGTTGGATCTTCGACGGAGGCTGAACTATAGTAGTCTTCGCTATACCGGTCGTAACACCATTCCCATACATTACCCAGCATGTCGAATAGCCCAAACGCGTTCGCAGCCTTTGCGCCTACCGGCTTCGTGCCGGACCTCCTGAGTCCTAGCCAACAGTATTTTTCCAGGTCGCCGACGCTGTCTCCGAAATGATACTCTGTCGTGCTTCCCGCCCGGCACGCATACTCCCATTCGGCCTCCGTTGGGAGTCGATACACCCTGTTCTCGCTCCCGCTCAGCCATCTACAGAATGCATTGACATCATACCAGTTCACGATCACCACAGGATGGAGTGCGGTTTGCTCGAAGCCGGGGTTCCGCCATGTGAACTTCGGTTGCTGTTCACGTATACTCGGCCCGTCAACCACGAGCCCCGAACCCCCCTTGCCAGACGACTCCGCTTCCGTTTCGAAGCCTGTCGCTTCGACGAATGCCTGGAACTGACCGAACGTAACCTCGTGCACACCGAAATAGAAGGGCCTGGTAATTCTCACCTTATGGCGAGGTCCTTGAGAGCGAATCAACTCCGGAAAGCCCTTGAGCGCAGCTAACGACTCGGCAATCTCCTCTTCGGTACTCCCCATCATGAACTCACCGGGCGGGATCAGGACCATCTTCATGCCGATGGAGTTCTCCATCTCCACGGGCACGCCGAGGTAGTCCGCCCAACGCTGCTGATGCTGCCGCGCCTGCTCGGGCAGGAAAGGGGCAATGGCCAGCGGTGGGTGCTTCGGTGCCTGCTCCGCGTCGAACCCAGCAACAACCTCGACCCTAACGACCTGCCGGCCGCCCCGCGTGATTGAGACCAGTTCCGTTTTAACCGGCTCGCCGTTCTTCATCGCCTGAAACTGGTACTTTCCAGGACGCAGTCTGAGTTCTTGAATCCCGGCTCCCGTGATGCTCAGTTCCTCCCCGTTGAGCGAGACTTGGACAGTCGGGTCGTCGACTTCAATCACCAGCGTCCCTTCGCCCGTGACGATGCGGATCACGGTGGCCGCAAGGTTGGTGACGCCGGTGGCTTCGGTAATCCCGAGGGCGCCGAGGAGGACCAGCGCGACGAGCCCGGCGCCGAGCCAGCGGCCCAGGCCGTGCCGCCGTCCATTGCGGCTGGGCTCGACGGGCCGCAACCGACCGGGAAACGGCTTGGAGCCGGGGTCCTGCACGTGGGCCAGGTGGCGACCGAGAAGCTGGGCCACCTCAGCGGCCGACTCGAATCGGTCCTCGGGCCGCTTCGCCAACAGGCGACCGATGATCTCGACCAGCCACTCGGGGATCTCGGGGTTGACCTCGCGGATGGGGCGAGGCGTGTCGTCGCAAATCCGTCGCAGCACGACCACCGCTGCGTCGGCACGAAACGGCGGACGGCCGGTGCACATGGTGTAAAGCACGCTGCCTAGACTGAACAGGTCGCTGCGGTGATCGACCGGCCGGCCTTCGGCCTGCTCGGGCGACATGAACTGAGGTGTGCCGGCCACCTCACCGGTACGGGTGACACCTACGTCGTCCACTGCCCGGGCCAGCCCGAAATCGGTGATCTGGACCCGTTCGATGCCGTTCTGCAGCAGGATATTCGCCGGCTTGATATCGCGATGGATGATCCCGTGCTCGTGGGCGGCGGCCAACCCGGTGGCAATCTGCTGGCCGATGCGGAGGATCTCCTTGAGGCCGAGTTGCCCCTGGCGGTCGATCTTCTGCTTCAGCGACACGCCGTCGATGAATTCCATCACCAGGTAAGGCGGCTGGGCTTCCTCCACGGCATGGATCGTAACGATGTGATCGTGACTGACTGCCGCGGCGGCCTGGGCTTCTCGCAGGAACCGCTTGCGGGCGTTCGCATTCGCGGCAAGCTCGGGGGCGAGGACCTTGACGGCCACGATGCGGTGCAGCTTCGTGTCGTTGGCCTTGAGCACGACGCCCATGCCGCCCCGGCCGACCACCTCGATGATCTCGTACTGGCCCATGCGCCCCAAGCTGCCGGGCTCCTCGGAAGGCTGGAGGAAGTCGAGGACAAGCGACTCGCCGTTTGCCTCGACGCCGATCGTGGTTTCGTCCTGAAGCGTCCGTGATTTCAACCAGTCCATGGCGTCTTGAAGCGCCGTATCGGCCGCGGACGTCTCTCGGAGCGAGCCGGCAACCTGCTCCAAGGCCCCGTCTTGCGCTTCAATCTGTTCCAGTGTCTTCTGGCATTCGACACACGAATCGACGTGTGCTTGCACGGTGGGCATCTGCTCGTCAGCAAGGGTCTCGTCGAGCAGGGCCAGGAGTTGCTCCCGGTCGGGGCACGGAGATTGTTTGCTCACGGTAACTCTCCCTCGACAAACTTGACCTGTTCCTTGATGCTGCCGATCACCCTTCGGCGGGCCATGTAGATCGCCGAAGTGGAAAGCCCCAGACGCTCGGCGACTTGCCTGACGGGCTGCCCTTCCACAGTCGTCTCCCAGAAGGCCTGCCACGTCGACGGCTGGAAGCTGTCTCGAACTCGCTCGGCGGCGTATTGGAACAGGCGCTTTTCATATTCGCCGTCCCACTCCGAGCCATCGTCGTTGTCGGGCTCAGGCTGCTGGCTGAGGCGTTCCGCCATCTGTGTATCGCCCGTGCCGATCGTTTGCCGATTTCGCTTCCGCCAGAAGCCCCTCAGCTCATTCTTCACGATCGCAAGGAGCCAGCCGCGAAACGAACCCCGATCGGGGCGGTAGTCGAACGACTTGATGGCACCGGTCACCGAAGCAAGGACTTCCTGAGTGAGGTCGGCCGCATCGGAATCCTGGAGGCCCCGCTTTCGCAGGAACCCGTACACCAGAGGGGCGTAGATCTCCACAAACTGCGACCAAGCCGCCCCGTCGTGCTCGTCACGAAGTCGGATCAGCAGGCTCGGTCTTGTTGCGTAAGCATCCATCATTACATCTCCCCGCTGGTGTATATGCAGCCCACCTCGGGATCTAACGCGAATTCTTGTGGAATTCTCGGAAAACACGCCCTGTCCAGTGTAAAGGCTGATGGGAAACTGACTTACGTTCCGGCGAGTTTTTGCCCACATCGGCCTCGGGCGCCGGAATCGAAGCGGACCACTGTCTGCCAAGAGTCCACATATCGTCTTCTTCTTGTTTTTACCTGGGCTTCGGGCTGAACGCCTTTTCTGCCCCCGTGATCCCCTGCGGAAGACTCTGTCGCCGAACGCCTCAGATCGTAACGCGCCTGCACGGACGAAGCGACCCACAGCCCGGGTACTCTCAGCGGCCAGTCTCGCAAGACCTTGCTTTGATCGTGTGCCTCGACGCCGGGCCGGGTGAGGGGTTGGCGACTAACCCATTCCAAATTGCCCGCAGTGACCGTTTGTCAGGAAAGATCCGATGCGCCGAGAAACGTGTCTCGTTTAGGGTCGTTGGATGACGCATCTCACGCCCCGCGACTTTCTGAGACAATCGACCGGTTATGGCCGCTCACCAAGAGAGGTGCAGAGCGTTCGTTCGTCGAGAGTCTTGCTGTGATCGTGAGAAAAGGCAGGGACGAAGCACTCGGGCGTGAGGAATGCGTCGTAGGTCTTGAAGTAGTCCTTCCAGATCCGCCGCGTGTTAAGGCGATTCGGCGGTCCAATCCTTGTGACTCACGGCATTACTGATCTGAGGATAGTCAATCTCCGAGCGAATGGCAACCCTCCGGCACTTCTCCCCACCTTGTACTCCCCCTCGAAGATCTCGAAGGTGAGTTCCAGGTACTCGCCCGTCTGCGCCTTGGTCGGTTTCATCTCCGACCGACGAGGTGGTGTACCGGCCGAAGTCGGAGATCGGCCTGGAACTTTACGATCGCGCCTGCGGCAACGGCGTGGTGTTCGACTGGCTGACGTTCGACGAGTGGTACGGCGGAAAACCCGAGTTTTTGCGGCAATTGGAGGCCCGCCAACAGCGTTTTGTGGCCGAAGTGCCCAAGACGTTTACCGCTTGGATCCGCGCACCGCGGGTAACCGAACGACGGTTTCGGCGGAAGCGGGGGCCCGGCCGCAAGACGCCGCGACTGCGATCCGGCAGCCGGCGGGCAAGCAGCGTGGAAAACCTGCTGAGGTACTCGCCCGAGTTGCGGGATCAACCGTGGGTGCGGTATCGCGTCAAAGACGGCGAAAAGGGGCCGACGGTGTGGGAAGTCAAGCACGCCATGATCACCGTCCCAGATGAAAGAGGTCTGCCGGGGATGCGCATGCACCTGGTGGTGGCTCGCAATCCCCTGAAACCGGAGGAGATCAAATTCTTCGTCAGCAACGCCGCGCCGGAGACGGAAGTGCAAACCTTGTTGCTGGTGGCCTTCTCCCGTTGGCGCGTGGAGCGGTGCTTCGAGGACGGGAAGCAGGAAGTCGGGCTCGACCAGTGGGAGGGGCGCCGCTGGCTGGGATTGAAACGCCATTTGATCCTCACTTCGGTGAGCTACCTATTTCTGGCTCGCGTTCGCAAGCAATTGAGGAAAAAAAATCCGGACCTGACAGTGTGCCAAGTACATGTTGCGGCGGCGCTGGTGCGGAGTTGGTGGCTTAACGGCGCCCTCTGCACCGCCCTCATCCAGGCGGCAGCCAACGAAATCCAACATTGGCAACAGGCGATGCTCAATGAGCTGGTCACCAAGGTCGAACGCGAGAAGGCCGGGCTGGTCGATCCGTACGAGGATTCTTCCGGCCGACCGATCCGCGAACACATCCGTGACTTCAAGGCGCATCTGGAAAGCAAGGGAGACACCCGCAAGCATATCACGGGCACGATCGGACGCATCCGGCGGATCGTCGCTCAATGCAAGTGGAAAACGATTCGAGACCTGTCGGCCAACCGGCTCACCAAGTTCCTGGTCGATTTGCGGGCCCAGGATTTCAGCGTGGCGACCCAGAACCACTACCTTCGGGCGATCAAGCAGTTCTCCCGCTGGCTGATCCAAGATCGACGTGCCGGCATTGACCTGCTGGCCCACCTGGCTACGCAGAACACCGAGACCGATCGGCGCCGGTTGCGCCGGCCTCTGACCCTGGAAGAATTCGCCCGACTGGTGGAGGCGGCCGAGAACGGGAAGATGATAGAGAGCATCCCCGGCCCCGATCGGGCGATGACGTACACACTGTCTGCCTGGACCGGCTACCGCAGAGGCGAGATCGGCAGTCTGACCACCCGTGCGTTTCAGCTTGACAGTGACCCGCCTACGGTGACGGTGGCCGCAGCCTACAGCAAACGGAAGCGCGAGGACACCCAGGTCCTGCATCCGGAACTGGTGGAGCAATTGCGGAGTTGGCTGGCATCGAAGCCCGATCTTGAAGAAGACGATCTGCTGTTTCCCGTCTCCGGCGAGGTGCCGGGCGGCGTGGAGCGCAAGACGGGCACGATGATGCGGCTCGATCTGCGGCGGCGTACAGACGCGGATCGCGACGTCGCAAGCAGACGGCCTCCAGACTATAGGCTCCGTTGCACATCCTGCTAATCTTGCGTTTCACGGCCTCCCGACCGTACTTCCGTTCGTAGTTCACCCGCCGCACGCTGAGGCCTGCGTATCGTAGCGCCGTCTCCCAGGTTCCGAAGTGCTTGCATGCCAGGGCGTACAATTCGACGGCATCCTGCGAAACGGCGTCTTCGCTGAGTCCTTGGTTGCGGTTGTCTCGATCCACGATCTGACGGATCACTTCCTGGCGCGACATTTCGTCTTCCTGTGTTGCTTGGTTGCTTTGGATTTCTCTGGCTGGACGTTGGCGGCCTGCAATGCCTCGCTCCACGTGTCGAAAACGTGCAATGCAGCCGCGACCAGCGCGCGATTAGCGGGCCGTAAGTGGTCGAGGGAGAGTCCCCGTTTCCCCAACCGCCGAAGAGCCTCCACGCGGCAGCAGCAAGTGTCTGATTGTCTCGCGCCTTCAAAGACAACCCTTCGTCGTAACGAGCCTGGATTTCTTGGAGCACGGACTGTTTCGTCCGCCTTCTCCAAGGTCTGCGTTTTGCATTCTTCGAGATCACACCGGAAGCGACCAGCGCGTCATGCCAACTCCCGAA
>Ga0180438_10012393_pt1 | contig 10149 bp, 6 predicted proteins | sample SS_ome_12_FD_132455 | JGI IMG/M metagenome (GOLD analysis project Ga0180438, IMG submission 132455) | Hypersaline lake sediment archaeal communities from the Salton Sea, California, USA - SS_3_D_2 metaG | ecosystem: Environmental > Aquatic > Non-marine Saline and Alkaline > Hypersaline >...
AATTCGTGAATTTTTGACCCCTTCATCTCGACGATACACCGTGTTAAGAAATTTATACAATTCTTTGAATTCTTCTATTAGAATTTCTCCAGAATTTCTAATTCTTCTTACTATTAGAGCAATGCGGCGTACTAAAGGTTTAATCTCTTTGAAGAAAAACCAATCGTATTCAGATTCTATCAGTAAAGAAATAGTTGCTGGGGTTTGTTTTTCTATTTCATTTTCTTCAAGTGAGAAAAGAAAGTAATACACTAAAACAGTTATTCCTTTGTCGGGAAATTGAAATAATGAAGCGCCTTCAAAATCTATAGAGAGATCTACGGTAGTCATAACGAGGGTTGCCGCTTTGATTGCAATTTGGTGAACTAATGTCTCATCTAACGTGGCGGGGTGAAAATAAAGAGGTTCAGATATTTCTGTCATATCTGAATGTGAAAAAATGATCCCACGTGTCATATACTTGCCCCTTTAAACAAAGTTTTAGTTGAAATCTTCTTATTTCGACGAAAATCATCTCTCTACAATACAAAACGTACAACATGACGATTCTCACTAATATATATACTTTTAACTTGATTCTAGATTTACTATAACAAATGCCAAAAGAAATAGAAAATTCATTATCACTAAGATAATTCCCTGTGGACTATTACCAAATTCTGTAACAATTAGAAAAAATTCAACCCAGAAACACATGGAACTCTTGTGAGTCCTTATCCATCTTCTGAATAAAAAGGGATTTACATGAAAATCACATCTGTCGAAGATTTTTTTTTGATTCGAGCAGGAAACATCTTTTTAAGCAATAAAGAAAAACAAAATACAGTAAAATTAGTTAAAAAAAACCAAAGTCGGTTTAATTGGAGTTATGTACTAGAACATGCGGAAAAAAATTACATTATTCCTCAACTTTATTTTCTGATAGATTCTATTAAGGATAAAATTGATATACCATCGGCCGTTTGCGAATTTCTTGAAAAACTATACTATAGAACAGTTTCTTTCGATCTAGCCGCACAACATACCCTAAAAGAAGTTTCCACACTCTTTGTGAGAAATAATATAGAATTTCTGTTAGTCAAGGGTAATGCCATTGCAAGATATTATCCCAAATCTTCAGCAAGATATTACATAGATATTGATTTTTTAATTCCCTCAGGAATGATGATTAAAAAAGCAAGCAAATTATTGCTTAAAGCGGGCTACAATTTGTATTCTGTATCTCAACCAAAAGGAGATGTTTTCTTTCATCTGCATTATACGAAACCACAGAGATTTAGTGTAGAACTTCTAAGAGAACTTCAATGGGGAAAATATCGGGCTTTTATAAGCACATCCTGCTTATTTTCTAATGCAGTCGAAGAACCTGTAAATGATCAAACCGTTCTTCACGCCTCTCCAGAGGATAGCATTGTGATAATCTGTGCAAGGCTTCTTGATACCGGATTTTTTCTTATTCGAGATTTAGTTGATGTTTGGATTATTTTAAATGAATTATCGGGCAAATTGGATTGGGATTATCTATTGAGAAGGGCAGACGAAGACGGTCTTACTCCCGCTCTCATAACTTTATTATATCTCGCTAATAGAATAAATGGACATGCTGTAATCCCTGACAGAATTTTTCGAAAATTAAGGAAGAAATTTTTTTCTAAATTTCTGTTTTCATTACTAGAAAAAACAGAATTATCCCTGCCTTTATTAGAGTATTCGAACTTGAGCAGAGTAATTCTATTGTTTGCTTTATTACAGAAATATAAACGAGATTTACATTTCTTTATCCTACGTGGTTATCAATCTGGATTTGGTAAAGAGATTGTGAAATTTCTATTGAAAAGGATACGTGAGCCGCTAGGAGTAGGTTTTTTAGAGAAACTTTTTTGAGAAAAGCCACGATACTTCGTAAGACTCAATAATATATGATCTTTCGGATATTTCTAGAAACCCTTAGAACCAATAAGATGTATATATGAATTTGTCGATATTCTTTTAAATAGGGATGGAGAGATCTAAATTAGTAGTAATTGATCAACTTGGTCTAGACTTAGACTAAACATAAATTCTGTAAAATTTCGTGCTATTTTTGATGCACAAGAAAATCAATAATAAGAAAGAGGCAAATTAATTGAATCTTCTCATTACAGGTGGTTGTGGATACATTGGTTCTTTATTAATTAGACAACTTCCACTCGCTTTCAATGATAGAATTCGCGTAACTATTCTCGATAATCTTTCTTCTGGAAAGGAACAAGTGCTTGCCAATTTAACTTCTAAAGCAGACTACAGATTTATGCGAGGAGACGTTCTTAAAAAAGAAGATCTTCTGAAAGCGGTTAAAAACAATGACATTGTCATTCATTTAGCAGCGGTGACGGGTGCTGGCGATTCATTTGATATGCCAAGTCTTTATAATCAAGTAAATTATGAAGGAACTAAGAACGTACTTGAAATTTGCGTAGAACAGGGAATCGAACGTATAATTTATGCAAGCACTTGTAATGTTTATGGAGGAAAGAGAGAAGAAACAAAGTTGACTGAAGAATCACCCATAATTCCTCCAAATCCTTATGCTGAATCAAAATACAAAGGAGAACTAGACTGTCTTAAGTATTTCAAGAAGTTGCGACTACCTGTTGTCTGCTTGCGCTTTGCAACAAACTATGGTTGGGCTCCTGGAATAAGATTCAATCTCGCAATTAACCTATTTACTTTTAAAGCGATAATTGGAGAAAAAATAGTTATTTTTAACTCAGGAGAAGACTGGAGACCATATGTACATGTTAAAGATACAGTTAATGCAATAATAATGGCAATTAAATCGCCAGAAGATGTTGCTGTTGGTGAAGTATTCAATGTCGGTTCAAATAAAGAGAACTATCAAGCAAACCAAATCGCACAATTAGTGAAGGAAAATATTGCGGAAGATGTGAATGTAGTTCATTCCAAAACAAATAAACCTCATTTCTCCTATATGGTTGATTTTTCGAAAATTAAAAAGAAACTTGGATTTGAGACAAATTATTCAGTTATCGATGGCATTAGAGAGATTGCTGAGAAATTCAAACAATTGTATGCAAATAATAAATCAAGAGTACCAATGCTTAAAGTCAATACTAAGCACTCTGAAGATAAAGACGCCTTCAAGACATCTCCCTAATGAATCTGTTAAGATACAAAACTCCTTTAAACTTAGGGAAAAGAAATTTCGATTTTATTAAGTTTCAGGATAAATCTGCGCTTTATATTCTATTTATTATACGTGTAAATTAAATTCCAAAAGAAAGTGATAGCAAATATGGATATCAAAGCTGAAGCTTATGAATTCTTATTATGAAGGAAACAAACTTGAAGCAATAGAAAAAATGATGTTACAGCAATCGATTTACCATTATGAGGATTGAACATGTAGACTTTAATGAGATACTCTTGGTACGCTAGCTCACAATTTAATGCCAACCAGTCTCGAATCTTGTGATTTGGGTCTATTCTGTCACGTCTCCAATCATCAATAAGCAACCATACTCTATTTTCAGTGTTTTTTATCTCTTCGAAAGTTTCTTCAGATAATTGATAATCAATCCGTCCTAAATAATATTCAACTGTATCTGGAACTGTTGATACGATCAAGTCGTCTGGATTCATTTGTGATTTGACGAACAAACAAGCAGCTCTCCAGTTTGGATGCTCTCCATATGAGTAATAATAATATAGACTGGGCAGGTTTTGTATGCTACACAATAAGCCTAGCAAAACTCCAATTGACAAGATTTTATTTAATTGTAAGTTCTTTAGAGCTTTAATACGAAGTTCTTTATCTATTGTACTTTCCTGTAGCTTATGAAAAATTTCGATTAATAGATACGAGGCTAGCAAAGCATATGCCGGTAAGGTAAAGATCACGTAACGTAAAGAAATATTTATCCAAAAGAATAACAATGAAAATGTAATAAGAGGAACTATTGCATAAACAATTAACAAGATGCTAGCACTGTTTCTTTTTAAAATCAATAAAACTGCCCCAAGGATTGAAAATATAGATAGAATTGGACCAAATCCAATATTAAACAAATGAAAAATAAAATATCCGATAGTAGGCGCTCCAGCTCTAATTTCTTCTCCAGCTCTAATTTCTTCTCCAGCTCCAAACTGAGCATCTATTGCATGAGGAATTGCAGGATTAAATAATAATGGTAAACAAAGGATAATGAACAAACCAAAGAAAATAATTAGATGTTTATAGTTGATATCGTATTTTCGTTCGTCAAAAAATCTCTTTAAAATTAACCAAAGGACTAATACCACTAAGATCATAATAGCTGAATAGTGTGTGTAAAATGCTAAAGTCATAAACACACCTGACAGCACATAAGACCTTATTGTTACTTCATATGTGGCTTTATAAAAAAAATACAGAGTTAATATAGTAAAAACCGTTAATTCGGTATACATTCTAGCCTCTTGAGACCATCGAATATACCAAGGCGACAGAGAAATGATAAATGAGGCTACTAAGCCTTCTTTTTCACCGAATAGTTGTTTTGCAAATAGATAAACTAAAGGAATTGTGGCAATACCAAATAAGCAAGAGGGAAGACGTGCAGCAAACTCATTCGTTCCAAGGACTTCTAAAAATATCCGAATGATCACAAATGATAGTGGTGGATTAGTAGGTTCAAAAAATCCCTGTCCCGTAGCAGTAAAAATTGATTGAACTTCATCAGTCCAAAAACTTTGAACACCTAACTTATAGAACCTCAATATTGATCCAATAAGAATAACCAAAAAGAGCTGGACGTTAGCCGTTTTTAAATTAAGTAGCGACCTGAGTTTCATAAATAACATTGAAATCGCATTCTTAGATGACATAAATTTGTAAAATAAAGGAGCCAAGATCTCCTATCCAGATCGATGTTTTGTAAAAAAGATGTATTTATAGTTAGTTACCAAATTATAATTCATATAACACCCTCTAAAGAATTGAGGGGGAATTTTTGGAAGTTTTATACGTTTTAGGCAAGTTTACTAAATTCGGATCAAAGATAGGTCAAGCAGATAGATAAGTTATTAAAGTCTAAACAAATAGACTTCAATAAGACGGTCTTGAAACATTAATGTACAATTAAATGTCAACCAGTCTCGAATCACGTGATCCGGATCAATTGCGTCTATTCTCCATTCATCAATAAGCAGCCACACTCGCCTTTGAGAATTTTTGATCTCCACAAAGTTTTCTTCACTTAACTTGTAGTCAACTCGTCCCAGATAATATTCAACTGTCTCAATTCTTGTTGATACGACTACATCTTCTGGGTCAAGTTGTGATTCAACGAATGAGCAGGCCGCCTTCCAGTCAGGATGCTCTCCATACGAGTAATAATAATAAAGGTAGGGTAAGTTGTGTATGCCTAATAATATGACCAGCATGACTTCTATTGACAATAACGTATTTATCTGTACGCTTTTGATAACTTTAACGTGAAGTTCCTTATCTAAATCGCTTTCCTTGATCTTCTCTACAATTTCAACTATGAGATATGACGATAACAACGCATAGGCGGGTAATGTAAAGAGCAGGTAATGTAACGAAACATTCATCCATGAAATTAGTAATGAAAATGTAAGAAGTGGGATTCCAGCATACAGTATTAGCAAGATGCCTGCATTGTTCCTTTTTAAAACTATTAAAACTGCTCCAAGGATTGAAAATAAGGATAAAAGAGGACCTATCTCATTACTAAATAATTTAAAAATAAAATACCCGATACTAGGCGCTCCCCATCTAGGGTCTTCTCCTCCAAGCTTAATAGCTATCGCATGGGGAATATGGGTGAAAAACAATGGCACGCAACTAATACATAAAACCCCAAAGAAAATTAAAAGATGTTTCGAGTTGATTTCGCTTCTTTTTCTTTCAAAAAATCTCTTTGTATTTAACCAAAAGACGATTATTCCTAAGATAAAAACGGCTGAATAATGCGTGTAAAATGCTAAAGTCATAAAAATGGCTGAAAGCACGTAGAACGTTATTGTGTTTTTATAGGTAGCAAGACAGAAGAAATACAGGGCTAATATAGTAAAAACGGTTAGTTGAGTATACATTCGTGTCTCTTGAGACCATCGGATATACCAAGGGGACAGGGCAATAATAAACGAGGCCACTATGCCTTCTTTTTCGCCAAATAGATGCTCTCCAAAAACGTAAATTAACGGGACGGTTGCAATACCGAATAGACAGGCAGGAAGACGTGCAACAAACTCACTCGTCCCAAGGGTTTCTAGAAATATCCGAAGGATTAAAAATGAAAGCGGCGGGTGGACTGGGTCATAATATTCAAGTCTTGCTTGTGTGATAGAAAGTATTTCATCAAGCCAGAAACTTTGTGCCCCTAACTTGTAGAATCGCAATATCGCTCCTATAATAATTGCTAAAAGGAGGTAGATGTTACTTGTTTTCCAATCGAGCGTCTTCCTCAGTTTCATAGATAGCATTGAAATCATCAAACTTCTTTGATTGACATTGAAACATGAATTGTTCAAAAAAACTTGCTACACTAATTAAGTATTAAATGAATATTTTCCTTTATATTTTCAATATCGTGGAGATGTGGCTGGATGAACTCACGATCAACAACATTATTTCAAGTGGATTCCTATTTAAACAAGACAAACATATCAAGAGAACTGGAACTCATTTTAGTTGCTACAATTTTCATATCATCACTGTTATTGCGCGTTCTTTTTATCGGTCTTACTGAGTTTAAAAGAGATGAAGCATATTGGTGCTGGAGCGCCTGGGAATGGCTAAACGGGGGAGAATTCCCATTAAGGGGGACGAAGACAAGCGTTCCAAATACATATCTTGGACCACTTACCACATATTTGACAGCCTTAGCTTTTTTGATATTCAATCCAAATCCTGAATTTGGAATATTTATGGTAGCGTGGATGAATTCTCTGGCAGTATTAGTTGTTTATCTAACAGGGAGAGATATGTTCGATTACAGGGCCGGATTAATCGCAGCGTTATTAATGGGTTTTTCCCCATGGGCAATTATCTATTCAAGAAAAATCTGGCCACAAAGTTTTCTTCCTTTCACCAGCTCTATAATCATTTTTTTATTTTATAGGGCAATAAATAGCCGTAAACCTATTTATTTTCTCGTTGGAGGTTTTACTCTGGGAGCATCACTCCAACAGCATCCAACAGCATTTCTCATCATCCCAGTCATTCTTATTCTTTTATTAATCAATAGATCTCAAATTTATAGTATTCTGATTGTTGTATTGGGGGCACTTGCAGGATATTTCCCAATGCTCGTTTTTGATTTTCTTAACGATTGGTCTAATATCCAGAGTTATATTTGGGTATTTCTCAATCCCGAGAGTACGCGACCTCGTCACATGTCAAGGTTTACTTATGGTTATATGGTTCTACGTTGCTTTTTAGATATCACAGGAGGAACTGGTATAGAATCAGTTTACGGAAGGTTTTATCCTTCTAGTTTAATGTTTCTTGACTTTTTCTCTATTGAAATGATTCTAATCGTGGTATATATCTTTTGGATTTCTTTTACTGGGTTTAAAATCTTAAGAAGAAAGAAACTCTTGATAGGAGGAAACAGTCCTCATTTTTTACTCACATTATGGTTGATAATACCTTTAATGATCCATTTCATTTCAGGTGGGCGCATATATCCTCATTACTTTATTATTTTTTATCCTGCAAATTTTCTTGCGATTGCATCATTAGTGAATCATTTTTCACAAAATATGTTGAAGATTCCGTTGAAAATTAAAAATTACTCATTAAAAATCCCCGCTCTTGGAATACTAGCTGCATTTATTATATTATTTCATTTGATTACGATTAGTAGCTTTCTATATATGGTAAAAAATACAGGAGGCATCGGTGAGTTTGGATCTACACTAGAGAATAAAAAAGCTGCAGTTAAATGGGTAATAAGTGATGAGGACTTTCATGACTATAGGGTGGTAGTACAAGCAGACTACTACCATACTGGCAACTATACCTATCAATATCTTTTCAAAATTCATGGTAAGGAAATGTCGGAAGGAAAACCGCTTCATTACTACTATATTTTAGAACCGGAAGGCAGTATCGGAGAATATGCAATGTTAGATGAATATATGGGCACAAAAATTGATGATTATCAAACATTTGGATCAATTATTGTAATAAAAATTAAACGTTGATATTAAATTAGATTCTAAAAATCATGCAATACATCCCAGAGGGCGTCTATTAACTCTGCTTGAGAGTGGTTGTTTCTCCAAGGTAGGTCATGCAGAATTAAAATAAAAGGAAGACCGTAAACTATTGAGTACATTTCAAAACTGCTAAGGCGCATGGTTATGTGGAATAAGATAGGTGTCTTTGCTAAAAAAATTTTTAAGAGACTTAATTCTACGCAATTTAAACTCTTTATCGCAATATTGGCAATCTATCTGTATTTTCTCAACGGTTTTCATTCAGCAAATGAGTTGAGCAGATATTCGCTCATACTAGCAATAGTAGAGGAGCACACCTTTATTATCGATAACTATATTCTAAATATGATTGACATCAGTTATTACAACGGGCATTATTATTCAGACAAGCCTCCTGGTCTTGCCTTTGTAGGAGTCCCTGTTTATTTTATTGGAAGATTTCTAATTAGTTGGTTTTGGAGACCCTATCTTCTCATTTCTCTTATTGCTCTCTTTTCATCACTATCTGTCGTTTTAATACATGAACTTGCAGGGATTCTAGGTGGTACTAGGACTTCAAACCTCCTTACCGCACTCACTTATGCTTTTGGTACAATTGCATGGGTATATTCCAAAACATTTTTTGCACATGGGTTTTCTGCATTCTTAATTTTATTTTCGATGTATTGTGCACACTTGTTTGTTCAAGAAAACAATACAAAATTCATTTTTCTTTCAGGAGTCACTATGGGTTATTCAATTCTTGTAGAATATCCAAATCTCCTTCTCTTAGTCCCATTTTTACTTTATTTCCTATTATATAAAACAAAGAAAAAATTAGTCTATTTTATCCTTCCAGTGGCTCTCTTCCTTGTGCTTCTAGGCACCTATCATTATATCTGCTTTGGGAGTCCATTCAGTACTCCTAGTAGGTATCAATATTACTTCGGCAATGTACAGGCTATAAACTACTTTGTAAATCCAATTCACATAGGCCTCTATGGGCTATTATTCAGTCCTTATCGCGGTTTATTTTATCTTTCCCCAGTTTTGTTACTGGCTCTCTTTGGATTTTTTTCTCTTTATAAAAAATACGCCCCAGAAACAGTTCTATTTCTCTCTTCTTTTATAATTGTCGTCTTATTTTATTCTACGTATACTGTTTGGTATGGAGGCTGGTGTTATGGGCCAAGATTTATTCTCAATGTAGTTCCCTTCCTTACATTACCTTTAACTCAAGTAATCGAAAAACATAAACACAAAAGGATCTTTTTAGTAATATTTTTGGTTCTTATGGGCTATAGTGTATTTGCAAATGGGATGGGGGTACTAGCAAATTACCATATACCCAAAGAAATTGAAAATCCGCTTTTGCATAATTTCATGTATTTATACAATGGAGGAGTAGTTGATAGCAATCTTTTTTCTATTTCGCCACTTACAATAGTATTCCCGATCATTTTAATTCTTATATGCATAACTCCAACGATAGTTAACCATCTTTACACAAAAAAAATCTGAGCGTTTCAATTTTTTCATAAACGCATAAACACATTTATTGGGTTTCAATGAACTCCTGAAGATACAAAACACTCACGCGTAACCGATTTAAGTTATAAGATAACCGATAAATGTCTTATCTACGTTACTAATAAGTTTTTAAATTACACATTATTAGAATCTACAAATTATTAGAATCTTAAAATAGGTTATATTATGGAAAAATTAAGCGTAAAGAAGACAAGGAAATTAGATTTATGTGTTTCATGCGAGATTTGTTCTGCGGTATGCCATGAAAATGCCATCACAACGGAGTATAAGTTAGGTCAATTCCTCCCAAAAGTTGATGATGAAAAATGCATAAAGTGCGGGCTTTGTTTAGAACTTTGTCCAGGTATTGAAATCGACCCCCTAAATTTGAAATACAAGCGACTTTCCGAT
>Ga0180438_10012394_pt1 | contig 10149 bp, 12 predicted proteins | sample SS_ome_12_FD_132455 | JGI IMG/M metagenome (GOLD analysis project Ga0180438, IMG submission 132455) | Hypersaline lake sediment archaeal communities from the Salton Sea, California, USA - SS_3_D_2 metaG | ecosystem: Environmental > Aquatic > Non-marine Saline and Alkaline > Hypersaline >...
GGGACTGACGAAGTTGATGGCGATAAATTAGATATTGATTTTACGCCTTCAAATTATACACCAGCGACGACACCTGCTGAAGCCGATGATGTGGACGATTTAGCAGCTCATCTTTATGGAATTGATGTAAAAATGGCTGCAGTTGGGTTAGCATTTCCTTTGATGGATGGTACAAATCCATATATTGAAAATTCTGTTGAATCTTATACTGCTTATGCGCATTTTATTTTTCCTGGTACTAGTGTTTATACACCTTCTACATGGAAGATTGTTGCATCAAGAGCAGGTACAACTAATGGTTGCAATTATCAATTATATGATATAAGTAATTCGCTTGAAGTCGCCAATATTGCAAAAACCACATCTGGAATTGAATTGTTGACTGATAGTAGTCTTTCTAATCTTCCCTCCTCGCCTGCTATTTTTGCTGTTAGAATGCAAAATGATGCTGGTGGGTCAAATGCTAGAATTCATGCATCTTCATTGTTTTAATTTTTAAGGAATATCTATGTACTCAATGGTTTTCTCAGGTGGTTCAACTAAAATACCGCTTCATGTCGGTGCTTACAAAGCGATAACAGAACATGATATTGTCTTTGATGAAATTTGGGGCAATAGTTGTGGATCTATTATTGCTGGAGTGGCTGCATGTGGCATGTCACATGGCCAAATGAAGGAAATCGTTATGGGTATGGATTTTTCTACGCTTACAAAACAGACTTGGATAGAATATATATTAAATATTTTATTCAGGTCTGGACTTGTAAGTGGATATAATCTTGAACGATTTCTCCAGGGCCTATTTGGTGAAACGAAATTTAATGATATTGATATTAAATTAAATATAATGGGGCATTCTTTAAAGCGTAGAACATATGTTGTATTTAATAAAACAAATACACCAAACATGAAAATTAGAGATGCAGTTAGAATCTCGACTGCTATCCCGTTATTCTTTACACCAGTAAAAATATCAAAGAAAAATTCTCCATTTGTGAATGATATATATGGTATTCAGCATGATGAAGACTGGTATGTTGATGGTGGTTTATCTAAGGGCTTCCCTGTAGATCTTGTTGATAAAAACAAAAATTTTATAGGCCATGTAATTCAAGCCCCAAATAAATTCAATTCTAATGATTGTAATTTTAAAGACATGGCACTTGTGATTTTGTCTCAGTTAATGGAGCAAAGCTGTGAAAATAGTATAAGATCTGCAATTGATAGCAATAATGACAATAGAAAAATATTAATAGTAATAACACAATGGGATAAACCAGAATATGAATTCTCAATATCAGATTCAGAAAAAACTACGATGATGGATTTGGGATATTCAAATATGAAAAACGCATTGGAGAATGATAATAAAATGTAGAACAAGGAGTTTTCTATGATTATAAAAAATATATCTGGCGAAGACATGTTTTTTGGCTGGATTGGTACAGGTGGCGCATGGATTATAGACAACGCAACGAAAGAAGTCCCAGATGATCTTGCATTTACTACTGGATTTAAAAATGCCAAAGATAACGCATATATAGAAGTAGTTTCATATGACGAATCTGTAGAAAGCCATGTGGTGCAGGAAGAATTGCAGTCTGTAGTCAGGGAGAGTGAACTTGTTGTAAATGTTGGACCAACCAGAGAAATAACAACTCCAGCAGAGGCCTTTGCCCTTGCAGATAAAACATATTTCAAGGGTGGATTGAAGGTCCTATTAGATCCTGGTGTATATAGCGTAGCAAGTTTAGCTAAAATAGATAAAGTAACTGTTCTTGGTGATACAGCTAGATCTCTTGCTGGTTATCATTGGAAAAATGGATTAGATAATAGTTATTGGCCTCCAGCAAATGCAGGAGCTGGGACTATTACAATTACCAATGCTGGAAATGAAATAATCGTAACATGTGTGACTACAAATCCTGACTTTGTTGCTGGCGGCATTGTGGCTGGTGATAAAGTTGTAGCTAAAGATAATGCTGGCATTGTTACAGAATATGAAATAGCTGATGCTATTGATAATCGGTTGATATTGACTACAACAGCACCTAATATGACTGGTGATACAGGCTTTTTTATCGCTCCTAATGTGCAAATAACTGGTCTATCTTTTAATGGCTGTGAAACAGTAACTGTTGAAGGTATTTATATAAAAGATAATAGCTTTTCAATACAAAATTCAAACACTGTAAATCTTGATAGAATTTGCGTATTTAATGGCCCTTCAACTAAATTTGTGATATTTAGATATAATAAATATATATATGGTGGATATTTTTCTTTTGGTGGCAGACAAACTACCACTATTGAATATTGTGACTATGTATATTTATATGATGTTCTATATTTGGATAATGAAACATCTGCATGGCCAATTATAAAATGCAATCATAATCAATACGTAAGTATTGATTGGCTTGATATACTTGGCAAAGTTGGGGCCACAAAAGTAGGTGTAAATTGTGAATATACAAGTTGGCTATATTTGGGCTATGGCTTCAGGTCTAAAAATATTGCATATCACCTATTTCTGCAAGGTGTAAAAAATGCATATACATGGGGCAGCTTCTTAGACGCTGGCGCATATGGCGTATGGGCATATGGCTCAAAAATTTATACAGATGTTCCACAAACAGTACAAAATCAATCATCTTTTGGTTTTCGTGCAGATGACAAAGCATTGATAATTGTGGCTGGAGCCACCCTCTCTGGAAATGGTGCTGATTATTCACCAGCAGTATCTGGAGCAGAAGGCAATAATGATGCAATTATAGTTCACCCTTAATTTGATAACTATTATGGCTTTTGATTGTTGTTAAAAATAACAATCAAAAGCCATAAAAATAATCTTGGAGAAAAATATTATGTTTATAGTTTTGAAAAAAGATGGTGAAAACAGGTATGTTGTTGCTTATGAGTCTGTAAAACCAACAGAGTCTACATATCCTTCAGCAAGTTTTGATTATACACATTGGATACCTGAAATAAGTGGTGCAATGCCTACGATGTGGAAAAGCGCAGGAATAAAAACGCAAGAATGGTTGCGCAAACAAAAACAAGATAATGAGTCTGAGCCTCCTGCATTTGATGATGATCCATCATTTACAGATACAAGAGGATATGCAGAACAACGTAGATGTGGTTATATTATGGAAGTTGATGGAATGCAAGCAGAAGCTAATGGAAATATTGAAGATGGAGATGATGCTGGAGTAGCAAAGGCTCCATGGCTTGCAGCAAGAGCGGCGATCAAAGCAAAATATCCCAAACCTTAATAATGTAAAATATTATCTTGTTATTTAATAATATAGGAAAACTCATATGATTATAAAAAATATATCTGGAAAAGATAGATTTTTTGGCTATCTTGGTAAAGTTGGAATGTGGATTAGAAATAATGAAACAGAAGATGTTCCTGATGAAACAACATTAATCCCACAGTTTAGATCAGATAAAGACAATAGTGTTATAGAGATTATATCATATAATGATAATGATTATGATTATGTTGTCCAAAAGGAAATGGAAGACATAGTTTCTGAATCTACTTTCTGGGAAGAGGAGTCTCCTGCTGTTATTAAAAATAAAAGTATAATTGATACAATAAATATTTATGGGGAAACCAAGAAGAAAACAAATAATTACAATGGGGCATTAGTTTATGATATTATAGAAAAAGAGCTAGATTTATCAACCGGATCTGTATTGCAAACTAATATTCCAACTTCGATTATATTAGGCATACAATCGTTAAATGTAACACAAATTATAGGCAGTGGTGGAGCTACAACCTATAGTTTAAAAAGATACACTTATACAGGCCCACCAGAAACACTTGTGCCTTCAGTAACATTTAATCAAGGAAAATATATCGATTTGATTTATTCTGGCAAAGAAAATTTTGATGCCGGGGCAGATATAGGTGTAGTACCTGATACTGGATCTATAGATAGCGGAACAATTGCTGTAGCAGTATATATTATTAAATTAGAATCAATGAGTACAACTTAATTAGAAAGATAAAACATGGCAATTGAAACATCACCTTATCGCGGATCAGCATATGGCAATGTATTCCCTAATCCATATTATGATATAGCCAACACATATGTTCCAAGAGATATTAAAAGAACATTTGCATGGTGTGAATCATTATATTTAAGTGGGGGAATAATAAAAGCCGCCACTGACAGGATAGTCCAATATTTTATTACAGAAATACAATATAAATCTCAAACAGATAACACAGAAAAATTAAAGGAAATACTTGAGAAACAAATAAAAATAAAAACTATATTAAGCGATGTTGGTCGCGATTTTATGGTATATGGAAATAGTTTAAATTCAATGTATTTCCCATTTAATAGAATGTTTAAATGTCCAAAATGTGAACTAGAAATAAACTCTAAAAAAATAAAATATGATTATGATAATGGTGAGTTTCGTGGCAATTGTCCATGTGGTCAAAAAAATGTAAAATTTAATGCAATGGACATGAAGGATAAAAATCCAAAGGCAATCAAGGTGTCAAGATTAGACCCAAAAAGCATAGATGTGAAGCGACATCCACTTGCAGATGTACATGAATATTATTGGGATATGCCTAATTACTTTGTAAATCATATTAAGAACGAAAAAGATAACTTTTATATAAATTACACTCAAACAGAGATTCTTAATGCGATTAAAAATGAAAAGCCTTTTAAGTTTGATAATGATTACATGTACCATATTAAAGCAAATACATTGGCAGGTTTTCCACTAGAATGGGGATGTCCGATTTTTTTGCATATTTTAAAATTGAATTTTTATAACGCTATATTAAGAAGAGCTAATGAGGCCATTGCATTAGATTTTATTATTCCATTTAGAGTCATATCTCCAGGCACAAATAGCCCTAATTTCGATCCTGTCGCGCAAACAAATCTTGGTGACTTTGTATCTAGAATGAATATGATGTGTGCAAGGCATAAGATAGACCCAGCAGACATACAAATTGCACCATTCCCAATCAATTACCAGGCATTTGGCGCAGAGAAAAAAGCACTAGATGTAACAGCAGAAATAAAATCTGTTACAGAAGAAATGTTACATTCATTAAATTATCCTGCTGAATTGTTTTTTAATTCTCTTAAAATACAAAGCTTCCCGCCAGCTTTAAGGCTTTTTGAGAATACATGGACAGAGCTTGTAACTGGCTTTAATGGGATCTTGCAATGGATAGTCAATAATGTTTGTGATTTTATGCGATGGGAACGCGAAGAAGTAGAACTTACAAAAGTTACCATTGCTGACGATATTGAAAAACGACAAGTATTATTACAACTTGCTTCTGCACAACAAATTTCACTTATCACTGGTCTTAAGGCGTATGGGCTTGACTTCAAAGAAGAGCAGAAAAAAATAGCTGATCAACAGAAAATACTTATGGATATTCAAAGAGACATTCAAGAAGAAGCAAAAGTAGAACAGATGCTATCTGAAGGTGGAGAAGGGCAACAAGGCATCCCAGACCTAGAAACACAATCAGTTCAATTGGCACAAAGATGGCTCAGTATTCCAGAAGAGTACAGGACTAGAGAAATGAGGAATATGGAGTCTATGAATAGAACATTATATGCAATGGCTAAAGACAAGATGGAGAAAATTAGATCGACAGCGCGAACAGACCAAGGATATCAAAACTTAGCAGCGGCAGGGATGACAGGCCATATGCAACCCCCACCATCATAAATAATTATCTTCTTCTTTGGCAGCAAGCATATAACTTGCTGCCTTTTTTTATTCTTCATTTTTTATTTTTGGTATACTTTGTGTTTCAGTTATAAAACTGCAGATTTTTTGATATAGCGCCATTGATTCTTTTGTTAATTTGCCACTTCTGCCATGTGAATGTTCAAGATGTACCTCCATATTACGCTTAAACCTATTAAACATCATATACATCTCATCTATTTTTTCATATGTATCTTCTCTAAAAAACCATCTTGGGACACCATTCTTGCCTATGGCCTGCGCTCCCAAATGAATGTCATATGTTTTTTGTGACAATTCTATCATTTTTTTCCATTCGTCATGAAGTGGACATGTGCCTTTTTCAAAGGCTTTACATGGAGACGCTTGTTCATCTTCAAATTTCCTCTTAACTACAAAGGCAAGCAATTTAATTAAGGCGGCTATTATCATAAACATTATACCTATTGCGCCCAGATCAAATGCGGTGAGAGGATTTGTCGATATAATGTACATATTAATCTCCATCTATAAATAACATTAACATTAAAGCATAGACTCCTGATATAATGCTTTTCCAACCTTTTGATAATCCAAATAAATATAACACAGATTCAAGAAAGCACAGAAAGGCGACTATGCAAAATAGTTTAATCAGCATTTTCACGCTCCTAATAATAAAAACGTAAAATATTGTAGATGGTTTACAATTCAAACAAATTTAAGATAAAACGAATATTGATTTTATAGCCATAATAATTTAAAATATTGTGGAGATGTCAATTTTTATAGTATCATATTATTAGTTTTTTTCAACTTGTTTTAGGGAGTCACCTTTATGAATAAATCAGAATTAAGACAAATAAAAACACGCATTGCAGGCTTTAAAATGGGCATGATGCAGAAGATTGCTGAACAAGCCATTAAAACAGAAGAGATGCAAAAACAGGCTGAACAACCATGGTATTCCCATCCTGCATTTGTAGCGCCGATGGCTGGTTTAGGTGGGGCGGGACTTGGAGTGCTTGGTAAAAGCCTTTATGATAAATATTATTTGGCAGATAAGGCAAAAGGGGAAGAAGAAGCACCTTATATCGATGAACAGGCTGCTGCAGAAGTTGAGTTAACACCACAAGAATACATGCAGCTTATGGCACTCTATAGTTCTCCTTATGGAATGCAGGCGCAGATGCCAATGCAAACACAAATGCCAATGCAAATGCCTTTTTATGGGGCGTAATTATGGAAGAATTTGCACCAGGAATCCCAATTTCTAAAGAAAAATCTGAAATACCATTTACTCAAAATGAAGAATGGGATTTTGTTTTGCATCGACATAAGGCACGTAGAGCTGGTTTGCATTATGATCTAAGACTGTCTGATGGCAAAAAAGCTTATTCATGGGCTGTGCGCAAAGGCTTACCAGAACCAGGAAGAAAACACCTTGCCATTAGACAGCCAGATCATATTCCATCATATATGCAATTTGTTGGGAGAATAGCGCCAGGCAAATATGGCGCTGGGAGCGTAACAATAAGCGAATCTGGCAAAACAAAAGCACATCAAACAACACCTAAAAAAATAAAATTTACTATATTAAATAAAAAGGATCCAGAAAATTTGGTGCTTGTTAACACTGGAAGAGATAATTGGCAGCTTATAAATATTACGCCAACAACAAAAACGCATAGCGATATAAAGCTTGAAAAAAGGAAATATAAGGAAGCTCAGCCATCGAAAATTAATGAGTTTATAGAAGATGATTCATATGTATTCCAGCCAAAGATAGATGGCGCACATGTTATACTTAATTTAAGAAAACGCAAACAGCCAGAAATTTTTTCATATAGGCCATCAAGACGATCAAATAGATTATTAAACCATACACACAAAATGCGCAAGTTAGATGAAATTATAGTCCCTGATGATCTTGATAAAACAACAATTAGAGCTGAAATAACTGCAGTAGATAATAATGGAAATACTATTCCATCAAATGAATTAAGTGCGATATTAAATGCAAGCAGTGAAAATGCAATAAAGGCACAGGATATTATTGATGTAAAGCTTAAAACATTTTTATTTGATGTCGATAAGTATAAAAACAAGCCAATGCAAGAGTCACATTTTCAAGACAAAATGGATGTACTGAACAAAGTAAATGACTTCCTTGTGCAAAATGGAATAGAGTCAGAAATACCTGAAACAAAAACAACTCAAGAGGATAAAAAAAAATTATATCAAGACATTGAAAAGGGTATAAAAAAGGAAACATCAGAAGGTGTTGTAGCATGGAATATAGCTGACCCCAAACAGTCTCCTATAAAAATAAAGATAAGGCCAGATTATGATGTATATGTTAGAGAAATTTTTAAAGAAAAATCAGAAACTGGCAGAGAAGAAATGGCTGGAGGGTTTAGATATTCTATTACTCCCAAAGGCAAGATTATTGGGAATGTTGGCACCGGCTTTGATCATGACTTAAAAAAAGATATGATACAAAATCCAAGAAAATTTATTGGTAGAGCTGCCAAAATAAGAGCAATGGGACAATTCCCTTCTGGATCCTTAAGGGCCCCAAGTTTTTCACAATGGCACCTGGAAAAAGGCAAGCAGGCAAGTCTTAATAAAGCTGCATTTATTGTTGGTTTTTTTGAAAATCAAAAAGGCAAGGATTAAATAATGGGCATATTGAAAACAGATCAAGTATATATTAAAGATGCTCCAACTGTTCAAAAGCATGGTGTAAGCAAAGAATTTTTAGAAGGATCTGGATGGGCTTCAACAACCGGATATAAATATGAATTTCGCAGAGACAATGGCATAGCAATAAGCCAAACGAATATTGCGATATATGAAGCAAAAGGATTGTTCCCTAGTATAATTTTGCCTTCTGATGGCCAAATAATCAAATCTTTTATGAGAGTAACTTCTCCAAGGACTGCTGGCACACTTACATTAAAAATAAGAAAAACAACACCTCCAGGCTCGCCTACTATTATCGTTCCAGGTGGAGATTCGCTAGATATCGTAATTAATGGAACAGATGATGAATATGTATTTGCCTCTGTCGATCCAGAAAATTCTGATTATACAGTATCTGAAGGCGATATCATTGAAGTAGTTTTAACTTCAGATGGTAGCTGGGCACCTGTTACGGCAAGTATCGAGGCTATACTTTTTATTCTATTGGAAAGCAAGATATAATGGAAAATATAATTGAAAAAGCATTGATAAAAAAAATATCAGAATATAATAAAAACAAAAAACCTCTGCCATCATTAAAAAAGGTAGCTGAAGAAGCAGTATTAGAAAAAATGGCAGAATATACTATTGGCAAAGAACACTTCCCTGCAATATATGATCTTACATTGAGATTTAATAAGAATTTAAAAAAAGTATTGGATGATATTGGAGATCAAGATGATTAACAAAGAAGCATTTATGGTGCTGTGCAAAGACAAAGGAATATCTACTGAAAAAGCAGAGCAAATGTACAAAGAGGCTGCTTGTGGAAAATCACATAACAATCCTTCTCCAAAGAAAAAACCTGCAAAGAAAAAACCTGCAAAGAAAAAAGATGAAAAAGCTGAAAAAATGATGAAATCTGCATATGATATTGGATTCCAAGATGCTCTAAAGGTTTTTAGCAATTTAACAAAGGAATAATCTATGGCTATTATAAGCCGAGATGGCATAGCTCAATCAAAAGCTGGGATTCCGCTATATCTTATTGGCTCTGATACTGTTTTGTTTAGAATAGGATCAAGTGAGATTGCAGAAATAAATGCAGATGAGCTGAAAGTATATGAGAATATTCTTTCTGAAGGATATATAAAGCCATACAATATCGCTCTTGATTCATTTATTACATTATATGCTCATAATCAGTTTGCTTCACAGAACCAAGATATATATGGAATATTAGGAAGTATAACCAACAATCCAACAATATTAGAAATTACATCATGCCAGGCTCCAGGTACTATTAATTTGCCATATAGTGCTGATATAACTGGATTAAGCTCTGGTGATTTGATTTATATTTTTGGAACAAGGTTAAATGATGGATATTATGAAATAAATGCATTGGGTGAAGCTCCACCAGTACCACCTTTTCCTGGTCAAAAGGATATAGTAATAGACACAACACCGACACACGAAATATCTAAAGATGCTATTGTTGATGAAACAGATGTTTCTGGTGCGCATGTTTCACAAATAAAGCCTGGATTTTGTTTATTTGATGAATCTGATAGTTCATGGTATTTTGGATATTTTAGCGATCCCGCAACAAGAAAATCATTTAGAGCTGTTGGTAAATCTGATTCTCCATATGGATCAGTAGATTACAGTTTATCAAATCCAGATATATCCACTGTTGGTAGCGCACCTGGTTTTTCTGGCGCGAAA
>Ga0180438_10012396_pt1 | contig 10148 bp, 9 predicted proteins | sample SS_ome_12_FD_132455 | JGI IMG/M metagenome (GOLD analysis project Ga0180438, IMG submission 132455) | Hypersaline lake sediment archaeal communities from the Salton Sea, California, USA - SS_3_D_2 metaG | ecosystem: Environmental > Aquatic > Non-marine Saline and Alkaline > Hypersaline >...
AATCCGTCATCTCTCCGTCCTTATTGAAAAGGTTTTTCATTAGCGAGTATAACGAAAGGCCCCGGTGCTGTCAAGATCGCCCCCGGCCCGAGTGTGTGCGTCGGAGGGCGGGCCTTCGCTGAAGGCGTTCCGCCCTCACCCTTATCGCCGCTGCCGGTGCAGCCGCTCGTCCACCACGCCAGCCATGGCTGGCACGCTCAGCACGCCGCCTAGAAATCGATCCACACGCTGTGCCTGCTCCACCGGCTGTGCCAAGACGTCGCCATACTTTACGTACAGAACGTGCATGTTGGGTTGCGCCTCGATCCAGTGTCGCACCTGCACAAGGTGTTTGGCAAACACCTGCGCCAGCGCCTCGTCACTGACCGCATTCGCCGCCCGGCCCCTGCGCATCAGCATCTGTCGCTGCGAGGCCAGAATCTCTGCCATATTGCGCAACATGAAGACGATCCTGTATTCGTACTGCGGCGGCAGCTGTGGTACAAGTTGCGAGATCACTTTCACCGCTTTGCCGACGGCATCATCCAGCCAAGACGTGTCGTGCTCGAGTTGTCTGACTAGCTCGAACTCGTAGTAACCCTGGGGGTTGTCGTCATCGGCCCGGCGAATGTTATCGGTCAGAACCGGTACGCCACCCGCTTGCAGCATGCTCATCATCATCGATGTGCCCGAGCGGGGCAGGCCCGAGACTACCACAATGCTATCGCGACTGCTCACCTGTTCTCCCCCCAGCTGGGTCGTCTGCATCCACACGCTGAGCCAACACGCGCAGCACGGCCTCGTGCAGCCCGCCGCTGCTGGCGATGACGCCACGGTTGGCACGCATGGTCTTGGCAGTCGCCAGATCGAGGGCCTGCCCGTGCATGTCAGTCACCTGGCCACCTGCCTCTTCCACAATCAAGGCACCGGCCGCGTGATCCCAGATCTTTTCGCGGTAGCCGGGATGCTCGGGCGATGGCAGGCGCAGGTAGAGCGCCGCCTCGCCTCGCGCCAGCACGCCATACTTGGCCTGGCTGTCCAGCCGCAGCGCCGGCTGCTGGATCCCAACCGCCCTGGCGACCGCCTCCTGAAGCACAGCGTTGCCATGCGCCTCCTCAACGCTTTCCACCAGGCGCAGCCGGCTCGCGTCACCAGCCTGTGTCACGCGAATGGGCAGCAGATCACCGTGGTCCAGCACAGCCATGGCAGCACCTTGGCCGCGCACGCCAACGAAGAGCGTACCCATGCCACTGACTGCCTCCTCCATCGCCAGCGGCAGGGCAGGGCAACCCAGTGCTGCGACCTGAACCTGGCCGCGCTCGATCAGCGCCAGCGCGATGGCGTACTGCTGGCGTCGCAAAAAGCCCTTGGTGCCGTCGATGGGATCAACCGTCCAAAAGCGCCCCGCCACGGGCCCGCGGCCCAGGTCGATCCAGGCACACACCTGCTCCACTGTGGCAGCGGCTTGGAAACGCCGCACATAGTCCACTACCTGGGTGAGCTGCGCCGCTTTGCCCGGCTCTCGCAGCTGTGCCGCGTCCTCCTCGGCCACGATCGAATCGCACGGAAAGGCGGCGCTCAGCTGCTGGCAGATCAGCGCCTGCGAACCAAAGTCGGCCACCGTAACCGGGCTGCGGTCGCCCTTTTCAAGAGCTTCCAGCACCGCCATCTCCTGCTGCACCAAGAGACACAGATGTGCGGCCTGGACGACGGCACCAATGGCGATCTGCTTCTCGTGTGCGTAGGTCATCATGGTGCTAGACTTCTCCGTCCCTTGACAAATGTCCTGTCCGACCAGGGATTGTATCCAACTTGCTGTGCATAGCCAATCCCAACGATGTGAGGGGCCCAGAGACCATCGCAGAATGCGAACCGTGCGGCCTAGGTGACAGCTCCACGGTCTACACCACCAGGCATCACTTTGGCAGGGCCCGCCGTTTCCGGTACAATGCGCGGCGAAGGAAAACCCTTGATGCTTTCGACATGGTCACTGTGGCTTGAAAGGCTCTCCTCGTCCCACGCCCCCGAACTGACCGCTGGCCTGACGGTGTGCGGCTTGGTCGTGCTGGTGCTGGGCGACCACCCGCTGGCCCTGCTGCCCTTCTTGCTGCAGCGCGGTTTGGCCATCGCCCTGCTGTGGTCTGCCCTGCGCACGCCGTTGAGCAGCATGAGCGGCATAGCGTCCATCGCCATTGCCCTGCTCTGGATTGGCGGCGAGCTGTGGGCGTGGTTTGGCCAGCGAAGGACCGCCACGGCCGATAAAGGGGCAGCGCTGCCCAGAATAGGCTGGCCCATCCGCGCATTGGCGGCCGCACTAGCCATGCTGCTGGCCAACGGCCTATTAGGCGTGGAGTTCGTCCAGCGTCTGCCACCCGCGGCAGCGCAGGCGGCCGTGCCGTTGTGCATCAACGGCCTGTTCATGTTGCTACTGGCTGAGAGCGGCTGGCTGACCGGCTTTGGGATCCTCACCGTCGCTGACGCCCTGCGCGTCGCCTACGCACTGTGGCAGCCGGACCCACTGTGGTGGGGCCTGTGGGCGGCCAGCGACGTCATCGTCGCTCTGGGCGCCTCGTACCTGCGGCGATTCCAACAGCACTCGGCGTGGCCAACGCCCGAGGGGCAGGGCTGACCATGACCCTGCAATGGCTGATCCTCCTGCCGCTGGCCAGCTCGGTCTTGTTGTTCCTGATCGGGCCACGGCAGCGCCTGCTCGTGTCGCTCGTCGGGCTCGTTACGCTGCTGACCAACACCCGAGTGGTGCAGAACCTGCCCCTGCACCTCACCACACGCCTGTGGGGGCAGCAGTGGATGCTGGACGAGCTAGGCCAGGCTCTGCTGCTGTACGCCTATGCCGCGACCGCCCTGTTGATTGTGATCGCCTTTTTCGCCGACCAAGCAGGTGGGTTCGCCCCTCCAGCAGTGGCCCACTGCGGCCTGCTCAGCGCCGTGGTGCTGCTGCGCGCCGCGCCCCTCTCTTTTCTCCTGTATGCCAGCGCTCTTCTGCTGTGCGCGCTTACGGTGCGACCCGGCTCGCCTGAGGCGGCACGCGGTGCCGCGCGTTGGCTCATAGCTGCCGCACTGCCCGTCATGTGCGTGCCCCTGGCTGTGGCGCTGCAGCAGGGCGATGTCACCCTGCCCGGCCAGCTGACGGCAGCGGACGTGGGCTCGTGGCTCGTGTGGCTGCTTTTACTCTCCTGGTGGACGCTGTTCCCCTTGGACGGGACGACGCGGCTGTGGAGCAAGGATCGGCTGGCAGTCGGGGCATTGTTCCTGTGGACGGTGAAGGATTGGACGGTTCTGTACCTGTGGCTGCGGCTTTGGCAGCAGTACCCGGCACTGCAGGCTGAGAGCCCGATGGCGGGGCTGGGCATCGCTGGGCTAGCCACGGCGGTCTTCAGTGGGGTGTGGGCCTTTGTGCAGAGCGAGCCCTCCGGGGTGCTGGCCTGTGCGGCGATGAGCGCCCTGGGGATCGCGGTGCAGGGCCTGACGGCCGGTGCGGGCCCGGCAGTACAGGGTGGGCTCGTCGTGCTCGCCACTCGTTCGCTGGCGACGTGGTTGTCCGGCGCAGCGCTGGCGGCCTGGCCGCTTGCTGCGGCCAGGGACGCTGCCTCTGAGGTGAATGCACCGCGCTGGCGCAAGCCGCTCGTGTTCGGAGCTTTTGCGATAGGCATCCTGGCCCTGGCCGGACTGCCGCCGTGGGGCGGCCTGACCGCGCAGGGCCAGATCCTCCCGTGGCTGGCGGCCGAGCAGCCCTACGTGCGGCTGGCGTGGCTTTCGGGCTCGCTGGGCATTGTGCTAGGGCTGGTGCGCTGTGCCTGGCCGCTGTGGCACAGTGAGGCCGGGCCCAGCGCCGACCCGCGGGCCGACCTACCGCTGTTGCTCGTCGCCGCGTTGCTGGTGCTCATGCTGTGGGTTGGCCTGCAGCCACAAAGCGTAGCGGGGTGGCTGGCGCGGCTGTTCGGGAAGCTCTTTCCAGCACTGACCGGGGGCTAGCGCACGTCGTGCCAGCGCCTACATCGCCACATTGCTGGAGATGGCCGGCAAGTAGATAGGCCATGGGCCCGGCGGGGCGAGGATTTCCTCCACCCAGCCAGAGTCGGGCGCTTGGTCAGCCAGGCCAAGGAACTGCTCCTCATCAGGGCCAACTTGGATACCCGTCATCGCGCCCCAATAGAGGGTCCCCTCCCAGCCCAGATCGGCCACGTCCACCGTCGCTGATAGGGTCGCACCCAAACGTGTGAAGGCCACAGCGATGTCGAGATAGAGATAGTCATGCCCGTCCCAGGTCATGACCACGCCTTCCCACTGGCCGGAGTCTACATTCCAACGCACCATCACAGCCAGATCGAACTGGGCGCCAACGGTACCCTCACCGTCCTGATCCAGGATCCAGGCGAACATGGGGGTCCCATCCCCTTCCGCCGGAACCGCCGGGATGTCCTGCGCTGTGGCCATTTCAAAAGTGAGTTTCCCATCACCGCTCTGAGAGACGCTGGCACTCAGGATGTCCTCGTAGCTTGCCGTATCCCAGGGGAATCCCGCCTCACTCAGTGCAGCGACCCCCCACACCCATCCCGCATCAGCCGGGGCAAGCGGCACTGCAGCGGCCGGGGCAACTACCACTGCATAGTCCTGACCGGTGGTTAAAGCTTGACCGAGAACCGCGCCGTATCCCACGTCCACCCCATCCATGGGGATGTCGCCACGGCAGCGCCAGAAGAACTCCAGGCGAGAGGATGCCATTTCGCGCAGCCGCACATAGGTCAGGTCTTGATACGGCAAGAGCCCGGGATCCTGAGCGTCCGGCGCTTCTGACGTGGCGCCCCTCGTCCAGCTCAAAGCTTTATAGTCCGGTGCCACGTCCAGGGCTATCAACTCCGGAAACCTCACGGTGCCTCCCACCCACTCGATTGACTGTGGATAACCGACCACCCAGCGTGGAACTAGGACCTTCGCCGTGTTGGTTTCGATAGTCAGGTCGCGCCCAAGGTCGGGAGCGGGAGAAATGAGGCGGAGTTCAGGCACATCGCCTTGCTCATCGCTGACGCTCGAACCGCCAGCTCCCTGCGCCGCGTTCGGCTTTGTGGCGGCGGGCAGATCCCCAAGGCCTCCGCTCCGGCCACATCCCGCGGCAGCCAGCGTCAAGGCCACAAACAGCGACGCCACTACCAGCACGGAGAATGGTTTGCTCCTCATCCTGACCTGGCCCTCCTCACAAGAGTGTGCCCACCAGCGCCGGACATTCTACTGCAGGGCGCCGCGGCTGCCAATACTGACAGCGAGGTAGAGGGAACTAGACAGCCTTTGGCGAATGGCCCTCCAGGACAAGGTGGGAAGTGTGCCGTGGGGCGGCTTTACTGCGCGGCCAGCGAGTCAGCCATTGCACACAGCGGAGAAGCTCTATCCGGGCTCGGCCGGCGGGTGGTTGGCAGAGCTGTGCGGCCAGGCACTCAAAGTTCTGCAGCTGGCTTAGCGCGCGTTCTCCGGACGCCTAGATTGTCACGCCCCTGCAAATCACCGGCAGGTAGATTCGCCAAGTCCCCGGCGGTGTTGCCGTGACTGTCGGTGTGGCGGTGGGGGTGGGCGTCGGCGTCGCTGGCACGATGTCCTCCACCCATCCTTCGTCGGGCGCCTGGTCCGCCAGTCCAGCGAACAGCTCCTCGTCGGGTCCGATCTGTATAGCCGTTGTTGCCGCCCAGTAGAAGGTGCCTTCCAGGCCCAGATCAGCCACTCCCACCGTAGCTGACACCGTCGAACCGGAGCGCGTCACGGCCACGGGGACGTCGAGCTCCACATACTCCTGCCCGTCCCAGCTCGTGACTACGCCTTCCCACCGCCCTTCGTCTGCGTTCCAGCGCACCACCACGCCCAGGTCCAACTGGGCGCCAACGGTGCCTTCACCGTCATAGTCCAGGATCCAGGAAAAGGCCGGACTCGCCTCCTCTTGCGCCGGAACGGCCGCGATATCCTGCGCCATGGTCATCTCGAAGGTCAGCTGCCCGTCGCCGCTCTGCGATACGCCTGCGCTCAGGATATCTTCATAGTCTGTGGTCGCCCAGGGAAAGCTGGTCTCGCCGAGCGCGCTCACGGACCACACCCATTCCGCATCGTCCTGGGCGATGACCACGGCATAATCCGGGTTGCCAACCAACTGGTCCGCGATGAAGGCACCATATGCGAGGTCAATGGGATCCATGGGGATGTCTCCACGGCAGCGCCAGAAGAACTCCAGCCGGGAATCTGACAGTTCGCGCAATCGCACATAGGTCAGATCCTCGTGCGGCAGGAGCTCGGGATTCTGGGCGTCTGGCCCTTCGGACGTGGTTCCCCTCGTCCAGTCCAGGACTTTCATGTCCGGCGCCACATCAAGGTATGCTTGCTCCTGAAGCCTTATCGTCCCTCCGACCCATTGGAATGACTGTGGGTAGCCAACCACCGATCGCGGGACCAGGACCTTGACCGTGTTGTCCTGGATGGTCAGGTCGCGCGCGGGGTCGGGAGCAGGATACAGAAAACGCAGTTCCAGCACATCGCCTTGCGGGTCGCTGACGCTTGAGTCGGCCGCCGCTGCCCCATCCGGCCCCACGGCAGTGACCGTCAGAGCCGCAAACAGCGATATCACCAACACTACGAGGAATGGTTTGCCCTTCATCCTGGTGTCGCCCTCCTGTCCAGAGCGTGCCCACGTCGAGTGTGGGCTAGTGCGTGTTGCCCAGACACCTAGATTGTCACGCCCCTGCAAATGACCGGCAGGTAGATGCGCCAAGTCCCCGGCGGTGTCGCCGTGACGGTCGGTGTGGCGGTGGGGGTGGGCGTCGGCGTTGCCGGCACGATGCTCTCCTCCACCCATCCAGAGTCGGGCGCCTGATCGGCCAAGCCAACGAACGGCTCCTCATCGGGTCCGACTTGGATAGTGGTCATCGCGTGCCAGAAAAAGCTCCCCACCAGGCCCAGATCGGACCCACCCACCGTCGCCGACACCGTCACCTCCGAAAGTGTGAACGCCACAGCGATGTCGAGATCGACATAGTCCTGCCCGTCCCAGCTCATCACTGCGGCTTGCCACTCACCGGACCCGGCATCCCAGCGCACAACCACCACCAGAGTGACCGCCGTAGAATCGCTACCTTCACTGTCCTGCTGCACGGCCCAGGAGAACCATGGGCTGCCATCGGCTTCCGCCGGAACCTCTGGGATACCCTGCGCAGTGGTCATCTCAAAGGTAAGTTGCCCGTCGTCGCTCTGCGATACACCCGCGCTCATGATGTCCTCATAGCTCGCGGTATTCCAGGGGAATCTTGCCTCACCCGGTGTGCGAACAGACCACATCCATCCGGCATCGGCTGGAGCGAGAACCACAGCATAGTCGGGACCTCTGGCAAACTCGTCAGCGAAGAACGCACCGTACGCCGTATCAACCGGCTCCATGGGGATGTCACCACGGCAGCGCCAATAGAACTCCAGGAGCGAGGATTCCAGCTCGCGCAAGCGCACGCGGGTTAGATCTTGGTGGGGCAACAGCTCAGGGTTCTGGGCGTCGGGCGCTTCGGAGGTGGTCCCCCTCGTCCAGTCGAGCACTCGAAAATCCGGTGCCACATCCAGGTATGTTTGCTGCTCAAGCGCGATCGTACTTCCCACCCACTGGAATGACTGTGGATAGCCAACCACCCATCTCGGAACCTGGACCGTCGCTATGTCGTCCTGAATGACCAGGTCGCGTCCCGGGTCGGGCGCAGGGAGCAAGAGACGGAGTTCAGGCACATCGCCCTCCGGATCGCTGACGCTCGAATCTGGTGCCACGTCGGCCCCGTACGGCTGGGCAACAGCGACCAGACCGTCAACACCTTCGCTCCAGCCAACCCCCACGGCACAGAAAGTCAGAGCTACGAACAGCGGCGCTACCAACAACACGAAGAATGGTCTGTTCCTCATCGTCACCAAGCCCTCCCCAGGAGAGTATGTCCTCGACTCCCGCCAGCTAGCGCCGCTTCCAGCGGCGCATGGCCAGTAGATTGTACCGCAGGGCACGGCAGCTGCCAATTGCTAAAAGGACGTAAAGGGAACTACACAGGTCTCTGGGATAGGCTGTGGAAGAGAAGCTAAGGTTGCGGAGTAGGGTAGCCTTGCCGCGCGCGCAGCTACTCAGCCGCTGCTGGCAGACGCGTGTGGAAAAGTGGTCCTGGTCCCGAAAGCGAGACAGTAAAAGCAGGAAGCGGACACCGCGGGCGCGACTTCACCAGGGGGATGGGACCCCGGCACAGTCTGGATGCGCCGCGTTGCCCGCCCACACAACAAAGAAGCGCCACCCAGCCTGGGTGGCGCTTCAAGCTCCACAAATACAGTATCCCTCAACCCATCGGCACGCCCGGACAAAGTCGCGACACGTGACTTAACACACTGTCACCGTACGGGCGCTCGAGCGGAGTAGAGGAATTAGGTTGTGGGGAAGCCCCAGAACCAAGACATCAAAATGCTATAGAAGAAGTCGGACAACCCATCGAAGGTAAAGCCCCATGTGAAACTGGCGCCCTCCGGGCCCAGAAAGCCCCCGACTAGGAAATCGAAATCTATCATTCGCAGCGCTCCTTTCGTTCAGACTGTGCATCGGCTAGCAGGTAATGGCTCAACAAAGAGAACATGCGCCCCGGTTAGCCACCCCCTTTCCCGACAGGACTCACGACGCGATTGTGATGTCCCAATCACGAGGACCGAACAATGCCGCCACATTCCTACCATGCAGGACGAAGAGACCGGTCCCGTCAAGCATAGGGCACGCCAGGAAGTGGTCACGCTAATTATACCACCGTGTGACGAATCTGTCAATAGACGCAACCTGTCAATTTCTACATGCTCGCACAGGCCGGCGTGCCTGCGCCCGAGCCTAGGTTCTGTTGAGTCTGCTCCCTCCCTGTGTCCTCGAGATGGCAATGGCACTCGGCCTCCTGTCTCGCTCAAGACGCTGTGCAGCCTCTCACTTCGTTCAAGACGCTGCGCAGCCTCTCGCCTCGTTCAAGACGCTACGCAGAGATGCTCATGCTGCGGCCGCCCGACTGTCCGGCAAGCCAATTCCCGTGCCAACCAGATGTGAACGGATCGGGCTTTGCGTCCTGCTAAGACACCACACCCCTCGTGATGACTGGCAGGTAGATGGGCCGCAGGCCCGGGGGCATCGCCGTGACCGTAGCAGTGGCAGTCACAGTGGGGGTAGGGGTCGGTGCCGGTGCCAGGATTTCCTCCACCCACCCAGAATCGGGCGCGTTGTCGGCCAAGGCGAAGAACAGTTCTTCTTCCAGACCGACGTTGATGCTGGTTTGGGCACGCCACAGAAAGCCCCCCGTCAATCCCAGATCCGCAACTTGCACCACCGCCGATACGGTCGCGCCCGTTCGTGCAAAGGCTACTGCGGCCTGCAGGTCCTCGTAGCGCTCTCCATTCCAGCCGCGCAGCGCCCCTTCCCAGGCGTTAGACTCAGGGTTCCAACGCACGACCACATTGACATCATTTGGGTCACCACTGGCTTGGTCACGGTCCACGTCCAGCATCCAGGTGAACCACGGATGCCCATCCTCATCCGCCGGCACAGCCGGAATGTCCTGCGCCGTGGTCATCTCAAAGGTGAGCTGGCCATCGCCGGTCTGGAATCCGATTGCGCTCAGGATATCCTCGTAGCGGGTAGAATTCCAGGAGAACCTCTTGGTCCCGGGTGCGCTCACGGACCACATCCATCCTGCATCCGTCGGACCGAGTACGACCATATAGTCCGGACCGCCGAGCGGCTTGAGGCCAATGAGCGCGCTCCAGTTGATATCAACTGGATTCACCGGTATATCACCACGGCAGCGCCACAGGAACTCCAGACGCGAGGAATCCACTTCGCGCAGTCGCACATAGGTCAGGTCCTCATGGGGCAGAAGCCCCGGGTTTTGGGCGTCTGGCGCTTCGGATGGCAGGCCCCTGCTCCAGCTAAGGAATTGATAGTCGGGTGCATAGTCCAGCAGCGCCTGCCCCATGGGCCTGATCGTGGTCGCCATCCACTGGAATGAGTACGGATCGCCGATCACCCAACGCGGGATGAGGACCTTGGCCGTGTTACCCTCGATGGTCAGGTCGCGGCCGGGGTACGGGAAAGGCCGCAGCAATCGCAGTTCCAGCACATCCCCCTGCGGGTC